>Ga0208968_1000078_pt1 | contig 106795 bp, 102 predicted proteins | sample RifOxyA3_FD_184031 | JGI IMG/M metagenome (GOLD analysis project Ga0208968, IMG submission 184031) | Groundwater microbial communities from Rifle, Colorado - Rifle Oxygen_injection A3 (SPAdes) | ecosystem: Environmental > Aquatic > Deep subsurface > Groundwater | place: Rifle, Colorado, United...
TCATCCTTGGAGAAAACAAATATCGGCTCAATTCGAACAAAGACAATTAGTCCATAATTCATAAATTTCCACAAGTATGACATTTTAACTAAACGCAAAGGTATGACATTTCTATTTAATTTTGACAAAGCATAATCCATCCTTTACTAATTAATGAATATAAAGTATAGTAAATAAAAGGTATTTTTTCGTATTTCGCTAATTTCGTAGTTCGTAAATTTATGCTCACTGACGAAGCTAAAATTAAAGTTCAGGCTGGGGCGGGAGGCAATGGAATTGTCACTTTTGACAAAATCAAAATGGCGCTTGGCCCAACCGGTGGACGAGGAGGAAATGGCGGAAGCGTCTATTTTATTGGTGTGGCCGATATCTTTGCTTTGAATAAATATCGTCATCTCAAAGAACATTATGCCGAAGATGGAAAAAAAGGGAGAGCTAATCGATCGGATGGACCAGCCGGAAAAGATTTGCTTCTCACTGTTCCAATCGGAACTGTTATTAAGCAATTAGAAACTGGAAAAATTATTGAAATTACCAAAGTGGGAGAAAAAATTCTCGCGGCTAATGGCGGAATTGGTGGACGGGGAAATTTTTATTTTCGTTCCGCTACTAACACTTCCCCTGAACAATTTGAAGTGGGAAAATTGGGAGAAGAATATAATTTTTCTTTAGAACTTCGCCTCATTGCCGACATTGGAATAATCGGTCTTCCTAGCGCCGGAAAATCATCCCTTCTCAATGAACTTACCTCGGCCAATGCCAAAGTTGGCGCTTATCATTTCACTACACTTGAACCAAATCTCGGTCCATTGGGCGATTTTATCGTTGCTGATATCCCTGGTCTTATTGAAGGCGCGTCAAATGGCAAAGGCTTGGGAACGAAATTTTTGCGTCACATTCAAAGAACGCGCATTTTAATCCATTGCCTGTCATTAGAATCAGAAAATTTGCTCAAAGATTACAAAATAATTCGTAAAGAATTGGAAAAATACAATCCGGAACTTTTAAAAAAGAAAGAAATAATTTTGCTCACTAAAAGCGATTTGGTTTCAGAAAAAAAATTAGCGGGAGAAATAAAAAAAATCAAGGCGAAAATAAAACAGACAATTTTGCCGGTTTCCATCCATAATTTCGAAGAAATTGCAGCTCTCAAGAAAAAAATAGCTCACTTATTGCCATAACTTTCGGTTGTGTGGTATATTATTGATATGAAAAGCAAAATAAAAAATAAAAATAAATCGTCTTTGGGAGAATTTATGGCGGATAAAATAACCAATATTGTTGGCAGTTGGAAATTCATCATTTTTCAAAGCATTCTTCTTACAATTTGGATTATTCTCAACATCACCGCTTGGATAAATCACTGGGATCCATATCCTTTTATTTTGCTCAATTTAGTACTTAGCTTTCAAGCCGCCTACACGGCGCCCGTGATTCTTATGAGTGAAAATCGGCAAGCCGAAAGGGATCGCAAAAAAGAAGCCCTCGATTTGGCGACTGACCGGAAAGCTGAAAGAGAAATTGAAGAGATAAAAATTCAGCTTGACCGCTTGGAAAAAAATAAAATTGATCGAATTTTAGATATTATCAATAAAAAAAAATGACTAAAGAAATTATTTTAATAATCATTGTTGTTATCTGGACGCTTCCTTGGAAAGGTTTTGCGCTTTGGAAATCGGCGCGCAAAGGAGATAGTGTTTGGTTTGTTTTTCTTTTACTAATAAATACGCTGGCGATTTTGGAAATTTTATATATTTTTATTTTTTCCGAAAGGAAAGTTTCCAAAAAAACTTTGCCAAAATAAAATTATGTATTGGATTTTTTTAATCATTTTTATAATAACTGTCCTCGTTCCGGATATCGTCCGTGATAATTTCTACGCGATTTCCGAAACAAGATCTGAAGAGATCTTGATTTTTTTAATGGGCGCGATGGCTTTTGCCATTTTTATGAAAAATGAAAAACAGTTGATTTTTCATAAAAAAGAAAAGGAGAAAGATAAGAAAAAAATTGAGCAGACCGTGAAAGATCTGGTTGAATCATACAGTTATATTGGAGAAGTAAATCGCAAAATGGATCTTTTGATGAACACCGCCCTCGGACTTTCTGATCGCTCCGCGCTTAGCTCTTCGCACGAAAATGAAACTTACAAATCAATAGTAAGCGCTTCCAGTTTTCTTTTGAAAGCGGAATTTGCTTCTTTGCGTTTTGTAAATATGGAGAATTTTAAAACTAAAAAAGAATTTCGTTCGGAAAATTCTGCAAAAACAATAAAAAATTCCGTGTTATCGGAAATAGAAGATCAAGCAACGGTGAAAAGGCATGGGGATTGCCTAATTATTTCTTCCAACCAAAAAATAAATGGCATTAAAAGCTATTTGATTATTTGCGATTTTGATGAAAAAGAAGAAGCTAATCCAAAAAATATTGAAATTCTCAAAGTCTTCGCTTCGCAAGCTCTCTTTCTATATTCTTATACCCACAAAGAAAAAGTAAACTGCCCACCGTGTTTAAAAGAGAAATAAATTTTATTTCACCACCTCAAACTCTTTTTCTTTCCAAACTTTGAGACCGTCGGAAAGAGTAAAAACATTGAGAATTCCCATATCGAAAAGCCGGACAGCGCCTTGAAAGGCTAGTATGCCCGTGTCATCCAAGAGGACGATTCTTTTGTAAGTAGGGATTTCTTTGCGACGAGTTTCCAAGTTTTCCAGCGGAATATTGACCGCATTTTTTATGTGTCCGCCAGTATAATCTGCTGGACTTCGTAAATCAACCAGATATAAAATATTACTATCTTCGACAATCATTTTTTTCAACTCGTCACTTTTTATATAATTCACTTTGGATTGGTCGGAAAGAGAATTGGGGTCGCCAAATTCCACAGTTGGGCTAAGTTCCGACACCCAACTATAAATTCCACCTTCCAGATAAATTATTTTCTCAAAACCTTCGGCGAAAAAAATATCCATTACCTGCTTTTCCTCTGGTGTGAGCCCTAATTCATCCACGATACAGTAAGTTTTATTTTTTTCAAAAGAGGCTATTTTTTCTTTCAAGTTTTCCAAAGAAATATTTTTTGAATCAACGATATGTTTTTTTGAAAAATCTTCCGCATTGCGAATATCTAAAATTTCATAATCTTTTTTGCTAGTGATTTCACTTAACAGTTCTTCCGAACTAATGCTGGCATATTTTTTCAAATCATCCTTTTTTTCTTGCGCCTGCTCTTGATTTAAAGTAGCTTCTTTTTTCTTATTTAGCCAAGATGATTTTAAAAAAAATAATGCTGTCACCAAAACAATCAGAAAAAAACCGATAGTGATGGGCAGTAAATTATTTTTAGCTTGGTTATGCATAAATTTAAAAAACTTTAAAATATGTCATCCCGAACTTGTTTCGGGATCTGTTTTGCGATTTTTTAGATACTGAAAACTTGTTCAGTATGACACCTTTGCTTTATTTTAGCACGCTTCCGACAAAATTAGGATAACCGCGGATAAAATCTTTGATGCTAATTTTATTTTTTCCTTCTAATTGGACTTCTTCCAAAACAATATTGCCTTTGCCAGTTTTCACTTTTATTTTTTCATCTTCTTCAAATACTTCGCCGATTTGAAAATTATTTTCTTTTCCATTTTTATCTAAATCAATCTGGATTAATTTTATTCTTAGGTTCTGATTATTTTTTTGAAAATAGGAAAATATACCAGGCCAGCTTTCAAACGCTCGGTAACGATTATAAATATCTTGAGCGTTATTATTCCAATTTATTTTCCCATCTTCTTTTTTGATCATTTGACAAAAAGTTGCCTGCGCCTCGTTTTGTTTTTTCGGCTCTATTTTTTTCTCAATCCAAAGCGAAATTGCTTTCACTAAAAGCTTGGCGGAAATTTCCGAAAGTCGCTTGGAAAGCTCCCTGTAAGTTTCCGTTTCTTTGATCGCAATTTCTTCTTGGAGCAAAATATCACCAGCATCAACCTTTTCTACTAGAAGCATAATGGTGGCTGTCGTTTTCTTTTCGCCGTTTAAAATTGCATTTTGAATCGGCGAAGCTCCGCGATATTTTGGCAAAGCTGAAGGATGAGTATTTATTATTCCATATTTCGGAATTTCTAAAACACTTTTTGGTAAAATTTTTCCATACGCCGAGACAATAATAAGATCGGGATTTTGATTTTTAATTTCAGCTATAATATCTTCATTAAATTTAACAGGTTGAAAATTTTTTATTTTGTTTTGCTCGGCAATTTTCTTAACAGCTGATTTTGAGATTATTTGTTTGCGTCCGATTTTTTTATCAGCTTGGGTATAAACCGAAATTATATTAAACTTATTTTCAATAAGCACATCTAAAATACCCCCCGCAAATTCCGGTGTTCCCATGAAAAGTATTCTAGGTTCAGATGAATTTTTCATAGCCTCTTTTTTTACGAACTACGAAATAAATACTAAATACGAAAGTACGAAAATGGAGCCTAGATGTTTCGTATTTCGTTAATTTCGTAGTTCGTAAATATTATCTGTCTATAAAAAGCACTCCGTCTAAATGATCAATCTCGTGTTGCATTGCCCGAGACAAAAGTCCCTCTGCTTTTATAGTTATTTTTTCTCCTTTTTTATCCAAAGCTTTCACTGTCACCTTTTTACATCTTTTAATAGGAATAAATTTCCCAGGAAAAGATAGACAACCTTCTTCGCAAACTTCTTTTCCCCAAGATTTTCGAACAATTTTTGGATTAATTAGAATATGTGTTTTACTTCCAGAACCTCTTTCATTTTTTACCACACAAAGTTGAACTGACACGCCCACTTGTGGAGCAGCTAGACCTAAGCCATTGACTTTTTCCAATGTTTCCAACATATCTAAAATCAAGCTCTTGATTTCTTTGCTTTTAGGATCTTTTACTTTCTTCGCTTTCTGGCGAAGAATAATATTTGGGTAGGTTATTATTGGTAGAATCATATTAGGGATTAGAAATAGGTTGTTTGAAAATAGAAATTAGGTCAGGAAAGTAGAAAAAAGAAAGCAGTAAAAATCCAATTTCCAATTTCTATTCTCTTGAACTATTTTCTATTATCTTCTTAACTTTTTTTCAATTTTTTAAATAACGCTAATCGGGTCTCTATCGATTATCCAACCCGATTTAAGTTTTCTAATTTCTTTTTCTAATTCAATTGGAATTTTATTTTTAAATTTAATGATCATCTGTTTTCGATAGCGCCCTCTGATTTTTGAGAGCAGGGGAGTGTGCGGTTCGGATATCTTGATATTTTTTAGCGAGGATAAATTTTCAAAAACTTCCAGTGTTTCTTTTTCTATTTTTTCAAAATTATAATCCTGAAAAACTAACTTTATAATCTTCCCAAAAGGCGGAAAATTCAACGCTTTTCTTTCTTCAATTATTCTTTGAAAAAAAACTTCGAAATTATTTTCAGCTGACAATTGAATAATTTTATTTTCCGGTTGAAATGTTTGAATAACTACCTCTCCAGGGAAATGCGCACCAGGGCGATTCACTCTGCCAGCAAGCTGGGAAATCATCTGAAAAGCCTTTTCCTCCGCAAAAAAATCAGGCAATGAAAACAAATTATCTACATCTATTATACCAACTAATGATACGCTCGGCAAATCCCATCCTTTGGAAATCATCTGTGTTCCAATAAGAATATCCGCTTTACCTTGGGAAAAAGAATCATAAATTTTTTCATGAAAATTTAGTTCTTTTGAAGAAGTCGTATCGGCCACAATTATTTTGGCCGAAGGAAACAAACTTAAAATTTCTTTTTCCACTTTTTGTGTTCCCAATCCAACATTTTTGAAACTTATTCCGCCACATTTCTCACATTTTGGAAAAATACTAGTTTTGTAATTACAATGATTGCATTTATAGAATCCGCCTTTTTCATAAACAAGTGCCCGCTCACATTTAGGACATTTGAGCACTGTTTTGCACGCTTCACAAATTGAAAAGCTACTCATTCCTTGACGATTGATAAATACAATTATTTGTTGTTTGTTTTTTAGCGCATATTCAATTTCACTTTTCAATTTTTTTGATATACAAGAATAGTTCCGACTCCAGCGTTCTTTTTTCATATCAACAATAATTGCTTGTAATTTGTAATTTGTAATTTGTAATTTGCTTTCTTTTAATTTTAAAGTAGGCAATAAAAGTAGTTTTAAATCATTCTTTAATGTTCTAAAATATGATTCTATTGATGGCGTAGCACTGCCACGAACAATTTTCGCCTGATGAATTTCAGCCAATTTTTCTGCCACCGTTCTAGCATCATAGCGCGGATTCATATCCCACTGTTTGAAAGACATATCCTGTTCTTCATCAATCACAATTAGTCCTAATTTTTTAAAAGGCGCAAAGACCGCCATGCGAGTGCCAAGAATAATTTTTGCCTCACCCGATTGAATTTTTTCCCAATTAGAATAAAATTGGCCTTTGGAAATATTACTTGAAAGAACAACGATTTCTTCCGATGAAAAATAAGCGCCATATCTTTCCATAGCCTGCGGAGTTAAAGTTTTTTCCGGCAGTAAAATTAGAAATTGATAATTTTTATTTATTTTTCTTAATTCAATTATTGAATTTATATAAACTTCAGTTTTCCCAGATCCGGCCGGACCAAAAAGCAAGTAATTTGTAATTGGTAATTTGTAATTAGCAATTTTTTTGACAGCATCTTTTTGCTCTTTTGTTAATACAATATTTTCTCCTCTCCCTTCGGAAGAGGATGTCCGAAGGACAGGAGAGGGAGCTTTACGTGATTTCATACGCTTCGGCACAAAACCTTTCATCACCACACCCAATGGAGAAATATAATAATCGGAAATAAATTTTGCCAATTCTATTTGGCTATCAGAGAGAAAATTTTCAGCAATTATTTTCTCAACTTTTTTGAGTTCAATATTGCCCAATCTTTCAAAATCATTTTTTGTACTCAAAGCAATACCTTCAACACTTCGATGAAAGAGGGGAATTGATACTAAAGTTCCACTTGGAATTTCAACATCTGACAGATAGGAAAAAGACTGATGGGAAGACATCGGAATTTTTGTCAGAGGAACGACATCAATCAAATACTTGTTATTTTCAGCTTTCATTGATATTATTGTATCACAATTCATTCTTATCTGTTAATAATAAAAAAACCTCTTCATTTGAAGAGGTGTCGCCCATAATTTCTCTACTCTGGCCGTATAAGAACTGCAATAAGTTTACTTATAACGGTTACTCGCAAAGTGGAGGAGCCAAGGGCGACTTCGACTCGTGTTGCACATATGATAGCAAAAATAGTTATTAAGTCAACTAATTTACAATATTTATGAAAAGTAGAATTTTTATTAGCCTTAATATCCCAGATAAAGCCAAGAAAAGGCTTATTTTAGCCACGGAAAAATGGCAGAATTTGCCCGTAAAATGGATAAGAGAAGCTAATTTGCATATTACCTTAATTTTTTTAGGCCTAATTTCCGAAGAAGCAATTTTGGAAATTTGCGAAAAAACGCGTGCGATTTGCGAAAAAGAAAATATTTTCGACATTGAATTTGACCAAATTGAGCTTTTTCCATCGAAAGAAGAACCAAAAATTATAGCCCTTACGGGAAAACCTAGTGAAGAATTGAAAAATCTAGTAAATAATATTGAAAAAGAACTTGGTATTTCTAATACTCCAAAAAAATCTTTTAGGGCGCATATAACTTTAGGGCGTATCAGAAAATATAAATGGGAAGCTTTGGAAAGCAAACCTGAAATTTTGGAAAAATTTCCGCTTAATCTTTCAATTGAATCAGTTGAAATAATTTCCAGCGAACTTAATGAAAAAGGAAGCAACTATCTAACTTTAGAATCCTGTCCACTAAAATAAAAATTCTATGTCTTTTATCTTTATAATAATATAATAATATAATAATAAAGCCTAAATTGACTAATACTACCTTATATGGTTGAATGGAAGTATTATATTTAATAACTTTTAAAAAAATATGGCGAAAGTAAAATCACATGAGATAAATTCCAAAGAACGATATAAAATAATTGGTAATTTTTTTGATATTATTGCCAACCTTAAATCAAAAAAAGAAGTTGTGGATTTTTTTGTGGGACTACTTACTCCAAGTGAGAATCTAATGGTTGCCCGAAGAATTCAAATTGCGCAATTACTTATAGAAGGGGAGAGTTATGAAACTATAAAAAATAAATTGAAAGTTAGTTTTCAAACGATAACCAAAACAGAAAGATGGCTACATTCTGAAGACGAAAATTATAATAGCTGGCTGGCTAAATGCTTAAAAACCAAAACTTCAAAAAATAACAGGGAAATGGAAAGAGAAAATCTTTTAGATCGCTATAGCCATCACAGATTTATAAAAAATTTACTAAAATAATAAGCACTACCATAATAATAAATACTACCCTGCCTCGCCGGCTCGCCTCGCTAAAGCTTTGGCGAAGCGGGCAGGCGGGCATTCAACCATATATGGAAGAATTAAATAAAAATATTAAAGAAGAAGTTTTGGGTGTACGAATTGACAATTTAGATCGATTTGAAATTATAGATAGAATAAAATTTTTTTTGAGTGAACCAAAATTTCATCAGATCGCTACGATTAATCCAGAATTTATTTTGGAAGCACAAAAAAATCCAGAATTTAAAAATATTCTTAACGCAAGTGATTTGAATGTAGCGGATGGATTTGGGATAAAATTAGCTTTTTGGCGATTTGGAAAAAATTTGAAATGCCGACTGGCTGGCGCAGATTTGATGCTGGAAATTTTGAAAATCGCTAATGAAAAAAAACTAGGCATATTTCTGGCTATAAATAAGGATGGGTTAAGTAATTTCAAAGAAACTTGTGATGCAATATCAAAAAAATATCCAGAAATTAAAATTGGAGGATATGATCTCAATATATATAAAAACAATAGCACTTCCATTCAACCATATATGGAAGAATTAAAAAATTATAACTTGTTATTTTGCAACTTTGGAGCACCCTACCAAGAACTCTTTATAAATTCACAAAAATGTGATACAATTAGACTAGCCATGGGAGTTGGCGGAAGTTTTGATTTTCTTACTGGAAAAGTCCGCCGCGCTCCGAAATTTATGCAAATTATTGGCTTAGAATGGCTCTGGCGAATATTCCAACCGCAAGAATGGAAATTTAAAAAAGAAAGGCTCAAAAGAATCTTAAACGCAATTATAATATTTCCCTATAAAATATTTTTCAAGAAAAAATGATTCTATTTATAATTATACTAATTTTTCTAATTATTTTAATTTCAATAATAACTATGACAACAAAAACAACAAAGTTGATCAAAACAATTTATTTGTATTTGGTCGCAGTAGTAAGTCTTCTTTTTGTGGCAATCGGCTCTGGCAGAATTCTCAATATTGGCCTGAAATATTTTATTTTTCCTGAAGCGGAGAAAAAAAGCTATTTTGAATGCAGTCAACAACCGCCAATTTCTCCTGTGATTTCAAAAGAAGGAACCACGGAAGATCAAAAAGTTCAAATAGATGCGCTTCTTAAGGACTATGATAATTGGAAAGAAAACCAATCGGGCGACAAATGCATTGTGCCAGCCAGGCAAAATAATTTCATCGATTCTTTAACAATGGTAATAATCGCTCTGCCTATTTTGCTTATTCATTGGAATTTTATCAAGAAAGAGAAAGAAGAAAAAGAAAGTGAAATTGCTTAAGGTTAAATTTATGTCACAGCAAATTTTTTGGATTCACGGCGGAAATGTTTTTAATTCACATAAAGATTATTTGGAATTCCTTAAAACACGTGAAGCAACAAAGGAATATTTTATAGGAAAAAATAGATGGGTGCATCACTTACAAGCTGATTTGGGTGATGGTTATGAAGTATTCCTGCCTCAAATGCCATGCGCCACTTGGAATGCAAAATATAGTGAATGGAAAATTTGGTTTGAAAAATCATTTCCTTTTTTAAAAGATAATCTAATCTTAGCTGGAGGATCTTTAGGTGGGATGTTTTTAGCCAAATATTTATCAGAAAATGATTTTCCACTTAAGATAAAAGGAGCTTTTCTACTGGCTGCGCCATTTGATGATAAAGATAAAAATATAAACTACACGCTAGGAGATTTTGCTCTTCCAAAATCTTTGGAAAAATTTTCCACCCAATGTTCCAAGATTTTTCTTTATCACAGTAAGGATGACCCCCTTGTTCCATTTATTGATCTCGAAAAATATTCAAAGGCTTTGCCTAATGCTGAAAAAATAATTTTTGAAGATAAGGGGCATTTTAAATTAAAAGAATTTCCAGAGTTTGTGGAGAAATTAAAAAGTATAAAATAATATGAACAAAATCAGAACTAGATTTGCGCCGTCACCAACTGGATATATGCATATAGGAAATTTTAGAACGGCACTGTATGGATATCTTTTTGCCAAAAAAAATAATGGCGATTTTATCTTGCGCATTGAAGATACTGATCAAAAAAGAGAAGTTGCCGATGCGCTGGAAAAATTAATAGCTATTATAAATTGGGCGAGCTTTGAATATTGCGAAGGGGTCTATCTTGAAAATGGAAAAATAATAGAAAAAGGTAATTTTGGGCCATATACACAATCAAAACGACTGGAAATTTATAAAAAATATGCTTTGCAATTGGTAGAAATTGGAAAAGCATATTATTGTTTTTGCACGCCAGAAAGATTGGAAGAAATGCGCCAAAATCAGTTAGCGCAAAAACAAGCTCCAATGTATGACCAGTGCTGCCTGAAATTATCTTCTGAAGAAATTAAAAAAAGATTAGACAGCGGAGAAAAATATGTTATCCGGCAAAAAATAAATACCCAAGGGTCAACCATATTCAATGATCTGATTCGAGGAAAAGTTGAGATAAAAAATGATCTTTTAGATGACCAAATAATTTTAAAATCTGACGGCTATCCAACTTATAATTTTGCCAATGTTATTGATGATCATTTGATGGAAATTTCTCATATTTTTCGCGGAGAAGAATATGTTTCCAGCACGCCAAAGTATATCCAACTTTATGAAAGTTTTGGTTGGCAAGTTCCCGAAGTCGCTCATCTGCCACTTCTTCTTAATCCTGATAAATCCAAACTTTCTAAACGCCAAGGTGATGTGGCGGTGGAGGATTATATCAAAAAAGGCTATCTCAAAGAAGCGATCATTAATTTTGTAGCGATGCTTGGTTGGAATCCAGGAGAGGGAAGTACGCAAGAAATTTTTACGCTTTCCGAATTGGTAGAAAAATTTGATTTGGCTCATGTTCACAAAGCGGGCGCCGTTTTTGACATCAAAAAATTGGATTGGATAAATTCGCAGTGGATCAAAAAACTTTCCCTCGAAGAATTATATGAAAAATCTTTGGAATTTTTTGAGGAAAAAGAATTTTATAAAAATGCTAGCGAAGAAAAAAAATCTGAAGAATATATCAAAAAAATACTTTTTATTGAAAAAGACCGTCTCGCAAATTTGTCAGAAGTAGGGGAGAGTAACCAATTCTTTTTTCGAGATATAAATTTTGACAAAGAACTTTTGCGCTGGAAAGATATGTCGGACGATGACTTGAAAAAATCTTTGAAAAAATCTTTAAGCGTTTTGGAAAATATAATAGACGAAAATTGGACACGGGAGAATTTGGAAAAAATTCTGATGGAATCCGCGGGAGAAAATCGCGGTGAATTGCTTTGGCCACTGCGCGCCACTCTAACAGGAGAGAAAAAATCACCCTCGCCCTTTGAATGCGCTTGGGTGCTGGGAAAAGAAGAAAGTCTAAAACGAATTAAACAAGCTTTAGGAAAAATATAAAATGAAAATTAATAAAATAAAATTAATCCTCTTTATTTTTGCCTTGACTGGATTTTTTTCAGTTTTTAATATTGCTAAAATTTTTGCCAGCGATTGCGAAGATAAATGTGAAAGTGCTTATTCAACTAATACTTCCTTACAAAAAAAATGCGAGGATGATTGTGAAAAGATTGAGAAGTATGAACAACTAATCGAAGTTAAAACTAAACAACTCAATATTGTCACAAATCAAATTGGTTATATAAACAAGGAACAGGCGCAAAATCAAAAAACTCTTCTTGAAACAATCAAAAATCTAACCAGCATTTCTGAAAAAATAACTGCGCTGGAAAACAGCATTGAAGAAAAAGAAAAAGAAATTATCTATCAAAAAAAGATGCTATCCGGATTAATCCAATCCTACTATGATTATGACCAACAGGGGATTTTGGAAATAGTTCTTTTGGATAAAGCCCTTACCAATCCTTTTGAACAAGTAGATTATATCAGTCAATCAGGCATTAAGGTTTCTGACATTTTGAATGAAATAAAAAATAATCAGAAAGAATTAGTTGATAATCAAAAAGAACTTCAAGGATCCTATGAGCAAAGCGAAAAACTAAAAAAAGAATTGGAAAATGACAAATATGAATTACAATTAAATGAAAATCAAAAACAAAAAATTCTTATTGAGACTCAAGCGGAAAAAGAAAAATACGAAAAACTTTTGTCCGAAATCGAAAATGAAATTTATAGCTTAGAATCTGCTAAGTCAGTTGACTACAGTAAGCTACCAGCAGCTAAGGGAGGATATTTTAATTATCCAGTTTCTTCAGTAAGAATTACTCAAAGTTATGGCATGACTTCTTTTGCTAAAGCCGGAGCCTATGGCGGAAAACCTCATAACGGAATTGATTTTGGGATTAGCACAGGAAATAATATTTTTGCAGTTAGAGGGGGAACGGTTATTGGAGTAGGAAATAATGATATAGACGGACATAGATATGCCTATGGAAAATGGATTGCAATTGATCATAAAGATGGTTTAGTTACCCTATATGGACATCTTAGTAGCCAACTTGTATCTAAAGGCGCTAAAGTCAAGACTGGAGATAAAATTGGCAAGAGTGGCAATACTGGATATTCAACTGGGCCACATCTTCATTTTTCTGTTTTTGATAAAAAAAGTTTTGAAGTTGTTGAATCAACAAAAAAAAGTGGCTTAATGTTGCCCACAGGTGCTTCAATTAATCCAATGAGATATTTGAAATAAATTAATTTGCTGGCAATAGGGGAGAGCTAATCCTCTTTAATTTATATTTAAAAATAAATATCATAAAAATATATTTTTTTGGTTTAAATTTATATTTAGGAACTTCCAAAGCATTAGTTGGAAAAATTGGTACCGATTCAAAAGTATCAATTGACCAAATGATAATTTACAAATAAAAAATATTTTTATTTTAAAAAAATAAATTTTAAATTAAATTTATAAAAAAAGACATCTAAAATTGACTCAGGAGACTTATTACTAACTTAATAGATACATCTATGTATCTTAAGAAAGCATAATTGAATAATATACAGGGTCGTATAAGTATCATTGTGCGACACTCTACATATTTGTCTTTAATACTCCCCTTTAATAATAAAACTGCTTTCAATTAGCAGTTTTAAAATATCTAAAAAAATTAAACGGTATTTAAATTTTCTATTGTTTTTTTTTCTTTTGATAATCCTTTATCGCCTCCCTAAGACTATCGGCCGCCAAATTTGAACAATGCATTTTTATCGGTGGCAAACCTTCTAGGGCTTCTGCCACATCGTTTCTAGTAATCTTGGATGCCTCCTCTAATGTCTTGTTTTTTGCCAAATCCGTGATCATAGATGAGGTTGCGATCGCGCTAGCGCATCCTAGTGTCTCAAATTTGATGTCATTTATCACTTCCCTCTTCTTTACATCTTTTTTTACCTTGATATAAATTTTCATCATATCTCCACAAGTTGGATTACCCACCATTCCAACTCCTGACGGATTTTTTATCACGCCTTGATTGTGTGGATGAGTAAAATGTTCCAGAACTTTTTTTGAATACATATTTTTTCATATAGCATAAAACATATAGCATGTAACAAGTTTTATTTCAAAATCCTGATTTAGAATCTTGTTTCATGTTTCATGCTTCATGTTTCATGCTCTTATAATAATCCTTAAGTACGCTCCCGGAAACTTTTCGGAGTTTTTCTACTGATCTTTTAATTACCTTCACGACGTAATCAATTTCTTTTTTGGTGGTATTTTTCCCGAGTGTCAATCGCAGTGATCCATGCGTTTCTTCTGGTTTCAAACCAAGCGACAAAAGTACATGTGATGGCGAAAGCGATCCTGATGAACAAGCTGAACCGGTTGAAGCAAAAACTCCTTCTGACGAGAGCATCATAAGCAAACTCTCCCCTTCTACTCGCGAAAAATTTACATTTACATTATTCGGCGATCTTTTTATTTTTGAACCATTCAATCTTGAATCTGGAATTTCTTTGAGAATTTTTGCAATTAAATAATCTCGTAGCTTTTTAATTTTTTCATTGTTAGTTGTTCTTTGATCATTGATCATTGATATCGCACTTCCTAATCCAACAATTCCCGAGGTATTAATTGTTCCTGCGCGCATTCCAAATTCTTGCGCCCCACCATCTTGAATTTTGGCTATATTAAGCCCTTTTTTAATATACAAAACCCCTACTCCTTTTGGTCCATATATTTTATGCGCCGACATTGAAAGCAAATCCACTCCCAATTTTTCGACATCACAATCAAAATAAGCCACTGCCTGTGTCGCATCTGTATGGAAAATTGGATATCCATTGCTTTTTGTTTCATGTTTCGTGTTTCGTGTTTCATGAATTATTTTTCCAATTTCCGCAATTGGTTGCACAGTGCCAATTTCATTATTCACATACATCACAGAAATTAAAATCGTATTTGATTTGATTGCATTTTTTATATCCTCGACATTGATAACACCATCTTTTTTTGGATTGATAAAAGTAGTCTCGATTAAATTTTCTTTTTCTAATTCTTTGATGGTATTCAATACGCAATGATGTTCAAAAGTGGTCGTGATGATATGTGGTTTTGAAGCCCCTTTTGAAGCCACCCGGTGGCTCAAAAAGCCACCGGGTGGCTTCTGGTAACACGCCCTTAATACTCCCTTTATAGCAAGATTATTCGATTCGGTTGCGCCACTGGTAAAAATAATTTCGTTCAAATTAGCATTAAAATATTTCGCCACTTGCATTCTAGCTTTTTCCACTGCTTGCGAGGCTTCTTGGCCAAAAAAATGCAACGAGGAAGCATTGCCATATCTATCACTAAAATAAGGCATCATTTCTCGCAATACTTTTTTATCTACAGGCGTAGTTGCCGCGTGATCGAGATATACTTGTTTATTCATAATTATTATATTTGTCATCCTGAACTCGTTTCAGGATCTTTATTAAAATAGATGCTGAAATAAATTCAGCATGACACCCCTAAATTACTTTATTAAATCACTTAATTTTATTCCATACAAAGTTTTTCTAATTTGCTCGCCTAATTTTATCCACACAAAACTGGAAGCGCACTTTTTCATCGCCAAGCAATGTGTTCCTTGGCATTTAGCCGTCATTGGTCCTTCCATAATCTCAATAATCTCCCCCGCGGAAATTTCTTTCGGTTTTCTCGCCAAAATATAACCGCCGTTTTTCCCCTTAATACTCTTGACTAAATCACTCTTTCGCAGATCTCCAATTAATCTTTCCAGATATTTAGCCGAGATTTTTTCTTCTATTGATATCTCTTTTATATTCTTAATTTGAGGATAATTGCGCGCCAAATTAACTACTGCCCGAAGCCCATACTCCCCTTTTGTTGATATCTTTAACATTTGTTTATTCCTACTAATTTAGTATGCTTTAATTATAGCGCCTTTTAAAAAACTGTCAATACTTTGTATAATTAAAAAACCTTCTTGTATAAACTTATACAAGAAGGTTTTTATGGAAACACCTATCATGTCATGTGTGATTATTCCGACTGAATAAATTGTATTTCCTCTATTTCTTTAAGAAATTCATTGAACATGTTTCTGTATGATTCTGCCAACATCGATCTGGCTTCTTCATAAGACAAGCAACTTCCCATGGAAAAATCCATTATGATTCTTTTGGGATCTTTTAGTTCATGCCTTTTTCTTAAACCTGCTTTCACAATTTCTTTTAACATTTTAATTGATTCGTCGCGATTATCATCGGCCATGTTTTTTCTCCTTTACTAAAGATTAAGGAACAATTGAAATAAAAAAATATTAAGTATATAATATAGAAATAGATATAATATGTCAAATTTATGCGTATATCATACTCGGCCTTTGATGCCTATCAGAATTGTCCACTGAAATATAAATTTCAAAATATTGATCGAATCAAAGTTCCTAAATCCAAGGAGGCGGTTTTTGGTTCGACAATTCATGAAACAATGAAATTTATCCACACACCGGGAATTCTCTCCCCTACCTTGGATCAAGCGATGGAACATTTTTCCAACTCTTGGAATCCGGCCGTGTTTGATTCGCCGGATGAAGAACGGGCAGCTTTTTCTCAAGGAGTGAAAATTATCCAAGATTATTATCAAAAAAATAATCCGGCAGATTTCAACATTATCAACTTGGAATCCCGTTTTCAAATTGAAATTGGTTCTGAAAATGATCGGCATATTATTTCTGGCATCATTGACCGCATAGATAAAACTGAAGATGGTTTTGAAATTATCGACTATAAAACTACCAAGAAAATGCCTAATCAAGAAAAAGTTGACAACGACATTCAGCTTTCTGTTTATCTGCAAGCTTTTCTTTCAAATTATCCCAAAGAAATAAATAATTTAGACAAAATAAAAGTTAGTCTATATTTCCTAAAGCATGGAGTAAAGCTTTCCGCCACAAGAACATTGGAACAATTGAAAAAAAGTGAACAACTGTTTTTAGACACGATAAAAGTCATTGAAGCGGGCAATTTTGAACCGACGATGTCCCCTCTTTGCGATTGGTGCGGATACCAAAATCTTTGCCCAATGTGGAAACATAAATTCAAGGAATTGCGACACATTGACACAGAGGAAATTAACAAATCAATCGAAGAATATATTGACCTAAAATCAGCGATAAATATTACCAAAGATCGCTTGGCGAAACTGCAAGAGGATATCTTGAGCTATATGGATCAAGAAGGCGTGGAGCGAGTTTTTGGGCCACAAGGCGTCATTGCGAGGTCACTTCGTAAAACTTATAAATATGACGAGAAAAAACTCCGCGAAGTTTTGGAACCACTAGATCATTGGGAAGATGTGTTGAAAGTAGATGGCATAGCACTTCGAAATATTTTAGGCGTCTTACCATTTGATGCCAAAAAAGAAATTGAAAAAGCCAAAATTCTCGACAAAGAAACTAAAAGTTTGAGTGTGAAGAAAAAATGACAACCTCAGTTGTCATCCTGAACAAGTTTTCAAGATCTTCAACCTCAGCTGTCATCCTGAACTTGTTTCAGGATCTCTATTAGCCTATGAAACAATATTGCGTTTATATTATTACCAATAAATTAAATAAAGTTCTTTATATTGGATTTACTGGGAATTTACCAAAAAGAATTTACGAACATAAAAATAAATTAGTAAAAGGATTTTCTGAAAAATATAATTTAACAAAGTTAGTTTATTTTGAACAAACAACCGATGTTTATTCTGCTTTATCCAGAGAAAAACAACTCAAAAATTGGCATAGGGACTGGAAAATAAACTTAATAACTAAAAATAATCCAGCTTGGATAGATTTGTATGACACACTATTAGATGCTGAAACAAGTTCAGCATGACAGTCTTTTTTATCTCATCATCCTGAATTTGTGTTTTTGTCATCCTGAATTTACTGTGCCTCGCCGGCAGGCGGGTTTCAGGATCTCCATAACAATTCATATGAAGAAACTAACAACCTTTCTCAAAAAATTCTTTCTCATCGATGACACTCCACATAAAGTTGCTGCGGGAGCGGCCTTGGGAATTTTTTTGGGAATTATTCCCGGCGGAATTTTGACCGCCATCGTAATCGCTTGGATAATAAGAGTAAACCGTTTATCCGCTGTTGCCGGAGTATTAGCGACTAATTTTTGGACATCAATTTTAATTATGCCCTTTGCCGCTAAGCTTGGATGTCTAATTTTTGGAGTAAATTCAGAGGATCTTATTAAAAATTTCAACCAAAGCTATTCGGCAGATCTAAAATATTTTTTTTCCGAAACTATTATTTTGAAATTATTACTACCTTTAAGTGTCGGCTTCATAATAATCGCCGGCGCAATCGCCTTGGCTTTTTATTTCTTGATTTATTTTTTATTGAAGTATAAAAAAGTGAGTTTTAGGTAAATTAAAAGGCATATGCATTTATTTTTGAAAAAAATATTTTTTTATTAAAAAAAGAAAGGGCATGCTAATAAGATAACTGCATGCCCCCTTATATTTATCAGAGGACTTTGTCCTCATTTTTTTGAGCCCCTTGAATCAAACTGGCCTGGCTTAATCCAGGGGGCTTTTGTGATTTTCTCCGACCGCGTAGCCGTTGTCGAACTCTTAGCTTCAAAGGCAGAATGCACTCCGCCTAGGCCTCGACGTACGAATCCTACATAGTCAATCGGACATACCCCTGTGTAGTTTACCCAAGCAAACGGGACGGCTACATTTTATGCTAGAGCACAAAAAAATATTTGTCAACAGAAAAAGGTTTTTTTAATTCACTATCTCCTTTATATCTTTTTTTATCTCATCATCTATTTTATCTGGCAATATATCGCTCTGCGGATTGTGTTTTGTAGCTTCATCGTAGATAAAATTGGTTATTTTATGCGTAATTAATTTCATATACGGACTGGCCATTATTTTATTTTTATTTGCATCAAAAACAAAAAATAATCCGGTTAAAATTATTAGAATTGCAAGAATTGTAATTATTAAAAACTTTTTCATTATTTTATCACCGTCCCTTGAAATTTTTTCTCCTCCAAAATATTTTTCAAATTCTTAAGATTCTTGCCCTCGGCGATGATGACTTCCAGATTATTCTCCTGGGCAAGTTTTGAAGCGACTGGATCAAAAGGCATATTGAGTCCTGGGTCCCAGCGATTGCCGACAATTTTCCGAAAATTTTTCCAGTTGATTTCTTTGATTATTTTGGCGTCCGAATATTTTTTCGGATCTTTATCATAAGCATATTTGATGTTGGAAAGATTGATGAGTTTTTTGGCGCCAAGTCGCTCGGCGATAATTGTCGCCACAAAATCTGTTGACCATCCCGGACGCCAACCAGCCGCCACCATAATCCCTTCGTCTTTAGCAAAATGACTATTCAAATTTTCTTTTGTCCTTGGATTTTTATTTATTCTTGGATTAGCGTATTGCCTGAAAATAGTTTTGATTAAATGCGCATTTAATCTAGTGGTGTGAATCCCCAACCAATCTAAATCGTCTCGAGTGAGTTTTGTAACTTTTGAAGCCGCTTGAGCGTATTCCCGCGCTGCATATCCCCCACCCGTGATAATGGCAAATCTTTTGCCTTTTTTAATTTCAGAAATTATCAACTCACGAAATTTTTTCAAAAATCGCCAATCGATGTGACGCGGAACAATTAGCGAACCACCGAGAGAAATTACGATGATATTATTTTTCATATTTGGTTGTCATTGCGAAGGAGCGTAGCGACTGCGGCAATCTCGTAACTTAATTCTGAGATTGCTTCGCTTCGCTCGCAATGACATATATTTACTTTATACAATTTTTATCCGGCAGATACCCTTTTGATTTTGCATCATCTTCGGAAGAAAAGCAAACACGGTTTTCCGGTTTGATAGATTTGGCATAACGACAAGTCGGCAGATGATATTTGTTAGAATTTTTTGACCCAACAAAGGCGCAATCCTTAGGTTGCTCAATAGCACTATTTTCACTCTTTTTCACTTCAGAGGGCAAATTTTGGCTCTGTGAAACACCTTGAACTGCCGAATTGCTATTATTTTCAATAGGCACTGCGTTCTCTATTAATTTTTCAATAATCACTGGATTTTGGGATAATTTTTGACCTTTCAAAATTCCCCCTTCAAAAGAAATTACCGCTACCAAAACAAAGCCCACCGCAAGAACTATTTTATATTCATATTTTTGCCAAAAATCTTTATATTTATTTATTTCCATTGTATTTTTATCAAAAACCTGTTTTGTCATTCCCGTGAATACGGGAATCCAGTCTTAAATCATTACTTTTTTACACTAGATTCCCGCATACGCGGGAATGACGTCAACTCCACGCCTGTTGACATTATAGCACAAAATTGATAAGCTTAATTGTACTCGAAAGCTTGGCTTCCCGCACCTATTCCGAAATTAGTTTTCTGCTAATTTTTAGGCATAGTCACGGAAACGCCTTCGGCTTTATTTGTTTTTATTATAAAGATTAATTTAAGAATAGGTGCAGGGACGCTCATAATTGTTCCTGCTCATTATATTCGCAGACAATTATGGCGCATCGTAAAGCAGGTGGTTCCACTCAACTGGGACGAGATTCAATTTCCAAAAGACTTGGAGTGAAAAAATTTGCTGGAGAAAAAGTCGCTCCGGGACAAATCATAGTCCGCCAAAGAGGAACAAAATTCCGACCAGGGAAAAATGTCAAACGCGCAGAAGACGACACGCTGTTTGCCATGAAAGAAGGCGTGGTAAAATTTAAGGCTAAAAAAGTCATAAAATTTACCGGAAAAATGATTTCCAAAAAATTTGTTTCTGTAGAATAAATATAGCTCACGAATTTAATCGAATGAAACCACTAAAGAATTAAAACCGCTGGCATGCGCTAGCGGTTTTAAATTTATTATTCGCACCCATTCGCTTTAATTTGTTTTAATTCGCGATTTACACGCTTTTATAAATTCAAAAAATAAAGGATGGGAATTTATCGGATCAGATTTGAATTCCGGATGAAATTGAACTCCTAGAAAAAATGGATGGATATTCGTCGGCAATTCAATTATCTCCATAAGCTTTCCATCTGCTGATCTTCCGGAAAAAATCAAGCCGGATTTTTTTAATCTTTCAATATACTCTGGATTGACTTCCCAGCGATGGCGATGGCGTTCGGATATTTTATTTTTCCCATAAGCTTGATAGGCAATAGTCTTTTTTTCAAGAACAGCTGTATAAGCACCCAATCTCATTGTAGCCCCGAAATTATGATCAGCTAAATTCTTTTTTTGTTCCGGCATAATATCAATTACCGGATTTTTTGTTTCCCTATTAATTTCAGTCGTGTTAGCATCTTTGAGTCCTAAAATATTTCTCGCGTATTCAACCACCGCTAGTTGCATTCCATAACAAAGTCCAAAAAAAGGAATTTTATTTTCTCGCAAAAATTGAATAGCTTTTATTTTTCCTTCAATCCCTCGTGAACCAAAGCCCCCAGGGATGATTACCCCATCATAATTTTTCAGCTCTTCCAATTTTTCCGGCTCTTTTTCGAAAGCCTCGCTATTCACCCAACTTATTTTTGGTTTTACTTGAAGTTTGTAGGCCGCGTGTTTAACCGCTTCAATTACACTAATATACGCATCTGAAAGCACAAAATCGCCTGTGCCAAAGTATTTTCCCACTATACCAATATTCACTTCTCCCTTAGGATTTTTGATTTTTTCCAAAAGATCATACCATTTTTTCAAATCAGTTTTTTTGTACGATAAACCTAACTTTTTCAAAAGCAACCGACTTAAATCATCCCGTTCAAAATTTATCCCAACTTCATAAATACTCTCAATGTCCGGAGCAGAAATTACATATCTTTCCGGAATATTGCAAAACATTGCAATTTTTTCTTTTCTTTTTTGATCAAGTCGCGTATCGCTTCTAGCTACAATTACATCTGGCAAAATTCCAGCGCTGTTAAGTGTTCGCACAGCATATTGCGTTGGTTTAGTTTTCATTTCTCCCACCTTGGAAGGAATTGGCAAATAACTCACCATTACAAACAACACATCGTCTGGATGTTTTATCTTCATCATTCTGGCCGCTTCCAAAAAAAGAATATTTTGATATTCGCCGACCGTTCCACCGATTTCAATCATCGTCACATCAGAATCAGCCTTCTTGGAAGCTTTTTCGATCCGTTCGATAACTTCCATTGGAATATGTGGCACAACTTCTACGCATTTTCCATTGTATTCTAAATTTCTTTCCTTATGAATCACTGTTTCATACACTCTCCCCGTAGTCATATAATTATCGCGAGGCAAAGTGATATTTAAAAATCTTTCATAATTTCCCATATCCTGATCAGTTTCATCACCGTCATCCAAAACAAAAACTTCTCCGTGTTCAGTCGGATTCATTGTGCCAGCGTCAACATTGATATAGGGATCAATCTTTATCGCCGTTACACTAAATCCACGCGCTTGAAGAATCGCGCCGATTGCCGAAGTTGTTATCCCCTTTCCCACTCCACTCATCACACCCCCAACAACAAATATATATTTTCTGTTTTTCATATATTACGAAATACGAATCTAATACGAAATACGAAATACGAAAAAATTCTTGTTCGTATTTTCGTTATTTCGTAGTTCGTAAATTATAAAAGTCGCTAAAGCGCGACCCCTAAAAATAATTTATTAAAACTGCTTAAATAAAACTAGGCTCCCTTAATTTCTATTTTTATTTTTTCTTTAATCTTTTCGGTTAATTTTATCTCAATTTCATATTCACCAATTTTCTTTATCGTCTCCTTAATTATAACCGAATCCGTTGAGATGTTCAAGCCCTCCTTTTCCAACTCCTCTTTAATATTTTTAGCGGTTATTGAACCAAAAAGTTTTCCTTTTTTTTCTTTGGCAGTAATGACTATTTTTTTGCCTTTAATCTTTTCGGCTAAACTTTTAAGCTCAATATTTTTGGCTAATTCAAGGCTTTTTTCGCGCTCTTTTTGAATTTCCATTTGTTTAATAGCACTTTCTGTAGCAATCTGGGCTATTTTTTTAGGAAACAAAAAATTCCGAGCATAGCCTTCGGCTACATCCTTAATGTCTCCTTTTTTTCCTAAACTTTTGATGTCTTGAAGTAGAATTATTCTCATTTACCCTGTTAAATAAGATTTGAATCTTGTGATAAGAGACAACTTATTTTAATTATTTATTACTTAGTTTTCATCCCCTGCTTGTTTAAATATATTCAAATCTAATTTTAATTTTTAAAAAAAAATTAAAATTTATTTAACAGGGTGAATTTTTTCCTTAATTATTTCCATCGCTTTTTCTAGTTGCGGGTCGCGTTTATTTTCATAATCTTCCGGCGTCATTTTGACTTCAATATCCGGAGAAATACCTTTATCCATAATATATTCTCCTTTAGGCGTGAGCCATTTGGCCACAGTAATTTTGACGCTTGATCCATCTGACAGATCAACCAATTCTTGAACACTTCCCTTGCCAAATGTTTTTTCACCAATTAAAATTATTTCCTGATTATCGCGCAAAGCTCCGGCTAAAATTTCCGAAGCGCTAGCACTGCCTTCATTGATAAGCGCCACCATTGGAATCGAACTTAATTTATCTCCGCCAAAAGTATAAATATTTTCTTTCTTGCCACTACTGTCTTCTTCCAAAACCACTATTTTACCTTTCGGCATCATCCGACTGGCAATGGAAATTGATTTATCCAAAAGACCACCAGGATTATCGCGAAGATCTAAAATTATACCTTTGCTTTTATTAGTAATAATCTTATTCATTGCCGAATTAAATTGTTCATCCACATCATCAGAAAATTTGATTATTTTTAGATACGCGATGCCATCATCCTTAAATTCTACCTTGGCGCTATCTAATTTTATCGTATCCCTAATTACAGTCACTTCCACAGTTTCCTGATCATTTTCATGAAAAATTGTCAGTTCAACAGAAGTGCCCTTTTTTCCCCTGATAAGATTCACGGCTTGATCAATTGTCAGATCCAACGATGACTTGCCGTCAATTTTCAAAATTTTATCCCCACTGCGAAGTCCGGATTTTTGCGCCGGAGAACCGTCCAATGGAGCAATAATAGTCAGAATCTCATCTTTTATTCCTAATTCCGCTCCTATGCCATCAAAAGAGCCGGCAATATCCTGCGAAAATATTTGACTCTCCTCTGGATTAAAAAAACTTGAATAAGGGTCACCCGTAGCACTAAGCATTCCATTAATCGCTCCATAAACCATTTTTTGCGCATCTAAATTACTTTTTTCCACATGCTTTTCCTTAACCAAATCCCAAACTTTCCAAAAAATGGCAAAATCAACTTTTTCCCCTTGTGGAAGGGCTTTATTTTCAACAATCGCTTTTTCCAATAAAACTTCCCTGTTTTTTGGATGCGTTTCATTTTGCCCCTTTTTATAACCAAGAAAAAAACTGATGATCAAAAAAATTACAACCACTGAAAAAAATACATACTTTTTAAAAAGCCAGAGGTTTTTCTCTAGATTTTCTTTTTCTTTTTTCTCTTTCTCTCCAATTATTTCTTGATTTATTTTTTCTTTAAAATTTTCTTGATCCATTTTTTATATCTTATTCGCATACTGCTAATTATGTTTTGGCAAAGGCTTGCCCCAATATTTCCAAAAATATCTCATAGCGCTTTTTATATGTAGCCAAGCCAAGCGATTGAAAAGTAAAGCCTGAATAACATTTTTTCCAACACTTCCTCGGCCATGATAATGATAAATTTCAGCATCTGGAAAATAAATAACATTGTAATCCTTTTCCCAAAATCTTCGACACCAATCAACATCTTCAAAATATAACTTAAATTTTTCATCCATTGGTCCAACTTTATCCATAATTTCTTTTTTGGTCATCATTGCCGACCCTTGAATCCAATCAACCTCCTTCGTTTCTTTGTGATCATAATCCCTCATTAAAAAATTATCTGAATGTTTTTTGGCAAAACCAAGTTTGCCCAAAAATGTCCGGCGATAAAGTATGGTTAGCGGAGTATAATAGCGGAAACACGAATCTTGCGACTTTTCATTGAAACCAATAAGACGCGGACCAACGATACCAACTTTCGGATTGTTTTTTAGATAATTTAATAATTTTTCAATGGAATCTTTTTTTATTATCGTGTCACCATTCAAGATAAGCACGAAGTCACCTTTGATTTTTTTGTATCCAGCGTTGACTGTTCCGCTAAAGCCGATATTTTCTTTTGCAGGAATAAATATTATTTGTGGATATTCTTCTCGCATCATCATTTCCGTATTTTCCTCTGTTTCACTATCTGCCACAATTATCTCATAATCAGATCCACTATAATTCTCCCTAATTGAATCAATGCAAACTTTCAAAAGTTGTGGATTTTTATAGCTAGTAATAATGATAGATAATTCCATTATTTTGGTTTTATATCTGATTGCGCTGGAAGGATAAAAATATCTTTTGCCGTTTGATGAATGCGATCATAATTTCCTCCAATTGGCAAAAGAATATAGCCGACTTCTTTAGGCATATCAGTTGGATTGTACAATAAACCCTCTTCACTGTTTTCCAAAACTCTTTGATAAATTTGCAAATTAGAAATATTTTTATAAATTTCATAAAATCTTTGCATTTCCCAAAGCTCCATATCGGTTCTCACATTGTCGCCCAAAGCATTTAACAGAGCATTTAATTTGGAAAAATCAGTGAGCGTTCCAACGCTTAACATTTTATCTTTGACTAATTGAATTATTATTTGTTGCCGTTTAGCTCTTTCGAAATCGCTGGAAGTCGCTCGAGAACGCACATAACACAAAGCTTTTTCTCCGTTTAAGGTTTGTTTGCCAGATGGAAGACTAAAACTTCCTCCGCATTCCTTGACAGGATTAGTGCAAAGAGGATACTGGGCGGTGATTCGGCCGGTTTTATTTTTCTTAATTTCAAATTTTCCGGTTGGAACGGTAAAAACACGACTATCGCAAACATGCGGTTCATTGAACTGTACTGGTTCTTGAAAAGGTTTATCTAGTGTTATATCCACTCCACCGATAGCATCAATAATCTGTTTGAAGCCAGCAAAATTTATACTGGCACTGTAATGAATCGGCAGTCCTGTCACTTCCTCGGCCACTTTTTTCATATCTTCTAAGCCTTGTTTTTTGCCATTTTCTTCGCCAGCCGCATAAACAGCGTTAACCTTGCTTTTATTCCCCCAACCAGGATTATTCACATACAAATCGCGCGGAATTGAAATCATTGAAGCTTTATTTTCTTTTGGGTTAATACTGGCCACTATGATTGTATCCGCCAAAAGCCCTCCTCCAGGGATATTTTCTCCACGCATTCCCAAAAGCAAAACATTGATTCTTCCTTCCTTTTCTCCTTTGATTTCATTATCAACTCCCGGAATATTTTTTACCAAAGACTGAAATATTCCACCTTTAGAAATCTTATTCAGTATGCCTCCGGTTTTCCAAATAAAAATTCCTCCGCCTAAAAGTAAAATTATTACAATAATCGCAAAAATCTTAAACCATCTTTTTTTATAAAATTTTTGTTGACTTTTCCCCCTTACATTATAATCGTTTTCTATGTACGCCATTTTTTTATTTTATTTAATTTAAATTAATACTGCCAAATCATCGATTCGGCAATTGTTATTATTTTACTTATAATTTTGCATTTAGTCAACCAACCATCTGGGAAAAAATTTCCAGCATTTTTCGGGCGCTTTTTTCCCAAGAAAAATTTTGGGCTTGAAATTTTCCGTTTCGCGATGCATTATCTCTCACAACTTCACTGCTAATTATTTCTTTGATTTTTTGCGTGAGTTCACCAGGGATTTCCGGCTTGAAATATAGCACTGCATCATCCGCTATTTCTCGGTGTGGCAAAATATCAGAAACTATTGTCGGCACTCCCAGTGACATCGCTTCGATAATCGGCATACCAAAACCTTCATAGAATGAAGGGAAAACAAAAATATCCGCCCCTTTCATCACTCCTGCCTTATCCTCTTCATCAATGTACCCAGGAAAAAAAACATCTTCCGCTAAATTATTTTTCTTAACCGCTCTGTCTATCAATTTATCATAATTATGTTTTTTTCCGCCAGCAATAACTAATTTAAGCGGATTTATTTTGGCCGTCATTTCCAGCTTCAAAAGAGCCATCGCTTCCAGAAGCGCCGGAATATTTTTTCTTGGCTGAAGCGTGCCCAGATATAAAATATAATTTGAGGGCAGTTTATATTTTTCTTTGATCGCTTTTATTTTTTCCACTGATATATCTTGCGCTGAAAAATCCGCTGAAACCGCATTGTGAAACCAATCTATTTTTTTGGAATCAATTTTATAATATTTAATTATTTCATCCTGCGTAAAGCGCGAAACTGCCAGAATTTTGTCAGCTCTTTTTAGACTCAATGGGATTAACTTTTTTAGAAAAAATAAATCCCAAAATTTGATAAATTGCGGATAAAAATTGAACGATATATCATGAATAATTGTGGCAATTTTTATCTTTTTCGGCACAAACCACGGCGTAATATATTGAGTAAAATAAATATCCACCAGATTTTTTCGCAAATATTTCGGTAGCGTCCAAAAATTCCAAGTAAATTTATTTTTAGTTTTGAGCGAAATTATTTTAAAATTCTTTTTATTATCTATCCCAAGACTTACTCCAATATACTGTAATACTGTAGTGTCGATTATGTCGGTAAATAATTTGTACTCATTTTCCATGTCAATTTTCGCTAAAGTTTTAGTCAAATTAAAAAACACCACTTCATCACCGGTTCTCTTTTTGCCAATATTTCGAATGTCGATGCCAATAATCATAATTTTAATTTACGAACTACGAAATTAGCGAAATACGAAACGCTTATGCTTCCATTTTCGTACTTTCGCCCGCCTCGACTCGCGGAGACCGCTTGTCGACGCGAGGCGGGTATTTCGTATTAATTTCGTAGTTCGTAATCCCTAGCCAGAGCCACAAAAATCCTAAAAATATTCCCGCGTTGAAAAGATTGGGAATGATAATTGCAAACCAAGAAATAATTATAAATAATCTGAAAATCTTTTCTTCTTGATTTTTAGCAAAATAATATTTCCTTATTGCACTCACTAATATATACGATAGCATAATTACGAAAGACGCAAAACCTAAAATTCCGCTACCCAGCCAAATTTCCAAAAATATATTGGAAGAATTTAGATCTACTCCCCTTTCGTCTTGGCCCAAAATTTTGGAAATATTCCCCCAACCAATTCCCAAGATTGGATGATTTTTTATTTGTTCCCATGATTTTTGATAAATTTGCGCTCTTATGCTGACATTCGGGTCTTTACGATAAATTTCGGAAATATATTTTCCTTGATTTTTTTCAAAATTTATTTCTTCTAAATTTATATGTCGGCAATTATATTTTTCCAATTCAGAAATATCATCAATTTCTTTTGGTAGGGAACGCAAATTTGCGTTCCTTGAATCGCAAGCAACAGTAATTTTTTGCATTCCCGATCCAGTTGACTGAATACGATTAAACAGTTGAAAATTAGTCAGATGAAAAATATAAACTGCGCCAATTGCAACTAACAGTGCCAAAAATATAATAATTTTAATTTGAATAGTTTTTTTCCACTGCCACCCCGCCTCATCGGCGGACAAGTTATTTGATTTTGATTTTAAATTTGAAAAAATTACAAATAAAAATATAAATGTCATTGCAAATGCTCCGAGCCAAGCACTTCTGCTTACGGTTAAAATTAATAATATAAAAGATAAGGTTAAAAATATAAATAAGCCCGTCATCCTGAGTGAATGCGAAGGATCTGCGAATTGTTTAGTTTTAGTATTATTAAATAGTAGATTCTTCGACTCCGCTTCGCTTCGCTCAGAATGACAGCTATAAACTAAGCCATATAGAACAGATATAACTAAAATCAAAAATATTCCCAACCAATCCGCCTCCGAAAAAGTTGCATTCGGTCTTCCCGGCATTGTTTGAAATCCATTCAATCCTCGCAAAAACCAAATATTTTGCCAAATGCCATAAAGCACGACAACGACTGCCGAACTTAGAAAAAAAGGAATAATTTTTTTCAAATCTTCCCAATTTTGAATATAATTTCGCACTAAAAAATATAACGCAGAAAATGTGGCCAATATTATCGCCAAGCGTAGAGACGCAAAATTTTGCGTCTCTACGATAGCAAAAAATGCGCTTAAAAAACTGGAAGTTGTTATAACCAAAATCAAATAATCTATAAAATTTAATTTTGCCAATTTGAAATTTAATTTTCCAGAAAGTAATCGAATTATAATTGCCGTAATTGTTAGCGCGCCAATAAATTGATAGGGACGAATCGCAATTCCTATTTCTGTTGGAGCTAAATTTATATTTTCCAACATAATTGTCCCGACAAATATCAAAAAGGCCCACCCAGGACGATACAGTGCCAAGCCCAAAACTAAAATCGCAAAAAAAACAAAATCCCCCATTCGCAAAGGAATAATTTTCAAATTATTGCAAACTATCAAAACAAAAACCAACACCACATTCGCCAAAAGAAGCCAACTTTTGAGCTTGTTGAGATTATTGACAAATTGTTGGAAAAATGATAGCATATTATATTGAAAATAAAAATTATTTTAGTACCTAAAATCAATCATGAAAGGAGGTGACATACAACTTGGAAAAAATACGTGTTAAATTTTTTTCAACAGATAACAGTGATCTTAGCGTCATAGAGAAAGAGATTAATTCTTTCATTGACGCTATCGAAGCAAAAGGCTCTGAGGTACTGGATATTCAATTTTTTACAGTACCAATTTCTACAAAACAAGAAACCATTATTCCTGGTGATGGTAAGGTTGTCAATACTATAAGGACAACCGCAATGGTTAAATACATCATTTAACTATTCCCGCACCACCCCGCTTCTTCCGGTATTCCGGTCGGAGCGGGGCTTTTTTTATTTTAAAATTACAACTTTGATTGTCATCCTGAGCGAAGTTCGTACTCGAACGAAGTCGAAGGATCTGTTTAATAATATTAATCGCAGTACTATTGAGCAGATTCTTCGGCTCGCTACGCTCGCTCAGAATGACAAATTTTTTTGTACTTTTGTATTATTTTGTACTTTCGTAGGAACTGATTATATTCAAAACTTTTTCCGTAAATTTTTCCCACGAAAATTGCTTGGCTCTTTCTATTCCTCGTGATTTTAGTTGTTCTCGTAAATCCTTATTAGTTAAAACATTTTTCAAAACCATTGCGATATCTATTGTATCATCTGGGTTGCAATATAGGACGCTGTCTCCACCCACTTCCGGCAGTGATGAAACTTTGGAAGTGACTACGGGCGTACCTACGCTCATGGCTTCGAGAATTTGCATACCAAAACCCTCATAAAACGAAGGGTAAGCAAACATAATAGCATGACTAAACAGCGCCGGCAAGTCTTTTTGCGGGACTTCGCCTAAAAGAATCACATATTTCGTCAAATTTAATTCTCTCAATATTTTTTCTATCGGCGTTGCCAAACTCAAGTTTTCCGGTAAAACCTTTCCATAAATCGCAAGGCGCGGAAAATCTGACAAAAAATTTTCTTTTTTGTTTCTTTCTAATAATAATTTATATGCTCGCACCACACCCTCGACATTTTTTCGCACTTCATATCCTCCACCCGCTAAGATATATCCCGAATTTAATTTGTATTTCTTTAAAATATTTCGCTCTCGTAGAGACGCAAAATTTTGCGTCTCTACCTTATAACATTCGTCCACATCAATATATTCCGTCGTAATTCTGTCTGCACCAATATTTAGATGTTCAATCAAATCTTTTTCCGTTCTTTTAGAAACAGCGATAATCTTGTCCGCCTTTTTTATCCCATATTCTGTTAATTTCCAATATACTTTTTTTCTTGCATTATCCAAATACTTAGGAAATAATTTTGGAATAATATCATGCACTATCATAATGTGCTTTATATTTTTGTCATTGCGAGCGTAGCGAAGCAATCTCGCAATATTTAGCACAAATTTATTAAGCACGAGATTGCCACGGTCGTCTCGAGACTCCCTCGCAATGACAGTAGGACATTGGTACATACTGACAAAAACATCGCAACCGTCTTTTCTAACAAGGCGGGGCAAAAGAAATTTTTCCCACCAAATTTTTCGAATCAAATCATCACGCTTATAAATTGGCAAAAATATTTTTTTAGTAAAATTTTTAGGAAGCTTAAGATCCTTTGGAATTTCTTCCTCCAAGTATAAAATAAATTCAATATCTTTTAACTTTCCTGCCTCGCCGGCTCGCCTCGCTAAAGCTTTGGCGAAGCGGGCAGGCGGGTCACTTTCAACTTTTAACTTGCTTAATTTTTTTAGAAAATTAAGCGTCACTTGCCCAATGCCAGTATACGGCTTTCGAAGATACGACGCATTGATACCTATTTTCAGTTTGTCATATTTTTTTCTCATTTTATTTCTATTACATGTTTTATGTTATATGTTATATGTTTTATGTTTCATGACTTCATTGTAAAGCCAAAATCGATTTATGTCATCCCCTAAAAACCTTTGCCAAATAATCCTTTTTGAGTTATACTGAATTTGTAGTTAAATTTAATTTTTAAGCCCTATATTTACTATGTTTGGTATTATTAAATTTGCAATTTGGATAGTTCTTTTTTTAGTAGCAGCCTATTTTGTGTTGAATTTTTTTGGTTATGAAGTAAACCGCGACTATTTTTCCGGCGCAAAAAAACAATGCGAGGAAAAAATGAAAGAATGTACAAATGAAGTTTTTCACCAAGGCGTTGATAATGCTAAGTGTAATTTTCAGTGCATAGATCCAAAATTAATAATTAAGAAAAAGTAAGTTACGAACTACGAAAATAATACGAAATACGAAAATACGAAATTGTCATATCTATTATGCCTTAATCGTATCCTAAGTGTTTCGTACTTTCGCTAGATTCGTAAGTTCGTAAATACTAATATGAAATTAATCATCAACATTCCCGCTTATAATGAAGAAAAGGATTTGGGAAAAACAATTCAAAATATCAAAAAAAGTTTTTCTCATGACTTCTATTCTAATGAAGGCGCCGTGATAGATGAAAAATTAATCCAAGTAGTGGACGACGGTTCAACTGATAACACTGCCCAAGTTGCTAAAGAAAATGGCGCGGATATTGTTGTTTCCTATAAACCTAATCGAAGATTGGCTTATTCTTTCAAACAAGCAGTGGAAAGCTCGCTCAAAAATGGCGCTGATTTTATGGTCAATATTGACGCCGACGGACAATTTGATCCCAATGATATTCCTAAACTTCTATTGCCAGTGTTGAAAGGTGAAGCGGATATGGTAATTGCTAATCGTTTTGGTGAACGAAAAGCGAAAAATATTCCTTGGGTTCGAGAAAAATTAAATAAATTAGCCGCCAATGTTATCAGTTTTTTCCTAAATTATAAAACCAATGACCTGACTTGTGGTTTTCGCGCTCACTCTCGAGAAACACTTCTTCGACTAAATTTAACTAATCTGTATTTTACTTATACTCAAGATACGATAATTGACGCTATTGGAAAAAATTTGAAATTGAAATGGGTGCCGATCACAGTCACTTATTTTGACAATCGCCAAGCCAAAATCACCAAATCTATTTTCAAATTTGTAAGCAATTCTACAAAAATTATTCTCAAAGCAGTGCGCGATGTCCGCCCGCTAAAATTTTTCGGCTGGCCAGGAATATTTTTTATGATTTTAGGTTTAATTGGTTTTATATTTTTTCTTTTTTTCTATTTCCAAGATTTCAAAATCCGACCCTATCTCAATTATATCGTTTTTTCCTCAATCTCCATGTTTCTCGGAATCCAATTGATCATTTTTGCTCTCATCGCCGATATGATAAAATCCACCCGCCAACTCACTGAAGAACTTTTCTACCAATGGAAGAAGGATAAATACAACAAGTGATGCTAATCCGCTAATAAATGCAAATCCACGAATTGCTAATCCTTTTTTATTCGCGATTAGCAGATTAGCATATATTCGTTGATTAGCATCGTATGATTATGAAAATATTATTTATCTCTCACTCCTATCCCCCAATCGTCGGAGGGGTGGAAAGTCAAAATTATAATTTAGCCCAAGGGCTTTCAAAAATTGCTACTGTTAAAATTATCGCTAATGGCCGAGGCAAATGGTGGCTACCTATTTTTATACCCATAACTTTCCTGCGGGCATTTTTTTTGATGATGAATTATGACGCTTGTCTTGTGGGTAATGGCGTTTTGGCGCCAATTGCATATGTTTTGAAAATTTTTCATCCTAAGAAAAAGTTTTTTTCTGTCGTACATGGACTTGATATAACTTTTGCTAATAAAAAAGGAATCTTACCAAAAATTTATAAAGCGATTAACATTCCCTCTCTCAAAAAACTCGATAAACTTTTTATGGTAGGAAATTTTACCATCGAAGAAGCAGTTAAAGTTGGAATTCCCAAAGAAAATTGCGTTTTCATTCCTAACGGTGTTTTTATTGAAAATTTAAAAAAGGAATTTTCTCGCCAAGATTTGTCTGTGCTGTGGGGTTCTGATACCGCTAACAAAAAAATTATTTTGCGTCTTGGCAGATTTGTTCCGCATAAAGGCACGGCTTGGTTTATAAAAAATGTTATGCCAAAACTCTCCGAAGATGCACTTATGATTGCAACTGGATATCGAGTGGCCAAAAACACCGCTGGCGATCCGGATAATTTTTCCGATTGCGAAAAGGCCATCCAGGAAAATAGTTTAGAAAACAGAGTAAAGTTAATGCCTAATCTACCACAAAAAGATTTGGAAGTGCTATTGAACACTGTTGATTTGGTTGTATCTCCGAATATTCCCTATCCTGAATCAGTGGAAGGTTTTGGAATTAATGTTATTGAAGCGGGAGCATGTGAACGAATAGTTATTGCTTCTAATTATCAAGGCTTGGCGGAAGCGATCAAGGATGGCAAAAATGGTTTTCTGGTTGAAAGCGAAAACACCGAACAATGGGTCAAAAAAATCCAAGCTATTTTTTCCGCTGGACCAGACTTTGCCAAAAATTTTGGCAAAATGGCTGGAAAATATGTTGAGGAAAATTTCACCTGGGAAAAAATTTCAAAGAGATATTTGGAAGAGATGGAAAAAGTAAGTAAATAAAAGATAGTTAATACGCAATTGTCATTCTGAACTTGTTTCAGAATCTTACAGAGTTTCGAGATGCTGAAATAAATTCAGCATGACAAAGATAAAAACACTTTATTATTTATGCTTAATTTTATTTTTAACCAAATATTGTTTTATATTTCTATCGCCGTAATGTTGTTTATTCCCGGTTATTTTTTGCTTTTGGCGATTTTTGGTAAATCAAAAATATTAAGCGCTCTAGAAAAATTTACCCTTTCTTTCGGACTAAGCATTATTGCTATTGATATAATTTTGATTTTACTAGACAAATTCAGGTTATCCATCAATGCCAATTCTATCTTGTTCTCTCTTATCGCTTTTATTATTTTATGTTACGCGGTATTTTTACTTCGAAAAGAAAAATCAGCAGAAAATTCGAGCGACTCCGATTATTCCAAAAAACAAACATCTCTGATAATTCTAATTATATTTTTTAGTATTCTAATTCGCGCTTTTTTTCTTTCTCACACTATTGCCCCAACAGGAACCGATCTTGGTCATCATATGTATTGGACCAAAAAAATCATTGAGACCGGAAAAATTCCCGCTTATGAAAAAATAGAGATAATCCAAAAAGACAATGTTTATTCTATCAGCCAACCGTCAGCTATTGATGATTTCATAATCGGCGAGCATTTGGTTTTTGCTTCCATTGGACTTATTTCAAAAAATGATGTTGCATCCGCTTTTCCTTCGATAACACTATTTTTGATAAATATTATGGGAATGTTTTCTCTTTTCATTCTAGCGGAAAAACTTTTTTCTTCTTTGTCATACGGAAAAAATATTGCCATCACGGTGCTGTTTTTTGTTGGCGCCCTGTTTGCTCTTTCTGGCTCACAGGGAAATTTCATTAGTGGAGGCGTAATTGGAAATCTTCTTGGCAATCTGCTTATTCCCTTAATTTTTTATTTTTTCTTCCGTGCGATAAGTGAAAAAAATTCAGCTTTTTTTTCTTTGGGAATTTTCACTTCTTTTGGCCTCGCTTATACTCATCACCTTAGCACTTTTATTTTTGCCTTTTCCTTGATTTTCGTTTTATTTTTTATTTTACTTTTCAAAGGCAAAGAATTTTTTTTGGAAATAAAAAAATGGCTGGCTTTGATTTTTTCTCCCCGCGTTTTGGCAATTATTTTTTTGGGAGTTATTTTTTTCTTTTTTGTGAGAATGCCTGGCTATATTGAAAATCAGGCTGTCAAAACAATTGTCGGCGAACCATCCCGATCAACTAAGGCAGGGCTAAGCTTGGCGCAAATATTTTCCACCGTCGGAGAAAGTCGTGCCACCCTAGGAATAATTGGGATAATTTTACTGCTTGTTTTTTTCAAGAAAAATAAATATCAAAGCGCTTTGATTTTAGGCTGGTTTTTTTCAATTTTTATCATGTCTTGGAAGCCGACACTGCTCCACATTGACATTCCTTCTTCTCGCATCGGAAATTATTTGATTTTTCCTATTATTCTTGCCGGGGCTTTTGCTATAAATTGGATTTTTGAAGACCGCCATTATTTGAATAGAAATTGGAAATTGTCCGCTTTTTTAATTTTAATACTGTATGTTTCGACCGGTGGGTTTATGTCCGAAGCGCAATCGATCAATCCAAAAAAATCTAATTCCAATTTCATTGAAACTTTCGCTATCTCGAAATACTTAAAGCAAAAAACAACCGCCGAAGATATTATTCTAAAAGACCATAACTATGTTTCGGCTGATTCTTGGATGAAAGTTTTTCTAATGCGCGATTACAATCTTCCTTTTACTAGAAGTTTTCTTTTTCGCTACGACAGCCCAACTCGCGAACAATGCACTCTTTGGATGATTTCTCAACCGAAATCCTCTGAAGCGAAAAAATGTTTCACCCAGACAGGCACAAATTTTATCATAATCAATCCTCATTATGACAGTTCACAATTTAGCGATTCTAAAGAATTTTGGAAAATATATTCTTCCGATTTGATTGGAACTTATTATAAACCTAAAAAATAATTTTTATGAAAAATAAAGCAATTATTATTACAACCATAATATTTTTTATTTTCAGCGCTTCTTCTTTGGCTTGGATTGAAAAAAAACAATCTGATGAAAATGCCGGAAAAAATTGGTGGGTGTTATATTTTGCCGAACCAAAAAATGATAAGCTAAATTTTATCATTGAAAATCACAGTGATGAAAATAATTTCCATTGGGAAATCCTATCCAGTAAAAAAAAGATTCAAGAAGGAGAAGCAGTGATCAAAAAAGGCTCGGTTTTGCAATTAAATCCTAACTTAACTCTCGCAAGTGAAAATAAAAAAATTACCATTTTGGTAATTTCGAAAGATGAGAAAAAAGAAATCTATAAAAATTTGTAAAAATAAAAACTCAGCAGGAGGGAAAAGTGGATAGGAGGGAACCACTGTCTCCTGCTGAGGAGTAAGGCAGAGGCGTTTTTAACAGCCTCCTAGCCAAATTGTTGGGGCCCGAGGGCGGATATGATTTGGATTCTCCTGTAATAGCTTGGAGCTATTCATTCGGTTTCCGCAGAAACCTACCAAAATCATTGCGCGTCCCTCGGGGAAATTGAGACTACTTTTAACGGGGCTTTTTCCTGTCCCGTCCACTAGGCAGTCTCGGGTTAAAGGTTCTAACTAAAAATCTACATTAAATTTTAAATTTTGTCAATATGAAAAAAATATTACTCGTTACCCGCCCCATTGCCCCGCCTTGGGATGAAGGTTCTAAAAATTTCGCCTATTACCTAGCCAAAAACCTAGTTGGTTTTGAAATTAATCTTGTGACCAAGGGAATTTTACCGAATCTTCCTCAAAATGTTGTTTCTAATGATATCTATACTACTTCCCAAGTTTCGGATTTTAATTTTTCGCAAAAACTTCGCGCTCTTTTTTTCCAATTTAAAACCAAAGGCCAATTTGATATCAATCATTATTTTTTCACGCCAACAAAACTTAATTCCTACTTGATTAAAAATTTCTTAAAATCTAAGCATACTAAAACAATTCAAACTATCGCTTCTCTTCGCGATGATCTCTGGTCGTCGGATGATATAAAAAATTTGATGTTTGCCGATCTTATCATCACTTACTCTGATTATGCCAAAAACAAATTAAATTCTCTGGGATTTCAAAATGTCAAAAGAGTTTATCCGGGAATCGATCTAGAAAAATATTACTTTCAAGAAAAAAATACCCAGCTTTTGGAAAAATATGGTTTCAAAAATTCTGATTTTATTCTTAATTTTACCGGCGAATATGTGCGACTTGGTGCGATTGATTTAGTCGTTGATAGTTTTATCGAAATTTCCAAAAAAATTCCCGAGGCTAAATTAACTTTAGCAGTTCGAATTAAAAATAGAAAAGACGCTCAGAAAAAAGAAGAAGTTGTGGAGAAACTCAAAAAAAATAATCTTTTGGAGAAAGTTTCCTTTTTTGATGATGGAAAATATGATATGCTGGAAGTTTATAATCTCTGCAATATCAGCATTTTCCCAGTGCAAAATATGCGCGGAAAATTCGATATCCCTCTCGCTGTTATTGAGGCAATGGCTTGTGAAAAACCGGTAATTCTAACTAATTTAGAAATTCTAAAAGAATTGGGCAATAATAATAATTCTGTTATAATTGAAAAAGACAATCTGAAACAATTGACTGACGCGATTTTTGATTTATATCAAAACAAGGAAAAGCGAATTTCCCTTGGAAAAAATGCTCGAAAATTTTGCGAAGAAAATTTCGACATCCAAAAAATTGCCGGAATTTATGAGGAAATTTATAGAAATTTATAATATGGAAAATATTTCTAAAAATAAAAAAAGTTTTCAAACGGAAAAAATGAAAGTGCCGGCTATTTTGTTTTCCGAAGAAAGAAATTTTGAGAAAAGCGATGTCTTGGAAGCGGTTGAAAAAATAGCTGAAAATAAAAATGTTTTTTGTAGCATTGCCGTTCTTAGCGAAGCTCACACCAAACCAAACATAGAAAATCCGACTGGCGCAATCGTTGCTTCAAAAGATATTATCCCGAAAATGTTAGACGCCGCTACCAATTGTGGAATGCGAGTTATCTTAACTGACCTATCAGAAAGCGAATTAACTGAAGAGAATATAAAAAATCTTTTCGCAGAATTCAAAAAAAATATTCCTTCCAAAAAGATTATTGGCACAAAAATTTCCAAAAAAATGGTAGCAGATATTTTTCGCCACGGCAGTCCGGCGCTTAAAAATACATTCCCTATTCAAACAAAGAATGAATTTGAAAATACTTTTTCCCAAGGTAATTTTTTTGCTAATCAAGAAATATCCGAGCAAGAAATTTCTGGTGCAATTCCAAAAATTATATCTTGGATTGCCAAGTTTCGCCTTGGGCTCCTTGGAGCAACCAATAGTCATTTCGTTTATCTTATGCGAGTATCAGAAATTTTAGATGAAAATTTGGCTTCAACTTTAGGAATCAGAAATGATCAATATGTTTTTTTTATGCATACGGGTTCAAGTATTGTTGGCCGTTACACTGCCTCACTCTATACTCAAAGAAAAATCAAAAGTTTTTCCCAAAAATTAATTTTATTTTTAATTAAACTTTTTTCCAAGTGCGATTGGAATGACAGCAAAAAAATAGACATCGCTTTTCGCGCTACGGGAAATTATGGTTTTGCTAATCGAACTCTGATTACTTGCGAAATTCACAAAGCGCTGGAAAAAATACTTGCTCGAAAGGTTTCAACGGAACTTCTCTATGACGCTCCACATGTCTATTTTGACGAAGAAACACATTTTGATCAAAAAGTTATCGTCCATCGAAATGGTGCTAATCGAGCCTTTGGGGCTTCCAAAATGGCTCGCCACGCGGTTTTCTCTCAAACTGGCGAACCAGTGCTAATTGCCCCTTTCGTCAAGGAAATCGCCTATATTGGCGTAGGCACTGATCAAAACGAAGAAACATTTTTTTCTGCTAATCATGAAATTGGAAAAATAACCGGCTTGGAAAATCCAAAAGAATACGCCGAAAAAATTGTCCAGGAAATGGAAGAAAATAAAATAATAAAAACTGTAGCAAAGCTAGAAACAATAACATTTTTAACTTACTAAACAAATGAAGACTATCAAAAATATCGGACTTAAAAAAAATTGCATAAAAAATCTCCAGAAATACATCTCTTCAAAAATAAAAGAGCGTGGTTTTGAAGATGAAACATTGCACGAAAGATTGGTTTTGCTCATGGAAGAAGTTGGAGAGCTTGCCAAAGCCTGTAGAAAAATATCAGGCATGAATATTGATAAAAATCAAGAAATTAAATTCAAAGTTGGCGAAGAAATAACTGATGTTATTAATATGCTTTTTGCAGTCGGAATAATTTTAAATATTGACATTGAAAAAGAATTTATTTTGAAAGAAAATAAAAATAATCAAAGGGAATATGAGCGTTCCAAGGAAAAAATAAAATCATGAAGCTTATCACAATCTCCGGCCTTGACGGCTCTGGAAAATCAACCCAAATAGAATTGATAAAAGAATATTTGAAATCGCAAAATAAGCGAGTATTTTATTTTCATGCCATTGAGTTTGGCCTTGCTAAAAAAATTAGTTGTCTTTTGGACATTCGATGTCCAATTGGACATCGAATGTCCAAGAAAGAAAAAAGCGTTACCCGCGCCAATTTTTTTCAAATATTTTTACGAAAAATATTTTTAATGATTGATCTTTGGCGTTTTAAAAAATTATACAAAAAACTGGAGAAAAATGGTTTCGATTACATTTTAAGCGATCGATATTTTTATGATTCAATAATTAATATTGAATATTTATCAGGCTATCCTAAGATTCAACCTTTGGCTAGCCAAAGGTTGAACCTTAGGCCTCCTGTTCCAAATTTGGCGATCTATCTTCAAACTGATCCCGAAATGATTATGTCTCGCGAACGAAAACCTGATCAGGGAATTGACTATCTTGAAAAGAAAAAAAAATTATACGAAACAAAAATCTCTGAATGGAATCTAAAAACTCTTGATGGTAACAGAAATAAAGAAGAAATTTTTGAGGAAATAAAAAAAATGATAAATAAATTATGATCGATAATAATTTAGCTAAAATTGGCGAAAAAAAACAATCTGTCACTTCTTCAATTTTGTGGTTGGCTATTGCAGAAATATTTTTCAATTTTTCCGGATATATCATCCATGCCTTTTTAGGCCGAATGCTAGGTCCCGCCGATTACGGACGCTATGGTCTGGTTGTAACGCTCACTACTATGATTATTATGCTCATCGGCAATGGCATTCCAACCGCCATGAGCAAATATATTAGTGGTTTTTTTGAAAACCAACCGGGACTGGTTTTGAGTGTCAAAAAAAAGGCGGCCTTGCTACAATTTGTCCTCATTGGGATAATTACGATAATATTTTTTCTTTTAGCTCCCGTGCTATCCTTTATTTTGCGTGATCCAACTCTCACTCCGCTTTTTCGCATTTCTTCTTTGATTATCCCCTCTTTTGCCGCCGCTTCTTTCTATCTCTACTATTACATCGGCATTCATCGCTTCAGTTTGCAATCTACTCTAAAAATAGTTCGCTCTTTCGCTAGGATAATCTTTGTCGTCGGCTTAGCTTATTTTTTTGGATTGAAAGGTTCCATCTCCGGCTATATTCTCGCTCCCGCTACGGTTTTTCTTACCGCTTATCTGATTGATAAATTTTTTATCAATCGACATTTCCCCAAAGATAACAAGAATTTTTTTGATTGGAAAAAACTAGTTAATTATGCTTGGCCTGTGACACTTTTTATGATTTTTTATGAACTCCTGATTTCTTTGGATTTATATTTAGTCAAAGGAGTGCTGGCCAATGATCATTTAACCGGAATTTATAACGCTTCGCTCACTGTCGGTCGAATCCCCTATTATTTATTTTACGCGCTAACATTAGTGATGTTGCCTTCGATTTCTAGAACCACTTCCCAAAATAATCTCACAGAAACAAAACGGATAATGAGCCAGACTTTTCGATTGATGCTAATGATTTTAATTCCGATAATAATTCTTATGATTGCTTATGCCGAACCTCTCATTCAATTGTTTTTTGGTTCCCGCTACGCCGATTCCGTTTTACCAATGCAAATTCTCGCCCCTGGAGTTGGATTTTTGACAATTTTCTATGTTCTAAGTTTTGCTCTAAACGGAGCCGGCAAAGTGAAAATTCCAATGTACATTGCGCTTTTTGGAATGATTCTGAATGCCATTTTAAATTATATTTTGATTTTAAAATTTGGAATTTCTGGATCAGCCATCGCCACTTCTCTTGTTTCAGGACTGATAACTGTGATAATATTATTTTATGCGCTAAGATATTTTGGAAAATTTATCCAAATAAAAAGTGTTGCCAAAATAATTTTCGCCGGGATTTTAATGTTTTTTGTTTCGATTTTTTTCCCTCCGCAAGAATGGCTTTTCATTTTGTGGAGCGCTATCCTAACTGGAATTTATCTTTTTATCTTAATTATCCTCAAAGAGTTTACCCTTGATGATTTTAATTTTTTTAGAAAAATAATATTTAAGAAAAAATAATTTATGGATGATTTAGTTATTGTAGAAAAAAAATCAACCAAAGCAAAATTTCTGCCTTTACTTTTGATTTTACCGGCACTGATTTTGATTTTTTTCTCCCAATATCCAAAAAACTTTGCCACTTTTTTTGGCGCCGAAAAAGAAAAAGAGCAAGAAATAATTTTAACCGAAATTCAACCGGTGCAGGAAGTGCAAGCAGAGTCAGAAACACCCAAAGAACCGGAAATAAAACCAGAAGAAAATAACATTGTGCCAGAGGAGAGCAGTCCGGAAGAAACCGCCAAAGAGGAAACCCCCAAAGAAGAAGTTCCGCGTCCTGATTTGACGATTGGAATTATCGCTGACGCTCATGCCGGACAAGAAAAAGGTTTCTCTCATCTAAATTCAGCTATCTGGGTGCTCAAAAATCAAGTCCAGCCGGATATTGTCATAGATTTGGGAGACTTAATTGAAAGTCGCAATAAAAAAGATGGCTTTATCTCAAAAAAATCGGCCGAAGCGGATTATAGAAAAGCGCGTAGTTTGATTTCTGCTTATTTTCCGCTTTATTCTGTCGTTGGCAATCATGAACTTTTAAGTATGAGCAAAGATAATGTCAATAATATAACCGGTCAAAAAAATTATTATGCCATTACTGTTAAAAACGGTTATCGTCTTATAATTCTCGATGCTAATTATAACGACAAAGAAGAACACATTGACGCTAAACATGATGATGCTTTTATCTATACAGGCAATGTTTCAGAAAGACAGCTTGGCCTACTGAATAATGAACTTAAAAATAACGACAAAAATATTATTCTTATTCATCATCCATTGTGGAATCTGGAGAATAAAAATGATGTTTCAAGAATTATAAAAAAATATAAAGATAAAATTGTATTAGTTGCCAATGGCCACAAACATCCAGTCACACTTGGAATAATATCTTTTGGCGGAGTAAAAAATTATAACATTCCTTCCGCCTACCATCAGAGAACAATTGCCGTGGTAAAAATAAACGGCAATTCAGCGACAGTCAGCACAAAAAAATATTAATTCCAACAATAAATTTGAACTCCGCCTATTTTTTTCTTGTCTACTGAATTTTCTTCTAAATATTTCAAAGCGTCTTTTTCTATGTCCCCTCTTGGATCGCCCGTTACAATCCAGCCACTGGGATTTTCTATTATTATTTTCTTTAATTCATCCAAGCTGATTTTTTTGTTCCATTCCTTATTGATAATTTTAGCCTGGGCGTTCTTGTAGTAGAAGCTACGAAAATTTCGCGTAAGCAAAGCATCACCTTCGCTCTTATTCTCCAAAAAATATTGAAAAGCTGATCGATAATCGGTTTTGGTTTCATCTTTTCGATAAGGGCTTTCTTTGGAAAAAAAATAAGCATAATTTGGAACAATTAGAAGTGTCAGTGTTAGCACACCAATAAAAACTTTTTTCTGATACGCGGGAAAATACTTTCCAATTTTGTCTGTCAAAAAATATATCCCGCTTGAAAGCAAAATTATCCCAAAAGACATCGCAAAGAAAATAAAACGCAAACCAAAAACTTCATTCCACAAGAAAACCGCCGAAAAAAGTATGCCCAAAAAACAACAAGCTAGCCAGATTGATTCTTTTTTAATTTTTGAATTTTTCTTGAGATTATAAAAACCAAAAACAATCAAACCGTAAGCTAAGATAATACTTGTATAATCTGAAACTATCGCCTGCAAATATCGCCATCTTGCGTGATCAAAAGCAATCAGATCTTTTTTGGAATAAAACGAATATACTTGAGGATTATTTATATACACTATAATAAAACCAAGCAATGTTAAAAATAAAATGACTGTATATTTATTTAATATGGTTCTTTTTTGATAAAAAGCCAAGCAAGATTGGACGACAAGATAAGCACCAAAAACCACACCCATATTAAGCGTAAGCGGATGCAGATGAAAACTCAACAGTCCAAAAAATGTTGCTGGCAAAAACCAAATTAAATTTATTCCAAATTTATTCCAAATTAGCTTGATGATTGCAATTCTGCCCGAATATTCTTCTTCGAAAAACCGAAAGAGAAACCAAGAAAAAAGGAGGAAGACAGGGAAAAACATTGCATACATTCGAATCATTCGATCAAAGGTTATCCCGGCGATACTCACTGTGAAAAGAAAAGCCGAGATAAGACCAATGGTTTTGTTTTTAGTAAAATAAGTAGCTGTGAGATATAAACTAATAATACTAATTATTCCCCAGATAACACTCATTGACCTCGCCGTTGCTTCTGTCAAAGAAAACCAATGGAAAAGTTGGGCTACTTGAATGCGATAAGGCCAAGCGCGCTCATCTCTTGGGGTATATAAATTATCACTCACTTGATCTAAATTGAAATCCCACGCCAGCCAATGTCCAGTCTTGAAATATCCATAAGTGGCGTTAATATCCAAAAACTCATCCGTCACAAATGGCTGTTGGCCAAGCTTATAAAAACGCAAAAAACCACCGAGTAATATTACAAAAAATAGAATTATCCCAATTTTTTTATTACTCATATTTTTTATTTACCCCATCGATAAATCGAGATTGTATTGGGGAAATTATCGTTTTCTATTTTTTCCAAGTTCGTTTCCAAATATTCCCTGCCTTCTTTGCAAACAGAGGCCTCATCTATTCTTGGCAAAATAAACCAACCACTTGGATTTTTTGCGATAGTTTCAATGACATCTTTTAAACAATCTTTTTTCTCAAACGGAAGTGCTTGAAGATCAATCACTTTTATTTTTTCTCCTTGCCAATAATAACTGCGATAAACGCGAGTGATAAAAACATCGTTTTCTTTCTTTTTTTCTAAGATATGAGGAAAAATATTCTTGAAATCTGGATAAAAAGAATTTTTGGTATGGACATAAATTTGATTTTCTTTTTTGAAATATGACCAATCAATCAAACCCAAAGAAATAACCAAAAAAATAATCGTCGCTAAAAATCCTCGCTTTTTGGAAAAATTACGCATATAAAAAGCTATCGCATACACTCCACAAGCAATCAAAATTATTCCGAAGGATTGGGCGAAATAGATATATCTTTGAGCAGGAAATCTTGTCCAAGTGAAAATAGCAAAAATTAGTGGACCAAAAGCGGAGAAAAAAATAAATAGCGCTTCTTTTTTTCTTTCTGTTTTTTTGAAAAGATACCACGCTCCAATAAGTGCTAAAATAAAACCGGCAACTGGCAATGAGAAATCAGTGAAATAATCGAAGAAATAATCTGAATTAAATTTGAAAAGTTCGACTTGCCGTTTAAATGATTTATAAAACTTAGCTAGGTTTGGAGTCAAGCTCACAATAAGATACGCCAAAAAAACAAGTGCCAGCGTGATGGAATATTTATTTATTTTCTTATTTTTCCTCTCCCACAAGAACCAACTGCAAGCACAAAAAGCAGAAACGGCCACAATAATACTCACCGAAAGCATATGCACATTATAACTCACAAGCCCCGTGATTATTACCGGCAAAAAATACAAAGGATTGACATTTAGTTTGTCAGCAACTAATTTAAAAAGTTTATTCTTGCCGATATATTTCGCTTCATAAAATTGATAGACCACCCAAGAGAAAATCAAATAAACCGGAAATAGCATTGAATACATTCGAAGACGCCGACTATAAACTATACCTGATTCGCCAATTGCGACCAATAAAGCTACCAAAAGTGCAATCCAATAATTTCCCGTAAACGAAAGAGTCACAAAATATATAGCTATGATACTCACAATCCCCCAAAAAACACTCACCGCGCGAGTTGAAATTTCTGTCGGTTCAAAAAATTTATACACCTGCGCCAATTGCCAGCGATAAACTTCCGCTCGCTCCGTGCTAGTTTTGTCTTGCAAGCTCGCCTTAAGTGGCTTATCACTTCCAAAATCCCATGCCACCCAAGTGCCTGCTTTGAAATAGCCATAGGAAGAATTGAGTTCAAAAAATTCATCTCGATCAAAAGACTTCTCGCCCAAATTATAAATTCGTAACCCTGCACCCAAAAAGACTATCAGCGTCAAAATAATCAAAAAATATTTTTTATTTTTCATACTTTTATCTTAAAATAATTATTGCCAACGATAAATATTAACCCCTTTTACCGTCGATGGTATTTTAATTAAATTTTCCTCCAAATATTTTCGTCCGTTTTTGCACACTGACAAATGATCAATTTCCGGCAAAACCACTATTCCGCTTTCATTTTCGGAAATAATTTTGACAAATGTTTCCTGGCAATCTTGTTTTTCCAAGGGCAAAGCTTTCACATCATACACTTTTATTTTCCAATCTGAAAAATAAAAACTGCGATAGGATCGCGTAATCATCACGTCTCTTGGTTTTAAATTATTTTTCACAACATCAAAAACTTTATTAAAATCTATAAAACCGGCAGTTTCTCTTTGCCGATAAAGATTATTTTTATCTGTAATATATGAATAATCAAGAGAAACGGCAGCTAATAACAAAACTGCCAAAGCGATGAATTTTCTATGATTTTCAAATTTTTCCGCCAGAAAATAATAAATGGCATAGATACCAATGGAGGCGAAAATAATCCCGAATGATTGGACAAAATAAATATAGCGAGAAGCTGGCTCACGCACCCAAGAAAAAATAGCGTAAAAAAGAGGAATGGAAGCGGAAAGAAAAATAAACAAAGCTTCTTTTTTGCGTCCAATTTTGAAAGCCAGAAATAATCCCCCCAGAAAAAAAAGTGCTATGCCAACAAATAAATATTTGAAATCAGTAAAAAAATATCCAGTGCTTCGGTAATTGTCCTGCCAGAAACTTACCGCTTTGTCAAAATCTTTATAAGCTTGACTAAAAGCAACTTTCAAGACAAGAAAGCTCAAAAAACTCAAAAGCAAAGTTAAATTATATTTATCCCAATATTTTTGTTTTTTGAAAGAATTAAATAAAGTCAAAACAGCACAATAGGCCACTAAAGAAAAAACGATATGCACACTCAACTCTTGAATTTCATAACTTACCAATCCAAAAATTGCCGTCGGTAAAATATAATTCAAATTAACTTTTAATTTTTGGTAAATTTTTTGGAAAAAAACTATTTTGCCTTTATATTCAGATTCATAAAATTTAAACAGTGACCAAGAAAAAATGAGATAGATTGGAAAGAGCATTGAATACATTCGCAAGCGCCGACCAAAAATAATTTCCGATTCACCAACAGAAACTAACAGCGCCGACAAAAGCGCAATCCAATAATTTCCCGTAAAAGAAAGTGTCACAAAATATATTGCAATGATACTTATGATCCCCCAAAAAACGCTAATGAGCCGAGCGTTACCTTCAGTCGGCTCCATAAAATTATACGCCAAGGCTAAAGGAATACGAAAAAATTGCGCACGAGTATTGCTATAATCTTTCTGCAAAGCCGATTCTAGTGGTTGATCCATATTAAAATCCCAAGCTAACCACTCCCCGGTTTTGAAATAGCCAAAAGAGGTATTGATATCAAAAAATTCATCCCGGGCGAAAGCCTCATTACCAAGCTTGTATAAACGCAAAAAAGACCCTAAAAGCACAATGAAAAAAAGCACTACGGTTATTATAACTATTTTTCTTTTTTCTATATTCATGTTAATATCATTATAAATAAAAAATTAAACATAATCAAATATTTTTGATGATAGCATGAAAAATAAATTTCTTACCAAGATTCCTCTGATCTTTTCTGCTTATATTTTTATATTTTTAACTGGATTGGCATTTTCGCTTCTTGTTATTTTTTATCTTCCTGAACATAAGAAATATTTTATAAAAGAAAACGGATTGGTTGAAAATTTAGGAGCCGGCTTATTTTTTTTGTCCGGCTTGATAGCGCTTTTCTCAAGCATAAAAATTAAATCCGGTAGAGCTATATCGATTTTTTATTCAATCCTAAGTTTCACATTTTTTCTAGATGAAATAAGCTGGGGAGTGGATATTTTTAAATATAAACCTTATAGAATTTTAGGAGTCAAAATTGACGCCATTCATGACTTATTTGATGTTTTACTTTTACTGCTATCCGTAAAACACGAATATTTTTTTTACTCCTGGCTAATAACACTATTACTTATTGGCTTAATCCTATTTATTTTAATAAAAAAATGGAAATTTATTGTTCTCTTTATTTCTAAAGAACGGGGTTATTTCCTAGGAATGATTGTTTTATTTTTCTTACTTTCGCTTGCAATTGATACACATAACGTAAAAATAAATGGCGCTAATCTTTTTATACTAGAGGAATATTTTGAGTTTAGCGCAGCAATGGCTTTATTTTTTCTTTGTAGTAGTTTTCCGATTAAAAGTAAGCCTCTTAAATAATTTTGTCGCGATCTTTTTTTTCTTTTAAATAAAATGGGATTGCAAAAAAGCTCACCAGCATTTGCAAAAATCTGCCAAATATGGCAATGGAAATAGCCGCTTCGCCATTGACGCCAAAGATACCAAAAAAAGTAATAAACGCCCATTCTTTAATGCCGATGTTTCCAATACTAACTGGAATCGAAGAAACTATACTAATGATTGAAATAGCAATCATAAAGTTGGCAAAACTAATTGGGATGTGAAGATCCAAAAAAAGCATCCAAGTTGCCAGTCCAACCCCCAAAAAATTGAAAAATGCTCCCCAGAATAATGACTTGAAAAGAATTTCATGCTTTTGATAGGATAATATCTCTTGAATCATTTTAGTTATTTTTTCCGGCAAGATTTTTTTGACATAATTCCAAATAATCATCTTTCTCAAAATTGCGATCAAAAAATTACCCACAAAAAAAGCAATAATCAAGGCGTTTGTGATTAGAAGAATTTTATTCCCAAAAACTGCTTTCAAATTAAACAGACTAGAAACTAAAATCAAAAGCATCACTCCAGCAAAGCCCGTAATACGGTCAATTAAAACCGTCGAAGTTGCCTCCATATATCTGCCTTTGCCAGTTTTCCCCAACATATATGATCTATAAGCGTCTCCCCCGATAATAGAAGGAAAAAAATTATTTATAAAAGCGCCAGTTAAATAAATCTTGAAGAGTTCTCTCAATTTAATACTAAATCCCTTGAAATTAGCTAAAATTTTCCATTTATAGGAAGATATTCCGATTCCAATTGCATAAATAAACACAAAACAAAACATCCACCAGATATCCATTTGCTTGAAATAAAACAAAACTTCTTTCCAATTAATTCTATACAATAACCAACCAATAAATCCTACGGCCACTAAAAATTTTAAAAACAACTTTTTATTCTTCTCGTTTGTTTTTTTTTCTTCAGCTATTCTTTTATAAAATCCGAGATATTGTTCAGCTACTTTCTTCCAGCTCAAACTTTGTGCGATTTCAATGCTTTTTTTAGACATTTTTTCCATCAGCTCCGGATTATTTATTATTTTTTCTATTTTTTCAACAATATCTAAGCTGTCTTTCATTTTAATATAACAACCGTTTTGATTTTCCTGAACCAACTCGCCAGATCCTCCAGTTTTTGTAGAAATTATCGGCAAACCACAAGCTAGAGCTTCCAACATAGTATTACTCATTCCTTCATTTAAGGAAGGTAATACGAAAATATTCGCTTTTTGATAATATTTTAAAGTATCCTTATGGGAAACTGCTCCAACAAAGTTTACCTTATTAGTTATCCCTAAATTAAAAGCTAGTTCTTCTAATTTATCTTTTTCATCTCCGCTACCAATTATCTCTAGCAAAATATTGGGATATTTTTTGGAAAGAGTTGCTATCGCTTCAATTAAATATTTCAATCCTTTTCTTGAAGTAATTCTGGAAGCTCCAGGAGTAATAACAATTTTATCCTTTTCTTTTGAAAAATCGTCTGGTTTGAATTCTTGAGTATCTACACCATTGCAAATAATATTTATTTTTTGTTTCGGATTTGATTTAAGCGCCAAATCTTTCAATCCTTGACTATTAGCTATAACTTCACTGGCATCTTTCCATATTTTTTTTATAAGTGGGGTAAGAACTCTATAAACAAAAACAAACCTTTCGGCATATCTTGGCACATCTGCCCCGCGTAAAGAAATAACATAAGGAATTTTATGTTTTTTAAAAAATCTCCAAGAAATAAACCCGCAGGGCACGCCAAAAAAAGAATGCGATAAATCATAATGATTTTTTCTTACAAGTTTTCTAGCGTAAAAATATGCTTTCCAAGAATAAATCAGCAGATCCTTTTCGGTTTGAAAGTGTAGATTTTCTGATTTATCGCTAATGGGAAGCTTGTGGATATTTATTCTTTCATCTAATTTCTCCAAATGATATTTTTTATCTGCTGAAGAAGTCACTAGATCAATATAGAGATCTGGAATTTTGGAAAATTCCTTGAGCAAATAGAAGGTTGCATTCCCCGCTCCTCCGCCTAAAGGTGGATATTCATAATTTAAGATCAGAATTCGCATACATTTTTATTGTAAATTCAAAAATTCGACTTCGGCTATCTTGTTTTTTACACTAATTATCATGTATTGTTTTTGATGATACAACGAAGGTATATCAGCATAATGAATTCCGACGAAAGAAAAAGTTCTAGCTCTGTTTTTATGACCATTAGAAATCAAAATTACATTATCTTGATATTTTTTCAAAAGTTTTTCAATTTCCAAAGCGTTTATAACATTATACAGTGGATGATGGATAAAAATGATATTACGATCACTTTTTCTAAGTTTTTCCTCTAGCCATATTTTTTCCTTTAGCGGAATATACCCAACATAAGCTCCCGGTTTTTGATTTTCTGGATCAACATCTTTTTCGGAACTTTGCCAATACATGGCATCCAAAATTATTATTTGATAGTCCTTTGCCATAAAAGAATAATAAGAATCAAAACCGGTTAAATCCTTATAGTCTTTTTTGTTAAAACTCAACATCTCATGGTTTCCAATAACATGATATCGTGGAATATATTTCAATAAATTGTCGGCTTTTTTCCAATCAGCTAAACCATCTTCTCTGGATTGTCTTCCTCCACCCTCTTTAGTTCTATTTTCTATAAAATCTCCCGCTTCAATCACAAAATCAGGTTTTGTCTCCTGCTCTTCCATTTTTTTAGCAAAATCGCCAATCAACTTGAATCTATTCAAAATAGCTTGTGAATCCGCCATAACACCAATTACCAAATCAGGCTTTAACTTATAATAATTTTCACTCACAAATTCCTCGTCTTTAATATCATTTGCACCTGCATCATCATTTTGAACCACAGTATTTGAACAAATTTTTTCAACCACAAAGTTTGAAACATTTTTTCCCCAAGAACTAAAACCAAAAATTGCGATCGCGATCGCAAGCAGAAAAATTAATACTATTATCCCTAACTTTTTTTTGTTTTTTAAAACAATTTCCTTGAGCTTTTTTATCTTGTCAATTATTTTTTTTCTCATATTTTGTATTATTAAAATATAAATTAATTTAATTTAATATTTATTTGCCTTTTAGTTTATTATAAACTATTTTACAAATTATTCACAATTTTATTCTTTATCAATTAACCATTTCCAAAGAGGAATGATTTCGATTATTTTATTTTCTATTTTTATTTTATCTTCCTGATCTCTGGTTATAACTAAACCTTTTTTCAATTTAAATTTTTTCATCGCCTCCAAGAGACCAGCTAATTCCCTTTCTTTCACTTTAGGATCAAAAAGCGATTGCGTAATTTGAATAGCTTCAACTATCTTAGTGGCTCTCCTAATAACAAAATCGCACTCTTTTTTATCCTTATGATAGAAAAAATCCTTTCCTCTGCGTTTAAGCTCGATAAAAGCCATATTTTCCATAATCCGCCCTATATTTTCGGAAAAACGAAAAGCAACTGCATTAGCAATTCCACTATCAACATAATATATTTTTCTATCATTAATTATTTGCTTTTTCACAGAATAATCAAATTTAAATAGACTATAAAACAAATAGGCTTCTTCAAAAAAATCAACATAATTCTTGACACTGGTAACGCTTTTCACCCCAAGAAGATTTCTTAATTTATTAAAGCTTACAGGATTTGACACATTAGAAAGTAAAAATAAAGCAACCTCGCGAAAAGCTTTTGTTTCGCGAATCTTAAATCTCACCAAAAGATCTTTGATAAGAACATCTTGATATAACTGTTGAAGTTCTTCTATATTTCCACCCACAACTATTTCTGGAAATCCCCCATATTCCATATATTTTATCAGATGTTTTCCAATTGCACCCTTCTCTTTGGCAGTATAATATTTTTTGAAATTTATTTTATTATATTCCAGATACTCCTGAAAGCTAAAAGGGAAAAGTTCTATTTTCAAATGTCGCCCAGAAAGCGTAGTGGATAATTCCGAACTTAGAAGTTTTGCGTTAGATCCGGTTATAAATATTTTCTTTCCATCCTCAAACAATCTTCGCGCAAATTTTTCCCATCCGAAAATATTTTGAATTTCATCAAAAAAATAGATTTTTTGATCACCATATAATTCCAAAAAAGCTTCCAGAAGCATCTCAAAATCCCGATAAGTAAAATCAAGCATTCGCTCATCTTCAAAATTGAGATATGCATAGCTTTTATATTTTTTCGAAATCTGTTTAAGGAGTGTGGATTTTCCGCTTCTGCGAATTCCACTGATAACACAAATTTTTTTAGATGCGATAAAACTTTCAGGGATATTTCTCTCGACAAAATCATTCTTTTTTTCAAAAGACTCTCTTTGATCTAAAATGATATTCCTGATTATATTCTTATCCATTGCCAATGTTTAATTATTATCATTTTTATACATTACTAATGTATATTATTTTTGACTATCTGTCAAACAAATCCACTGATGCAGACTTTTGTTGACCAAATATTTATTTCTTCCTCCGATACGCCAACGCAATTTTTATCGCTGAAGTTATAATGAAAATGACATAGAAAATTCCGACGATCAGATCATTAAATCCGCTTGATATCGCTCCACTAATACCCATTCCCCCACCCTGATGTTGGGAATATATTAGGAAAGTGACCAACATAATCACAGGCACAAACCAGCGCGCAAATCTCCACCAACTCTGAAAAACTTCTTCCCGCATTTTGTAGGTGATAAGGGAGAAAATAAAAACTGGAATAAAAATAAGAATTATTTCACTTACTATATTAATAGTGTCCCAAAGATTATTACACCAAGATCTTGAATAACAAATATCTCCATTTTGTATATAAGCTACAAATAATAACAACATAATTACAATACTACTTATCCACAAGACATTTTTTTTCATCATATTTTTTTAAAAAATTAATTAATAATTTATTTCCACCACGCCTTGTTTAGTCACGAATTCTGGAATAACTAAGCCGGTTAATTTTTCTCTGATTGGGCGCTTATCCGCGCTACTATCATCATCACTATCATCTAAATCTTCTGGTTTGGACATAATAATCGTAATATCTTGTTTTGATCGATAATGCGATTCCACTGCATCAGAAGATGTGCGCAAATTTGTAGCAAACATTCGATATTTCTCTTTCTTTTTGTCAAAAATCCAAATATATTTCAGTTTAGTATTTTTCAAATCAGTCAAAACGCCGTTGTATTCTATGGAAACAAGTTCAATATTTTCTATCCATTTGATATTAGGAAATTTTTCCCGATAAGTCAGCGCGGTTGTATTGCCGGCTTGATCAGTGATAGTAGCGGTGGTTATTTCGTCTTTTTGTTTTTTATTCTTTTTAAAAACTAAATTTTTAGCATAAACCACCGTCGTTGGATTTTCATCAATCCCCTCCACTGCAATTTCATTAGTTTTAGTATCAAAAAACATTCGCACTTCCGGCGGAGTTTGATCTAATGCTGGCAGGAAAACCGTTTCGCCCACTTTCGGTTCTAGCGAAAAATCAATCTCGCCATCTCCCTCAAAATCTACTACCAAGGAATTTGCGTTTTCAATAGTACCATCAGTCACTTCCATTTCAACTTTGGTTTCAGTTGAAGTTGGAATACCGGCAAAAGTTGTTTTCCCTATAACTTCACCGTTTTCCATTTCTTGCATTTCCAAAGTGAATGAACCCTCTGCCAAGCCATCTAATTTTACAGTGTGAGTTGTAAAAGCCGGCAAAGAAATATATTGTACCTCACCAAATCGTTTATACACTGCTCCTTGCATAGTTGAAATTGTAGCGCTGATTTCATTGCCAGTGCTATCATAAGCGGAAAGCGCCAAAGGCGAATGCAAAATATATTGCAAGCGTTTTTCAGAAGTAATTGAAGGTTTTGAATCAGAAAGATAATTTGGCAATGCCGTCTCTGATTGAGTTAAAATATTATCTTTGATAAAATCTCGTAGCTGTTCAACTTCTAAAATATCCGCATGTTCTCTTTTTAAGTTATAAAATGTGTCATATTTCTTTAAATCCACCCAATATCTTTTCACATTTTCCGCGTCCGTACTCATTGCCAAAGCGCTTGACGCCACCACGGTGCCATCGCCATCGATCACCATCTCTGGTGAATATTGCAATTTCGGTTGTGTTTCCAAACAAAAACTATGAAAATTTTTCACACATTCTATCCCCGTCCAATATTTTACCGTCCCCAAAGTTTCTTCTCCAAAGCCAGCAATTTGATAAACCGAAATATTTGAAGGAGCCGTCCAATTATCATCTAGCGTTTGATGAGTATTTTCTCCATATTCCAATAAATCGGAATTTATTTTGCTCGGGCTGGCGAGATCATCTGAATCAGCCGAAACCTTTCCTTCTTCGTCCAAAAGAAAATTATGCAATTCATCTGACTCGTCAATTTCGTGGCCATATTTATTGATAAATAAATCTGTGAGTGATCCATCTTCAAATGAAATGACAGGAGTGCTGACGGCACTGCCATCACCGGAAAAATATGCCTCCGATGGAAGTAAATTATAGGCGCTCGACATATTTTTTCCCAAAATCCTAGCATTTTTTGGAGAAACAAAAAACGATAGCCAATCAGTTGGCAAGCCTTGATCAAAACCATGTAAAAGTCCACCGATAGCTTGCGGTGTTCCAACTTGTGGCACTCCTACAAAAACAATTTTGTCAATTAAACTTTGGGCTTCTGATCCAAGCTTGTTAGTCAAAGCTTTTGCCAAAAGTCCACCATTGGAATGCGCCACAATCGTCACCTTGCCGGATTTGGAAGTGCTAGCCAATCGCCTAAGCTCTTTTATGATATACGGTGCGGCTGATTTTCCTATATAGGAAATTTTTTCATCATCAATCACCCCCGAATCCAAAATATCTTCCAGCGAAAATCGCCAATCATAAGGAACGGACGAATAATCCGCGATAATTCCGTCATCATTTTTCCATTTATCCAAATCAGACAAAAACGATTTATAAATATTTTTTTGACCTATCGGCAAAACATTCGTTTCATCCAATACATCTTTGGTATAAATATCATCATTTAAACTTTTTCCATCTTCGTCTAGGAATAATTTTTCCACATCCGCATTGCGATTAGGTTCCCAAAGCTGGTTATCTTCATCATATAATCGACTAGCTTCCAATCCCAGCAAAAAAAGCACGCTCGATGCACCGGCAGAAACTTCATTTGGAATTCTTGTCGCGCTCCAACTTTCCAAAGTATAATCCCCGCTAATTTTTTCTCCACCAACATTAGGAATAGTTTCAATTTCGGGGCCAGCTGGATCATTATACCAATTATTTTTCAAAATAACTTTGGTTTTGTCGTGAAAACTCGGATCATTCTCCGCTATATTTTTGCAATAATTAGTGCAAATTGGACCATAAATTGAATAATCATCTGGGTAATTGCTTTTGCATTCATCAAAACAGTTTTCAAATAATTCGCTATATACTTCCGGCTTGGTAACTTTGGATATTAGCGCCGTATTTTGAGAATTATTTTCAAAATTAGAATTTTCAATTTGCAAATAACTCTCTGTGTTCCACTCGCTGTCATATTCCATTTCCGCTTGTACATCAGCATAAGCGTTATTTTCAAAATCGCAATTTTTCATTTTCACTCTGCCTGAATAAAAATTTATTGCTGGAGCAAATACTTCTACAGGAGAGGCATACGCTGTAGGAAACAACCAATTCTTAATGCTATTATCATTCATTCCAAAGCCGGGACAATTATCCGTATCATAATTATAATAACCGCCCGTCTGGGAAAATTCCACGAATTCAAAAATAGATTCCGGATCATCAGCATAATCTCCCGGACCATAAAATTCAATATTAGCCGAGGCTGACATAAAACAATGCGGGTCGTAGGGTTCGTTCTCTTCAAAAGTAGGCGCAATTCCAGTTAATTTTATTTTTTCCTCTTTTGTACCTTGAGCAATGACATTGCCACTAATCTCCAAGTGGCGAAAAGCTAATTGCGTTCCTTTTTCGATCGTAAGTGTCGCTCCCCAATCCACATAAATATTTTCATAAATAGATAAATCCGTACTATTGTTCCAAGTGGTATTTTCTTCAATATATAAATCTTCCAATAGCGGTGTTTCTCCCACTGCAATATTTTGAGAAAAATTCAAAAGATCAATTCGTAAAGGACTAATTGCAAATATAGCAATCAGTATTGCAACGAATATTTTTTTGTTTGTTTTTTTCATTTTTTTTATTTTTATTTTTCAGCTGGCCGGCCGATTGAATAATATTTAAAACCAAGCTCTTGCATTTTTTTGACATCATACATTAGCCGTCCATCAAAAATCAATGGGGTTTTTAAGCGTTTTTTAATTTCGAAAAAATCAGGCGTGCGAAATTCTTTCCATTCAGTGATGATTAGTAGAGCGTCAGCTCCACTAAGTGCGTCATATTTATTTTCAAAATAACTAATAGCTAGATTTTCTCCAAAATATTCTGGAGTTTTTGCCATCTTCATCGCTTCTGGATCATAGGCTTGAATTTTGGCACCTTTTGCAATTAATTTTTTAATAATCGTGAGCGCCGAAGATTCGCGCATATCGTCTGTCCCTGCTTTGAAAGCCAAGCCCCAAACAGAAAAAATCTTTCCCGCTAAATCATCTCCGTATTTTTCAATTACCATATCCGCCAAAACATGTTTTTGTTTTTCGTTAGTTTCCAATGTTTGCAAAAACATTTCCGCCGTATAGCCATGGTCTTTGGCAATTTTGATCAGTGCCTTCACATCTTTCGGAAAACAACTCCCGCCAAACCCCGGACCAGCGTACATAAACGGTTCGCCAATTCGCGGATCAGCCCCAATGGCTCTGCGCACTAAATCAAAATCAGCGCCCACCCTAGCACAAATATTAGCCAGTTCATTATTAACTGAAATTTTCGCCGCCAAAAAACTATTGGCCGCATATTTCACTGTTTCGGCAGTTTTTGGATCCATGGCATAAAAACGGCCCTCCCGGCGCATAAAAGGCGCATATAGCTCTTCCATTGTTTTTAGCACCTTCTCGTCATCTGCCCCCACTACAATGCGACTGGGCTCCAAGAAGTCTTTCACAGCCGTTCCTTGCGCCAAAAATTCCGGATTACTCACGACATAAAAAGGAATGTTTGTCCCTCGCTTTTCTTGTTCTTCGGCAATGGTTTTTTTGACCAATTCCGCTGTTCCAACTGGCACGGTGGATTTATCCACGATAATCAGTTCGTGTTCTATCATCTGTCCAATTGACTGCGCCACTGAAATTACATGACTCAAATCAGCGCTCCCGTCTTCATTGGGCGGAGTACCGACTGCGATAAAAACAATCTCGCTTTTATCCAGCGATTCCTTTAGGTTAGTAGTGAAGTGTAACGATTCATTTTTCAAATTTCGCGCCACCAATTCATCCAGACCTTTTTCGTGAAGCGGTACTTTTCCACTTTTAAATTGTTCTACTTTTTCCGGATTATTATCCACACAAATAACACTATTTCCCATTTCCGCAAAACACGCCCCTGTCACTGATCCAACATAACCTGTGCCAATGATTGCTACTTTCATGATATTCATGAAACATGAAACATGTAGCATATAACAATAATTAGGCCTTATCTTTTATCCCTTTTATTGTTGTCCACAACATTGCTCCAATTTCTTCAGATAAATTAATTAATTTTTTATAATCCTCTTTTTCTACATACCCCTCTCTTTCTGAAAAATATAATAAATATTTTGTTTCTTTTAATGACCCATACGACATCTGCAAAAAATATTTCAACTGATTATCTCCAAGCCTTGCATAACCCTCAATATAATTCAACACTACTGACAAGGATGCTCTGCGCAATTGAGAAGTAATGCCATAAATTTCTTCTCTTGGAAAATTTTTCGTAACTTTATACGAAAGATATGCAAATTCATCTAATTTCTGTTTTAATATTTTATGAAAAGTTTCTTTATCTTGTTTCATGTTTTTGTATTTTGTATTTTGCCTTATGTTTCATGCTATATGCTTCATGTTATATGTTTCATGCTTCATGTTTCATGCTTTATGCTTCATGAATTTCTTTTATGGAATAGTTCATTCTGTTTTGGCTTTTGAAATAGTTCTTGATTAGGATATCTGCCAAAAGTCCGAAAATGAAAAGTTGAATGCCGATCATAATGAAAAACACTCCGATAAGTGGCCAGATTTTGTCGGCAATTGCTCCGCCCATAATTTTTTCCACTACCATCCAAGCTAGAATTAAAAAACCAATAAAGGACAAAAAAATTCCTGATCCGCCAAAAAGATGCAATGGGCGGTTGGCATATTTTCGCCAAAACCAAATGGAAATCATATCCACAAATCCTTTGATGGCTCTTTTCCAATTATATTTTGTCACACCGTGAATTCTCGGGTGATGCGAAACCTTCACTTCTCCCACTTTGTATCCTTGAATTTCCAAAAGCGCAGGAATGAAGCGATGCATTTCTCCAAAAAGATCCACATCGTGAAAACATTCGCGCTTGTAAGCTTTGAGCGAACAACCACTGTCATGAATTTTATCTTGAATCAAAATTTTTCGAAGCAGATTAGCTCCGCGAGAAAAAAACTTTTTCGAAAAAGAATCTTTTCTTTGCCAACGCCAACCGGCCACAACATCATAACCTTTTTCTATTTCCGCTAAAAGCAAAGCGATGTCCGCCGGATCATTTTGCAAATCACCATCCATCATCACAATAATATCGCCCAATGAATTTTTTATCCCTGCATCAAAAGCCGCCGTTTGACCAAAGTTTCTTCTAAACTCAATTAATTTCAAAGGTGCTAGCCCCTGACAGTTTTCTACTGTTTTATCTTTTGATCCATCATCGATAAAAATTATTTCATAGCTCTTTCCCAGTGCATCGCAGGCTTCTTTGATTCTCCTGTGGAGTTCTATAACATTCCCCTCTTCATTTTTGAGTGGAACAATCACTGATAAATTTAGTTTATCGTTCATATAAATAAAAATAAATGATTAAAAACATATTCATTGTAATAAAAATACCCAAAACGCGCAATACCCGAAAAACTTGGCAACTATTACCAAAAAATGTTATACTTATCTTATAAAAATTAGTCAAAATAAAAATGAAAAAAATAATAACTTTTTTTGTGCTGGTGAATTTTTTGGGAGTCATATTTCTTCCTATCGCATCAGCTGAAGAAACGGTAGTGAATCCATCGCCCGTTTATGCCCTTTGGAATAAAACTTATTCTTATCGGTATTTTACCCTTTCCGAAACGGAAAAAAATAAACTTCTAAAAGACAGCGCTAAATGGGAAAGTGAAGGTTCATCTTGGCAGGCGTATGCCACTCAAAAAACTGGCACCATGCCGGTTTATAAAATAAAAAATGAAACTTATGGCTATTATTATTACACCGTTTCCAAAGCAAAAAAGGATGAATTGTCCAAAGCTAAAGGATGGAAATATAGCGGTATTGCTTTTTACGCCTTTGAAAAAAGTCAATCTGATGCAACTCCAATTTATGTTCTAAAACATTCTAAAACAAAAAAATATTTTTATACTTCCAGTCCAGGAGAAAAAAATTGTATGCTCACTGACAACAATTGGACTGTTATAGGAAAATCTTTTTGGGTTCCCAAAGAAAATGCTAATGTTTCGGCAGATGATTCTTCTTGCCGATTATCCTACGGACCGGAAATCAATGTTGGTCTTTGGAGCTATACCAGAAATGGCTTAGAAGAAGAATCTTTCAAAATAGACGCCAATAAGGATTATGTGATAAAAGACCGACGAGGAGACAAGATTGCTGAAATTTCGGCAGATGAAAAAACCAAAGTGAAATATGACGGCGATGGAAAACTTTTGATTTATGATTCTATTTCAGAAAAAACTGTAAGCAAGGAAGTTCGCTTTGAAGCCAAAGATGGCAATAATTTCAATCTAATTTTCAATATCCACCGTCCAGGATCCTCCTATGATGAATATCGTGGAAAAATAAAGTTGAAATACAATGACATAAGCAAAGAAATTTGGGTTATCAACACTCTTCCGATGGAACAATACACTTGGGGCATGGGAGAAACAACAGGAACGGGACCATTTGAACATACCAAAGTTATGACGGTAATTTTTCGCACTTATGGTTATTGGTACAATAAATATGCCACCAAATATTTGAAATATGGTTTCACCATCCGCAGTGATTCCGGCTCGCAAATTTACCGTGGTTATGAATGGGAGAAAAAATATCCTAACATCAAAAAAGCCACCGAACAAACTAAAGGAATAATTGTTAAATATAAAGACGAAATTGCTTTGACGCCCTATAGTTCTTGGAGCGATGGAAGAACTAGAAGTTTCAAAGAGCATTGGGGGTCAAATGATTATCCTTGGTGCAAATCAGTCAAAGATAAATATGGAAAAAATTCCTCGCAAAGCACTAAGCAACTCCAAGACGCAGGAAATCATATGGTTGGACTGATTGCCAACGGCTCGCTGAAATTGGCTGGTAGTAAATATAAGAAAAAATATGATTGGATATTGAAATATTATTATTCCAAAATATCACTCCAGAAAATGTACTGACTTTCTGAAGAATCTTATTTTTTCGGTTTACCTGCCTCGCCGTCAGGCGGGTAACTCGGATGTCGAATTTCTTGCCAAAACTTTCGCCCCCGATCAACAGCTGATAAGCCAAAGTTTTGGAGAAATACGACATCCTCAAACAAAATAAACCTCAAAAATAAGATTCTTCAGCAGTTTTTATTTTATTTGATTTATATGTTCAAAAAAATTACCCTACTGATATTCGCCCTCGCCTTTCTTGCTTTGGCGTATTTTGCTTATCCGATAATAAAAAATCGCTATTTCAAAAATGAAGTCAAAGAAGTTATTGAAATTGACAATAAAAAATCCAGCGATAGCAAAGCGATAAATTCAAATAATATTTCTGAAGAAAATTTAAAAATATCCGATCCAAATGAAACAGAAAATACAGTTAAGGATGCGATCGATGAAAGCGGAGACATTGAAAATATTTCCGCAAAGGATTGCGACAATGAATGCGAAAATTTCAAAGACAATATTGCCGATTTGAAATATTGCCAAGATATCTGTGATCTCTCCCCAATCAAAGAAAGTGAGAATTGTGAAAAATTACTAGACAAAGAAAAAGATTATTGTTTCAAAAATCAGGCCGTTGCCAAAATAGATTTGAAAATTTGCGATTTAATTTCCGATTCAACGATAAAATCCGCTTGCAAAAATCGAGTGACGGAAGAATTATTAGAACAGCAATAAAGCTATGGAGTCTAAAAATATTTTCATTGTTATCCCCGCTTTCAACGAAGGGAAAATTATTCAAGAAGTGATCACCGACATTCAAAAAGCCGGCTATTTTAATATTATTGTGGTTGATGACGGAAGTAAAGATGATACTTTTTCCAAAGCTCAAGAAATTTTGCCAAAAACAGTTTTTCGCCATCGCCTAAACCGAGGCAAAGGCGCTGCCACTAAAACCGGTATCGAAGCGGCCAAAATTCTGGGCGCGAATATTGTTGTCACGCTTGATGGCGATGGCCAGCATGATCCAGCTGATATTGCCAAATTGACCAGGCCGATTGAATTTGATAGTTTTGATGTAGTACTTGGCACAAGACTGCTCCATCCCGAAGGTATGCCAAAACACAAAATTTTGGCCAACAAAATTGGAAATTTTTTCACTTGGTACCTTTATGGTCTGTGGGTGACTGATTCCCAATCAGGATTTCGCGCCTATTCTCGTCACGCTATTGAAGTCATCAACACCAAATCCGACCGCTATGAATATGACAGCGAAGTCATTCGCGAAATTCGAAAATATAAACTAAAATATAAGGAAATTCCCATCACTGTGCGCTATACCGAATATTCCATGGGCAAAATTCAAAAACAAGATTTCCTCACCGGTCTAAAAACACTATATAAAATGATTTGGAGTATAATTAGCTAAGTCCATAAAGTTTGAAAGTCCATAAAGTCCAAGAGAATCTTTTTTCTTAACTTTATAAACTTTACAGACTTGATAGACTTTTTAACTTAACTTTATGAAAATTCACTTGTATCAAATCGCCGTCATTATTGTTTCTTCCTTGATGATTTATCAAGGGCTGGATCGATATTTCAAAAAGCAAAAAAATCAGTCTTTTTTGAAACTTCTTATCCGTCTAATTGTTTGGGGCGGAATGATTGCAATTGTGATTTATCCCAAAGCTAGCACCAGTTTGGCAAAATTTATTGGGATTGAAGGCAACATCAACGCCATAATCTTGGTCGGCTTCATTTTGATTTTTCTCATCATCTTCAAACTAATGAACGCCATCGAACACCTCGAGCAACAAATTTCCATTTTGACTAGAAAAGATGCAATCAAAAAAATAAACGACCGATAAGCCGTCTTGTCAATATCAATATATATGGTTTGATAAAAAATCAGAATTTAATTCTGATTTTTAATATTCGGATAATATTTTCAGTATATTTTCAGAAAGCCCCTTGAATTCTTCTTTGGATTTTTCGATATTTTCTTTCGTGCCTTGATGTATCTCTGCCACTAAATTAGGATCAAGATCAAATATTGCCAATCCTAATTCTTGGCATTTTGCCGGAATCGTTCCATAATCTTGAATGATTTGAAGCGGATCTTTCCAACTTTTTTCCACTAGACCATTTCTACCATGTTTTTCTGATAAAAATTTCTTCACTTTTTTTGGCAACTCTTCAATCCAATGCCGATGATCTTTGATAGGCTGTTTTCCATATACATTATACGCATTCACGACATAACCGATAAAAAGACCATCTCCAGAAAGCACGAATTTATTTTCAGTATTGCCAGACAAAGCTTTGCCGGTTATTTTCCAATTTTGTTTCCATTTTTCAAATATAGTTCCAAGATTTTCAATTCCTTGCACACTGAAAGCATCCGGCATCATTGGCACAACAAAATAATCTGACCCGAGAAAAATAATTTGATTGAGAAGTGCCAGACTCGGAGATGTATCAATCACAAAAATATCAATTTCATCTTGTAGTCCTCTTTCGCGCAAAAATCTGTCAATCGCACTGGTTTGAAAATATCCAAGTTGTTGTCCTGAAGCGGCTTGTCCATAAGCAGTGACTAACAAATTTTCATATAAAGAAAGACTGACGCTCCCTTTCATCAAAAAAAGATTTTCTTCGCTATTGGAAATTGGAATAAAAGGCACGCGAAGATCAATGTCGCTTCCACCTTCGATAACTCCCTTCAAAACATCGTGAATATCTTTTTCATTTGAAGAGAATAAATTTTTTTCATAATGGTTGTCTCCAAGAGCCAATCGAGAAAGATTGCATTGCGGATCAAGATCTACTAGTACTGTTTTATATCCAAGCTTAGCAAAAGACATTGCGCAGTTAAACGCCAGCGTTGTCTTGCCTACCCCACCTTTATTATTGGCAAATAAAAGTTTTTTAGTTCTAACAAATTTCATATTTCAATTATACCAATTTTCCAAAAAAACACAAACAAACGAAAGTGTTTTGCAATTTGATTTTAAGTTTGTTATTATTCAACTAATAGGAAAAATAACTTGTTATAAAATGAAAAAATGAAAATATTAATTTTTTGTCCATATTATCCTCCGCATATCGGCGGGCTTGAATCGCATGCGGATGAATTTAATAAATATCTATCTCAAAAAGGGGTAGATATAACTGTTTTTGCCCCAAAATTGCCCCTAGAAGCACTGGAAAGAGAAATTAGGCATAATAATGTAAAGATCATCCGCTTTCCCGCTTTTGAAATAATTTCCAACTATCCCTTGCCCTGTTTTTGGCAACTCAAATTTTGGAAATTATTCTTTGCATTATTTAAAGAAAATTTCGAAATCATAATTTCTCGCACTAGATTTTTCAACACTTCGCTTCTGGCACTCATTTATGCTAAAATAAAAAAAGTTCACTGGATCCATATTGAGCACGGCAGTGATTTCGTTTCACTAAATAATCGCTTTTTTTCAAACATTGCCAAGCTTTATGATTATACTTTTGGAAAATTGATCCTAAAATTATCCAACAAAAACATTGCCAATTCAATTGCTTCGGCTGATTTTTGCCAAAAACTTTTCCCACAAAAATATTGCGAAGTAATTTATCGAGGAGTAGAAATTGAAAAAATATTGGAAATAAAACCAGACATTACCCTTAAAAATAATTATCCAAATGACATAATAATTACTTTTATCGGCAGACTGATTGATGGCAAAGGAGTGGCTGATCTGTTAAGAGCAATCGCCCAAATAAAAATTCCTCGCATAAAATGTTTCATCATCGGCGATGGTCCGCAAAAAAATAATCTTGAAAAATTGGCAAAAAGTTTTAATATTTCCGAAAAAATAATCTTTTTTGGATACAAAAAACACCGAGAAGCTATCGGGATTCTCAAAATTTCAGACATCTTTATAAATCCCAGCTATAACGAAGGCTTGCCGTCTTCTGTTATAGAAGCTGCTATTTGCCAAAAAGCCATAATCGCTACTCGTGTCGGAGGAACACCAGAAATTTTTACCGATGAAAAAAGCGGATTTTTAATTGAACCAAAAAATATAAACATCCTAGTGGAAAAGTTAAATTTGCTAATAAATAATCCAGAGTTAAGAACTAATTTTGGCGCAAGCGCTTATGAAGAAATAAAAAATAAATTTGATTGGGAAGATAATATTTCCAAATATCTGGAAGTTTTTGAAAAAATAAAGATGGTACCGAATAAAAAAATTTATTTTTTATCATCTCGGCACGGCGGACCATACAAACAACATAAAATTATCGGCGAAGAATTTCGCAAAAATGGCTTTTGGGTTGACCATAGATCTGATTTTTGGGGATGGATAAAATTGCATTTTATCTACGGAAAAAATAAATACATCCTAACCAATGTTCCCCTGCTATTCAGATTCACTTCAAGAAATTTTATTTTCAACATTAAGGGAAATTATAAAAAAGAAAGAAATCTCATAAAAAATCCGCTGGCATATTTATATGGCATAAATAAGCTATGGAGCGAAAAAATAGTTTTGCCGTCAAATTATTTGAAAGAAGTGCTGGATATAAAAAATGCTTTGATTATTCCTAATGCAGTTTCTGAAAAACTAATTGAAAAAAGTCTGGAAACGAAAAAACTATCAGATAAAAATACAATAAATCTTATTATGGTGACTATGTTCGGCTTTCGAGAAAAGTCCGAAGGAGCGCTAAAAGTTATTACGGCTTTATCAAAAATAAAAAGTGACAAAAAAATACACTTAAATATTTTTGGAAAGGGTTCGTTTGAAGAAGAGATTAAAAAAAGAGCCTTGCAAATTAAAATGCCCGAGAATATAACGGTTAATTTCAAAGGTTATGCAAAAAATATAAATGATGAATACGAAAAAGCCGATATTTTTGTTTATTGGTCAGATTTGGATGTAATGCCAAATGTTTTCTTAGAAGCTATGGCATTTGGATTGCCTATTATAGCCAACAATTTTCCGTCATTTAAAGAAATACTGGGAGAAAATAATTTTATCGCAAAAAATGAAAAAGAGTTTACCGATTATGCTGAAAATTTATTTGGAAATAGTAAAACTATCAATAAGATTAGTTTACAAAATAAAAAGCTTGTTTTACAATATGATATAGATAGAATAATTTCATTTTGGATTAATTTATTTTGATGAAAATAAATAAAGATAGGTTAATATTTTTCTTGAAAGATAACAAGTGGATAATTATTGCTTCCATTTTATTTTTGGCTTGGAAATTTTTTCTTGTTGGTGTTTTATGGCATGATCGTTTTTCCCCACCAGAACCAGATGATTCTTATGTTTATATTACTCATATTGAATCAGTACGCCAATGCCCCATTTTATTTTGCAAGGATAGTATTTATCCAATGAATAAATTCGGAGCATATTCTCATTTAATATATCGGGTAGTATTTGGGTATCTAGCAATCTTGCTAAATATAAGTTCTGAATCTGCCTACTATTTGAGTTTTTACATAGGCATTCTTCTTTCAATTCCTGTTTTAATATTATTCCTAAAAAATATTGGCTTAAATAAAAATTTAATAGCCTTTTCTATATTTTTTCTAATATTGCCAAGCAGTTTAAATAACACCAACATTTTTACATGGATTATCCCAGCTTTTTTTGCTTTTCTTTTATTTTTATTAATCCTTTCTATAATATTGGGTAATTATACAAAATGGAAATACTACATTATAATCGCCGTTCCAGTTGCTTTATATACACACACAATAACCTTGTATATGATTCCGATTTTAATCTTATATTTTTTATTTATTTGCTTATTCGAAAAGAAAATCGATAGATTACTTTTAAAAAAAATATTGTTTACTCTCTTTATAACAATTATCTTTTATGCTCCTCTTTCTTTTTATTTAATAAAAATAGAAGATAAAGCTATTGGTAATCCCTATGGAATTGAAACTTTTTTATATAATAGTATCAAGGAGAGTTCCGAGTTTATAACCAAAAAAGAGAAAGACACAAAAATCAAAAAAGGAAATAGCATAGAAACTAGAAAAGAGGGACCGGCTCCTTCAAAAAATATCCTTTCGAAATATAATTTTAAAAAAATATTACCAGGATATGAAATGATTAGAGGCAGATATTTTGATCTAGTCATTCTTAATTATTTTTCTTTTTTAATTTTTATTTTATCATTTTTAATTAATATTTTTTATAAAAACTACAGGATTATTTCTTTATTTCTGTCTACGCTTATTTTTATTATTCTTGCCTCCATAAATGAATTTGCATACCGTTTGTTAATTTTTTTATGGTTTATAACTTTTGTTTTTTACGCTTGCAGTTTTTGGTATGCATTATGCTTTCTGAAATTATTTTCGTTAAAAAAAATTTCAGTAATATTAAAATTAAGCATAATTCTTACTTTAATAATATTTGCTATTATCAATATACTCTTGTCATATTTTTACCATTCCTATCGAAACGAAAGAGAGAATTATTTATTAAATCCTAACTATGTATCTTATATTAAAAATAATATTTCTTCTAAGGAATATATTAAATATGAAGATTATGCAAATAAAACCTTAAAATATTTTAATCTATCAAAAGATTTATCATGGAATTCAATTGGCTCTTTCAAAAAAGATAAGCATTTAAAATATTATATTATGATTGAAGAAAAAATTGATCAAGATACAATCTATGAATTATCTGATTTAAATAATTTTATTAATTTTATATGTCATCACCTAAAAATACAAAGAAAAACTAGAAACAAAACACCGCTAGTTTCTACTGATGCCTACATAAAAGATAATTTTACCCTAGATAAGGAATTCGGGAACATTAAAATATATAAAAATAATAAGTAATTTTTAATAATAAAAAAATAAATACTTTTACATCGACACTTAAAAAAAGCTATTGTTTTTTTGCATAAATTACAAAGTGGCTATGGATAAAATATGAACAGTATTTGTTTCCTAAAAATATTTTGCCTATTGTTCTAAAAGGCACAACCCACTCTATTTTTATAATTTTATAACCAACTTTTTCCATAATTTCAGTCCATTTTTCAGGAGCCTGATGCTTATGCCATTCAATAGTAGGCGAAAATATATTCTTTACTCCTAAAAAACTAAAGAAATTCTTGTTTGAACAATCAGCAACTATAATATCAGCATCATTGCTTGACATTTCATATAATTTATTAAAAATTTTTTCATAAGTATTTTTTGCTTCATTAGAATTATTCAAATTAATACAAGCGTCCTCGTCTAAATGATTAATAGAATGGTGAAGCAAGATAACATCAAATTTTTCTTCATTATTTTCGAAAGACTGAAATGTTAATGGTTTTAAAAAAACATTATCTAAATTTAATCCTTCTTTTAGTTCATTAAACTTGGAAATGTAGTTACTTCTAGACCCTTCTATTTCTGGCTCTAGTCCAATAACTTTTTTTGCTCCATTCAAAGCCATATAGGAAGTATACGCTCCGGCTCCGGCTCCAATATCCAAAATATTTTTATCTCTTAGATCAATTTCATTGAATAAGTTTTTTAAATAAAACTTCATCGCAGATACTGACCTCGTTAACTTCAACTTTCTTATGCTTTTAAAATAATTTTCCTCATTTAATTGATTCATTTTTTTTTAATTAAAATATTAATAATTTCTTTTAATTTAACTATGTTTTTTTCTATATTATGATTTTCTTGAGCATATTTATAGGAGTTTTCAGAAAGAATTTTCCATTCTGTTGGTTTTTTTAAAATTCCCACAACTTGATTATAAATTATTTCTACATTATCGTCAACAAAAAAACCACACTTATATTTATTTATAAAATTATCAGGATTAACACTAAGACTCACGATTGGAACGCCATACATAGTAGCCTGAACAAAAGTATTAGGAAATCCCTCATGCATTGCCGTGCTAACAAATAAACTTGCTTCTGCAAAATACTTATTTATTTTTTCAAAAGAAACTTTCTCAATAAATGTTAAGTTTTTTAAAGTTTTTGAATTATTATAAATATCATCCCATAATTTTAAATCATGTTTTGGCATTATCATTAAAAATTTTATTTCGGGATTTCTTTTTGCCATTTCTAAAAATACTTCCGGTCTTTTTAATTTTCTCGAATTAGCTACCCATAAAACATACTTTCTCTGAGATAAATCATGATTTATTAAATTTGACGGTAAGTCAAATGAATTTCGTAAAACAATTGATTCTCTTTTAAAATTTTTCTTAATCATTTTTTTAAATTCATCTCCTTGCGTTATAACCAAGGAAGCATATCGCAAACCAATTTTAAAAAGTATTCTAAGGGGAAGATCTCTTCTGCCTGCTGTTCCATCAACATCGGGCGTGTTAGCAGTCATATAAATAAATTTCTTTTTAAATAAAATTAACAACAGGGCTAATATACCAGTTTCGACCCCAATTGCTCTTTGTATATATACATCAGATTCATTTTGAATAAGACACCGCATTAACTTTATTTGAGAAACTATTCCAGAAAAAAAACCAAACTTTCTTGTCAATTTCATTGTAGGAAATATTTTAACATTTTCAATAATTTCAGAACTATTTTGACCATAATCAGCTACCGCAAAAGAAACTTCAAAATTTTTATCTTGAGCCATTTTTTTTGATAATTGATAAAGTTGAACTTCCGCTCCACCAAAAATAAAACCCGACTTATTAGTAAAAAGCGGATAGGCTTTCATTGAAATAAAACATACTTTGATTTTACTTTTATTATTCATAAGTTAATAATATTTTATAATAATACCACATTTAATAAAAATTGACAATTTTAAATATCTGCATTATAGTTAAGATAATTTAAAAAATATTTTTAAAATGTAATGGCAGTTAATATTTTTCAATATAATTATCTATCAAGAAATCCAATTGAGCAAGCAATGAGGCACTTTGGAAAGAAATTTAATACCGATAAAAAAATTCTAGACATTGGCTGTGGGAAAAAACCCTATGCAAAGTATTTTAAATGTCAATATCTAGGTCTTGATCCTTTTGATACACAAAATGCTGACATAGTGGCCGATTCATGGGATATTCCTTCGGAAAATAACATTTTTGATGGAATAATATTAAATCAGTCTTTGGAACATATCAAAAAAACAGATGAAACTATAGCAGAAATAAAAAGAATTTTAAAGCCCGGCGGAATTGGCATAATAACCGCTCCCCAGACTATGAAAAATCATGGAATTATCGTGCCTTCAAAAAAAGAAGCTTTGAATAATTTCGATAAAGACAAACTAAATTATTGGAGACATGATTATTTCCGTTTTACAAAATTCGGATTAATTTATTTATTTAGAGATTTTGAAATATTAGAGATAAAGGAAACTTCCGGATATTTCAGCACTATTTTGCAACTTATAAATTATTTTTTGTATTCTCTTGGAAAAGAGCTATTTTTTCCTGTTTATTTTTTCAATAATATATTAGCATTATTCCTTGATAAACTGTTTTATTTTGTTAGCAAAAGTGGCGTCTCAATATTTAAATATTTTTATACTATTACTTATGAATCTTTGACTCTTAATTATATTTTGATTATTAAAAAAAATAGTTTGTTATGAAAAAATATTTTGATAAAAAAAATAATCGCCTTGTTGTCATCAGCCAGCTAGCCTCTTCGCAATATTGGGATAATTTATGGAGTTTAAAAAATCTTTCTGAAGCTATCCGAAAAGAGGGTGAAAATAAATTAGTAATTTATCATACAAAAAAATTTATTGCGCCTGGAAAATATAAAAAAATACTAGAAGGTGGCTGCGGAAAAGGCCAACTAGTCTATTCTTTGAACAATTTAGGATATGATGTTTATGGGGTAGATTTTGCCAAAAAAACAATAAATAAAATCAAAGAAATATTCCCAGAATTAAAAGTATCTTATGGTGATATTACACATTTAAATTTTCCAGATAATTTTTTTGACGGCTATTGGTCTCGAGGAGTAATTGAACATTTTTATAATGGTTATGACATGGCAACAAAAGAAATGACTCGAATAATAAAGCCGGGGGGATATTTGTTTTTGACCTTTCCTGTTTTTTCTCCTTTAAGAAAGATGATGGCGCTTCTAAGACAATATCCTGATTTCAATGAAAAAAATATTAACAAGGAAAATTTTTACCAATTTATACTCGATAGCAATGCAGTCAGAAAAGATATAGAAAAACTAGGATTTGAAATTATTTGTGAAAAAAAATATAACGGAATTTTAGGAATATGTGATGAGCTTCCTATAATAAATAAAATATTTAAAAAAATAAATTCCAACAATTTATTTATTTTTAAAGTTTTAAGATATTTATTAAAAAAGATGGTTCCATCCAGTTTCTTTGCCCACTCTATATTATTAATCTTTAGAAAGAGCATCAGTAAAGAAACTTATTAAATTTGATTTTTTTTGTATAAAAAAATATAAATTGCAAATAATAAAACAGCGTTTAGATTATAAGCAATAATTGCACCAATCAACCCCCAAAAATACACGAAAGAAATTATGATTATTAATTTAACAACAAAGTATATTGGATTTGTATAAAAAATAGCCTTCTTTATTTTTTTCGCCTGTGAATACCAATTCAAAAAAATTGACGGGATACAGATAATTATGAGAATAAAAAAATATTTTGAATATTTGTAATATTCCATGTATTGTTCACCAAAAAATAAATAATTTACTTTATCAATAAAAATATAGTAAATAAACCCAGAAATCACCATGATTACCGATAAGAAATATAAAAAAATCCTTTTTTGAGTTAAAAATTCCAACAAATTAAATTTATCCGATGCTACTTTTGGATAAACTATTATCATTATCGATTTAATCATTAATCTTATCTTTATTGGTATCATAGAAACTACGGAAAAAGTTGCTAAGGAAGCCGGCGATAAAAAAATACCAACTATTAACTTATCTATATTTTCTGCCATCATTTCCAAGAAATTCATTTTTGTTAGAAAAAATCCATAATCCATAGTATCCTTTTCTGTTTTTGAATTTTCAACAAATTCAAGACTTCTATAATAATAATACACGTTAAACAATGTGTATGACGACAAATAGACCACAATAATCAGGAATAAATTGTCTTTGTGCAATAAGAGAATTGCAATAGTGGCTATTGCATTTATTATTGATTGGGTAGAATTATAAAAAGCTATTTTTGAGTACCTTTTTTTTCCTTGAAAAAAAGCATTCCATGTATTGGGAGCATAAAAAAATGGGAAAAAAATGGAAGAAATCATAAACGAAAAACCTAAACTTTTATTAATATGAAAATAATAAGCCCCAATAATTAGCAAAATTGGAACCCCTATTAAACTCCAAATAAAACTTTTTTTTACAGCCACTAAATAATCACCGTCATTTCCTCTTGCTACGGATCGCGCAACTGAATTATTAAGACCTGGTATTGATAAAATCGAAACAATTGAAAATATTGAAACAAAAAATTGATAATTTCCATAAATTTCTTTCGTTGCAATTCTAGTAAAAAAAATTGAAACAATTAACCCACTAATTATTATTACAATCTGCCTTAAAGCCATCCAAAAACCATTCTTAACAAAATAAGACATGTCCAAATTAACCTTCTTTCCCCATTTTTCGGTAATATTAAAAATTTTATTTTCAATTTTCTTAATCATCATAAGCTAGTTCAAATATTTATTTCATTTTGTCAGCACAAATTGATAAAATCAACTTCTAATTACATTTTTTAAATTAAAAAAAATCCCCATCAGATTAATTTACATATCTTTCCATCCCCTTATTATAAACTACTTTCCAATATTTCCCAATATCCGCCTTTGTCGGGACCGATTCTTTTGAGCAAGCCTTTTTTAAGCCAAAATTTTTGCCATTGACATATTTTCAATTTCTGGTAGTATTATAAATACTAAGACCTGTATTCCGAACTGTTGCCGGACGGTGGCGTGATTGGGATTTCTCAATCTAGGAACGTGGTCGAGAACAACCCCCTTTGGGGCTGTTTTTTATTAATGAAAATTCCACTCATCTTCAATGCGCTTTTTGATAATATTTTTATAAATACCCGCATCATTTTTATCCTTTTGGTATGATCTATAAATTGATCCTGCCACCATATCAGCCATCTGAATCAAGACATCATTTTTTGAATCAATAAGTTTGCAATTTTTCAAAATTTTCTTTTCATTATTATTCAGCTCTTTTCTTAAATAAGTCGTAAAACTTTTTCTAAAAATCCTATCTCCACTTCCGTCTATTCGTATTTTTGCATCTAAAATAGTGTTTTCACTATATTTCAGCATCGTCTTTATTATGTACCCATAAAAAGAATTCTTATCTGTTCTAAGATGCTTGCTGTATATATTTTTTTTATCAACAACTAAACATCTTACACGAAATTTAAATTCAGATATTTTCTCAAGAAATTTTTTTCGAACATTTTTGTTAGACTTGTGAAATTTAAATTCCACATCATCTCGCCTGAAAAGTTCTCGTCGTAACTCTTTTATAGCCACAGCCGTCCTTTCCACCTCCAAATTATCATCAAAAATTATAGCGCTTATAATAAAAAATTCGCTTGATCCCTTACTAAGCTTAAATCCCGCATCACCAGAGTCATCTATAAAAACCAATGTATTATTATCTTTTTGTTTTCCTTTATTCATTTTTTATTTTATACCATTTCAACGATTGAAATTATTTTTTGTTTCAAAACTTCAAATCACAAACTAATTATAATCTACTTATGAATTATTTCCCAATATCCGCCTTTGCCGGGACCGACTCGTTTAAGCTTGCCCTCTTTTTTCAATCTAGCTATATCTCTTTTGACTGTTTTTCCATTTTACCACCTCCTGCAATTTGGTTCAAATCAAAAAAACAGTTCACAAAAGAACTGTGTGGTTTTTTTATACAAAAAACAAGACTAGCAATTTTTGCAAGTTACCAAAGAATTTATGTCCGCTTTTTCCGGTTCAAATTTTACATCTCCTTTTTTTGGTAAAGCTCTGTTAGCGGCGACTATTCTAAGCATTTTTTCTATATCCTCATTAGCGTTAACAAATGCGATTTCTTTTTTATTTTTAGTTTTCCTTGAAAAATCCTCCTTCATCACTAAAAGCGCGTGTGCGGCCGAACGAGAAACAAATTCCACCTTTTGAAAATCTAAATCAACCAAATTATACTTGGATGCAGAAATAACCTTTTCTAACGAATCAATCAGATCTCTCGAGCCGATAATTGGAGCAATTTCCCTAAACAAATTTATTGTGGTTTTTTTGATATTTTCCATATATTTTTTCAACACTTCACTATACTATAGTATAATTGAAAAGTCAATTTATTCCAAATATCCATTTTTATAAATATCCACAGATTCGGTAGGTCTTGGTATTCTGTAAGCAATAATAACACCTTGCCAATAAAAACATGGGAGATTAAACAATTTTTCACTTTTTTTAGAAGAAACAAGAGCAGCCGAACCAGATAGAAAAATAAATTCTCCATTCATAGCATTGCACACAACGCTTTTTGAAGTTCTCACGCCATATCCCCTCTCTTTATTTAACTTAGTAGAGTTTCCCTTCATTGAACGCAAAATAGCTTCACTGTCTGTAAGATTTAAACCATTCTCTTTTTTGTAAGTTTCAGCAAGCCCCCTTCCGCAATCAACAATACAAATATCCAAATAGTCTTTCTTGGGATAGAATTGTCCGAACAAATATCCTTCGTTTTGCGTGCTATGTTCAAATATATTGGTCACTAATTCACTAATTGGATAAAGAATGGCGCTACTTGTGCCAGGGACAGAACCAATGACCTTTAAGATTAAATTGGAAAAAAGAGATTCTAATCGCTCCCTATCCGAATTTTTTTCTTTCTTAAGAATACTAATTGGAATATAATTCTTTTTTAATTGAACTTCTTTCTGAAAAGAAAGCACCGAATCAATACCTTTGGGAAATTTTACCGCGTCTAAATATGATTTGACTGATCCATTCGCACTATATGAACTTTTTGTAGAATTTATATGCGCGCTTAACGGTAAAATCAAAAGAGGATAAGCCCAATCAATTTTTGATAAATTGAAATTAAAATTTTCGTTTTTGCTATGATTTCTTAGTGCCAAATACAAAACCAATAATTGCCCAGACAAGAAAATATTTTTTGGTTTTAAAACGATAACTTCTTTCATTTTTTTATATTTATTATTTACAACTCAATTATAACACTTTCTTATCAAAGCCCAGCTTAAACTCCACGATAAATGACCTAAAAATTTTCTCATCTCCTCCCCCATCTCATGTCCAAAAATCCGAAGATTGATTTTTGTTTCCAAATTTCAAATCACAAACTAATCATAATCTACTTTTGAATTATTTCCCAATATCCGCCTTTGTCGGGACTAATTCTTTTGAGTAAGCCTTTTTTTAAGCCAAAATTTTTGCCATTGACATATTTTCAATTTCTGGTAGTATTACATTACATAAGAATCCCGGCCAGAAGGTAACACTTCACATCGTGGCGGGGGTTTTTATTTTATCCCGGCGGAAAACATGACATCAGATATTTTCTCTTTCTTTTTTTGTCTTCTTTTATTTGCACATAAAACAATTCTTTCTCCATAGTTAGACCAGCGAATCTATATAAAATTTCTTTTTTCTCAAACAATTCAGTTTTTTCAATTGGTCCAGTTTTTGAATATTTTATCAACTCACAAGTAGCTTTAAAATATTTTAATCTTTGCATTCTATCCTTAACTGATTTTTGAAAAAGATGCTCGCGAAAATAATCTAGGAATATTTTCTCTTTTTTAAAATAGGCAGATCTTATATATGGTCGTCTTTTTGTTTTCTTCTTAATTTCATCAAAGACAGCCATCGCTCCATGCATAACCTCGCCATAACTTGTTCCAGAAATTTTTTTTGATTTTGTTTGGTATGGAATCATCTTTTGTTTTTGTATTTTATACCATTTCGACGATTGGGATTGATTTTTGTTTCAAAATTTCAAACATAAAATATAATAATCAAGATACAAAATACAATAATCCCGCCTGCCTTGCCGTTCGCAAGACGGCGGGCAGGCAAAATCAATGCAACTTTTTTATTTCTTCTTTTAGAATATCCTTTATATTTTTTCCGAGATTTTTGACAAATTCCCTGTCGGCAATGAAATTTTCCAGATCAAGCACAACGCTTCGACTGTCAATCTTGTCTATAATAGCTGAAAGTTTTTTTCTTAATTCTTCCATATTTTCAACTTCTTTCACACAAGCCAAATTAAGATTAACTTCTTTTTGCAAATACCACATTAGATCAAAATAGTCCCGCCCCTTGACACTAATCAAAACATCGCCTTTCTTATTGATTTTTTCCCATTTTCGATGAAGTATTGCCCTTATTTTCGTTGCCATAAGCGTTGACAAATCAAAAGTTTTGATTAGCATTGATAGGTTAAATTTGAAAAGTGGTCTGATTTCCGTTTTATGTTTTTTGCAAAAATCCGATCCGTCAAAAATTTCCACTTTCAAATATAACCAGTCCGACTGCGAATCATTAGCTATGCCAAGCTGTCCGAGAATTGGAAATTTCAAGTATATTCTAAATTTTTGTATTTTTGTTGCTACCGACAAACCAATCTCTTTTTCAAAATACATCTTCAGACTTTCGGCTAAATTATCAATTTTTATCTGCCCGCTAAGATCAACGAAATCCAAATCTTCTGAAAGACGAGGCAAGCTATAACACTGCGAAAGGACTGATCCGCCATAAAAAACTAAGTTGCCATATTTCTTGTCGGAATAGATAAAATTAAGTGCGAATACCTGCAAATAATTTTTCAGTAGATTTAATTTATATGAATCTGTTTTGTCAGAATTCTCTTTGATAATATTTTCTAATTCTAAAATTATTTTTTTCATAGATCTTTTTTTGTTAGATAATTGAAAATTTTCCTCATTTTTTTTGATTTTTCCAAATAAACATATTCTTCCAATTCTTTGAAATCTTTTTTTGCAAAACTATCCAGATTCAATCTCAACTCATCTATTTGTTCCGCAGAGAACAAAATATTTTTTCGAAAATATAAAAAATCGAACAAAGCTTTGGCGCAAGTAGCCTCAGCAATCAAAAAATCACCACTTTTGTTAATTTCAAAGCCAGTGAATAATTCTTCTTTGATATTATAATATTTAAAAATACCCAGATGATTAGAAAATTTATTAGTCTTTTTTTTACTGACTAGCGTATAAGAATTGACTGATTCAGACATTACTCCATATTTTTCAAGGACATATTCCAAGCTTAGATAACTAGGCTCATATATTATATTTCCCACAAATTCTACATACCTGCTGATGCTATTTTTTCTGTTTATATTATCTAAAAAATTTTTACTCACATACATTCCTCTTTTTAGAGACTTCACTGTTCCATTTTTGGAAAAACGGTACAGCAAAACTTTCAGATAATTTTTATCCTTTTCTATCGGCATCAAATCGTCAATGGTAAAATAAGGAAGTTTCTCAATAGCTTCCCTGATTTTGGATGACTTGTTTTTTCTAACTTCACTCATAAATAGTTGTTTCTAATGGTATACAATAATTGTACACCAAGTGAAACATAGTGTCAAATCCTTATTCTCCAAAACCACGACTGCAGGCTTTCGACAATCAGAAGTCTCTATTTAACTTTGTAATATTCCTTATACCAAGCGACAAAATTGGCAATACCTTCTTCAATTCGAGTTGTTGGCTTCCAGCCAAGTTTTCTAAGCTTAGAAATATCTGCCACCGTGGAAGGCACATCCCCTTGTTGCATTGGTAGCATTTTTTTCTTAGCAACTTTTCCAAGACAATTTTCCAACACTTCAATGTAACGCAAAAGTTGTTCTTCGCGGTCGCCTCCGATGTTCATCACGCCATAAGGAAGATTTGCATCCAAGACTGTGATGGTGCCAGAAACAATGTCATTAATATAAGTGAAATTCCTTGACATTTTTCCGCGATTATACACTTCAATTGGTTTACCAGCTAGGGTATTTTTAGTAAATTTGAAAAGCGCCATATCTGGTCGTCCCCACGGTCCATAAACCGTGAAAAATCGCAGTCCCGTCGTTTTTAGGCCATAGATGTGGCTAAAGACATGCGCCATCAATTCTGTGGCCTTTTTGGAAGCCGCATAGGGTGAAATTGGAGTATCAACATTATCAGTTTCGCTAAATGGTTGTTTTTTGTTATTGCCATAAACCGAAGAGGAAGAAGCATAGATGAAATTTTTTATTTTATATTTCGCACTTAAATTCAAAAGATTGGTTGTACCAAGAATGTTGACATCGGCGTAGAGCAAAGGGTGTTCAATGGCATAACGCACTCCCGCCATCGCTGCCAAATGAATCACTTTATCAATTTTTTCGTTCTTGAAAATTTTCTCCGTCAATTTTTCATCTCGAATATCCCCGCGATAGAGTTTAAATTTATAGCCTTTCAAAAATTGCTTGATTCTCGCTTCTTTCAAAGACGGATCATAATAATCATTGAAATTATCAATTATCACTACTTGGTCTCCCCTATCCATCAATTTTTTAGCGATAGCACTGCCTATAAACCCCGCCCCACCAGTGATTAATATTTTCATTTTTTTATTGTTTCATGTTTCATGCTTTATGCTTGTCTGCCGATGAGGCAGGATTCATGATACATGATCTTAAATAATTATAATACTCTTCATTGTGACTATTGATGTTCGTATAATCACGCAAAGATTTTTCACGCGCTTTCTGCCCCATCTCCCGTCTCAATTCTTTATCTTCAATTAATCGGCTAATTTTTTCCACCCATTCAGAAGGATTACCCGCTAAAAATCCATCCACGCCATCAGAAATTGCCTCAAAAAAAGTCTGATTGCGCACCGCTACCGTGGGAATGCTCAAAATTCCCGCTTCAAAAAATTTCAATTCTGATTTTGATTCACAAAAAGGATTATCGATTTCCAAAGGCACTAAATTAATATCGCATTTATAAACATTGGCATAATATTCTCCTCTGGAAACTCTGGGCAAAATTTCGATGCGATCTTGAAATTTATTTAGTTTATTTTCGATATCCAGCGGTCCCGCCAAAAGCAATTTAACCTTTTTATTTTTTTCTAAAATTTCCAAAAGTGCTTCTGAAATAGTGGCGAAATCTTTGTTGTGAGAGAGTGTTCCACTGTAATAACCAAGACGCAAAAATCCATCTGATTTTTTTTCTTTTTTTATAAATTTCTCCGCAATTTCCAATTCGTGATTAGAAATTTTATTCGACACGATAAAAACTTTTTTATTTTTTTCTTTTAGCTTTTCCGCTAGATAGGAAACAGTAGTCGTGCAAACCTTCACATATGGATCATTTAATGTTTCCGCGCCAATTCCTTTGGCATATTCCGATTTTTCTGCCGAAGAAATGCGAGAAAAATAATCCATATCTTTCAAGTATTGCGGATCGAAATCAAGGTCATCCGTGTCAAAAATAATTTCTTTATTTTGCTTTTTTATAATTTCAATAAATTTGGCGATTTTTTCATTATAAGTTACTTTATGCAAAACAAAAATCTTAAATCTGTCGGCAAGCTTTGACAAATTAAAATTATCCGCCACCGTCACGGCGCACTTGAAATTATGCATTCTTAGCTCTTCCGCCACGCCAAAAGCCCGAAAATGAGCTTTGTCACCTATTCCACCCGTCACAAACAAAATGTCTCCCGACTCAACTAAAAAAGATTTCAGATAATTTTTGACATACCCAAAAACTATTTTCCCGCCAGAAATAATTCCATTTCTCTTAATTATATTCCAAGTCTTGTTTAATTTTATCAAAAATGATTTCATACAATTTCTTTATTCGCCCTCATTCGTTTTAACATTCGCAACTAATTCTCATTTTTAAATTCGAATTTCAAATCTTTGTTTAGAATTTGTTCTTGATTATATTCTCCGTCTTTGGTTTTTAGATGAACTTTGAAAGGAATATTGCTCACGCCAGATTGTTTTTGAATCAGCAAGCGGTAATCATCCAAATTGAAATTTTCCGGCAATTCATATTTGATCGTGGAGTTAGTTTCTCGACCGATAAGCACATGGCAGATGAAACCAAAATAGGTTTTATCAAAATCTTCGCCCTTGTTAGTGTAACTCACCATTTTACTTTCTAGAAAGTTTGATCCTTTCGGTACATAAATCCGTAGATATGAATGATAATCAGATGTGCGCCAATCGCCATAGGTGGCAGTATTTTTGTAAATAATATTTAGTGTCGCTGTCGGTTTTGGAGTTGTCAAATCAATATCATAGGAAACTTCCCGCTTAATATAGTGATCAGTTTTTAGCGCGCCCATATTAGCATCCACCATCATCAAATAATCCGATCCCCAATTTCTAGCCACTCGTCCATCCCAATAAACACTTTCCGCCAAGCTTTGTAGTTCGGGATCTTTGAAATTTATCATAATATTTCTATTTTGCAATTCTTTGTGTCCCAATTCAGCTATCTTGGTAATGTTTCCCAAACTAAAAAGTTTTTCAACCATTATTGGCGCCATTTTTCTCATAATTTCTTTTCTGTTTTGTGTATCGATTTCCGGATTCATAATATAGCGTTTTTCCACATATTCTTCCAATTTCAAAGCTCCGTCTGTGCTATTAAAAGTTACACCATATCCCGGTACGGTAATTGGACCTGTGAGCGCCAAAACATCATTAAAAACTTCAGCGTTGACTGCAATCACTCCGTCAAAATCAGAATTTCTGCCAGCTAAGCGATAGAAATATTTAGCTTTTTCCACATTAGTCGGAAAGTCTGGCGAAAAATTTGAATCGCGAAATTTCCATTTTTTGATATCCATCATTCGAGTAAAAGGATACGGTGGAGTTATTTTAGCCGTTATCCTTTGATCCAAAAGATTAGCATCCTCAAAAAAAGTTGAGATCACTTCCCCATCTTTGATTTTCAAAATAGCATATTGACCCAAAAATCCACCCCCCGGACGAAGCTCCATATTATTTTGAAGCATTAGCATAAAAGTTCTGGTTACTCCGTCTTTTTTAGTGAAAATTTCCACCAGTTTATTCATAACTTCCAATTCTTTTTTCTCATCATCTGGAATTGGCAAAAGACCGGAAAATTTGCTGATCACCGCCAAGGATTTTATAGCAATGTCTTTTTTGTTAGTTTTAGCAAAGATGAATAAATAGTATCCCCCCACCAAAAAAGCGATTGCTAATACAAAAAGGATTATTCTTTTCTTGGTAAAAATTTTTTTCATTTATTTTTTTATTTTATTAATAAATTAATTTGCCGGTAAAAACAAAAAGTATTTCGCAATACTCGCTTTCCCCCTGCCCAATTATTCTAACTCAAATAATCAATATTGGCAAAAACAATTATTCGTCTTATAATGAACTTATGCTTACTTTCCAAAAAATCAAAGATTTTTGCAAAAAACCTCAAACTATTTTGATTCTGATTTTGTTAGTTTTTTTTCTCAAGGGCTTGCTTTTGACAATCATCCTTCCGATTTTCAACGGCTATGATGAAGCCCGCCACTACAATACAATTCAATATCTAGCGGAACCACGAGAAAAAAATTGGCCGAAAAATGAAAAAGGGGAATCTGCTGACGGAGATTTGGTCCAACGATTCAATTATTCCGAAGAAATCAAAAAAACCGCGGAAAAAATTCGTTGTGTCGGCGGAGAAGATAAATGCAATCTCTATGCTAACAATCTTTTCATCTCTGGTTTTGATGGAGAAAATGAAGCGGAAATAAATAATCGGGGTTGGAAACAATATAATGATGATTATCCGGTAAATATTGCTGGCAAAGCCGATAGTTTATATCATCAAATTGGCGAAAAAATCGAAAGAATGCTTGGAGAAAAAAATATTCTAATTAGATTTTATACTCTACGAATTTTTTCCGTTTTCTTGGGAACAATCGCTATTTTTATTTTTTATTTGATTTTGAAAAATATCGGCTTTTCTCCAAAACATAGTTTGCTCATTACTGCTATCATTTCTTTTCAGCCTAAATTCTCTTTTTACTATTCTTATGTAAATTATGATCCGCTTTTGATACTTCTATTTGCTTTTTTCGTTTTTGGCGCAATTTTGTCCATCAAAGATGGATTAAATTGGAAAAATTTATCCCTAATGATTTCTTCCATTATTTTTGGGATTTGGGTCAAAGGAACTGCCCTCATCTTGCTGGCTGTTTTTATTTTTTTAATTTTTGCAGTTATTTATAAAAAAGTATCCGGTAAAACCAAGATTAATGACAAATATTGGTTCGGTTTATTTTTTACCATTTCATTTTCTGTCATAATGATAACTTTTCAAAAACATTTACCCCTAATTGGAAATTTCAACGAAATTTCGGCCAGTTTTTTTCGCTATTTTTTGAAAAATATTGATCCAGAATTAATCAGCCTATCTTCCAAAACCTATTGGGGTATTTTGTCTTTTGACAATTGGATTTCCCTTCATTTATTAGAGATAGTCTGGTTTATCCAATTTTTTTCCATCCTTGGTCTTATCCTTTTTATTTTCTCCAAAAACAAACCCGAATTTTTGCCGGAAAAAAAATATATTTTCTTTTTCATATTAATGATCGTCGCTCTTCAAGCTGGCATCCGTCTGGCAGATTGGCAATACTTTACCAAATACGGCAAGTTAGGTTTGCAAACCCCTGGCCGATATTTTTTTCCCAACATCGCCATTCATATCACCTTGGTTTTTGTCGGACTGGGAATGCTTTTACAATATTTTAAAAAAGAAAAATATTTTGATTTGGTTTTGGCGCTAAGTTTGGTTTCGATGCTAGCTTTTTTTATGTATCATTTGCTAAGCACTCTGTTAGATTTTTATTTATAAATTTATGTTAAATTTTTCAAAAAAATATTTCCCGTTATTTCTTCTTTTGCTTTTTTTGTTTTTGATTTTTGCCCGATTGGAAAAAGAATTGGTTTTTTTTGAAGATGCTCTTCAAAAAAATTCTGATATAAAAATTCCACCTAAACAACCTTTGCAAGAAAAGTTTTTTTCTACTCGTTCCGGTTTGACGGAAATTGAAATTTTGCTAGGCGGAGGAAAAAAACTAAGCCATCCCGAAGAAGTCAAATTCAAATTGGCAGATGAAAATTGCGCAAAAGTTATTGAAGAAGGCTCGACCAAAGCATCTTTTTTGAAAATAAAAGATCTTTATGCTTTGAAATTTCCCAAAATAACTGATTCAAAAAATAAACAATACTGTTTGATTTTAGAATATCAACCGCTAAAATCAACCGCTAAAAATCTCCAAATATACCGATCCGATGAAAAAATCGCTCTTCGTCCAGGTTATAAAAATGCTTCTATCTGGCAAGATATTCACGAGCTAAGCCAGCGCATCTCTCAATATAAACCGTGGTTTTTCAAACATTATTTTCTTTGGGCAATCATACTAGGCTTTCTTGTTCTTGCCATTCTCTTGGTTGTTGTATTAATCCTGATTTAATTTATACTATATATATTGCCGTTTTAGACACTGGATGTCTCGCGACCGCAACAGCCGAAAGACATCCAGTGTCTGCAAGCATAAGAATATTATCTTTTTGGTTTATAACTATGCTCAAAATATCCCTGTCTAAAAAAGAATTATTTTCGGTTTTTATCCTTTTGATTTTGGGCCTGTTGTGGCTTTCTTTGATTTTGGCTCTTTTAGGCATTTTTTATTCGGCCATTCTTTGGGTTTATATTTTCAGTGCTAGTTTATTTCTTATTTATCTAATTTGGAAAAATTTCCGCCAAATAAAAATTGCTAAAAACGAAATATTTTTTCTCGCCTTGACTTTAACCTTAATCGCTGTTTTTTCTTTTTTTTCTAGTCCGACAATTTTTTCCGGCCGTGATCAAGGCTCTTTGAGTGAATCAGCCGTCCAACTGACAAAAAATCATAAGTTACAATTTTCTTTTCCCGCAGAAGAAGAATTTTTTCGTCTTTATGGTCCTGGCCAAGCTTTGAATTTTCCCGGTTTTAGCTACACTCAAACGGGTCAGCTGATAACTCATTTTCCACTGGGCTATATTGTCTGGCTAGCTTTATTTTTTTCTTTTTTTGGACTCTCTGGAATGATAATTGCTAATGGATTTTCTTTTTTTATTTTTTCTTGCGCTTTTTATCTACTCGCCAAACGCTTTCTCTCCCCTTTTTCCGCTTTTTTAGCTTGGCTACTTTCCGCCACCGTTTTCACTTCTTTTTGGTTTTTCAAATTTACTCTAAGTGAAAATCTGGCTTTGGCACTGGTTTGGCTCGGCATTTATTTTTTTATTCTTTTTTGGGACAATCCAAAAAAATCATCTTTTGCCATTTTTCTTTTGACTTTTGGTTTTTTGATTTTTACCCGCATTGAAGGCTTAGCTTTTTTCGCTGTCACACTAATTCTATTTTTCCTAAATTTCAAGCACCACATTTCCTTCAAAAAAGTCTTGGATAAAAAAATTATTCTTTTGTTTTTTGTCATTATTGCTTTTTATATTTTGAATGTTTTTATCGACCGACAATTTTTCCTTTCTATCGCCAAGGCTATTACTAAACCTTTTCTGGTTTCCTCGAATAATTCTTTTTTGCCCTCCAATCCTTTTGTTTCTCTTTGGCAAATTATAAAAATTTTCCATTTTTACGGCTTGCTGATTTTTTTCTTTTTCGGCTTGGCAGGATTTGTTTCTTCTTTGCAAGAGAAAAAAATCCGGCTTCTGATTCCTTTTTTGATAATTTTACCAGCTTTTCTTTACATTATTTATCCAAACATTTCCAGTGATCATCCTTGGATGCTTCGACGCTTTATGTTCGCCATTATTCCCGCCAGTATTTTATATTCCGTGATTTTTTTGGAAAAAATCTTTCGAAAGAAAATTATCCTCGGCGCTTTTCTTTTTTCCCTCTTAATCGCAAATTCCGTAATGCTCTTTTTCTATTTAAGCATTGTTCCCAACCAAAATTTACTTGCCCAAATTGAAAAAATCAGCCATAATTTCAAAAAAACCGACCTTATTCTCGTTGATCAAAAAGCTACAGGAGACAATTGGACAATGATGAGCGGGCCGATGAGTTTTCTTTATGATTTGCAAGCAGTTTATTTTTTCAATCCATCCGACATTGATAAAATTGACCGCGCTAAATTTAGTGCTGTTTATTTCATCATTCCCAACGACAATTTAGATTTTTATTCCCAAAATGATTTACTTAGCAAATTAACTCCCGTCGAAAATTATTTCATAGAAAACAAAACTTTGAGCGTTCTAAATAGTAAAGAAAAAATGCAACCACCATCCATTGAAGCTAAATTGGTTTTTGGTAAAATTTATCTGCTAAAATAATGCTCAATTTTACAAAAAATATAATCTTGGAACCAACTTGGCAAAAAATTTATTCTGTCGGGCGTGTTTTGATTTTGCTTGGTTTTTTATCTTCAACTTTATATTTTCTAAAAAATACTTTTTTTCCTTTGGAAAAATTTGTTTTGAATTTAAAAAATCAAAAAGTAGCAGAAAATTTGCTTGGTTACGAAGATGTCTCCCTTTCAGAAAAAATTTTTAGCGCTTATTCCAAGGATAATTTTTCTCTAGCTAATTTTAGAATAACTACCGCAAAAAACCAACCCGATTTGACTAGCAAAACAATATCGCTACGAAAAACTTATTCCGCTTTCGCCTATCCCTTATCAGAAAAAAAGGCAATTTTCCCCGACCGAACATTACTCAAAAATTCCGATCAGTTTTTTCTGGTTTCCAACGGAAAATTGAGAAAATTTTCTTCCCGAAAAATTTTCGAGTCTCTAGGATATTTGGAAAATAATTTTCAGGAAGCAACTAATGAAGAAATTGGTTCTATGGAAAAAGGCGAGGAAATAATAGAAACCCAAAATTATCCGGACAATTCCTTATTTTTAATTAACGATACATATTACGAATTTTTCAATAACACTTTACGCCCTTTTGCAAGTGAAAAAACTTTTCTTTCACACTGCGAAAAAAATCAAGCCATCATAAAAGATGAAGAAATTTTAGGAAAATATCCAGTCGATCAAGATAATCCGATTGGTTTTGCCAATGGCACACTTCTTTCTTTTGACATCGGCGTATTTTTAGTAGAAGACGGCAAAGTCATTCCTTTCAACAATCCAGAAACTTTTCTCGCTTTGGGTTATAATTGGGATGATATAATCCCAGCCAATGAAGAAGAGATCGGGCTGTACCAACGCGACAAAGTTTTTTCCATTAGTCGGCCACATCCTTCCGGAACAGTTTTTTTTGATCAAGACAATGGCCAATATTATTTAATTTCAGGAAAAAATAAGCAAGAGATTCAAGGAGAAAATATCAAGCGAATTTATCTTAAAAGAAAACCTATCTTGGCTAATGGAAAAAGCTTAGATTTTAATTTTTCCTGTGCCCTAGAAAAAAAATTATGGCCGTTCAATTCTTATGGTTGCCAATTGCCAGTAGTGGATTTAGCAAAAATTGCCGGAAAAGATTACCAGTTTAAAATAAATCCTTCCAGTAATTTGGATATTTCGCAAGTGAATATAATTTTTTCTCGAGAAATAAATTGGCTCAATATGCGCGATATCCTTTCGGATATAAAACAACGCCTTTTTGACGCCTATGGTTATGAAACAATCAACTAAACAACAATTAGAATTGCTCGCTTATAAACTGCTTTACGATGTCTTTTTTCTTTGGATATTGGCTGTTATTTTTTTGTTAATCGCGCAAAATATTTTGCCAAATTATTTTTTCAGTCAAATTTCTCTGGCCAAAATGATTTTTGGGCTTTTCGCTATCGTTTTTTTGATCGGATTTTTTGGCAAAAGGCAAAATATTTTGATTGATTCTAACCAAGAAAATTCAAAAAAAATAAGCAAGATTTTTATTTTCTTGCTTATTCTTTCCGCCTTATTGATTGTAAATTCTTTTAGAAATTTAGAAATTCATTTTCTGATTATCTCTTCGCTTTCCGCTTTGATAGTTTTTTTCTTTTTTCTTAAAATTATACTTTCTAATCAGAAATAATTTTATAATTTACGCGCTTGTTGTTTTAGACACTGGATGTCCCTGCCTCGCCGGCAGGCGGGTTTCGGTTGTTACGGTCGCGAGACATCCAGTGTCTACAAGCGCGTAAGTCCTATAACTTTAGCTTTTTAGATATTCCAAAGTTTCTCGCGCGCACTTGGACCAAGAAAATTTTTGGGCCTGTTTCAAGCCCTTTAAAATCAAATCATTTCTAAGTTCTGGATTATCCAGAACTTTTTTTATCTGCTTGGATAATTGCAAATAATTTTTCGGTTCAAAATATAGCGCTGCCTCCCCCGCTACTTCGGGCAAGCTGGAATTGTTGGCACAAATCACTGGGACGCGAGAAATGAAGGCCTCCAGCACTGGAATACCAAAACCTTCATAAAGCGACGGGAAACAAAAAATCTCGGCTCCGCGCATCAAATGCCCAATATCAGAAAATTTTATTTTCCCAGGAGTTATTATTTCATTTTTTACCGAACTTTTTTCAATTTGCGAAAAGATCTCTTTCCAGAGCCAAGCTTTTTCACCGGCCAAAACTAATTTTAGATCTTTATATTTTTCTTCTTTTTTAATCTCTTCAAAAGCACTAATTAAAGTTTTTAGATTTTTTCTCGGCTGAAGCGCGCCGATATAAAAAATGTAGCGACCTTGAATATTAAATTTGCTTTTTATTTCCTGCTCTTTTTGCAAATCTCTTCCTTGTTCAAAAATTTCCTTGTCAAAACCGTGATAAATTACCTTGATTTTTTCCGGTTTTATTTTAGGATAAAATTTCAAAATATCTTTTTTTGATGCCTGCGAGATTGTAATTATTTTATCACTTTTTTCTATCGCCCAGCCAGCCAAAAGATTAAGTTTTATTAAATCCCACGCCCTAAAATGATCCGGAAAATATTTGAAAGCCAAATCATGAATTGTCACCACTGTTTTTATTTTTTTGCTACGAAAAATCGGGATATTGTGCATTGGCATCCAAAGCACCTCTGGTTTTTCACTATTTATACTTGAGCAAAGCCTAATCTGCGTCCAAAAAAGTGGAAAAGGCTTTTTTAAAATTTGATAATTGGAAAAAGTCGGAGGGGTAAGTTCCGGATTGAAATTTTTCTTATGATAAATTAGAAATTGACTATTTGGATCAATCTGGCCGAAATATTTCAGCAGATTTAGGATATATACCCTCGTTCCATCAATCCTCTCCCAATCCAAATCCGCCGCTTGAATAGCAATCTTCATATTTTACGAAATACGAATCTGATACGAAATACGAAAAATTTCTTGTTCGTAATTTCGTTATTTCGCCCGCCTCGCATCGACGATCAATCGTCTTGCGAGTCGAGGCGGGTAGTTCGTAAATTAGAGTTTTAATGTCTTTATGTATTCACCTAAGTCATTTTTCAAATCTTCTCGCTCGTAAGCATAAGCTAAAATCGCTTTCATATAATTTAATGGATCGCCCGTGGTCATCCATTCCCCTCCCTCAACTTTTTTCGCCATAAATTTTCCACCATTTTTCACATAAGTTCGAATAGCATCCACTATCCAAAGTTCATTACCTTTGCCAAGCGCTGTGTCTTTCAAAACAGTGATAATATTTTGATCCAAAATCATTCTGCCAAAATCAGCTAAATTTGAAGGAGCTTCTTCGATAGTCGGCTTTTCTATGATATCTTCTATTTCCATCGTTCCTTCTTTTAATTTTACAATACCGTAGCGATTAACAGTTTCTCTAGGAACTTCTTGCACACCAATCATCAGGTTTCCATTTTGATTATAGTCATCTACCATTTGCTTAGTAAAAGAAACTTTTGATTTTACAAGATCATCGCCCCAAACAAAAACAAAAGGCTCGTCATCCACTAGGCTTGCCGCGCTAAGCACCGGTGTTCCATTACCATAAGGACCTTTTTGACGGACATAAATAAAATTTGCCATTTCTGCAATTTTTTTGATTTCTTGAGCTAATTCTGTTTTCCCATTTTTTTCCAAATCATTTTCCAATGCCCAAGTATGATCAAAATGATCTTCAAGAGGTTTTTTGTCCCAGCGAGTAACAAATATTATATCTTCGATTCCTGCTTCGACTAATTCTTCGACTATTAATTGAATAATTGGTTTATCCACAATCGGTAGCATTTCTTTGGGCATTGATTTTGTCGCTGGCAAAAGCCTAGTTCCAGATCCTGCCACCGCAATAATCGCTTTTTTTATCTTGGACATAAATTTTTGTAAATTATTTTTATTACAGTATTTTGTAATATTACAATAATCTAAGTTAATCTTTTTTCTTACTACCGTATACTAGAATACGGTAGTAAAATTATTTTATTATCCGAATTGCCTGTCTTGCTGGCAGATAGATTATTTAAAATTTAAGTTAATCTTTTTTTAGCGATAGCTTTTAATTCTTCATTAAATTCCACGATTGCTTTATCGATTACTGGATCAAATTTTTTGTAAATTTCTTTTTCTTTGACAACATTTCCTGCTTCTAGGAGTGTATCGAAAGTTCCGGCATCCAACCATTCGCCAGAAAAAGTACTCACTTGCAATTCTCCTTTTTTCAAATAAAAATTATGGATTTCGGTTATTTCTTTTTCTCCTCTTTCGGAAATATTTGCCATTTTAGCTGCCTCTGATACTCGATTATCAAAAATATACAGCCCAGGAATAGCATAATCACTGATCCACTTTTTTGGCTTTTCTATAATTTCAATTGCCTTATTATTCTCATCAAATTTTACCACACCATAACGCTCTGGATCAGGAACTTTTTTGGCAAAAATTTTTCCGCCCGATTTAAAATTCTTTATCTCCTGCGAAAAATCATCTTCAAAAATATTATCCCCCAAAATCATCACGACATTTTCATTATCAATAAAATCTTCGCCAAGTACAAAAGCTTCCGCCAATCCGCGTGGTAATTTTTGCACCTTGAAATCAATGCGAATATCATATTTTTCAAAAATTGAACCTAACAGATTCAAATATTGCCCACTATGTTCCGGTGCCACAATGATCAAAATATCTTTTATCCCCGCTTTAATTAGAGTATTTAGCGGATAAAAAATCATCTGCCGATCATAGACTGGCAAAAGTTGCTTCGAAGTTGTCGCAGTGAGCGGAAAAAGCCTTGTCGCTGTTCCACCCGAGAGAATAATCCCCTTCATATGTTTTTCTTTACTAATTACTAATTTTTTACTAATATACTAATCTACAAATTTTTTATTATTAAAGATTTTTGTATAAAGGAAATTTTCTGCAAAGCGCTTTTACTTCTTGATGAATTTTTTTGAATTTTTTATTTTTTTCAACAAATATTCGGAATTTTTTTATAACCGCTTTAAAATCTTCTTTCTTTTCAGGAAATTGAAAATCTTTTATTTCTTCCATCACATCAGCAATCCAATCAGCTATTTTTTTCATTTCTTTTTCTTTCATTCCCCGCACAGTTATAAATGGGGTTCCGAGACGCACTCCACTTGGATAAAATGGTGAGGATGGATCAGAAGGAATGGTGTTTTTGTTAAGAGTTATCCCAACAGCATCCAATGCTTCTTGCAAAAATACTCCCCGACCTTTTCCGCAATTAATAAGCATTAAATGGTTGTCCGTTCCATTGCTAACTAATTTTAATCCTCTTTTCATAAGTTCATTTGCCATTGCTTTGGCATTTTTTACCACTTGATGTCCCCACTTTTTAAAAGATGGCTTCATTGCTTCACCCAATGTCACAGCAATTGCTGCTGTTTGATGATCATGCGGACCACCTTGCAAACGCGGAAAAATTGCTTGATTAATTTTATTTCCAAGTTCTGGATCCTTTTTTAGTCCTTTAGCAGTTACTAAAATCATTCCCCCTCGTGGTCCACGAAGAGTTTTATGTGTTGTGGTTGTAATAATATCAGCAAATTTTACTGGACTTTTGTGCGCTCCAGCCACTATTAGTCCAGCAATATGAGCAATATCAGCCACCAAATATGCTCCAACTTTGTCGGCAATTTTAGCCATTTTTTCGAAAGGAAATTCTCGAGGATAAGCAGTTGCACCAACCCAAATTAATTTTGGTTTGTTCTTAATCGCTAGTTTTTCTATTTCCTCTAAATCTAAATAGCCATTTGGTTTTACATGATATGGAATAGTTTTATAAAACATGCTAGTTACACTCGCTTTCCAGCCATGCGTAAGGTGCCCACCATCTGGAAGACTTTGACCCATAACAACGTCGCCTGGCTGGCAAACAGCCACATAAACCGCCAGATTAGCCGGGCTGCCAGAATATGGCTGGACATTAGCAAATGGCACGCCAAAAAGTTTTTTCGCTCGTTCTATAGCAATAGTTTCAATTATATCAACATTGGCTTGTCCGCCATAATATCTTTTATATGGATATCCTTCGCTATATTTATTAGTAAGCACCGTTCCAAGCGCCTCAATGACCGCTGGTGAAGCCGCAATTTCCGAAGGAATAAGTTCTAATCCCTCCTCTTGTCTCTTTTCTTCTGCCTTTATGGCATTGTAAATTTTTGGGTCTTGTTTTTTTAAAAATTTCATATATAAATTTAATAATTATTTAATCTGAGAAAACCTATATAAAATCTCATCAGCAACAGCTTTAAAAAATGCCTCTTTTCCACCCCACTCAACTTCTTCATGATCAGTTATCCATTCTGATAATTCTTTAAGTGTATAATTTTGTACTAATCTTTTATTTTTATCTAAATTTAAACGAGAAAGATCATTTAATTTTATACTCGTCATTATTTTATTTATTTTATCAAAACCTCCACTCATATGGAAATCCTTTCTTAATATTCTCATTTCAGCCTTATCGGCAAAACTGTTATCAGCAGGAGAAACGCTTTCTTCAGAAGGTTTTTTTGTAAAATTTTTAAATTCAAATATCTTTGCCATCTATTTTTTCTTAATTTTTATTGTTCATTATTCCTTGTTCACTGTTCACTGAATTTAAATATTCTTGCAACGCCTCTTTCCAGCTTCTCATCGGATTTAATTTCGTGTTTACCAAAACTGAATAAAATGGTCGCTTAGCTGGACGAGGAAATTCTTTTCCCTCAACTGGGATAATTTTAGTTTTTATTTTAGCTTGACAATATAATTCTACGACAGCTTCGTACCATGTGCAAGGACCGCTATTCACAATGTGATATATCCCAAAAGGTTTCTTAGCATCAAGCATTTCTTTGGTTTTTTTGGCTAAATCCGGCGCATAAGTAAAACAGCTGGTTTCTTCATCAATCACTTTGACAATTTTATTCTTTTTTCCCAATTCTAACATCACATCAAAAAAACTTTTTTTCGCTCCATCGCTTATAGCCGGTTTGCCAAAAATTTTGGAAGTTCGAATAATGTAATAACTTTTAGTATTTTTTGCCACTTCTTTTTCTCCGATTAGTTTCGACTTTCCATAATTGCTAATTGGGCTAGGCTTTGCCGTTTCATCAAATCCAACCTCTGGTTGAAAGCCTTGATGAAGCGAACAAGTTGCACAGGAGTGGGAACAACCAGCTGGTTCAGGAATTTCAGGCTCACCATTAAAAACATAGTCTGTGGAATAATGCACCAGCACAGCCTTGTTTTTTTTAGCTGACTTGGCTAAATATCCTGGTGCTTTGCCATTTATCTCCAAAGCTAGTTTGTATTCCTTTTTGTTTTCCTCACACTTATCTACAGCGTTATATGCCGCCGCATTGATGATAATGTTTGGTTTTGTAAATCCAATTTTTTTCGCCACTTCTTTTTCACGCGAGATATCAATATCCTCCCTATCCCAAGCAATTACCTTATAATCCTTATCTTTTTTGAAAACATTCACCAATTCTTGCCCTAACATCCCCTTGTTTCCTATGATTAATATTTTTTGCATAAAAAATCTTATTATATATTATTAGAAACTAACCTTTGCCTTTTTTAAAAGGTTAATTTATACTTAGATTATAGCAAAAAGCCTAGAAAAGACAATTCGTAATTTAATTGTATTAGTATATTAGTAATTGATTAGTAATTAGTAAAGAACCCGTGAAAGAACAAATCGAGAAAATTAGACAAGAATATGAGGAAATTTCCGCCGAGCTTAATCGCCCAGATATTTTTAGTGATGCCAAAAAAATGGGCGAGCTTGGCAAAAGGCAAGCCGAGCTTTCAGAAACGATGGAAAATATAAACGAACTGGAAAGAATAGAAAAAGCAATGACAGAAAACGCGGTGATTATAAATTCTGAAAAGGAAGATCCGGAAGTGAAACAAATGGCAATGGAAGAAAATATAGAACTTTCCGCAAAAAAAATAATAGCCGAAAAAAAATTAGAAAAAGCACTGCTTCCCCAAGATCCGCATGATACAAAAAATGTCATCGTGGAAATTCGCGCTGGCGCTGGCGGAGATGAATCGGCACTTTTTGCCGGCGACCTTTTTCGAATGTATTCCCGTTACGCGGAAAAAAATCGCTGGCAAACCGTGCTCCTAAATTCAAATGTCATCGGCATTGGTGGATTCAAGGAAGTTATTTTTGAAATTAACGGCCGAAATGTCTATGAAAAAATGAAGTATGAATCCGGTGTGCACCGAGTGCAAAGAATTCCCGAAACAGAAAAAAATGGCCGAGTACATACTTCTACCGCCACCGTGGCCGTTTTGCCAGAAGTGGAAGAAGTCGAACTTAAAATTGAAGAAAAAGACCTTCGCATCGACACTTTTTGTTCTTCTGGTCCAGGAGGACAATCAGTTAACACTACCAAATCAGCTGTCAGAATCACGCATATTCCAACTGGACTTATTGTTTCCTGCCAAGACGAAAAATCTCAACTGAAAAATAAAGATAAGGCGATGAAAGTTTTACGCTCGCGCCTTTTGCAAATGGAAGAAGAAAAAAAAGCTAAAGAATCAAGTGACGCCCGAAAATCCCAAATCGGCACAGGCGACCGCAGTGAAAAAATCCGCACTTACAATTTTCCCCAAGACCGTATCACTGATCACCGCATCAAACAGAGTTGGAGCAATATTAAATCTATTCTAGAAGGAAATTTAGATGAAATGATGGTTGTCTTGCAAGAGGAAGATGTGAAAAGGAAATTAGGAAAATAATAATTTTCAATGATCAATAATCAATTTACAATGAATTTACAATGAACTAATTTTCAATAGAAGAAATTGATAAATTGAAAATTCATTGAAAATTGCAAATTGAAAATTGCAAATTGGTTGTGATAATAAAAGATTACTTTAGTAAATATTCTTCCAAAATAAACCACCTTGATTTAGAATTATTAATCTCTTGCGCTATAAGAAAACCTCGCGAGTTTGTTTTGGCGCATCCGGAAAAATCAGTAAGCAAAGAACAAAGGACAATGATCAATAAACTTATCAGGCGCAGGCTAAAACACGAGCCAATTGCCTATATTCTTGGTCAAAAAGAGTTTTATGGGCTGAATTTTAAGGTAAATAAGCATACTTTGATTCCACGCCCAGAAACAGAGCATCTCGTGGATGCTGTAATTAGTAATTTGCAATTAGTAAATAGTAAAAAAACAACGATTGTTGATATTGGGACAGGAAGTGGAAATATAATAATTTCTTTAGCGAAAAATCTTTGGACATCGAATGTCCCTAATGGACATTCGATGTCCTTTTTTGGAGTCGATATTTCTCAAAAAGCCTTAATCGTTGCCAAACACAACGCTAAAAAACATAATGTCGATAAAAAAATTAAATTTATTCGATCGAATCTTTTGGATTATTTTATTAAAAATAAAAATTGTTACATGTTTCATGCTTCATGTTCCATGATTATCGTTGCCAATCTCCCCTACCTTTCCAAAAAAATTTATTCTTCCTCAATGCCTAATGTAAAAAAATTTGAACCGCGCTCTGCCTTGCTTTCCGGAATCGAAGGACTAGATCACTACGAAAAATTATTCAAACAACTACATAAATTGGAAATTGGAAATTGGAAATTGGAAATTTTTCTCGAGATTAGTCCCGAACAAAAATCAAAAATTGCAAAATTAATCAAAAAATATTTTCCTAACGCCAATATTGAATTTCAAAAAGATTTGGCTCAAAAATGGCGAGTTGCTATAGTTGAAATTTAATTAATTTTTTACTCTATTATAATAAGCAAAAACCGCGATTTCGCGGTTTTTACTTTTGTCGATAACACTTAAGCGTTAAAGAACAACTTGAACCCGAATAAATCGGGTTATTTATTTAAAAAAGACTATATCTTTTTCTTTTTTGCAGCCTTTTTCTTTTTTGCAACTTTTTTCTTTGCCATTTTAATTTCACCTTCCTTTCTATTTTTATTTTTTTATTGAATAATATTTTTTGTAAAATATTTTTTATTTCTCTTTCGACCTTTTATTTTTTACCCTGTTGAATATTTTTAATCTATTCAACTGGGTGAAAATTATCTTTCCGAATGTTATCGGATAAAAATAATTTCTTCTTGATATAATTATACAACAACTATTTTTATTTGCAAGAGAAAAAAGTTATCCACAGGCACCTTTTTAAAAAATACTTTTCAATTTTAAATTTACAATTCATAAATTAAAAAAATAATTGAATTTCGAAATTATTTTTTTTAAGAAATTTATCTTATTAAAAATTAAAAATTTTATTCATTATTACGCCCTAAATAGCCCGCTTTGTCCAGTTGACGACTCTTTCAGATAAGGCTAAAATTTAATATAAAGAACGCTTCAACGAAAGCACATTAAAAAAATAATAATTAATCCTATTAAATATTATTAAAAATTATTTAACAGGGTAAACTAGAAAGGAAGGTGAGAATATGGAACAAGACAATGAAACAGAAGAAAAAAATTCCCAGCAAGAATCATCCCAAAATAGAGCCAAGGAATGGCTAGAAGATAATATGCGGATTATTGTAAGCATTTTTATCGTAATTTTAATTGCTGGAGGCATATACTCCTATTCCAAAAGAACTGAATCTCCTCAAGTAAGCGATAACTCGGGAATAATTACCAGCGAAGAAGAAATTAATTCCGACGAAAAACAAGCCGATTCTGATGAAAATATCGCCTCTTCAAATGATTCGGAAGAAAAAATATCTTCTACTGCTACTAGCCAAGAAACAGACACTTCCTTCATCGAAACAGCTGTTAAAGGCGATAGTCAGACAAAATTAGCGCGAAAAGCATTAGCTGACTTTTTAGAAAAAAATCCAGATTCAGCGCTCACCGCTGAACACAAGATTTATATTGAGGATTATTTGCGTAAAAATTCAGGTCACACAGGAAGAGTTTTTGTGGGCACATCCGTTGAATTTTCAAAAGATTTGATCAAAGACGCTATTTCTAAGTCAAAAAATCTCAATGAAAATCAACTGCAAAATCTGCATAAATACGCTGTAAGAGTTGTATCATTATCATGATAAATATCTTTCCGTAATCCTTTTGTTCTTTTTTTCAAATAAGTATATTATTACTTTCAAGATAAACAAAAAACCTTATCCATTTGATTGGAAAGGTTTTTTGTTTATCTGCTTTTCTAATAAATTATTACTCTATCCCCTATTTTAAAATTATATTTGTCGGAAATTCCAGCGTTGATTTCCAAAACCTTATTTGCAATAATTTTAGGATCAATTTTTTTCAAAGAATCGCAAGGTATATTTTTTTCAAGATGAACTATTTTATCGTCCGCTATCCAAATAATATCCAGATTAAATTTCATATCCTTCATCCAGAAAACATATTCTCCGTATTTCCCAAATTCAAAAAGCATTCCTTCGTTTTGGGCCAAATTTTCCCGTCCGCCTAAGCCCTGGGATTGTTCTTGGATTGTTTTTGCTAATTCAACGCGAAATTTTTGACCGTTAATTTCAATTATTTCATTATTCTCCCAATAAAAATGCCAAAAAAAAGCTACTGCTAAAAAAATTATACAAGAAAATATTGAAATTATTTTGATAAAAAATTTAGTTTTGTTTTTCATTTAAATTGGTAATTTTTTTGTTTATAAAAATAATTGCGCCTATCATAATGACCGCCACTAAAAACAAAGTAATGCCTTTTCCAATTGCTCGCGTATTTAAGGCTACCACCGCGATAACACTGGTGATTGCCCAATAAACCAAAACTATTTTTCTTTGCGACCAGCCCAATTCCATCAATTTATAATGCAAGTGATTTCGGTCCGCAATAAAGATGGATTTTTTATGTCTTATTCGTTCGCCAATCACCCAGAAAAAATCAACAATCGGCATTGCCAAAACCAAAAGTGAAGTGGCAATTTTAGTTCCAGCAAAAATCGCTAAAATTGCTAAAGAAAAACCCATAAACATAGCGCCCGCGGTTCCAGCAATAATCTTAGAAGGATAAAAATTAAATAATAAAAAACCTAGAATTATTCCCATCAAAATTGAACAGATTATAGCAACAGGGGGCTGATTCACTTCCGAATTCAAACTTAGAAAAAATATCGTCGCCGTAGTAATAAAAGCAATTCCCCCCGACAAACCGTCGATTCCATCTGTCCAATTGATAGCATTCATTAGCAAAACTATCCAAAAGATGACCAGCGCTACCGAAAAAATTACGCCTAGTCCTGAATCAAACTGGATAATTCCACCCGTCAAGGGATTGGTAATATAATAAATTCTGATTCCCATAATAAAAACAAAAACTGCCACGGCGATTTGGGTGAAAAATTGAATTTTCCAGCGAATCTCACTTAAATCATCCCAAAAACAAACTAGAAGAAGAATAATATTGCTGATTAAAAAACCGTACAACTGGGAATTGATAAATAAATCTTTGTTTATAAGCACGGTAAAATCAAAAATAACAATCATAATCAGTCCGCCCAACCGAGGAATATTATTTTTTTGAATATGGCGCAAAGCCTTTCTGCCTGACCACCTTATCTTTTTAGTCAAAATAATAATCGCGTAAGTGAAAATTACCGTTAAAAGAAAAGCGCTTAAAAATGGAATTAGATATTTCATTTTATTTTATTTTTTAGGTGTTACCCAAAATTCGCCAAAATATTTTCCTAATAAAATTCTAGTTTGTGAATCAATAGAAGGCAAAGAGCCAAGAAAGGGAGCGATAATTGGCACCAAAGCCCATTGAATCAGCATGTAGAAATTTCTCCACTTGGAATATTTTTTCGGGCGCGGTGGCATCAAAAGAAAACTTAGCGACATTGAAATTATCAATCCAAACATAGCTAATGTCATAAGATAGCGCGTGATGAAAGGCAAATTGTGCGCCAAAACTGATTGATTGAATTGATCTCCGCCGAAAATAAGTGGGAGCCAGCCCAAGATTGCTAAAATCATACTAGCAGTCGCCCAGCTATGATGACCTTCCAGCATTTCAAAAGCCACTTTAAATTTTTTCCAAAAACTGATTTTTTTATTTGGACCGATGGCTCTCATAATAATGGGAAAATTTTCTATTCCATAAGCCCAACGCCTTTTTTGTTTGTATTGATTTTTGATAGTTTTCCAATAGGTCTCCGCCAAAACCGCATCCAATGAAATCGGCAAATAAATCGGCTTGACTTGATAATCCCCATCATAATAAGTGTAGCATTTCCAATAGATGATTGAATCTTCGCTAATCATATTGACTGGCCAAAAATCAACTCTTTGCAAAGTATCAAATGGTTCACTGTGAGAAGAAAAAGTCACCATTCCTTCCGTTCTAGTACTTTGAAAAATATGCCAAAAACTTGATCCCGTAACAATTACTCGCACAAAAGCATTGGTGTCCCAAAGATTATTGTGATACATCGGGAGTGGTTGATAACTTCTTTGTAATCTTTTTGGATCAATAATATATTCATAAGTAAGGGCGGCAAAATATTCTTTGTGTGCCACACTATCGCAATCAAAATTGGAAAAAATAACTTTCTTAAAATCAATATTTTTCTCTTCAAGATACTTGGCCAATTCTTTAGCAGCAAATTTAGCATTTGAGCCTTTCGCTTTCATTTCATCATCCTTGACCAGATGAGTAGTTACGATAAAATCGCGAAAAACTCCTTGGAATTTATTTTTCAGATAGTTAACTTTTTCCAGTCTTTGTTTTTCTGGTTCGCGCTCTTCTGTAGCTAGAAGAATAATAAATTGCTGATTGGGAAAATTAGAATCAAAAATTGCTTGAATAGCTGGCTCAATTACACTCGCTGGTTCAACGGCAGTAGGAAGCGCCACGACATGGATAATTTCCCGCCAATCTAAAATCTGATCTTTTACTTTGGAAATTTCTTTAATTTCTTCCAAATATTCATAACACCTGTCTATTTCTTTTTTTATGATCTTTTTTTGTTTTCTCGGCAAATCAGCACTTTCTTTCCAACTTTTTTCCATATTATAAATCCGTTCTCTGATTATATTCGCGTATTTTTCTGGATCCATAATATTTTGACATCTTTCCCACCAATCAATTTCTTTGCCCTTTTTAAGTTTTCGATAACCTTCTACGGAATAATAAGCGATAAAAATTGTTCGATAAATCCAATAGATATCAAAAACTATAATGAAAACAGCTACATAAACTGGCAAGAGAAAAGAAAAAACAAACATTCCCACAAGTGTCGCCCAAGTCAAAATTCCCGGAATCATTTCCAATGTCCGCTGGATGCGGTGTTCTTTGGGATCTTTAGTTTTTGGGTCGGGAAATATAAACATAAGTTATTTGCTAATGAAATTACAAATCTAAACAAATTTTTACAAATACTTTTTTTATTCGCGAACATTCGCTTTTACATTCGTATCCCTATTCGCATTTAGTAGTTTATTAGTATAACACCAATTCCACCGATTATCAAGTTTATCTGGATCATAAACGAAGCGAGGAGTAAAACATAACTGGCGATTCTTTCTTGGCTTTTGTAGAAAAAAAATGCTAGATATAAATTTATTAAAAATAAAAATGAGCCGATTGCCGGCAACCAAAATGCTTGTTTCCAATTGCCTAAATTATCCACTCCAAAATAAACATTATAGTGAAGAATTATATTATTTCCCGCTTTATTGATAAAAATCGCCAGACTAATCCAGTTGGATAAATTAGCCAAAAAATTAAACAACAGCAACCAAAGAATTATATGATTTTTGAAGAAATCATTTTCAAAAAAAAGCTTGAATTTGCAAATTAAGCTTTTTTTGGAACTATCTTTTATTTTAATTTCATTAATATTCTCCATTTATGTAATTTGTAATTTATGTTTCATGTTTCATGTTTTTTATTCTTCCTTCGGTCTTTCTATAGCCATCGGCTCAATTGTTTTTTCTCCTTCGGTAATTCGAGCAATATCTTTGTCAATTTTTTCAAATTCCTTATGCGCCAAATTGAAATGGTTCACTGTTGTGCCCAAACTATTGCCCATCTTTTTCAAAAATTCTTCATAGGAAATGATGTGCTTTCCTAACTTTTCCACATTCGTTCGAATTTGCTTGGCGCTTTCCTCAATTTTCAGCGCGCGAAGCCCTTGAAGCACCGTTTGTAGATACGCTAAAAATGAAGTCGGGGAAACAATAATGACTTTCTTATCGCGAAAAGCATATTCAATCAGATCTCGCGTATTGACTTGCACCGCACCTATTTTATTAATTAAAAGATCATAATAAATCGCTTCGGATGGAATAAACATAAAAGCAAAATCCAGTGTTCCCTCTTCCGGTTTTATATATTTGGAAGTTTCATCAATTCTATTTTTCAAATCCTGCTTGAAAAGTTTTTCTAATTTTTCTTTTTCCTCGCTATCTTTGCAATTTATTATTTTTTCATAATTTTCCAAAGAAAACTTAGAATCAACCGGAATAATATTCTTTTTAACAAAAACCACCGCATCCACAATTGAATCATCCTTGAATTTATATTGCATCTGGTAAGAGTTCGGCGGTAGAACATTTTTAAGCGTTTCTTCCAAAAAATATTCGCCCAGCACTCCTCTTTGCTTAGGATTTTTCAAAATATCTTGAAGATTTTGAAGTTGAGCGGAAAAATTCACCACTTGTTTGTTGGTTTCTTCCAATTTCGTCAGTCCTGCAACCACATCGGCAATTTGACGCGCTGATTGACCCGTGATGCCTTGCACAGCATTCATTGTATGATTTATCTGCTCTTGCGTTGCACGATGTGTTTCGGAAAGTTTGGAATCCATTGTTCGGCGCAATTCGCGATTTTGTTCTGCCATCATCGACAATCGTTCCAAAATTGCCACTGATTTTTCATTGTCTTTTCCATTTTCCAACTTTTTCTTCATATCTAAAACCAGCCAGACCAACCCAGCACTAATTACTATTAAAAGTATAATTAAAACATTAAGCATTTTTATTTATTTTTATGATTTATTCGTACATTCGTACCAATTCGTAATTCGTAAGGAATCACAGTTTTCTCTGCGCAATAAACCTCTTCAATCCAGAAATCTTATTGATCACTTCTTCGTGCGGACCCTCCAGAAATTCCAAGATAAATTTATCCAGCATATTGAGACGATATTTGAATTCATCCATCGTCATCAGAACGAAATTTATTTCTTTGCCAATTTCCGCTTCTAAACTGCTCATCAGATTTTTGAGTTTGGCTTTGCTCACGGCGTCCCCCACAATTATCATATCAGCTTTGCTTTTGGCATAATTAATAAACACTCCGCTTATCACAGCCAGTTTGATGTTGCCAATTTTCGCCGTCTTGGAAAGACTTTGACATTGCGGATAGATATTTGATTTAGCAATCAAATTTTTCAGTTCTGGATAAAAATTAAATTCTTGATTCAGTTGATAGAAAGTTTTTCCACCCTTAACTCTTTTTAGAATAAATTTTATATTGGCTAAGCCAGTAAGTTCATTTCTAGTTTTTCCAGCATTTAACATATTTTTCGAAACAATCTCGGAAAAGCTGAAAGCAGGTTCTGGATTTTGCAAAAAAAATCGCAAAAGTCTAGCTCGCTCCCTTGAACCAAAAAGACTTTCTAATATTTCTGACATAAACTTAAAAATATTAAATTATTACTACTCTTAGCATATTTACAAAAGCTTGATTGCGTCGGCCACTGTAATTATTCCGATAAGTACTCCTTCCGAATCAACCACGGGATAAGAATTGAAACTGCGCTCTTTTATCAATTTTATAAAATCTTCTATTTCCATTTCTGGAGAAACATTTTCACATTTAGCGCTCATAATATCTTTAGCAGTGGCATGAAGTACAGCATGCATCGCCTCTTTTTCCTCTTCGCCATATTTTATTTTTCCCTTATTGATAAAATCAATTAGTGATGGCATATAAACCATATTGGAAGAATCTTTGGTAAAAAAATCAGTTTCCGTGATAATTCCCAAAACTTTATTTTCGTCATCTACCACTGGCAAAGCGTGGATTTTGTTTTTTGACATAATTTCGGCAATTTCCGAAATTGGCGCCTCTTCTTTCACTGACATCACTTCTTTAGTCATAATTTCTTTTATTTTCATATGTTTTGTATTAAAAAATTAAATTAAAACTACTTTTTTTGAAACCACTGAAGAATTAAAATTTTTGAGAAATTCTTGTTTGAGAATCCGAATTTCCTCCAAAAATTTCCTTTGGTAGCCGTTGATTGAGGGAAATTTTTGGCAAGGAAATTCGGGGTTCGAGTTTAATTTCGAAAAAATTTTAATTCTTTAGTGACTTATTTTTCCTCTTATTCATAGTAGCATAAAAAAATAATTGCTCCAAATTAGCTTTTTAGAGCTTGAAAAAATCCATAATTTTTCGGATAAAATTTTTCTTTTGAAAAGAATCGATTTTTAGCTGTTTTTTTATCTCCACCATCATCCGGCTAGTCGCCTCATAGCCTTCTTCCAGAAGCGCTTCAAAATTTCTAAAATTAGTCGAGTCAAATTTTCCTAAATTTGGTTCAACAATTATTTCCGCCCGCCCAGGAATCAAAAAATTTTGCGATTCAGATAATATTTTATAAGAATTAGCCACCACATCAAATATGTTGCGAGTTTTTAGATATTTGGAATTGCGTTTCAAATTGACACCAATTTTTATCTCCGCTCCCATTTTTTTGAGCGGAGAAAGAGGTAAGTTTTCCACCAATCCGCCGTCAACTAACTTTCTTCCATCAATTTTAACCGGAATAAAAATTCCTGGCAAACAAGTGCTAGCCATAATAGCCTGCGCCAAATTACCTTTATGAAAAATAATTTCCTTGCCTGTATCAATGTCCGTCGCTACGATAGCCAAAGGAATTCTGGCTTCTTCAATTTTCACATCTCCCAAAGCGCTGATCATCAATTCCCTGATTGGATGATTAGAATTTATTCCGAATTTTGAATACCCGAATTCAGAAATACTTTGCCAATTCATTCCTCTAGAAATTTCAATCATTTTTTCCAAAGGAACATCAAATGCCAAACAAGCAGCCGCAATCGCTCCCGCACTGGTCCCTGCCACACAGTCAATCGGAATTTTATTCTCCCGCAAAGCTTTAATCACTCCAATATGCGCTATACCCAAAGCCGTTCCCCCAGAAAGCGCCAACCCAACCTTCAAACGATTTTTCTTTTTATGAAACATAAAACAGCATCTTATAGATTAGTTTTCTTAGTATAACATATTTTTATGATTTCGAAACAAATCAATTTCTTTGGTCGATTTTATTCATCAGCATTTTTAAAAGATTTCGTACTTCTTTTTGGGCGCTGGTTTCGTCTCCGCTAGCCACAAAAAGTTTCCACTGATTCAAAAGTTCTTCGTCATTCAAATCACGCACGGCATTTTCCAATTCCAGTCTGGTTTCAAATTCAACTTCACCTTGGGCTTCTAAAACTTTTTCGATAAAGAGCTGACCGAAAGCCAAAACTTTTCCGTCTCCACTATTGTTGCTTTTTTCCGCTTTTTGCTGAAGATTGGCAATTTCTTTCTTGGCCGAAAAATATTTAACCGCCAAAAAGGAACTACTGAAAAATAAAACGGCCACGCAAACAGCTAAAGCAATTTTCGTTTTCATATTTTTTTATTATTTCGCATTTTGTCGCGATAAAAATTATACGCCAGCAAAATGCTGATTAAAATTATAATTATAGTTTTCCAATCAAAAATCTTTAGGAGCCAGCCTCGGCTTTTCATTTCAATATTCAAATGAATTCCTCGGCCTTCGGTCACAGAAAATTCTTCACTTTTATATGACTTGTATCCAGAGGCTTCAATTGCTAAATAATATCGGCCTTCCGGCACCAGAAAAGAATACTTTCCATCCGCGCCGGTTGTTTGCGGATTTTCTTGGCTATAATCGCTCGCTTTCCATAATTCAAATTGACCAGTTTCGGAATTTAGCCAAAAAAGAGAAGTCTTAGCATCGGCAATTCTAGCTTCCCGCCCTTTTATTTTTTCATACACATAACCTTCCGGATCGATGATCATCGTCAAACTCATTTTTTGCGTACCCAGATTTTCATCTTGATATTCCGTCAAAGTGATAATTTCATATTCTCCGGCATTATTCGGTGTTTTTATTTCCGCCGTATAAATTCCGTCACTGTCCGAATCATTATATTCAAATTTTTCTAAAATCAATTCTTCTTTTATCTCCGCTAAAGCCGTGTTCAATTTTAATATTTCCCAAAATTTTTCCCGTTCCGCTTCAGAAATTTTTCTTGATCGAAAAGCAATCAGCCCGCTTATTCTATTAACCGGTCCTTCCGGTTTTATTTCCAGTTTTACCATTTGATTAGCCAGCGTGGAAGTTATTTTTTCCACTTTTCCCTCCTCTGTTATTTCCAGTTTTGTTTCCAGCTGAATTTTTCCTTTTTCCGATTTAGCAATAATAAAATTGTCTGGCAATTTGTCGAGTTTAGGCAAAGCTATTTTGAGATTTTTAATTTCTTCTATATCGGAAATTTTAGTCAAACCGAGATCTTGAAAAATCTTTTCCAGTTGAGGAAGCTTGTCTTTCAATTGAGCTAACTCTTTGGGAATATTAAGCGCAATAAATTTCTCCATAGAAGAGGAAGAAACTAAACTCCAATTTCCAGCTAGTGCCGGTTGAGGAATGAGTGGTACAAAAAATTCTTCGTTTTCTGCCGACTCTTCTTCTTCATCATCTTCGTCATCCCAAAAAGTTACCAAATCGATAGTTTCTTGAATTAGCGATTCTGGGCAACTCTTTGTCTTGATTTCAGCTTTATCCGAATATTCAGTTTCAATCCCTTCTGCATTTCTCGCTTTGACTTTGAAAGTATATGTTTTTCCACATTTCAAATCTTTGGATGTCCAATCCGTATCCTCATCCCAGCCAGAATGATCGCCATTGACCGTATTTTTGGCATAATACTGCGTCCCGTCTGGGTTAGAATTTTCATCCCAAGAAATTTCAATTTCATCTCTTTCGCGATTTTCATCTTCAGGTTTTCCGGGAACACTTGCCAGCTCTGAAGATGTTTCGGGAACTTCTGTTAATATTCCATCGCTATGTCCTATTTCACTCCAATTTCCCAGAGCATCTTGAGTTTTAATATGAAAATAATAAGTAGTATTATCCGACAAAGAAAGTCCCGCTGAAACAACGCTTTGGTCAGTGTTTGTCGATGTCCATGCTACCACTGTTCCCGTCAAACAATCCGCGCTGTCCGTGGAAATACAATATTGATTATCTGCAATTCCTTCTGCGTCAGTAGAAACCCATTCGGCCGAAAGTTGCACTAGCGAAATAGTAGTTGCGCCTCCATCAGTGACAATCGGAGTGGTAGGCGGAGTCTTGCTATATTTCAAAATAAATTTTCTTTCTATTCCCCAAGCTCCCAAACCGTTTTGCGGTTTGACATGAAAATAGCTAGTGCCTTCGGAAATTGAAATATCGTCAATATACGGATTAGTTATATTATTTTCCGTACCATCTATTGTATCGCCGGAATCAGTATTGAGTTCGTAATAGAAAGTATCGTCATCAGGAGAATTTGGATCTGTCCAAGAAAAAGAAATTTGATCATCACTTCCGACAGCAACATAATTAAACCATGTGTCACTGACAAAAGATGTTCGATCAAGGGAAGACGGTCCGGAGTCAACAGCTATAATATCTGGATTGGCAACAAAGTTCGCCGTCACAGAAATATCTCCTGTCACATTTGTGTCAGTTCTAGAATTGTCGGTGGATAAATCTGACCACTCTACAAAATGATAATTGTCATCTGGATCAGCGGTGACAGCGGTACCGTCTGCTCCATGGTTAATTGTTTGAGGAGTGGTACCAACAATGGCTCCATTGGCGCCAGCGGTGTAAGTGAGGGTGTGAGAATTAATTGTCCATTGAGCGTAAACTGTAATGTTAGCAGTGACTAATGTAGCATCGGTAAATTCCGTACCATTGCCATCAGCTTGAGTGTTCCATTCGGAAAAAGCATAATTAGTTCTGTTCGGTGCAGTTGGCAAAGCATCGATGGTCGTATTGTAGTCAGCATTTTTAGTGGTTGGATCAGCGGGAATATCTCCCCCATTTTCATCAAAAGTGACTGTGTAATTGTTGATGGTATATTCAGCAGTAATAGTGGTATCAGTAGTAATATTAGTATAGCTAGTATCCCAACCAGTGAAAGTATAGCCGGTTCTTTCTGGATCAGCCGGAGGGGTGGCAGAGCCTCCGTGATTAACTTCTTCGACTTTTAATTCAGTAGTATCATAATCTTGGAATATGACAGTGTGAGTATCAATGGCAAAACTAGCTGTCACAGAAACATCTCCTGTCACATTCGTATCCGTTCGACTGGCTGTGAGTACACTATCAGACCAAGTGGTGAAATGATAATTAGCATCTGGGACAGCCGTCACTTCTGTTCCGTTTCCGCCGTGAGCAATTGTTTGTGGAGTAGTGCCAGAGATTGTGCCATTAGCGTTGGCGGAATAAGTGAGGGTGTGTTCATTTAAATTCCAAATAGCAAAAACAGTAATATTAGTAATAACTGGTGTGGCATCGGTAAATTCTGTGCCGTTGCCATCTGATTGAGTGTTCCATTCGGAAAAAGTG
>Ga0208968_1000088_pt1 | contig 95895 bp, 90 predicted proteins | sample RifOxyA3_FD_184031 | JGI IMG/M metagenome (GOLD analysis project Ga0208968, IMG submission 184031) | Groundwater microbial communities from Rifle, Colorado - Rifle Oxygen_injection A3 (SPAdes) | ecosystem: Environmental > Aquatic > Deep subsurface > Groundwater | place: Rifle, Colorado, United...
GCCAGGTCCGCCCCAGGGCGTCCTTGATGTGGATATCGATTTTGGGGCCGTAAAAGGCGCCGTCCCCCTCGTTGATGACATAGTCTTTCCCGGATTCTTTGCCGTAGGCGGCCAGGGCGGCCTTGAGGCCGTTGGTGGCTTCTTCCCACTGGGCATCGGAGCCGATGGATTTTTTGGGCCGGGTGGACAGTTCCAGGTGGAAATCAAGGCCGAACCGGCTGTAGATGGTTTTGGCAAGCTTGAGAACCCCCAGAACCTCGTCTTCGATCTGGTCTGCGGTCATGAAAATATGGGTGTCATCCTGGTGAAAGGCCCGGACCCGGAACAGGCCGGACAGGGCCCCGGACAATTCATGCCGGTGGACCAGGCCGATTTCCCCGGCCCGCAGGGGCAGATCCCGGTAGGAATAGGATTTGGTTTTATAGAGCAGCATGCCGCCGGGGCAGTTCATGGGCTTGATGGCATATTCTTCCTCGTCAATGACGGAAGTATACATGTTTTCCCGGTAATTTTCCCAATGCCCGCTCTGTTCCCAGAGTTTCCGGTTCAGCATGACCGGGGTCTTGGTTTCCACATAACCGGCGGTTTTGTGCACATCCCGCCAATAGTCCAGGAGGGCGTTCCAGATCTCGATGCCCTTGGCATGGAAAAAGGGCATGCCCGCAGCCTCGTCATGAAAGGAAAACAGGTCCAGCCGGGTGCCGAGTTTCCGGTGATCACGCTTTTTGGCCTCTTCAATGAGATGGATATACTGGTTCAGGGCTTTTTTATCAAAAAACGAAATGCCGTAGAGGCGCTGGAGCTGTTCCCTGGCTTGGTCCGCCCGCCAGTAAGCTCCGGATATTTTCAACAATTTAAATCCCTTGATCATACCGGTATGGGGAATGTGGGGTCCCCGGCAAAGGTCGATGAATTTGCCGTTTTGATACAGGGAGATCTCCTCGGATTCGGGCAAATCCCGGATGAGTTCCAGTTTAAAGGGGTTATCCTTGAAAATGGTCATGGCCTCCTGTTTTGAAACCACTTTGCGTTCAAAGCCGGCTTTGGCATTGATGATCTTGGCCATTTCCGCTTCAATGGGCCCGAAATCCTCTTCGGAGATGGGGGGCATGTCAATGTCGTAATAGAACCCGTCTTCCACCACCGGCCCGATGGTCAGCTTGGCATCCTTGTAAATATTCAGGACGGCTTCGGCCATGACATGGGCCGAGGAATGGCGAAGGATGTCCAGGCCTTCCGCATCGTTGACGGTGATAAAACTCAAGGCCGCATCTTCGGTAATGACATGGCTCAAGTCCTTTAAAGCGCCGTTGAGGGTCATGGCCACACAGTTTCTGGCAAATCCCTCTGAAATGCTTTTGGCCACATCCAGCCCTGTCGGGGCGGCTTCAAAGGGTTTGATCCGGTTGTCCGGAAAGGTGATATGAATCATTTTGTTTCCATTGTGTTCCGTTATCTGTTAAATGTAAGACACGAATTTTAGAAGAAGTAGGGTAAACAATCAAGGGGAAAAATATTGAATTATACGTTTATTGAATCGGATACAGAGTTACGGCAGGTCTGCGAGGAGCTTTTAAAAGAAAAAATCATCGGGGTGGACCTGGAAGCCGATTCCATGCACTGTTTTAAGGAAAAAATCTGTCTTATCCAGATTGCGGCCGGCAAACAGGCTTTTTTGATTGACCCCTTTAAAATCAACGCAGCCCCGTTTTTCATCCGGGTGCTCGAACACAGCGATGTCATGACCGTATTCCATGGGGCGGATTTTGATATCCGGACACTGGACCGGGAGTATCAGGCCCGGGTGAAGAATCTTTTTGATACGGAAATTGCCTGCCGGTTCCTGGGTGTCCGGGAAAGGGGCCTGGGGGCTCTTCTCAAAAAGCATTTCAACGTGGACGCCAATAAGAAATTTCAAAAGGAAGATTGGTCCAGACGGCCCCTCAGCCCTGAAATGATCGAATATTCAGTGGGGGATGTGACCCACCTCATCGAACTTCAGGATATTCTGAGCCGTCAGCTCATGGAAAAAGGGCGGCTTGCCTGGGCCCAGGAAGAATTTGAAATCCAGTCCCAGGTCCGGTATGAGGGCAACCACACGCTGCCCTTGTTCCTGAAATTCAAAGGGGCCGGGAAACTGGAAAACAGGACTCTGGCCGTCCTCGAAAGCTTGTTGGGGATGCGCCTGTGCATTGCCGAAAAAAAAGATCTGCCCCTGTTTAAAGTGATCTCAAACGAGTCTCTCATGACCATGGCGGTTGAAAAACCCGTTTCCGTGGAAAGGATGCTTCAGATGAGGGCACTGAGTCCGAAGCAGGCGAGCATGTACGGCAGCTTATGCGTGGACGCCGTTGTCCGGGCACTGGCCCTGCCCCACAAGGATTTGCCCTCCTATCCGAAAATGAGGCGGCCCAAAAGGGATGAGAAAGCGGAAGCAAGGATTGAGCGGCTGAAAAAGATGAGGGAAAGGCTCAGCCTTGCCATGGACATGGAACCCGGTCTTTTGCTGAACAATACCGCCATCGAAGGCATTGCCGTGAAAAATCCCGGCACCCGTGAAGAATTGTTGGAAACCAACCCTATCCGGCGCTGGCAGGTGGAAGCCATGGGGGAGGAGATCCTGTCTACCCTTAAATATTGCAGAGCATGAGGTGAGCAATTGATGGAAATTGAATTTACAAAAATGGAAGGCCTGGGCAATGATTTTGTTCTCATTGATGACCGGGCGGGAAAAATAGGCGCTTACCGGCCCTATCCCGAATTGGCGAAGACGTTGTGCTCCCGGCATTTCGGCATCGGCGCCGACGGCATCATCCTGATCCTGGACTCAAATGACCATGACAGCAAATTCAGGATCTACAATTCAGACGGGTCCGAAGCTGAAATGTGCGGCAACGGCATGCGGTGTTTTGCCAAGCTCTTGTATGAAAAGAAAATGATCTCCAAAAAACGGTTCAGGGTGGACACTAAGGCCGGGACGGTCATCCCGGAAATCATCCTGGATGACAAGGGTAAGGTTCAGTCGGTTCGGGTGGATGTGGGAGAACCCATTCTTTTGTGCCGGGACATTCCCTTTGAAAGCCCCAATGAAAAAGCCCTGGATGAACTTTTGACCGTCGGTGGCCGGGAATACCGCATCACAGCCGTATCCATGGGCAACCCCCATGCGGTGATTTTTGTGGATACCTATGACACCCTGGACCTTGAAACGGAAGGCCGGGCCATTGAGACCCATGCCCGTTTCCCCCAGAAAACCAATGTGGAATTCATCCAGGTTCTCAGCAGAACCGAGCTGAATATGAAGGTCTGGGAAAGGGGAGCCGGGGTTACCCTGGCCTGTGGCACCGGCGCCTGCGCCGTCCTTGTGGCGGCCCATCTCACTGGCCGGACCGAAGATCGGGCCCTGATCCATCTTCCCGGCGGCGATCTGGACATTCACTGGGACAAGGCCACCAACCACGTGTTCAAGACCGGTGCGGCCACCCTGGTGTTTGAGGGCCGGGTGAGAATCTGAATCCAAACCGGAAGGGGCAGTCAGCCATAAAAAAATTGAAGAAATCCCGTGAGAATTGTGCTAAATATATTGGGCTTGAATATCATCTGATAACAGTCTGAACTTGAGAAATTCGGGTCATCATGTTCTCAATGAGGAGGGATTGACATGCAGAAAACCACCCGTTTCAATCTGTTTTATGTGACGATGGCCGTTCTGGGCATCATTCTTTTTCATGATCTCTGGATGAGTTACCAGTCCATTTCCCCTTTGGCCTACAGTGAATTTCAGACCCTGGTCCGGGAAGGCAGGGTTAAAGAAATAGTTATCACAGCCGACGAGATCCGGGGTGAACTCAAGGATCCCCAGCCGCCGAACAAACGGTATTTCCGGACCACTCGTGTTGAAAACGGCCTGGCTGAAGAGCTTCAGAAATATGATGTGAAATTTTCAGGCCATATCGAAAGCCGGTTTTTTTCAACCTTGCTGTCCTGGATTCTGCCCACTCTTTTCTTCTTCGGGATCTGGTTTCTGATCATGCGCCGCATGTCCGGCCAGATGGGCGCCGGCGGGGGATTCATGTCCATTGGAAAGAGCAAGGCCAAAGTGTATGTGGAGACTGATATCAAGACCACCTTTGCCGATGTGGCCGGGGTCGAGGAAGCCAAGGCTGAACTCATGGAAACCGTGGAGTTTCTGAAAGCGCCGGAGCGTTATGGCCGCCTGGGGGCCCGCATGCCCAAGGGCATCCTGCTGGTGGGCCCGCCGGGAACGGGAAAGACACTTTTTGCCAGGGCTGTTGCCGGTGAAGCAGGGGTTCCGTTTTTTTCCATCTCGGGTTCGGATTTTGTGGAAATGTTTGTGGGGGTAGGTGCGGCCCGGGTGCGGGACCTTTTTGAACAGGCCCGGCAAAAAGCGCCGGCCATTATTTTTATCGATGAGCTGGATGCCATGGGAAGGGCCAGGGGCGCATCCGGGTTTAGCGGCGGCCATGACGAGAAAGAGCAAACCCTGAATCAGCTCCTGGTGGAAATGGACGGGTTTGATGCCATGAGCGGGATAGTGCTGATCGCCGCCACGAATCGGCCGGAAGTCCTGGACCCGGCGCTTCTCAGGGCGGGCCGCTTTGACCGCCAGGTTCTCGTGGATCGCCCGGACAAGCAGGGGCGGCTGGCCATTCTCCAGGTTCACGTCAAAAAGGTAAAACTGGATGACAGCACGGATCTGGAACAGGTTGCTGCCCTCACTCCCGGATTTACCGGTGCTGATCTGGAAAACCTGGTCAACGAGGCTGCCCTGGCGGCGACACGCCGCAATGCGGATAGCATATCCCTCCAGGATTTCAATACCGGCGTGGAACGTATTGTGGCAGGCCTTGAACGCAGAAACCGGCTTTTGAATTCCCGGGAACGTGAGATTGTCGCTTATCATGAAATGGGCCATGCCATTGTGGCTTCGGCCATTTCCGGTTCAGATCCGGTGCATAAGGTGTCCATCATTCCCAGAGGGATCGGTGCGCTCGGGTATACCATCCAGCGACCCACTGAGGATCGGTATCTCATGACCCAGGCAGAACTTGAAAACCGGATGGCGGTCCTCATGGGTGGAAGAGCCGCAGAATATGTGGTTTTTTCCCATTTTTCAACCGGTGCAGCCGATGACCTGGCCAGAATTGCCGATATCGCCCGGAGCATGGTTACCCGCTACGCCATGGAGCCGGGGATGGGCCATGTGGCCTTTGAGACCGATCAACGGTCCTTTCTCGGGCCTTCCGGCGAACCCTTCCGCCAGAAACTATACGGGGATGACACCGCACGGGAAATAGACTGTGCAGTACGTCGGACGGTTTTAACCGCCTTTGACAGATCCGTTCATATCCTGACGGAAAACCGGGATGTTCTCGAGGAAAGCGCAAAACGCCTCCTGAAGCAGGAAACCTTGGAAGCACCGGATCTGGAAACCCTTTTCAAATCCCTGAAACCCGCTTCTCTGGAATTTGCCGCATCCGCCCCTGAATGCAACGGGCCGACATCATGAGAAATAAATTCCTTGGCACCGGCGAACCCGGGTTTCATCCCTTTCGTAAAATCAGGATCATGCTGGCCGGGCTCAGGTTTGTGTTTCGCTATGAATTCAGCGTGGCCTACAAGCTTGTGCTTTCTGCCGTCGTCCTTGTCTTTGCGCTGATTTTCAGGCAGTGGCTGGATTTTGAAATCATTTTTATTTCTACGGGTTTTGTAGTGGTGACGGAAATGCTCAATACAGCCATTGAAGCCATCTGTGATTTTATTGAACCCCGGAAAAATGAAAAAATAAAGGCTATCAAGGATGTCGGCGCAGCAGCGGTGGGGATCAGCATTTTTATCTGGTTCGGGGTCATGGTTTTCAACGGGGGGCATCTTCTTTTTATTATTCGGGTATATCTATTGACAAAGTAAACATTTATTCAGTTGTTGCATCCAAGGTATGAATCAGGTGATGCTTTCCTCTTTTATCCATTTTACACGCCGGGATTGACTTGCGGACGTGTTTTGCCGCCGGACAATACCCAGCGAAGAAATATTACCCAAACCGACCATCCCTGCATTTGGAAAGGTTGGCCCAGCGATGCTTGAGCTTGGGCAAGACAATCCTCAAGCAGAGCATCATGTAAGGGACGAAAGATAATTGGCCAGGATAATATAGCCTTGCCGTGAGTCGTCATTTGGATCGTATGTTTCAATACCACCGATTGGCCTGAAAGATTTGAGATTTGGAAGCTGTGAAAACCGTCAAAGCCCTTAGGGCCGGTAAATCGAAATTTGATCGCTTGCCCCGGCTCATATTCTTCGACAAAGTATCTTACAGGGCCGTGGCCTCCTGCGGCACCAACGGCAAGTGGACGATCAAACGTCATCCGTGGCCACGAATGCCATGGCCACAAAGCATCCGTTGATGAAGAAAGGGAATCAATAAGCGCCCCAACCATCTTTGAGCCTGCTTTGAGCTCTCTTTTATGGACATTGAGAACTTGCACTTAACCCTCCTTGATAATCATACCCAACGCTCTGATGGCCTGACGATTTTTGCAGAAAATTGTCAGGCCGGTGTAAATGAATATCATGGAATCGGTTTTGTTCATATGTGTTTTACAAAAAATCATGCTTTCCAGAGGTCATAAAAATGGTGAACCGGACCGTGGCCCTTGCCTGTTTTGTATTCAGCCCCGGCTTTCAGGGCGCCGGTAAGCCAGGCCTTGGCCCCCCATACCGCCGCTTCGAGATCCAGGCCTCTGGCCAGATGGGCGCAGACGGCCGAGGACAAAGAACAACCCGTGCCGTGGGAATTGGGGGTTTGGATGCGGATTCCGGGCAGTTGGGTCAGGGTATCCGCATCCCTTTGAAAGATCAGGTCTGCGCTGTCTTGGCCCGTGAGATGGCCGCCCTTGAGCAGGACATTAGGGCAGCCGAGAGCCGTGAGATCCCTTGCGGCCCGGACCATATCCTCCGGGGTTTCCACTTCCCGGCCCAGCAGGACCGAGGCTTCGGGCAGGTTGGGGGTGATGATGAAGGCCTTGGGGATGAGGATGGTTTTCAGGGCATCCACCGCGTCCTCCCTTAACAGCTTGTCCCCGGATTTGGACACCATGACCGGGTCCAGGACGATATGGGGGCATTTCCATTGGACCAGTTTTCGGGCCACGGTTTCAATCACTTCAGGCGAATGGAGCATGCCGATTTTGACTGCGTCCGTGCCGATGTCCGACAAAACAGCGTCCAACTGAAGGCCGATGAATTCCGGCGGCACCGGGAAAATTCCGGTGACGGAATGGGTGTTCTGGGCCGTCAGGGCCGTGATGGCCGACATGCCGAAACAGCCCAGGGCGGAAAAGGTTTTCAGATCCGCCTGGATTCCGGCACCGCCGCCGCTGTCCGAACCCGCGATGGTCAAGGCCCTGAAATAGGATTTCATCATGGTTTCTCCTCGTTTGCACGTTCAAAAATCCGGACCAGGTGTCGGGTGGCCTCAAAGGGGTCTCTTGCCGAACAGATGGCCGACACCACGGCCAGGCCATGGGCTCCGGCTGTGATGACCGCTTCTGCATTGGAGGCATGGATGCCGCCGATGGCCACCAGGGGGTGCCGGGAATAATTTCTGATTTTGGCAAGCCCGTCCAGGCCCCAGGGGGCCTGGGTATCAGTCTTGGTGGGGGTTGGAAAAACCGGGCTCACCCCGAGATAATCCACATCCAGGTCCTGGGCCGCTTCCACATCTTCCCAGGTTTCCACGGAAAGGCCGATGAGGGCCTTGGGTCCCAGGAGTTCCCGGGCATGGGCATAGGGCATGTCGCTCTGGCCCAGGTGGACCCCGTCGGCTTGTGATGCCAGGGCGATGTCCACCCGGTCGTTGATGATAAGGGGAATTCGGGCCGGTTTCAGGATGGCCTTCAGATCCAGGGCTTTTTGAAGAAACAGCCGGGTCCCGGCCTTTTTCTCCCGGAGCTGGACCCAGGCCGCCCCGGCCCTGGCCGCAGAAGCCACTACAGTGTCAAGGGATCTGCCTTGGCAGGCCGCCTCATTGGTCACAAGATAAATGCCTTTCATGGCCTGCCTCACATTTTCAACCGGTCCTGGATATCGGCTTCCGACAACCGGTAAAGGCAGTCGATGAAATTCACCTGGAGGGTTCCCGGCCCAGGCGCATGTTCAGCCGCCATTTCCCCGGCAATGCCCATGACGGCCATGGCGTGGGCTGCGGCTCCGGCCATGGCCGGGTTGACGGCGGCAAAGGCCCCGCACAGGGCTGTGGCAGTGCAGCCAAGGCCCGTGACCCTTGGCATCATGCTATGGCCGTTTTTAATTTCAATGACGGCAGTGGCTGAGACAATATAGTCTATGGCCCCGGTGACACAAACCACGGAACCCGATTCCCTTGCCAGGGTTTTGGCCGCATCCACGGCCAGGTCCGAGGCGCTGGTGCTGTCAACGCCCTTGGTGGTCCGGCCTTCTTCACAGAGGGCCATGATTTCGGAACCGTTTCCCCGGATGATGGAAGGGGCCGCGGCCCGGATCAGCTCCCGGGCCGTCCGGGTCCGGTACCGGGTGGCGCCCACCCCCACCGGGTCCAGGACAATGGGGATGTTCCGGGAAGCAGCCTTTTGAACGGCCTTGAACATGGCCTCGATCCAGGCCTCGCTCAGGGTGCCGATATTGATGACCAGGGCGCCGGCCATGGCCGCCATCTCTTCCACCTCAGGCAGGGCATGGGCCATGACCGGCGATGCCCCCAGGGCCAGGAGGGCGTTGGCCGTGGTGTTCATGACCACGTAATTGGTGATGTTGTGGACCAGGGGTGCGGTTTTCCGGATGGTTTCGATGTCTTTAAAGATGCTTGAAGCGTTGATTGTCATGGGAAATCTCCTTATTTAAAGGGGTGGATGAGGGATGAAACATCCACCTTGTTTTGGATGAGGCCTTGTTTTTGGGCAAAATCGGCAAAGGCTTGCCATTTGGCCGGGTCATGGCCGGTCTTGACGGCAAAATAGGGCCGGGTCAGTTCAAAGGCTTGGGTTTCAATTTTGGCATCGGCTTCGGGCACGGCGGCGAGATACAGGGCCAGGGCCTCCTGGGGATGGGCTGCGGTATAGGCCAGGGCCTTTTCCATGGCCGTGACAAAGCCTTTGACGGCCTTGGGTTTTTTCTCCAGGGTGCTTGCGCCGCAGACAAAAATCAATTCTTCATAATCCGGGATGCCCCATTTTTCCAGTTCAAAAAACCGGGCCGTATAACCCTGGGCTTCCATGGTCACGGTTTCATAGGTCTTGAAGGGCCCCATGACCGCATCCACCCGGCCTGCCGCCAGGGCGGGCAGGATGGTGAAGCCCACATTCACCGGGGTATAATCCCTGACGCCGTTGATGGCGGCAAAGGCTTCCAGCAGGACATCCATGAGACCGGGCACGGTATAGCCGATTGTTTTGCCGGACAGGTCCTTGGGGGTTTGAATACCCTTGCCGTCCAGAAAGAGCAGGGTGGTCAGGGGATGGGCCACCAGGGGGGCGATGACCTTGACGGCAAGCCCCTGGTCGGCGGCCATGAGGGTCTGGGGCTGGTAGGACACGGCCAGGTCCGTATGGCCGGAAGCGGCCAGCTTCAAGGCATCCGAGGTTTCCGACGGGCTGATGATGTCCACCCGGAGGCCGGCTTCGGCAAAGAACCCTTTTTCCCTGGCCACGTAAATGGGCAGATGGTCCACATTGGGAAACCAGTCCAGCATGAGGCTCAGCTTTTCTTCTGCTGCCAAGGCTGTGCCTGCCCAGAAAAAAAGGCCGAGAACCAGGGCTATAATTGTTTTTTTCATCTTATATCTCCTTTTTCCATTTGATGATGATCGTTTCAAGAATTCCGGTGAAATGCCACAGGGCAAGGCCCATGGCCGTGAGCCAGAGAATGGCGGCAAAGACCAGGTCCGTCTGGAGCCGGGCATTGGACTGGATCATGAGAAATCCGAGGCCCTTCTGGGCACCCACCCATTCCCCGATGACGGCCCCGATACCGGCCACCCCCACGCCCACCCGGAGGCCCGCAAAAAACCGGGGCAGGGCCCAGGGCCAGTAGAGCAGGGTCAGGGTGTTAAAGAAGGAAGCCCCCATGAGGCGGAACAGGACCCGGAACTCCGGATCACAGCTTTTGAATCCTTCCAGGAGGCTCACGGATATGGGGAAAAAAATGATGATCCAGGCCATGAAGACCTTGGAGGCCATGCCGTAACCCAGCCAGACCACGAGCAGGGGGGCCAGGGCAAAGACCGGGATGGCCTGGGACGCCACCAGGAAAGGCGAAAACGCTTTTTCAAGGCTGGGCTTGGCAAACATGGCAATGGATAGGGGAATGGCCGTGGCCACGGCCAGGCCGAGGCCCAGCAAAATTTCCGAAAAGGTGACCAGGGCATGGGGGAAAATATCCGGTGCCCGGACCAGGGCCGTCCAAATGATGCGCGAAGGGGGCGGCAGGATGAACACGGGCAGGGAAAGAAGACGGACCCCCGCCTCCCAGGCCCCCAGGATCAGGGCCACCAGGAGGGCTGCCGGAAAATTAATGCGATTCACGGCTCAGGCCTCCTTCCAGTTGATCCAGAACCTGGGCCTTGACGGCCATGAGGTCGGGATCATTAAATTTCCTGGGTTTGGGTGAAGAAAGAACATAATGCCGGGACACGGCCATGGGCCGGGCGCTCATGAGATGGATTTCGTCGGCCAGGAGCAGGGCCTCTTCAATGTCATGGGTGATCATGAGGATGGTTTTTTTGAATTCGGTCTGGAGCATTAGCAGCAGGGATTGAAGGCTCTGCCGGGTGATGGCGTCCAGGGCCGACAGGGGTTCGTCCAGCAGGACCAGGTCCCGGTCGAACATCAGGGTCCGGACCAGGGCGCATCTCTGGCGCATGCCGCCGGACACCTGGTGCGCCCCATGGGACTCGTAGCCTTTCAGGCCCAGGCGCTCAAAGAGGCGGCAGGCCTCGTCTTTTGCCGCTTTCATGTCCCGGCCCGAGGTTTTTGCCGGCAAGAGGGCATTGTCCAGGAGGGAAAACCAGGGCAGGAGCAGGTCCTTCTGCTGCATATAGGCGGCATGGAGCCTCAAATCGGCAAGGGGTTCGCCCTTCCATAAAAGCCTTCCTCCGTCCAGGGGGAAGACGCCGGTGAGCCCGTCAAAGAGCGTGCTTTTCCCGCAGCCCGACGGCCCCAAAAGGACGTGGAACCGGCCCTGGCCCACTGTGAGGTCAAGCTTTGAAAAAACAGCCTGGCCCTGATAATATTTTGTGACGGAACATACCTCAAGCATGACAACGAGCCGCCTGTTTATAAAATTCATCAAAACCGTGCAAATTTAAAAAGGCGGATGTGAAACCAGGAAATGAAAAACCGGGAAGTGAAAAAGAAGATGACTTTCCTTCGCCAGCATGACCTGGATCAGGTTCCAGGGGTCGAAACTCGTGTTTCCTCTCAGCCGGTCCTCACCGGCTCCCCCAGTCCACCAATGCATATTGCACCAGTGGGACAAACGGTATCACGGTTCCAAAGGGTTTGTCAATCATCCTTACGGGCGGCGGAAATGATTCTGTCTGAAATCTCTTTTCCCCAGAGGGTATGGAGGCGGGGGCCGGGATGAAATCCGTCTTCGGCCAGGAGGGCCGGGTCCATGGGCAGGTCGAATTCCACACATTCGCAGTCGGCCTGGTCTTTGAGCCAGGCCTTGAGCAGCCGGTTCATGCGGGCCGCCCTCAGGCCCAGGTACCAGCCCAGAGGCCGGGGGATGGCAGGGAAGAGTGCCATGGGAGGGACGGCGGAAATAATGAAGCGGTGAACCTGGAATTTTTCCCTCAAAAGGGAAACCAGTTGTTTCTGCTGCTCCGTCCACAGTTCCGGTGAAATATCCGCAATCACATCATTGACCCCCAGGGAGGTGACCGCCACGTCAAACACGTCCGGGGCCAGGGCTTCCAGGTATTCCAGGGTTTTTTTTGTGGTGACGCCGGTTTTGGCCTTGAGCGCCCATTCCACCCGGTAATCCGGCCCGAAACAGGCCAGGATCTGCCCGGCCAGGGCATGGTCCTGAAGGTCCACCCCCACGCCGGCCGCAGCCGAATCCCCCAGGATCAGGAGCCGAATCTGTTTTCCCCCATCCCCCCGGACGCCCTTTCTCGGTCCCCCGGCCTCGGGCAACCGGGGGGTGTTTTGCTTGACTTGTCTTCCCTGAATCACCAGGACCGGAGCAAGAATGATTTTCAAGATGAAAAGCAGCATTGTTTCATGAACCCCTTTGTTTGATCATGCTTTTTTCATATCGGATTTTTTAATCCCCTGCAACCTTGATTCTCCGGATGGCAGATAATTAAACGGAATGCCTTGTTATTGTTTTATGATTAATATAAAAAAACTAATATGCAAACATGCCTTTGAGAGGAAAAAATAATGGGTAAACAAGAGATCATAAAAATTCTGCGTAATTATAAGAAAGAAGTTGCGGAACAATACAATATCATGACCATCGGCGTTTTCGGGTCCGTGGCGCGGGATGAGGCCGGAAAAGACAGTGATGTGGATATTGTAATTCAAATTTCAGAACCGGATCTGTTCATGCTGGCCGGTATTAAGAATGATTTGGAGGAACGGCTCCACAGGCCGGTGGATCTCGTTACTTACAGAGATACGATGAATCCGTTTTTAAAAAAGAAAATAGATCATGAAACAGTCTACGCATAATACTGACCTTGCACTGGAAGTCTTGCGCCAAATTGAAGGGGCGGCCCAAAAGGTTGTCCGGCGGTTTCAGGTCATAAAGCAGCCTTCTGATTTTTCAGATACCCCGTCCGGCATGGAAAAGATGGATGCCATCTGCATGATGCTGATCGTCATCGGTGAATCGCTGAAGAATCTGGATAAAATTACAGAGCAAAAATTATTACCCCAATACCCGGCGGTTGATTGGAAAAATGCAAAAGGGATGCGCGATATAATCACGCACCACTATGCCGATATTCATGCAGAAACAGTATTTTATACCTGTGAAAGAAAAATCCCGCTTCTTCTTGAAACAATCCAAAAAATAATCAAAGACATGGGTCTATGATTGGGCTCCCATGATCCTCCTTGCTCAGCCGGAGAATCATGGGTCTCCCTGCCGTTATTCTATGGCCATACCGGCCCGGTAGCCGCTGTGGACGGCGTCAAAGGCCGTGGCCACCCGTTGGGCGTCACCGATGAGGTCAAAGGGAATGCCGGTATTTTTTAAGAGAGATACCAATTGGGTATCGGGTTTTGACCCGGCGGCCAGAACAACGGTGTCGGCCTTGATCTGCTGAATTTGCCCTCCCTGTTCCACCTCAAGGCCTTCCGGCGTAATTTGGACCACCTTTGTGTTGGCGAGGCTCTGGATGCCGAACCGTCCCAGGTCCTGCATCATGCCCCATTTGGTGGATTTGCCGATATCCTTGCCGATCTTGTCCAGCATTTCGATGAGGAGGATGGTCTTGCTGCCTTTTGTGGCCATTTCATAAAGGGTTTCGGGATCTTCGGCCCGGTTCACCAGGAGGAATTTCACCATATCGGCGGACAGGGTTCCTTTCTCAGCGAGGAAAAGCGCGGTTTCAACCCCAACGGCGCCGCCGCCGATAATGGCCACCCGGGTGCCGGTGGGAGCCTTGTTCTCAAGGACATCCCAGGCATGGACCACATGGGGCAGGGAAAGGCCGGGCAGCTCCGGAACCCACGGGGAAGAGCCCGTTGCAAGGATGATATGATCGGGTTTTTCAGCCTGGATCAGGGCCTCGTCCACCATACTGTTGAATACAACGGGAATCCGGCGAAGCTCCACCTGGCGGGCCAGGTCCCTGGCAAACTGGGAGAATTCCTCTCTGCCCGGAGGGGCTGCGGCCAGAAAGAGCTGACCGCCCAGGCGGCCAGTTTTTTCATAAAGGCTTACCTGGTGGCCTCTGTCATGGGCGGCCAGGGCCGCAGTCATGCCTGCGGCCCCGCCTCCGATGACCATGACCTTTTTCGGGGCGGAAGTCCGGCCAGTCCGGGTCTGGTTTTCATACCCGGCCAGGGGGTTGCACAGGCATTCCACATGCTTGAGTTTGAACAGGTTGTCAAAACAGCCCTGGGCGCAGCCGATGCAGTGGATAATATCTTCTTCCCGGCCCTGCCGTGCTTTTTCAGGCAGCATGGGGTCGGCGATGAGGCTCCGGCCCATGGCCACCATGTCGGCCATATTGTTTTGGATCAGTTCCCTTGCCGTTTCCGGGTCATTGATGCGATGGCTGGCAATGACGGGGATGTCGACGCTCTCTTTGATGCCCCTGGCCAGATAGGCAAAGGCGCCTCGGGGAACGCAGGAGACGATCTGGGGAACCCGGGCCTCATGCCATCCCACATTGATGCACAGGGCATCGGCCGGGCCCGAGGCCAGGGCCTTGGCATATTCCCGGAGTTCCTGCCGGGAATTGCCGCCGGGCATGAAATCATTGCCGTTCATCCGGACGATGAGGGGAAATTCCGGCCCCACGGCTTTCCGGACCGCTTCCATGACCTCCATGCCGAACCGCATGCGGTTTTCAAGGCTGCCGCCGTATTCGTCGGTTCTCTTGTTGGTCAGGGGAGAAAGAAATTCGCTGATGAGATACCCGGTCCCGCTGAGAACTTCCACGGCATCGAATCCTGCCTTTTTAACCCTGGCGGCGGCAGCGGCAAAGGCGTTCACGGTTTCATGGATCTCGTTTTGGGTCATCTCCTTCGGGGTTTCTCCGGTCATGCGGGAGGCCACGGCCGAGGGGGCCACCGGCTGTTTCCCCTGCATGAAAAAGGAAAAATTATACCGTCCGGCATGGTTGATCTGCAAACAGGCCAGGGCCCCGTTCCCCTGAATAGCCGTTGCCAGCCTCCGGAGTCCGGGAATGAAGCGGTCATCATGGGCTCCGATATTCTGGGTGTTTCCCGATAGCTCGTCCACTGTGGCATAACCGGCGCAGATAAGCCCGGCCCCGCCCTTTGCCCGTAAAGCATAAAAATTAATGATCTGGCCGGTCATTTGATATTCATGGGCCATGCCCAGATGCATGGCCGGCAGGTAAATTCTGTTTTTGATGGTCAATCCGTTAATGGTGATGGGTTGGAACAGCATATCTTTCATTTGATTCTCCAGTATCCTAAGTCAAAAAGGGTTATCATTTTTGTGTGTAAGATATCCTGCCTTTAAAATAAAGAAAATAGCCAATCCTTTTTTTTTGCAATACCCGGCATTTTAATATATCCTTTTGTAAATCATTTTTCACAACCAATGAGAATCGCCGATGAAATCAGCAAGGATTCAAACCGAGGTCAATCCCAAGCAGTCTCAAGAGGAATTGGATGAGATTTTTTCCATGTCCATTGATTTAATCTGCATTGCAGATATTCGTACAGCTACTTTTATAAAGGTGAATCCAGCCTTTAAAGAAACCTTGGGGTATACGGAAGAAGAGCTTTTGGGAGAATCCTTTTTAAATTTCATCCATCCGGATGACATTGAGCCGACAAGAGCCGTTGTTGAAAAAAAACTTCAGCAAGGGGAAAAAGTCATTAATTTTGAAAACCGGTATCAATGCAAAGATGGAAGCTATATATGGTTGAGTTGGGTTTCTCACCCCAGACCGGAAAAAGAATTGACCTATGCCATAGCCAGGGATATCACCGAGCACAAGCAAAACGAGGGCCGATTGATAGAACAGGAAAGGGTCCAGCATCTGTTGATCAAACTGTCCACGGATTTTATCAATGTTCCCTTGAACCGGATCCAGGGGGCCGTCACGGATATGCTGGAGATTCTCGGGAAATTCACAGGCATGGACCGTGTCTATATTTTCACCCACGATCTGGGCCGTGGCATCAGCGCCATCACAAACGAATGGTGCGCCAAGGGCATTCCTTCGGCCATGGACAGGCGAAAAGAGGTTCCCTTCGACCTTTTGGCGGATATTGTAGAGGTCCATAAAAAAGGCAGGCCTTTTTTTCTTCCCTGTGTTATGGATCTGCCTGAAGCCCATGTCCTGAGATCTTATTTGCAGGACCGGGGGGTTCAATCCATGCTGGCCATCCCCTTGATGCAGGAAGGATTCTGCATTGGATTTGTGGGTATGGATGCGGTGGGGAAACCCCAGCCTTTTAACGACATGAATATCACTCCCCTGACCCTTGCGGCAGGCATCATCACCAATATCACGGCCAGGCAAAAGCTTGAAGAGATCCTCAGAGAAAGCGAGGGGAAATACCGGCTCCTGGTGGAGAATTCCAATGAATTGATCCTGGTGGCCCAGGATGGGGTGATCCGGTTTGTGAACGGCAAATCCTCCGATTTCCTAGGATATACGCCGGAAGAAGTGACCGATAAACCCTTTTCTGATTATATCCACCCCGAGGACAGAAAAATGGTCCTTGATCGTCATCTCAGACGGCTCAAAGGGGAAATCCTGCCCGGCGTATATCCCTTCCGGGTGGTCCACCGGACCGGGGATGAACGCTGGGTGGAGTTGAATGCGGTCATGATCCAATGGGAAGGCAAACCGGCCACCATCAATTTGCTGTCCGACATCACCCGGCGGAAAAGGGCGGATGATGCCTTGCGGGCCAGCGAAAAAAAATATCAATCCCTGTTTCATAATTCCCAGGTGGCCCTGTTCAGGACCCATGTGGACGGCAGGCTGATTGAAATCAACCAGAGATATGCCGAACTGGCAGGATATTCAACGGTTGAGGACTGTATGGCCGAATTCGTCCCGGGCCGGGCCTGGGCTGATCCTGAGGCTCGCAATGAATTTGTAAGGATTTTGCAGGAAAAAGGAGGGGCCACCGATTATGAAGCCAGAATCATCCGCAGGGACGGAACCCAGGCCTGGATCTTGTTTTCCGCAACAATTTTTCCCGAGCAGGGGTTTATCGAAGGGTCCATCATAGACATCACCGGGCGGAAACAGGCCGAGGCGGAACAAGAGAAACTCCAGGATCAGTTGACCCAGGCCCAGAAAATGGAATCCGTCGGCCGTCTGGCAGGCGGCGTGGCCCATGATTTCAACAATATGCTGGGCGTCATCCTGGGCCATACCGAATTGGCATTGGAACAGGTGCAGCCGCCTCATCCCCTTCATACGGATTTGACAGAAATCCAAAAGGCGGCCCAACGGTCCGCCGACCTGACCAAACAACTGCTGACCTTTGCCCGGAAACAGATTATCAGCCCCCAGATCCTTGATTTGAACCGGACCGTCAAAAATATGATCTCCATGTTGCAGCGGCTCATCGGGGAGGACATCGACCTGATCTGGAAACCGGCCAAGAATTTATGGCCCGTTAAAATGGACCCCTCCCAGATCGATCAGATTCTGGCCAACCTGTGTGTGAATGCCAGGGACGCCATCACGGGGGTGGGCAAGCTGACCATTGAGACGGGCATGAAAACCTTTGATGAGGACTATTGCAGGGAGCATACGGATTTTGTTCCCGGTGATTTTGCCCTTTTGGCCGTCAGCGATGACGGCTGCGGCATGGACAAACAGACCATGGACAAGCTCTTTGAGCCCTTTTTCACCACCAAGGGGGTGGGCAAAGGCACCGGCCTCGGCCTTGCCACCATCTACGGCATTGTCAAGCAGAACAACGGATTCATCAATGTCTACAGCGAACCGGGCCAAGGGACCACCTTCAGGATTTATATCCCCCGGTCCGCGCCCGAAGAGGATGCCCCTAAGATGCAGGCTTCGGCCGTCTCCATGCCGGGGGGAACCGAGACCGTCCTCCTGGTGGAGGATGAGGCCGCCATTTTGCAGATGACCCGGATGATGCTGGAGCGGAAGGGATACCGGGTCCTGCCGGCCGGTTCCCCTACCGAAGCCATGAGTCTGGCAAAGGCCCATGAAGGGGTGATCCATCTGCTCATTACCGATGTGGTCATGCCGGAAATGAACGGCCGGGATCTGGCCGGGCGACTGACTGCCCTTTACCCCAATCTCAAACTGTTGTTCATGTCCGGCTATACGGCCAACGTCATCGCCCACCAGGGCATCCTGGATGAAGGCGTTTCCTTTATCCAGAAGCCATTTTCTATGGCAGATTTTGTCCTTCAGGTGCGGAGGGTGTTGGACGAATAAACTGCGGAAACCCTGTCCCAAATCCGTCAAACAGCTTATAAAAAGGATTATTCGCCGGGTTGCCGGGTCTCCCGGAGATGGGCCCGGATGCTCAGGAGCAAGGCCATGAGGGCCAGGGCCGCGGCGGTGTAAAAAGCGTCATGCAAACCGGCGATCTGGGCCTCCACCGGCGCCAGGGTGGCACCGCCGCCGGTTCCGGCATAGAAAACGGTGCGCCCGGCCCAGACAGCGCCGATGACGGCAACGCCCACGGTCTGGCCCAGGGTCCGGGACTGGGCCATCATGCTGGAAACGATTCCCAACTGGTGGCGGGGCGCCATGCCCATGATGGCGCTGTTATTGGGCGAGACAAAGGTCCCGATGCCCGCGCCCACCAGGAAGATTCTCAGGGCATAGCCCCATACCGTGGTTTCCTGATCCAGGGTGGAGGCGGCCAGGAATCCCAGAAGCATGAGGAAGAGGCCGGTCATGGTGATTTTCCGGCTGCCGGCCCGGTCCGATAAGACGCCTGCAAGGGGGGAAGTCAGGCCCAGCATCACGGGAATGATGCCCATGAGCAGCCCCACCTGCATGGAGGGAAATCCCAGGATATTTTCCAGATAAAAGGGAAGAAGAATTACGCTGCCGCCCAGGCCCACAAAACTGATGAATCCGGTGGCCAGGTTGACGCTGAAAACCGGGTTCCGGAACAATTTCAAATCAATCATGGGCTGGGCCTTTTTGCCTTCGATAAAAATAAAAAGCGCCAGCAGAACTATCCATAATCCCAGGAGAAGATAGGTCGGGGCCTGGAAAAAGCCTATCCGTTGCCCCAGGGTCAGGCCCAGGAGCAGGGAGAGGATGCTGAGAAACAGGGCCATGGACCCCGGAATGTCAAACCGGCTGCTGCCAAAGGGTTTGAAATCCGGGATATTCCGCTTGACCATGATGATTCCGATGAGGCCCACGGGAAGGTTGACAAAAAAGATCCAGTGCCAGGAAAGAAGCCCCAGGATCACTCCCCCCAGGGCCGGTCCCATGACAATGCCCAGGGACACCACTCCCCCGATGACGCCCATGGCCTTTCCCCTTTCAGCCGGGGGAAAGGCTTCCGTCACAATGGCCGCCCCCAGGGCCATGGTCATGGCCGCCCCAACAGCCTGGAGCACGCGGAAGCCGATGAGCCAGTGCACCGTCGGAGAAAACCCGCAAAGGGCCGAGCCCAGGGTAAAAATGATGAACCCGGCCATGTAGATGGTTTTTTTCCCGACCATGTCGGCCAGACGGCCGATACCGGCCATGGTGCTGGTAATGGTCAGGAGATAGGCCAGCACTACCCACTGCACCACGGCGAAATCGGTGTCCAGGTCCCGCACCAGGGTGGGCAGGGAGACATTGATGATGCTGCCGTCCAGGGTGGCCAGGAACACTCCGGTTCCCACGGCGGCCATGGCCTGCCATTTCCGGCGGTAGTCCTTGGTTTCGGTATGGGGTTCGGGATGCGTCATGGTCTTGCAATTCTATTCAAAAAGGTGGTATCTGGAAAGAGATTTTATGGTGTCCTTTAAAAAAACCGTAAATATTATCATGGAGAGAAAATATGGATGACACCCCCAAAAAGCCCAAAGGGGCCGGCAAGAGCAGCTTTGAATTCATGGACCCGGATCTCTTAAAAGCCGCTTTGCCGGTGAGGCCGGGATCTGCTGTTCTTGATCTGGCCTGCGGCAAAGGCGCCTATTCCCTTTTTTTATCCAATATCGTGGGAGATCAGGGATTGGTCTATGCCGTGGATCTATGGGAAGAAGGGATAATGCTCCTGGAAGAACAAATTGAAACCCGAAACCTCACCAATATCATGACCCTTGTGGCGGACGCGGCCAAGGAAATCGATATCGAGGATTACAGCCTTGATCTGTGCCTTATGGCGACAGTCCTTCACGATTTTGAAGAGGCCGGGCAAACGGATGCGGTTTTAAAAGAGGTGAAAACCCTTCTCAGGCCCGGGGGCTGCCTTGCCGTTCTGGAATTCAAGAAAATTGAGGGGCCCCCCGGCCCGCCTGTACACATCCGGTTGACCGAGAAGGAGACGGCCCATCTCGTGATGCCCTACGGATTTAAAAAAGGAAAAACCGTTGACCTGGGTGAATATCATTATCTGACGACATTTAAATCCATTTGACCTCGGACCGGGTTGAAATAGAAGGAGTGCCGAAGTGAAGAACAATACGGATTCTCGGCTGATGGTTGAAAAAAAAGGGCTTATCGCCTATCTGACCCTTCATTGCCCTGAAAAACGGAATGCCCTGACGCCTGAACTGCTCACCGAGCTTCGCGCGACCCTGGAAGGGTTCTCAAAACATGAGGATATCCGGTGCGTTGTGATCCGGGGCTCAGGGGAGAAAATGTTTTCTTCGGGATATGATATCGCCGCCATTCCTGTGGGCCGGGAGCCCGAGGAGAGACAGGAAACGCCGGAGGTGCTGCTGAAGGCCCTGGCAGCCGTCAAGAACTTTCCCTATCCCGTTATTGCCATGCTAAACGGCCATGCCTTTGGGGCCGGGTTTAACCTTTGCGCCTGCTGTGATATCCGGATTGCCGCCGAAGATGTCAAGATGGGGATGACACCGGCCCGGCTGGGGGTAGCCTATCACCCTGATGGGATTCAGCAGTTCATTGAGGCTTTTGGCATGGCAAGGACCAAGGAAATCTTTTATACTGCCCAGACGTTTCAGGGCCGGGACCTTTTTCAAAAGGGCCTGGTGAATCATCTGGTTCCCAGGGCGGATCTGGAAGCCTTTACCCAGGCCTATGCCGAAAATATTACCCGGAATGCCCCCCTATCTTTAAAGGGAATCAAGGCCATCATCGGCCTGTTTGAAAAGAATACGGCCCTGGATCCCGCCGATCTGGAGGCCGCCGACCATTGGATTCAGAAATGTTTTCAGAGCCGTGATTTAAAGGAAGGCCGGGCCGCCTTTTTGGAAAAAAGAACCCCGGAATTCACCGGGAAATAAAAGACCAGTTGAGCGTTATCTTTCCGGTCCTCCGGATTTTAGGAAAAAAAGCCTCTGATCCTGTCCATGATCCAGGTCCTGATCTTTTCAATGATCCTGTCCATGAATGACGGGGCAGTGGCCTGATCCGGCTGATCGATCTGGTCTTGAAGGCGTTGGGCCCTGAGAGCCGGGTCAGGATGGCTGGATAAAAAGGAATGGCCCTGCCCCAGGGTGTCCAGCTTTTTCAAGGCGGAAACGGCGGACCGGGCATCCAGCCCGTGTTTTTTTATAAAGGCAAGGCCGAAGTCATCGGCTTCTTTTTCCTCGGCCTGGGAAAACCGGGCATTGATCAGGGCCTGGACAAAGCCGCCCAGGGCGGACCGGGCAAGGCCCCCCACCAGATTTTCCTGGGAGGCGATCCCTTTTCGCACCGCATTGGCGGCATAGGCCAGCATGATTTTTTTCCGGATATGCCGTTCCACCACATGGCCCATTTCATGGCCCACCACAAAGAGCAGTTCCTCATCGGTCATCATATCCATGAGCCCACTGTAAATCCGGATGGTGCCGTCGGCCATGGCAAAGGCATTGACCTGGGATGACAGGTAGACCTTGAAATCAAAGGCATAACCGTCGGAATCAGTCCGGTCCCCCACCAGCTTTTTCAGCCGGTTTCCATGGGCGTCGTCCGGTCCTGCCATCCGGTTTTTGGCATCTGATTGCTTTGAGGCCTCGGCAGCCAGCAGTTTGACGTCTTTGTCGCTCAGGGTGACGGCTTTCAGCGCATCCAGCCCTGCGTCTATGGCAAGATAGGGATTGGTGTTTTCACACCCAAAGAAAACAAACAAAGCCAACAGGCATATCAGTATGGGTTTGATCATGGCTTTTCATACAGGATTTTCAAAATTCCGGCAATCCCAATGTGCTTTTTGAATTTTAATTCGCATGTGTATGCCATCGCCTCTGATGGCTGCTTTCATCTCGGCTGGGGCGGAGTTTCATTTGAACTGCCGGTCCGCCGTCTTAAAGATTTAGGGCTGAATTTTACAACTCAGCCCCGCTGTCCACCGGTGGAATATCCTGACCGCAGCCATCAATTCAGGGTGGATACGGCCTCCACCCTGATCCTTTTCGACAAACAGCCCGAATCATCCTGAATGACCATTCCCGGACCCGTAACCGGGGTCTGGCTAGAATGAATAGATCAACCGGGTTCTCAAATCCGTGGCATCGTTTGCATTGTTGGCATAATCCAGGACTGAGTAATCCGCACTCAGGCTGAAGCCTTTGAGCATGCCGTCAAAGGCATAGGAAAGATTCAGGGTATATTCGTCAAGGTCTGCATTGGCCACCGGACTGTCAAAGGCAGTATATCTGAGCATGGCGTCAAATCCCTTGTATTTGTAGGCTGCTCCGATCTGGTAGGCATCTGTTCCGGCCTCGTAGGCAGGTGCACCGGATGACTTGGTGGTGGCGGTATAAATGTTATACGCTCCCTGGCCTACCCCCCTGAATACCCTTGTTTCTCCTGCAGAACCGCTGGCCGTGGTATAGGCGGTAAACAGACTTACATCCTTGATGCTCAGACCGGCTTTAAAGCCAAGCACATCGTTGTCGGTTCTGGCTGAAGCATCCCAGTCCGTGACATAGCACTGAGCGGCGATAAAGGGTTTGAGATCCACGGGAAAGGTATAGGTGGCATCTGCATAGACAGCGGAAACCTCGTCAAAGACGTCCGCATACTGGACCTGGATTGCCAGATCCTTAAGGGAGGAGTTTTTCACATAGATGAAGCCCATGCCGTCATCTCCGATATCCACAAAGGTGCCCGGATCGCCGTCGCCGTTTGTCTCGAATTGGACAAAGGGGTTGTCCCCATAGCTGGACTTGTCCGTCCGGGTGCCGTATTTTGTGGCCCACCCGGCAGTGACCACCGTACCCGGGAGATCTTTGTTGGTGATCATGTAGGCTTCAAATGACTCCTTGATCAGGCGGGAACCGGAACCGCTCAACAACGGCAAGGATACAAACTGACGGCCGCCTTTTAGGATGGTATTGGAAATCTGATACTGCAAATAGGCTTCCGAAAGGACGGCCCCGTCGGCATCCAGATCTCCTGCATTTCTCCGGTCGTCATCATCCTTATCGGTCACTGTGGATGCCTGGAAATTGGCACCCAGGCTCAACCCGTAAAGGCTGGCGGTTTCATATTTAAGATTTCCCCCGTTGACCCAGATACCGCTGTCGTTTTTGCCAGCGCCTTCAAAGGTTTGTGAAAAATAGTAGGACCTCAGGCTACCGCTAAATTTGCCTTTTTGAAATGCTTCCTGAAAGGAAGAGGCCGCATTGTCCGCCAAGGCTCCTGACGAGATACAGACAGACATCAGAATTAGGGTTAAATAATACCAGATTGTTTTTTTCATCGTTTCTCCTTTTGTTGGTTGTATTTTATTTGTTAAAAAATCCGTTTCCTGTTCAAAAGACCTGAAGGGCATTGCCCCGGAACCCAAAAACGGTCAGAGGAGCTTGAACATCAGGCGAGTGATAACGGATTTTCCGGCTGTTGCCAAACATCACTTGCACCTTTTTCATAATGGTTACTATGCCAAACTTTTTTCCGGCTGGTCCCATATGGGCCATGTGGTTGTGAGGATACCAAGGTCCAATTGTCAAGACAAGTTATAATCGTGTTAGAATTACTCGGTCTTGGCTTTTCATGCAGGATTTTCAAAATTCCGGCAATCCCAATCTGCGGAACCCATTAAATCTTGACAAACTGCAGCAACTGATCATTTTCTGAATGTACGGCTGATTTGACCGTCAGCCTTTTGAAAAAAAGACTTAATTCTCTTCAATGTGTTGCGCTCGCAGGAAGTCTTGAACAATACCGAGGTGTTCCTCCTGGCGGGAGGGGCATTGGAAGGAGGTCTGAATGACTCACGACAACAATAGCAAGGCGTTTGAAACAGATTGCAGGGACCGGGGAACTTGGCTGGACCTGTTCTGCCCTGATGACGGCTGCCTCAGAGATGAGGAGCGGATCAATGTCCCGGTGTTCTGCAGCAACCCTGAAACCGTAAAAGACCTGTGGCTTGATACGTTCTGTCCGGCCGGCAGTTGTGAAATAATTGAAGCAACGAATCTACCCTAACCCCTAAAACCGACAGGTACGGTTTATGAACCGTACCTGTCAGAGAACCTTTAAAACTCTTCAGAATGATTCTCAACACAATCGTAGTATGCACATCTGGCTTGCAATTCCATTCTGTTTTTTGAAATGTCTTTACAGCCCCTGAAAATACTGATACGAAATTTTTAGACCGGGTTGCAAATAAATAGGGCCGTTAACATGGTTGAATAACCATTTATTATTTGTCGACAGATATAAGATGAACAGATTGATTAACATCGGTTTTCGTAAAGTCGGAAAATGGGTACAAAATCCGTCGGGAATTAACTGCGTCCTTAATGATTGTGAGGAAGCCTGTAATATTCTTTACTGCTTTGTTTCAGGCAGCACAGTTCTGTATGTAGGCAAGACCGTGCAATCTCTGAAGAAACGAATGTACGGATATCAAAATCCAGGTCAAACGCAGAGCACCAATATCAAAGGAAATAAAAACATCAATCTCCTCCTTTCAAATTGCAGACAGGTTGACATCTATGCTTTGCCGGACAATGGTCTTCTCCATTTCGGAGTTTTCCATATTAATCTTGCAGCAGGATTGGAAGATAGCATTGTGAAGACACTAAACCCAATATGGAACAAGACAGGGACTGCTAAAAAGACCATGCAACCGGATGGAGAATCCGCAAGGTCTTTTCTCCACCGTCGATGACCATGTTTGTTTTATCGATAACGAAACCCATGGAGGTGCAAGATGCGACAATCGGTTTTATTGATAGTTTTGTTTTCAGTCCTGTGTGTCACTTCGGCAGAGGCGGACGAACCGGGGCCGTCCCACGGCATAGGGTATCCGGCCGGTTGGCGGAACTGGGCGACCATAGCGGTTTCCCATCGCACGGATAATCATACGATGCGGGTGATACTGGGGAACGAGGCAGCCGTAAAGGCGGCCCGGTCGGGCAAAACAAATCCCTGGCCCGATGGAGCCATCTTGGGCAAGGTGGTCTGGAAAGAGGCCGGGCTGGAAAACTGGAAAGAGGCAGTCGTCCCCGGAGAGCTGGTTCATACCGAGTTCATGTTCAAAGATTCACAAAAATATGCCGAAACCTACGGCTGGGGCTGGGCCCGCTGGCTTGGTATCGAACAAAAGCCCTTTGATGAAGGGCCCCAGGTCTGTACCGCGTGCCATGCCCCGGTAGAGAAACGGGACTGGGTGTTCACCGACCCGGCCATATTTCCAAAATAAGGCGGCAAGGAAAAGTCACGCGCAATACAGTTGGCCGCAATAGGGTTGACCGCCTTACTTTTATCTCCTTCCCCTTTTTATACGGCCTCAACCCGGCAGGGCACAAACCGGTGAAGGGGAGTGCCCAGGGGATCCCGGTGGGTGTTTTGGGTCAGGCTGTTGACGTTGATGCCGTGGACCCGTCCGTCATAATCCAGGCCGAATCCGTGGGGGATCAGTATCGTGCCCTGGCGGACCTCCTCGCTGATGTGGACTTCCCCGGTCCCGGTTCCGGCCTGGGTGGTTACCCTGGCCTGCCCGCCGTCCAAGAGGCCCAGGGACCGGGCATCCGCCGGGTGAACGGCAATGGTGCAGTCCCGCTTGCCCTTATTCCATTCCGGATTCCGCATCAAGGTGTTCATGGTATATCGGGAATGCCTGCCCGCATTCAGGATCAGGGGAAATTCCTCTGGAAGGTTTAAATCCGCGGCCTCATCTTCGGCGTTCAGGTTCCGGGCCTCCTCTGCCAGTTCCGGGATAAACAGTTCAATTTTCCCGGAAGGGGTTTTGACGGCGGTCATGGGGTTGTCCTCGTCTGCTTTTCCGATCCAGAGTCCCTGGGGGGTATCCAAAAGGGCCTGGAAAATTTTGTCTCCCTGGTCCAGGTCCGGTTTGAACCCGGCCCTGGCCGCATTTTCCCGGAACAGCCCCGGCGCGGTCATGAGCATCCCCCAGAGGGCGGCCTTGGCCGCGCTGTCCCATTCCTTTCCCAGGGTTTTGGCCAGGATAAAGGGCATGGCCTTGAAGGCCCCGGGTTCTCTGGCGGCCCAGGTCATTAATGTCATGCCAAAGCCCATTCGGTCACCTTTGGCTGCTTCATAGAGGTCTTGGGGAATTTCCGGCACCAAGTCTAATTTTTCCGCCAGCAGGGTGTGGATCTGGGAGGCTTCCAGGCATTGGCCCGGGGCAGGGACAAGGGGCCGCCGGAGCTGGAAATAGGCTTCGGGATAGGTCCAGGGGAAAAAGGTGGCGTCCCAGGATTCGTAATAGCTCCGGCAGGGCAGGACATAATGGGCCAGGCGGGCCGTTTCGCTCATGACCAGGTCGTTGACCACCAGAAGATCCAGGCGGCCGAAGGCCTTTTCATAGGCAGCGGTATCCGGATAGGAGCGCAGGGGGTTGCAGGCGCTGACGTAGACAGCCCTCAGCCTTTCCGGGTGGCCGGAAAGAATTTCCTCCGGCATCACGGCCGGGGGAAAGGACCCGGCTGCCGCAGGGGGCATGCCCGTGGCCACGGTCTTCCATGTTTTCGGGTTCCGTTCATCGGCATGGAATCCCATGGGCATGACCATGGGTGGGATCATATTGCCGCCGGGCGTCTGGAAGATGCCGCAGACGGCCCCCAGGATGTGCAGAAGATAGGAATTCAGGGTGCTGTGGCGGCCCATATAGATGCCCAGGTCCGGGTGGACGCTCCATCTTTGAGTGGTCATGAGGCGGCAGAGGTGGAGAACCGTTTCAGGCGTAAGGCCGCAGACCCTGAGGGCGGCCTGGGCATCAAATCCCGTAAACCAGGGCCGGACCGATTCCCAGTCCTTGACCCGGTCTTTCAGGTAGCCGACGGCTTCCCAGCCCTTGTCCAGGATCATGGCGATCATGGCCTTCATCAAAAGGGCGTCGGTTCCCGGCCGGAGAGCCAGGTGAATGTCGGCGACGGCGGCTGTCTCGCTTTTCCGGGGGTCCACCACCACCAGGAGGCGGTCCGGGTCCCTGGAGATATCCTTCAGGACCTTGGGAGCCCGGGGCATCTGGTGGCTTTCCATGCCGTTCCATCCCCAGGCCACCAGCATTTGGGATCGGTGTTCGTCCGGGATGGCGATATTATACTGTTTGCCGAAGACCCGGCCGGTGACCCACCAGTGGCCGCTGAATTCCTGGCCCGCCGATGAATAATAATACTGCGAGCCCATGCCCCGCAACAGGCCCAGGCCGAATCCCGCTTCCAAATGGCCCCCCTGGGAGCTTCCCCCCATATAGGCCATGGACCTGGGGCCGGATTCACCCACGATGGCTTTCATTTTTCCGGCGATTTCCGTCAGGGCCTGGTCCCAGGAAACGGGTTCAAACCCGGTGTTGACCCGTTTCAAGGGATGGGTCAGGCGGCCCTTGGGATACTGGTGGTACAGGACGCTCAAGCCTTTGCGGCAGGCATACCCTTGGCTCCGGGGGTTTTCCTTATCCGGAAGGACCTTGGTCATTCGTCCGTTTTCCACCCATATGGTCAGCCCGCAATTCTGGGCGCATAATACGCAACCGGTGTGATGCCATTGTCCCATGAGTCCTCCTTCAATCGGGTTCTGTTTCATCTATCACCGCTGTCTACCATATCCGCCGGAGCATTTCAACCGCCGAGGGACCGAGCCCCTGAAGGGGGATTTAAAAAAAAAGAACAGCGGTTCAGGATAAAAGCTGGATAAATTTAGTATTCCCGATTTATAATGCAAGGGCCAAGGGGGTTGAGGGGGGATGAAAACGGAGGAAAAATGAATATGCAAACGCCGGCTGAAACCGTACAAAAGCAGCGGGAATTCTTTTTAACCCATGCGACAAAAGACATTTCCTTTAGAAAAAAGAACCTGGAGAAGCTCCTGGCCGGTATCCAAAAATATGAGGCAAGGATCCTGGAAGCCCTGCATGCCGATCTGCACAAACACCCCTTTGAAGCCTATGGAACGGAAATCGGGATTGTTCTGGAGGAATTGAAATATCAGATCAGACATCTTCATCGGTTTGCCCGCCCGAAACGAAAGATGAACAATCTGCTGAATTTTCCGGGCACCAGCCAAATCATTCCCCAGCCCTATGGGGTGGTCCTGGTCATGGCGCCCTGGAATTATCCTTTCCAGCTCCTCATGAATCCCCTCATCGGCGCCATGGCCGCAGGTAACTGTGTGGTTTTGAAACCTGCGGACTATTCCCGGAACACCAGCGCCGTCATGGCGGAACTCATCCGGGAATGCTTTGATGAAAAATATGTCTCCATCTTCACCGGCGGCAGGGACGTCAACAACCTGCTTCTGGAGGAGCGTTTTGATACGATTTTCTTTACCGGGAGTCCCTCCCTGGGGAAAATCGTCATGGAAAAGGCGGCCCGCCACCTGACCCCGGTGATCCTGGAGCTGGGCGGGAAAAGCCCCTGCATTGTGGACCAGGATGCCAATATCGAGGCGGCGGCCCGGAGGATCGTGTTTGGGAAATTTCTCAACGCCGGCCAGACCTGTATCGCCCCGGATTACCTGTTTGTGCACAAAAGCGTGAAGGACCGGTTGCTGGAAGCCATGAAAGTCTGCCTCACCCGGTTCTATACCGCCGACCCCAAGACCAGCAAAAGCTACGGCAGGATCATCAACGCCCGGCAGTTTGAAAGGCTGTCCCAACTCATGGCCTGCGGCACCATTTACAGCGGGGGGAAAACCGATGCCGCGGCCCTCTATATCGAACCCACCCTGCTGGTGGATGTCAAACCCGAGGACCCCGTCATGAATGAGGAAATTTTCGGACCTATTTTCCCGGTCATGGAATTCAGCCGGATCGATACGGTCATCGACTATATCAACCGGCGGGAGCGGCCCCTGGCCTTTTATTATTTTTCCGAGAGCGAGGAACAGCAAAAAGATATCCTGGACAAGACAACGGCCGGGGGCGGCTGCATCAACGATACCGTGATGCATCTCAGTGATCCCTTCCTGCCCTTCGGCGGGGTGGGCAACAGCGGCATGGGCCGATACCACGGCAAATACAGTTTTGACGCCTTCAGCCATTTCCGCTCGGTGCTGAAAAAATCCACCCGGCTGGATATCCCCATTCGATATGCTCCCTATACCCGTTGGGGGATTAAACTCTTGAAACTCATCCTGGGGTAAGCTTTTATGATTATTATGGCGGACGGCGGTCAATCGGTGGATACGGATACCTTAAGCCCGGAAGAGCGGCATATCATCCAGAAACTCATGGCCTGGGCGTCCCTGGTGGATTCCCCGGCAAAATTCAGGGCCAAAAAAGAGGAAGCCCTGAAGGCCGGATGGAATAATTCCGGCCCGGTCAGGGAAAGCCGGGCCCTGTCCCTGGTGAGCCGCTCCCTGGAAAAAAAGCTCATGGAGCGGCCGGCAAAGCCTGTTTGATTAAATCTGTTTCAAGGCTTTCAATTCAGCCGGTTCAGGGCGGTCTTTAAATACTCCATAAACACGGCATAAGACTCCGGGTCGAAATGGGGAGACAATTCGTTCATGAATCCGTGGAGGCCCGTGGCCTTTGAACAGGAAACCCGGTCCTTGGCCGTGAGGATGCCGATCAGTTCGTCCACGTTAAAATGGGGTTCCCGTTCCGGGAAAATGAGTTCCATATCAAAGCGGGGCCGGATCCCGGTGTATTGCCGGATCTGGGACCCGTAAAAGCAGAAGGCCTTTCGGATATGCCGACGGAAAGGCCGGTCTGAGACGGACCAGAGGGCCGAGGCGCCCACGCTGAAACCGATCAGGACCGTGTCCGGGCCTGGGGAGGCCAGGGCATCCGCTAAACTGGACCCATAGGAGGCCAATCCCACCCGGTCCATGAAATAGGCATAGGCCAAGGCTTCGGTTTCAAAGCGGTGGTCCATGCCCTGATACGGATCGATGATCCGGATGTCCGGGACGGTTTCCGAAAGCTGCTGCCCCATGCTTTCAAGGGCCCGGGTCCGGCCGAAGATATCGGCAATTAAAAACAGGGTTGCCACAAGAGAGGCCTCTATTTTCCCCGGTGTTTTAGAAAGGTTCCGTTCCGGTATTCCCGGAAGGCGGTTTCAAGTTCTTCGTCCGTGTTCATGACAATGGGCCCCTGCCAGGAAATGGGCTCGTTCAGGGGCTTCCCGGAAATCAGAAGAAATCTCAAGGGTTTGTCCTTTGCGGTAATATTCACCTTTTCGCCGTCTTCAAAGAGAACCAGGGTTTCAGGGCTCGCCGCCTTTCGGGCCTGGGGTTCAAAATCGCCCTGGCCTTCAATGACATAGGCAAAGGCTTTATGGCCCTGGGGGATGCCATGGTCAAAGATCCCATGGGCCGGAAGGTTCACATCCAGAAACTGGGGGTCAATGACGATATCCCTGGCCGGTCCTTCAACACCGTTCATCCGTCCGGCAATGAGTTTGACCCTGACCCCGTTTTCCAGAACCAGGTCCCGGATGTCCTCCTTTTTGATTTCCCGGTACCGGGGCGGCATCATTTTATGGGAGGCCGGCAGATTGGCCCAGAGCTGAAACCCCCAGAGAAGGCCGTCCTCGTCCCCTTTGGGCATTTCCTGGTGAACGATGCCGCTTCCCGCCGTCATCCACTGGATATCACCGGATGCGATCACTCCTTTATTTCCCATGCTGTCCCCGTGTTCCACCCGGCCGTGAAGGACATAGGTGATGGTTTCAATCCCGCGGTGGGGGTGCCAAGGGAATCCCTTGATGTATTTTTCCGGATCCCTGGAATGAAAATCATCCAGGAGGAGAAACGGATCAAGGTCAGGCACTTCCCGGCTGCCGAAGGCGCGTTTCAGGTGGACCCCGGCCCCTTCCAGGGTGGGTACGGCCTTGAGGGTGTGTTTGATTTTCCGGATCTCGTCCATTTTTATCTCCTTTCTTGTTATTACAGGATCAGGGATTCCGATGCCAGGGAGGCCACGGTATCCACCTTGATGCCCAGTTTAAAATGGGCGGACAACTCTCCCAGTTGCCGGTGGCAGGACAGGCAGGCCGTGGCCAGGTTGGGCAGGCCCGTTTGTTTCATCTGGTCTGCCTTGGGTTTGCCCGTGATCATCCGTTTTGCCGCGCTGTGGCTGTCCTGCAGCAGGCCGCCCCCGCCGCCGCAGCAGATACCGTCCTGCCGGTTGGGGGTCAGTTCCGCCACCCCGTCGCAGACCAAGGCCAGCAATTCCCTCGGCGCTTCATAGGCCTTGGATTTCCGGGCGACATTGCAGGGGTCGTGGTAGGCGATCTTATACGGGTGGACGCCTGGGTCAAATTTCAGGATGCCTTTTTTTGCATACCGGACCAGGAGTTCGGGCATGGAGACCACTTCAAATTTGGGTTTCCGGCCGATGAGGTCTTCCAGGAGATATTTCAGGACATGGTATCCGTGGCCGCATTCCGACAGGACCAGGGTTTCAATCCCCAGTTCCTCGGCCGGTTCCACCACCATGAGGGCTATTTTTTTTGCAATCTCATCCTTGCCCACAAAATATCCCCAGTTGGTGACATCGGTGTGCCGGGAGGACAGGGTCCAGGTGTCCTTGGAGGCATAAAAAAGCCGGGCCATGGCCGTCAGATGCATGAGGTTGATGCCCAGCTCCCTGGGGTTGGGAAGATAGAGAAGCTTTGCCCCCTGTTGGTCATAGGGAATAACGGCCTCGGGGTCATTCACGGCATCGGGGAATTCTTCGCTGACAAATTCAACGGTTTCCACAAATTCCTCCTTGGTGAGGCCGTTGACATCCCCCAGTTCCAGCCTGTTTTTAAGGCCTTTTTTGATATCGCCGGGGATGATATCGTCGGCAATGGCAAGGCTCCGGGCCTTTCTCACCACCCTGTCCATGGTGATCCCCATGGGGCAAACCTCGGTGCAGCGGTTGCAGAGGAGGCAGTCCCAGATCATGGAAGAAGCTACAAGCATTTCATCCAGGCCCAGGGCGGCCATGCGGACCATCTGCCGGGGCAGGGGACCGCCCTGGCCGTCAAACCAGGTGCACCTGGAATTACAGGCCCCGCAGGTCAGGCATTCTGAAATATTGTCCCCCAGGGGATATTGGTTTAAAAGCTGAAATAAAACGGAATTTTTATTGATGGTGGCACTGTCCATGAGGAGTATCCTTTATTCTATTGCTGTGGAAAGCAGATGTTCAAATTTTCGGGTCTCATTTGCTGCGACAGGTTCCCATAAAACCCTGGCCCGGGCCACACCGGGGAGGGCCAGAACCCTTTGCACGCTGTCGCCGGCCATTTTGTCACCTTCATGGGACCGGCAGTTTTCCGGGTGGCAGCCGCTGACAATGACCTTGGAGGCGCCGTTTAAAAGGGCTTTGAGAATGATGTCGGTGCTGATCCGGCAGGCGCAGGGGATGGGGATCAGGGTCACCTGGTCCGGCAGGGCAAGTTTTCCCGCGGCCAGGGCTGCGGAGCGTTCACAGGCAAAGACCGTGACCCTGTCTTTTTGGATCAGGCCCGCCACCTGTTCGTTGGCCATGGTCCTGGATTCAATGGCATAGGCCGGGCAGTTGGACACGCACAGATGGCATGAGAAACAAGACTCCGGAACAATCTGGGGCCTGCTTTTGTCGTTCATGACAATGGCGCCGTGGGGGCAGATCCGGATACAGGTAAGGCATTGGGCGCATTTTTTCTGGTTGATCTCAACTCCCGGATCCGATGCGGTTAAATCCGGGGTGGACAGGAAAGAGGCGATTTCATCCAGCTCATGAACCAGATCATCCGGGTCTGTGTCGTCATGGCAGGTCCCGGCAAAAAAGATGCCTTTGCGAAGACTTTGGGTGGGACGGTGGCGGGTATTGGCCCATTGAAGAAAGCCTTCCTTGTCCAGGGGCTGCCGCAAAAGACCGGCCAGGTCTGCAAATTCTCCGGCCGGTGTAAGGGACTTGGGAAGGACCAGGGCGTTAAAGGACAGATCCAGTAAGATGGCGGGTAGGGCGGCTTCCTTCAGCTTTATCCGGAATCCAGCGCCTGAATCCTCGATCTGAAGATCATCACGGGTTTCATACCGGAAAAAATCAACACCTTTGCGCCGGGCCTCGTCGTAGAGCCGTTGGCCCAGGGCGCCGTGGACCAGCATCTGGTTCATGATCAGGGTGATGGTCCTGCCCGAGGCCCTGGCCTTGAGGGCCAGGTTCAGTGCAAGCCTGGCCGGGGCTTTATGCTCGGGGCCGGAATAATCCAGGAGGATGACGGCATTTTCCGGGCAGGTGTCCGGGGTTTTTTCCAGGACCTGTCCAAAATCCTCCAGGCTGAAAACCTTATGGGCCGGTCCTTTTATTGCAGTGGGGGTTATTGCGGTGGGGGATTCCACGGGTTGGGCCGCAGCCACAATGGCCGCGCATTCCAATTGCCGGGTTTGGCCTGCGGATTCATAATACAGGGAAAACCGGCCTGCGGTGCCGTTGACGGAAATCAGGCGGCTGTCTTTAAAAAGGGTCACAGGGCTCTTTTCTGAAAGGCTTGCGCCCTTCCCGAACAGATAGGCCGGATATCCCTTTGAGGCCAGGGCAAGAGCCGCCTGATCCGCCTCAAGGCCTTCACCGAACACGGCCACCGGGAGTTTGGCCCCGGTATTCAGACCCAAGTCTTCCATGACCTTTTGGGCGGCGATTCTTCCTTCCTGTTGAGAGGAGAGAATATCTTTGGGGCCTTTGGCGCACCCGGCCGGAATGACGTCTTTCGGTACAAGGGCTGTATCGGTATTGAAAAAACCCCAGGAGTTCGGGGTCAGGTTCAGGATCTTGGCTGTTTTTTCCAGGGTATCGGAAGGTCGCAGGCCCACGGAGAGAACAATGAGATCAAAGGATTGGGCAAGCCTTGACTGGGTTGTCTTGTCTTCCGTCACAATGGTGGGCTGATGGGTTTCCGGGTGTTCCAGGATTTCCGCAGGAACGCCCTGGACCAGGGAAATGGTCTTGGAAAGCCCATTGTAAAAAGTTCTGATCTCTTTCCCAATGAGTTGAAGATCCATGTAAAAAAGCGTGATTTGGGCCTCGGGATAGAGATGGGTCAGCTTATGGGCATGGCGCATGGATATTTTGCAGCAAACCTGGGAGCAGTAATCCCGTCCCTGTTCCCTGTTCCGGGAGCCCACGCACTGGATAAAGGCTATTTTCGGATCAGATTTGCCCTTGAGAAGAGGGGAAAGGGATTCTTCCCGGAGCAGGGTGTTCAGCTCTGCCGTGGTGATGACCCCGGGGCAGTCTCCATAATGAAGGGACGGTGATTTTTGGGGGTCAAAGGGGGAAAACCCCGTGGCCATGATGATCTTTTGAACGGTGAAGGATTCTTTGTTTTCCAGAACCACTTCATAACCGGAATCTTTTTTTTCAATGCCCTGCACCAGTGTATTAAGGTGCAGTTTCAGGTTTTTCTGGTGTTGAATCTGGGCTGCGGCTTCAATACTCAGGCAGGCGCCGCAGTTCTCGCAGGTATGGGTTGCCATGCAGGACCATTTGGCCGCATGGCCCCCAAGGAATATTTCTTTTTCCACCAGATGGACAAGGATATCCCGGCCGGCAAGGGTCCGGGCTGCCGCCATTCCGGCAACACCGCCCCCCAGGATCAGGACGTTCGGAGTTGTTTTTTTCATATTTTCCTCCCATATTCAGCAATACTGGTATGGTAAACATTAATAAATCCAATATTAAGACCGGATAAAATTCTTATCATATTCAGGGCCTAAAAAGAAACGAATTCAGACACTCACCGAAAAATCCCGGCTAAAACCGAGGATCCAAGGATCAGGAGGGTGATGAAAAGCGCCAGGGGCTCTTTCAAAGGAGAGGTGATGGTCCGGTTCAGGGGAAAGAAGACAAAGCCCAGGAGAAATCCGTTTAGGAAGCCAAAGACATGGGCGGACACATCGGTTCGTTCTCCCTGGCTGAGAAGTCCCACAAGGGTGGCTCCGGCAATGAGGGGGATGACGGTATTCAGGGACTTTTGTTTCCGGGTCATCTGAAAGGCCGTGAGAAGGCCTGCGGCCCCCATGACCGAGGTGGAAGCCCCGATGGAAAGATGGGCTGTCCGGTAAAGCCCGGCCGTCATGAGATTTCCCAGGGTTCCGGTCAAAAGCAGCATAAAAGGCCCGGTCCCGAATCCGGCCAGACGGATGAAGGGTGCCCCGAAAATGAGGATACCGGCCAGGTTTCCCAGGAGATGACCTGCATCGGCATGCAGAAAAAGGGCGGTGATGGCCCTGTAATTTTCTCCCTGGCCGATGAAAAGAGAGGAGGAGCCGTAATGGAGGACAATGTCTTCATGGATGCGATAGTGCAGGCAAAGGAGATGGACGGTTGCCAGGAGGCCCATGATCATGAAGGCCGGGAGGGAGGTGAAGGGGCTGATGCTGAAATCCTGAAGCGCCTGCCGGGCTTTCCGGAGTTTGTTCTCCCGGTAATAGGCCCGGACCATGGCCAGGGCCTTTTCCCGGTCACCGGGATCCACCAGGATATGAAAGAGCCGTCCTTCTTTTTCGACCCCGGCTTCAATATGCTGGGAGGCCAGAACCAGGAGGATCAGATTTGCTTTTTTTGCAGTCAGTCCGTGGAACAGGATTTCAGGATTTTGGGTCACAGGGCCTTGATCTTTCGGGCTAATGGTCTTAATACAATACAAATCAGTCTTTTGCACTATATCGGATTACCAGGGGAAAGGAAATATGCAAATCCTCAGATTTGAAAGCAATCATCATCAGGTTTATACGGGGTGTGACTATGACGGCAGGAGCGCAGCCGTCATCGACGGGGATATTTTTTCAAGCTTTACGGTTACCGGGACAAGAAAACCGGTTCTCCGGTTTTTAACCCCCATGGTTCCGGCGGCCATCCTGTGTATCGGCCTCAATTACCGCCTCCATGCAGAGGAGGCCGGGCTGGCCCTGCCGGAATACCCGGTCCTGTTCATGAAAAATCCCGGAGCGGCTGCGGCCCATCAGGATAAAATCCGGATTCCCGCCTGCTGCACACGGGGCCCGGAAGTGGATTATGAGGCCGAACTGGCTGTGGTCATAAAGACAGCGGCCAAAAATGTCCCGGTGGAAAAGGCCCTGGATCATGTCCTGGGCTATACCTGCGCCAATGACGTATCGGCAAGGCGGTGGCAGATGCATGCCGGCGGCAACCAATGGATCAGGGGCAAGAGCTTTGATACCTTCTGTCCCTTCGGCCCCTGGGTCGTGACCCCGGATGAACTGCCGGACCCGGACAGCCTGGATATTGAATGTGTGTTGAACGGGGAGACCCTGCAGAAAAGCAATACTCGGGACATGATTTTTTTCGTGGCCCGGATTATCGCCTATTTGTCCGAATCCACCACCCTGTTGCCGGGCACCCTGATCCTGACGGGCACGCCGTCCGGAGTGGGATTCACCCGGAAACCGCCGGTCTATTTAAAGCCGGGGGATATTCTGGAAACACGGATTGAACATATCGGGGTGCTGAAAAATGAGGTGGGGTCCGAGGAATAAAAAAACCCGGAAGCGGGGGAGGCTTCCGGGTTTTTGCGGATTTTTGTTCAGATCTTAGTTGTTGTATGGGCGTCCGCCGTCCGGATTGCGGGGGCAGTCCCAGTTGCCGCCTCGTTTGCCGGATCTGCCCTGACCCCGCCCAAAGCCTGCGCCAAGGGCAAGTTCGGGTGAAATTTTCTTGGCAGCCAGCATGAAATCAATCTGTTTCTCATTTAACTGCTTTTCAATATCCTGGATTTCCCCGGATAATTTGCTGAGTTTGGCCCGGTCGGGAGCCGAGGTTTCCATGAGCAGGTTCATTTCCTGGTGTTTCTGAAACATTGAGGTTCTAAGAGCATAGGTCTCGTCAATGAATTTCTGGCGAAGAGCGGCCAATTCATCCCTCTGTTCCTTGGAAAGATCATCCCAGGCGGCGCCTCCCCCGAATCCCCGGCAAGAGGAATACCCTCCCCCCATGCCCATTCCAGGCCCGAAGGCAAAGACGCTTCCGGTAAAAAGAGCAAGAAAAATGACTGAACTGATAATAATAATTGATTTTTTCATAATAACCTCCATTTGGGTTGATTGGTTTTTGGATCGTTATGATCACTGTCTGGAATTCATAGATAGCAAAGGCTGTGCCATGAAGCCAAAATATTTATAATAGATTGAAATATAAAGGCATTTTTATTTAATAGGGAAATCGGGCTTGTTTTGGCAAAGGGCCTGTTGTATACTTTTTACACAGGTTGGTGTATCCAGGTGTGGATAAAATACCCGGTTTGAGGGTACAGAGAAAATCCTTTTCCCCTGGAAACGGGGTTTTCTGCCGTGGTATCTTTCTTGCTTCAAAAGATTTGGCCCATTTGGCATATTTGACCTATTTAGCATAGGCCATAAATTATAATAGGATCACCCATACTAAAGAAAAATAAAATGAAAAAACGATCACTGGTTTCCCCCCTGCTGCCGGCAGGGGTTTTATTGATCCTTTTGCCGATCTTTACCTTCATGACCCTGGACCGGCTGGAAAGGCAAAAGGAGTTTTTCACCCAGCAACTGCTGGAAAAGGGAACGGCTCTGGTCCGGACCTTTGAGGCCGGGACAAGGACAGGGATGGTGACCATGCGCTGGGGCGCGCCCGGAATCCAGGCCATGGTGTTTGAAACGGCATTGCAGCCTGAAGTGGTCTATGTGATGATTGTCTCCAGGGAAGGGAAAATCCTTGCCCATTCCGATATGGACAAGGTGGGCCGGGACATGGGGGATATGCCCAGGCCCGAAGATATCAGCCCGGACCCGGGCAGGGTTCTTTACAGGATCAAACCTTCAGACGAGGAGGGAGAGGTATTTGAAGTTTATAAGCGCTTTGTGCCGGTCCGCCGGGAAGGGCTGCACGGCCGCGGCAGAATGAGGGCCATGCAGATGATGCACGATGAGGACCCGCCCCGGGAGAGTCCGGAGGGTCAGGAAGGCCGGGACTGGAGCAGGCCCTATCTTGAGAATCAACGGAAGGACCTTCCGGAACCGGCGGAACATTATATTTTTGCCGGGCTTTCCATGAAAAAGGAAAGGCTGGCCAAGGAGCGGTTTTTAAAGGAGACCCTGTTCCGGGGCGTATTCTGGTTCATCCTGGGATGTGCGGGCATGATTGCGCTTTTGGCCTTCCAGGCCTACAGGGCGGCCAGGGCATCCCTGACCCAGGTCAAGGCCTTTTCCGACCAGGTGATCCAGAACATGCCTTCAGGGCTTGTGACGGTGGATAGGGAAAACCGCATCACGTCCATGAACCAGGCGGCAAGGGATATCCTGGGCCCGGATCTGGTCCGTCTCTTTCCTGAAATGACGGATCTGATAAAGGAAATGGAAAATTCCCGGAAACAGGTCAACCGGGATATCGATCTTGAAATTGCCCCGGGCCGTAGGGTTTTCCTCGATATTACGGCATCCCCTGTCCGGGCCTTTGAAGATGAAATCACAGGGTATGTCTTTCTTTTTCGGGATCTGACCCAGATCAGCGAACTGAAAAAGCAGGTGGAAACCAACCGGCGGCTGGCCGCCATCGGTAAACTGGCTGCCGGGGTGGCCCATGAAATCCGGAATCCCCTGAGTTCCATCAAGGGCTTTGCCACCTATTTCGGCAAACGCTTTGAAAAAAACGAAGACGACAGGGAAACGGCTCTTATCATGGTGAAGGAAGTGGATCGCATCAACCGGTCCATCACCCAGTTGCTGGAATTTGCAAAACCCCTGGCCGTGGAAAAAAAGGATGTGGATCTCCGGGAGATGATCGACCATTCTCTGAAGCTTGTCCGCCATGATCTGGAGCAAAAGGGAATTAAAACAGAGGTGGACATTGACACGGCCAAGACCCTCATCCATACCGACGGGGACCGGATGAACCAGGTTCTTCTGAATCTGTACATCAATGCCGTGGCGGCCCTGGAAAAGGGCGGGACCCTTGCCGTCAGCGTAAAGGATACGGATCGCAAAGACGGGGTGGAGATCCGGGTCAAAGATAACGGTGCCGGCATTGACGAGGCCCTCCTGGATCAGATATTTGACCCCTATGTGACAAGCCGTCCCACGGGCACCGGCCTTGGGCTTTCCATTGTTCACCGCATCATTGAAAATCTGGGGGGCAGTATCCGGGTGGAAAGCAAAAAAGGCCGGGGGACCTGTTTTATCATTAATCTGCCGGTTTCGTGAAAGGATAAGGAAAAGATGAAGAAAATTTTGGTTGTGGATGACGACAAAGCCCATTTAAGGATGCTCAAAACCCTGATGACGGACTGGGGATATGAGATCCATGAGGCCGACGACGGGACAACGGCCGTGGCCCTGGTTAAGGAAAAATCCTTTGACATGGTTCTGACGGATATGAAAATGGTCCATATGTCGGGCATGGAAGCCCTGCAGCAGATCAAGGCCTATAACCCCTCCCTTCCCGTGATCATCATGACGGCCTATTCATCGGTCCAGACCGCGGTGAATGCCTTGAAAATCGGGGCCTATGACTATCTCACCAAGCCCCTGGATTTTGACAAGCTGAAGCTGACCATTGAACGGGTATTTGAAAGCCTTTATCTGAAAACGGAAAACCAGACCCTGAAAATCCGGCTCAAGGAAAAATCCCTGAACCATGATATCATCGGAAACAGCCCGGCCATCCAGGCCCTTCTGGACACCATCCGGATGGTGGCGCCCACGGACGCCAATGTCCTGGTGGTGGGGGAGTCCGGCACCGGCAAGGAACTGGTGTCTGCGGCCATTCATGAGAATTCGCCCAGAAAGGATCAGCCCTTTGTCCGGATCAATTGCGCGGCCATCACGGAAACCCTGCTGGAATCCGAACTGTTCGGCCATGAAAAAGGCTCCTTTACCGGCGCCGACAAGGCCCGGAAGGGGAAATTCCTTCTGGCGGACAAGGGCAGCATCCTCCTGGACGAGATCGGCGAGATGAGCCTGGCCATGCAGGCAAAGCTCCTGCGGGTGATCCAGGAAAAAGAAATCACGCCCGTGGGAAGCGACCGGAACATCAAGACCGATGTCCGGGTCATCGCCTCCACCAACCGGGATTTGAAAAAAATGGCGGAGGAGGGGAAATTCCGCCATGATCTCTATTACCGCCTCAATGTGGTCAGCATTGAAATCCCGCCCCTGCGGAAAAGAAAAGAAGATATCCCCTCCCTGGCCCTGTATTTCCTGGAATTGTTTTCCAAAAAGAACAAACGGGATATCAAGGGCTTTTCACCCGATGCCATGGATGCCATGATCCGGTATGACTGGGAGGGCAATGTCCGGGAATTGATGAACTGCGTGGAAAGGGGGGTGGTATTGGCCAGGTCGGACTATATCGGCGCGGAGGATCTTTCCTTTGTCCCGGCCGTAAAAGACCAAGACCGGCGTGAACCGGATGAACCCGGCAGCCTTTCCCGCATCGAAGAAAAGGCCATCCTGTCCACCCTGGAATCTTCCCAAGGCAATAAGAGCGAGACCGCCCGGAAACTGGGGATTACCCGGAAGACCCTGCTGAAAAAATTAAAACAGTACGGGAAAATATAAACCGGATCAGAACCGCTCAATGAGCCGGTTGATGAGATAGGTGCTTTCCCGCAGGGCCTGTTCGCTGAAGGGGCCGAACCACTGGGCGATCTCATTGAAGCGGGAGACGAAAAGCGCTTTGTCGCCTTTTTCCAGCATGTCCATATGGCCGGCCAGGGAAGCCAGATATTCTTTTAACAGAAGCCTTCGCTCTTCTGTGGCAAAAATGATTTCCGAATACAGATCGCTGTCCTGGGCAAAGAGCCTTCCCACCATCCCCAGTTCCAGGCGGTAGATGGGGCTTGAAAATTCAAGGGTTTTTTCCAGGCGGACCTGCTTTTCATACAAAAACCGGCCAAAGCAGAAGGTGGCGAAATGGCGCAGGGCCTGAACGATTTCCATGACCTCGTCATGCTCCTTTGCCCCGGCCTCCACCATGACCGCTCCCCAGAGGGTAAACTGATCAATGAGCCAGCGGCATTGATCCGGAGCGCGGCCCGGCGTGACCACCATGATCTGTTTGTCCAGGGAGGTGGAGGTGGGCCCGAAGATGGGGTGAAGGCCCAATACCGGTCCCGGATGGGAATCCAGCATTTTTTTCAGGGGCTTTTCCTTGATGCTGGTCAGATCGGCCAGAAGGGTTTCGGGAGAAAGAAAGGGGGCGATTTTTTCAATGACGGCCCCGGTTTTATCAATGGGCACGGACACCAGGGCCAGGTCGATGCCTTGGGCCAGTTCCCCGGCCCTGTCCCAGCCGTATTCCGTCAGAATCCGGACCTCATACCCGGATTTTTGAAACAGGGAGGCAAAAAAGCCGCCCATCTGTCCTGCCCCGCCGATAATCAGGATCCTGGCCCCGGGCCGGACCCCCTTATGGGCCATTTTGTCGGTCTGCTCCACCCGGGACTGCCTCAGAATGACCCGGTAAAGGTCTTCGAGAAAATCCGGTTCAAGCCCGGTCTTTTCCGCCGAGGCCCTGAGTTTTGAGATCAGATCCTCTTCCCTGGCGGGATGGTACACCGGCACATGGTATTTTTTTTTCAGGCGCACCACTTTTTCAACTTCAGCCTGGCGTTTGGCCAAAAGGGAAAGAATCCGGGAATCAATACCGTCGATCTCGTTGCGGAGCGGGATGATTTCTTCTTCAAATGCAGGTTTGTCCTGGTTCATGGTGTCCTTTCTTCTGTCAGTATTGAAGAATGGAGTATCATGAATCTTCATCTCTTTCAAGCATAACCGCCGGGTCTTGGTCAGGGAAGGCCCAATGGCCTTAAATAAAAAAAATCCCCTGCCTTGCGTATTCCATCTATTTGGTTTATAGAAAACTAGGCCCACGGCAGCAATGACTCCAACCCGATGATGGAACCCGATGATGAAAACAGATATGAAACTTCAGGACGAAATTATCAAAAGAGTCCGCAATCTGACCCAGGCACGGCAGGAAGAGATTCTGGGGATTCTGAAATCCTGGCAGACCGGAAAACAGAGGGAATATCAGCGCTTGCAGACCAAGGCCGATATTGATGTGGTGGTGGGGGACCGGGTCATCCGGACCCAAACTGCGGATATCAGCGCCGGCGGCCTTTTTATCCAGGCAACGGGAAAATTTGAGCCTCACAAAAGCGTTCGCCTCGTTTTCACCGTACCGGGATCACTCAAGCCCTTCAAGCTCCAGGGAAGCATTGCCAGGGTGGAAGAAACCGGCATCGCCATCCAATTTGAAAACATCACCCCTTATTTCAAAGAGATTCTGGATGACGTGATTTGGGAAAACCAGGACCCGGAAAAGCCTAATCCCTGATCCTGTCCCCACCCCTTTGCCGCGGATGAATCCGGGAAAGAAAAAAGCTTAAAATAACTCCAAGGCCGGCAACACAGCCCAGGAACCATGATCCCGCCGTCCAGGACCCGGTTTGTGATACTAGAAAGGCAAGAACCGGAGGGCCGATGACCTGGCCCAATTGCCCGAACTGGACCACCAGTCCGTTGGTGGTGGCAACCCGGTTTTCGGACGGCGCATAGGCCGGAACCGCCCCCAGAACACAGGCCGGAATCAGCCCGCCGAAAATTGAGAAGATCAGGCAACCTGAATAATTGATGATAAAATGAGGGGTATCCAGGTAGATGACCATGGCGCTGGTTCCCATGACCACCCCGGCCAGGGCAATGAGTTTGAACCGGGCCAGGCCTATTTCCAGCAATTTGCCGGCGGCAAGATTGCCGAAAATATTCACAAAGACCATGCCTGCCGTCAGAAATGAGGATTCGGCTTTTGAAAATCCGTATTTTTCATTGATGAGGGTGGGTAAAAATCCCATGACCGTAAGCCATTGAAGGGCATAGGTGACGAAGATCAGGGAGAGAACCAGGGGGCCGGGGCTTTTCAGGGTTGTGACCATATCTTCCAGGATTTTTTTGAACCGGATACCCCGGGACGGGTTCATAAACCGGATAGGGGCGGTCTTTTTGGATAATAAAAGGGTATAGGCCGACAGGACGACGGCATTGATCTGCCATGCGCCTCTCCAGTCCGTGCCCATCAGGATCACCGGCAAAAGGACCATCATGAGAGAGACGCCCAGGGGAACATAACAGGTCCAGATGGAAAGGGCGAGTTTCAAATCCCTGGGTTTCACCACCTGGAAAATCAGGGTTGGCGTACTGATGATGACGGCCAGGAAACCGGTCCCCTCAAGAATCCGGGTCGCCAGGAGGCCTGGGTAAGAAAGGGAGAATGATCCCAAAAGGGAACCGGCCGCCTGGAGGACAAGCCCGGCCAGCATGAGGCGGCGATGGCCCACGGCATCGGCAATGGCGCCGGTGAAGGTCCCCATGAGAAGCCCGGTAAAGGTAAAAACAGACAAGAGCCATCCGGCATCGAAGAGGCTGATGCCGAGATCGGCCCTCATGTCCGATAGAACCGGCGGAACCTTTCCCACCTGGAAGGCCGACAGGATGCCGGCCCCGAAAAGAATGAAGATCAGTCCCCAGGGGCTTTTGGTGTTCATTGGTGCTTTCCTTTTTTATTGTTCAAAGGCATTTTTTTATCATATCCGGATCGAACTGGATACTTTATTTTTCACCGGCATCCGTACAGATTTTCCCGCCCTTCAATCCATGGCTTGACAAGAAAAGGCCGGGCGTATTAGGTTGAAAGCGGACTGCCATTGAAAATAAAGGAGAATATCATGAAGGACCACACCCCAAAGCTCCTGGATGCCCTGGATGCCTTTGAAGACGGCATTTATATTGTCAGTGACGATTATACGGTCGAATATATGAACAAATACATGAAGGTCTTGTTCGGGGACAGGGTCGGCAATAAATGCCACGAGGTGCTGGTGGGATCGGAAAAGCCCTGTGACTGGTGCAAATTTGAAGAGATTTTTAAAAAAGGGGAAACCCATCACAGCCAGGTGTATATTGAATCGGTGGACAAATTTTTCTCCCTGTCAGAAATGCCGGTGGCCAACCAGGACGGTACCAGATCAAAACTTTCCATATACAGGGATATCACCCATTCCGTTCGGCAGGAGGAAAAACTCAAATCTTCCAAGGAAAGCTATCAGCGACTGTTTAAGCATGTGGGGTGCGGAGTCTTTATCAGCAGCAAGGAAGGCCGGTTTCTGGATGTCAACCCGACGCTCCTGAAAATGCTGGGATACCAGGACAAGGAGGAATTTCTTTCCCTGGACCTGGCCAGAGATGTATATTTAAGTCCCGCCGACCGGCAGAAATATACGGAAAATATTGAAAAAAAAGGCAAGGTGGTGGATTACGAGGTCAAATGGCGGCGCCGGGACGGGCATATCATCCATATCCTTTTGACCAGCAATGTCCGGTATGGGACCAAAGGAGAAATCCTGGGATATGAGGGCATCGTCGTGGACCAGACCCGGCGGAAAAAGCATGAGATTGAATTAAAAGAAGCCCATGATTTCCTGGACAAGATTATTTCATGTTCTCCCAACGCCATCATGGCCATGGATACCAGGGGCTTGATCCTGCTCTGGAATCAGGGCGCGGAAAATATTTTCGGGCTGAAAGCCTCGGAAGTGGTGGGGAAAATGAGCATCCCCCAGATTTTTTCCGTCAAGGTTGCCCAAAAAGTCAACAAACTGCTCAGGGATGAAAATTTCGGGGGCAAGGGCAAGCTGAATTCCTATCCTTTGAATTTTACAAAAGAGACCGGGGAAGTGCTTGAAGGAAACCTGTCCGCCAGCCTGATCTATGACGAAAAAGGCGAGGAAGTGGCATCGGTGGGGCTGTTTGTGGATTTAAAGGAAAGACTCCGGACGGAAAGGGAACTGAGCTCGGCCCGGCAGCACCTGCTTCAGTCCGAGAAGCTGGCCGCCATGGGGCGGCTCACCTCCCAGATTGCCCATGAACTGAACAATCCGCTCTTCGGCATCATGAATACCCTTGAATTGATGAAAACCGAGATTTCCCCTGATAATAAGCGCCGCCGCCTCCTGGACATGTCCCTGTCCGAGATCGTCCGCCTGGCGGACATGCTCAAAAAAATGCTTTCCTTTTCCCGGCCGGACCAGGACAAGCGGGTGGAGATGGATATCAACGTGGTCCTGGATGAACTCCTGCTGCTCTACGAAAAACGCTTCCGGGAAAACAGCATCAAGGTTCACCTGGACCTGGCCGAAAATCCGGGGATGATCCTGGCTTCCCGTGACCAGCTCCGCCAGGTTTTTATCAATATGTTTTCCAATGCCATGTACGCCATGCCCGACGGCGGGAGTCTGGAAATTTCCACCCGGATTTCAGGGGACAGGCTTTATATCGTTATCCGGGATACGGGAACAGGGATTAAACCCGAACACATCAAAAAGGTCTTTGATTCATTCTTTACGACCAAGACCGAGAGCGTCCAGGGCGTTGGCCTTGGCCTTTCCGTGTGCTACGGGTTCGTCAAGGACCATGACGGCGACATCACGGTGGAATCCGAAGAAGGCCAATGGACCAAGTTTACCATCATGCTGCCCCTTTCAGGAAATAAAATGTAGGATAGACTCATTCGCTTTTGGTTTTTTGGTATCCCCTTCTTGACAAAGGGCTGGTTCCCGTCCTAAAGGGTAGCTGGCCCATATATGGGGTCAGTATCATTTTTAACAAGGGGCGGATGAAGACTGATGAGGGTCAATTTTTCCAGTACCGGGAATAGCAGGCCCCAGGGACTATTTCAATTCAACCCGGCCGTCCGGCGCAGCGCGGCAATGGTTGTCGTCTGGCTTTTGATCGTCAACGGCTTTGCCCTTGTGGCCTTCAACCGGCTGAATCTTGCCCCGGACACCGCCTTCAGATGGATCGCAAGAGCCGGGATCACTCCGCCCGCCCAAAGCTGGGAGATCGTGGACATCCACAACCGCTGGGATTCTTACTGGTATCTGGACATTGTTAAAGAAGGGTATTATCTGCGTGGGGAAAAAGGCATTGCCAATGTGGTTTTTTTTCCGCTCTATCCGTTTTTAATTCGGGTGACGGCTCCCCTAGTCGGGGGTGACCCGGTCCTGGCCGGCTGGATGGTCAGCAGTGTTTTCCTGGTTCTGGCCGCAGCAGTGCTGGTCCGCCTGGCCCAACGGTTTCACCCGGAAATCGACCCGCTGATGCCGGTCCTGTTTTTACTGGCCTATCCCACGGCCTTTATCCTCAATGCCGTTTATTCGGAATCCCTTTTTCTTTTTCTGTCCCTGGCCGTGGTCTATTATGCCAGGGAAGAGAAGTTTCTGATCGCAAGCTTGTTTGCTGCCTTTGCTTCGGCCACTCGCATTGCGGGTCTGTTTTTATGCGTGCTGCTGCTGGTCGAATTTATTCACAGCCGGGGCTGGAAATCCTTGTTCAGCAGGCGTGTTTGGCCGCTCTTTCTGGCGCCGTCCGGGGCCTTTGGATTCTTTTTGTATCACTGGGTCGCCTTTGGGGATTTTTTTCTTTATCTCAAAATCCAATCCAACTGGGGCAGGGATTTTGAGTTTGCTGCCGGCGATTATGTGATGCGGAACAGTCCTTATTGGATCAATATGGTCACGGATCTGTTATTTATGGCCCTGGTCATTGTGATCGGCCTGCTGGCCCTGAAGCGGTTGAGGATTTCATACGGTATCTATATGCTGGTGTCCATGGGGATTGCCTTAAGCACCGGAACCTTTCTTGCGGTCACCCGTTATTCCATGATGCTTTTCCCCATTTATCTCATGGCAGCCGCCATGGGTTCGGTTTTGGGTCGCGGGGCCTGGATGCTGACCTCGGTCCTTTTGCTGGCCATGAATATCATTGCCTTTCTGAATCATTACTGGGTCGGTTGATTCTTTTGATGGAACAGGATATATCAGGGAGCAGGTCAATCCCGTGGAAGAACACAATGCTGGAAAAGGCAGATTCCCTATGAATGAAGAGCCATCCCCCGTAACCGTCATCGCTGCACAACCCACCCTGTCCGTTGTGGTCCCGGTGTTTAATGAAGAGGAGAATATTCCGCTTTTGTATCAGCAGTTGGTCGAAACGATGCAGCCTTTGGCCGACAGCTTTGAGCTGATTTTTGCCGATGACGGCAGCCGGGATGAGTCCTGGCTTGCCGTTACCGCGCTGGCCGAAACAGATGCAAGGGTGAAAGGCGTCCGGTTGTCACGTAATTTCGGGCATCAATACGCCCTCATGGCCGGGCTGGAAATGGCCCGGGGCGATGCCGTGATTATGATGGACTGCGATCTTCAGCATCCGGTGGAAATGATTCCGGTCCTTTTGGAACGGTGGCGCTCGGGGTTCAAGGTGGTTAAAACCCTGCGCAGGGACCATTGTGAGATCGGATGGTTTAAACAATGGACATCCCGGGGCTTTTACCGGCTGTTTTCCTATCTGAGCGGAGTAAATTTGAGGCCGGGCCTGGCGGATTTCCGGCTGCTGGATCGCCAGGCCCTCCAGGAATTGCTCCGGTTCAGCGAAGAGGGCTTGTTTTTGCGCGGATTGACCGAATGGATCGGATTCCCTTCCTGCGTGGTTCCCTACCAGTCCGGGAAGCGGATTAACGGTCGGTCCCAGTATAGTTTAAGAAAAATGATCAGCTTTGCCTGGAAAGGGGTCAGTTCCTTTTCCATTATGCCTTTGCGGATCGGGATCATCATCGGTCTGATAGGGAGCCTGGTGTCGGTGTGCGGCATTTTCTACGCCTTCTGGGGAAAAATTTTCGGTAGGGGAACCGTGCCCGGCTGGGCTTCGACCCTGATGGTCATTTCCCTTTTGTTTTTCATCCTGTTTGTCTATCTCGGCATCCTTGGGGAATATGTGGGCCGTATCATCATTGAGGCCCGCCGGCGTCCCCGGTTCATTGTCTGTGATACCAAGGGCTTTGCCGACAATCTTTCATACGGGCAAATCGCATCATCCCATGAACCCCGCTGCCGATAGTCTTTCATTTGAATCTCAACCCTTTGCCCGCCTCATTGTCAATGCGGATGATTTCGGCATATCAAAGGCTGTGAATGACGGTATCGCCGAAGCTCATTGCCGGGGCATCGTCACCGCCGCCTCCCTCATGGCCACGGGCAGGGCCTTTGATCATGCCGTTGCCCTATGCCGAGCCTTTCCCGGCCTGGATGTGGGAATCCATTTAACCCTTGTGGCTGAAAAAGCCCTCCTGGGCGAAAACTCTTCCCTGGCCGGAAAAGACGGACGTTTCCCAGCCGATCTCCATAAATTCCTGAAGCGTTTTTTCTGTCGGCGGATCCGATTGGCGGATATCCGGGCCGAATGGGATGCCCAGATCCGGCGCGTTCTGGATTGCGGTATCCGGGTGACGCATATGGACAGCCATCAGCACCTGCATGCCCTGCCCGGAATTCTGAGGCTGACCTTTGATCTGGCCCGTCAATATCATATCCCCTTTGTCCGCATCCCCTTAGAGGACCGCCTCATCGTCCGGCCCGTCACAGCCCCCGGCCTTGTCCGCATGGCCGGCGCCATGGCCCTGGGCGCTAGTTTCAGACTTGCCCGGATGCATGGGCAATGGGCGGCCGGGTTTCCATCCCCCCGGTTTTTGGGGTTCCATGAGGGGGGACATCTCAACCCCATGAATCTGGAACGGATATTGAAAGCCTTAACCCCTGGCCGGGTCTACGAACTCATGTGCCATCCCGGATTTACGCCTGAAGAGCCTGAGATCAGGAGGTGGAACTATGACCACCACACCGAATTCAAGACCCTTACCAGCCCATTCATTCGTTCCCTGATCACGGCCCGCCATATCCGGTTGTGCCGTTTTGCTGATTTATCCGATGCGCTGCCCGCGCTGAAACATCATCCAGTATTGGGTCCCGACGGGAAAGGATAGAAGTCTTTTCTCAACGGCGGCAAGTCGTTTGTTTTTCAGCCACTGGGGGGGAAGAAGGTTGATATAGGCAGACTCCCGAAAACTGAAAGAATTCTGTGAAAACAGGTTTCGGGTTGTGGCGGCCCGCAATAAGCGGGCATCCCTGTCAAAGGGGCAGGTTTTCACGAGAAGGCGGGTGAAGGGATTCATGGGGTTCTGCTCCCATATCACCAGTCTTCCATCGGGTTTTACCCGCTGGTACAAGGTCCTTGCCGTTTTTGACCGCTCTTTTGGGGGAATATGGTGAAACACATGGCAGCTCACCACAAGATCAAATCGGATGTCCCGTGGAAACTCAGACCAGTGGCTCGCAAGGGTGACGGGTCTGCCGTTCAGAAGGGTCCGGGCTTCCTTGAGGGAGTCTTTTGAGGTGTCAAAGCCGGACAGGCGCAATCGCCTTGTATCCAGAAGCGGCCTTAACTTATCTGATTCCAGAATGCATTTCAGCATTCTCCCGTTGCCGCAGCCAAAGTCAAGATAAGAAAATTCTCCCTCCCCGGATTGGGATAGTATCCATTGGACGGCATGGGCCGCTCTCTGGGTGATGAAGCTTTCGCTTTGGACGCCGGGGGGAAGGCATTGATTGTGTATTCTTTCATAATCCCCGGCCACCTGATCAAAAATATTCTGGGTCATAAGGATTCCTTTCCTGAACAACGGGAAGCATCAGATTTTTGCCCCGGTGCCGGCTCCCGTCCGGATCTTGGCCGTCCGGAAGATACCAGCGCCGGTGATCATGGCGGAAATCAGCCCCATGATGATCACCGGCAGCAGTTGGATAAAATGATTGGTCAGGGTATAACCGGCAGCGGTCCCGGTTCCCACGCCGAAGAGGGATAATCCGAATACGCCACCGGCCTCCCACACCCCCCAGTAGCCGGGAGCCGAGGGCAGGGCAATAAAGAGACAGATGATCACCATGAGGGCAACGGATTCGGGATAGGACAATTCAACGCCGGGGCAGCCCTTGGCCATGACATAAAAAGACAGGGCGCTTCCTCCCCAGATGAGCAGGGTGAGGATGAGACACTGGATTGTTTTCCCAGGTTTTTTTAAAAGGGAAAACCCGGCAGCAAACAGGTTGATCAGATCCGCCAGGGGCTGCATGAGTTTTTCCCTTAGTCTTTGCTTTAAAGCTGTTGAGGCAAAAGGGAGGATTCCGGGAGCGGATAATATCAGTTTTTGAATCAGGGATCGGGTCAGGGGAAGCAGAATCAAAAAGATGCCCCCCATTAATATCAGACAGAGGCGGATCAGACCTTTCCCTAAGCTGGACAGCATGTTCGGAGTCAATTGGTATCCTCCAAAGGAAACCGTAAGTCCCGGCTCCAGGTCCAGTGTGGTTAAGACGGCAAAAGACAGGAGGATGAGAAAGCCCATGTCCAGAACCCGCTCCATGGCAACCGTGGCAAGCCCCGTGGTAAAGGGCAGGTTTTCTTTTTTGGCCAGGACATAAGGCCTTGCTGCCTCGCCGACCCTTCCCGGCAGAATGCTGTTGAGCATAAACCCGATCATGAGGGGATGGAACGCCTGCCAAAAACCGAGTTTTATCCGGCTCTCCAGGATGATGCGCCAGCGAAGGGCCCGCAGCACGAAGCAGGGAACGACAATCGCCCCGGACAGGAGGACCCATCCATAATTGATTTGGGCCAGATAAGCGAACAGATCGGGGAACGGGACCCGGTGCAGGGCCAGGTATAGTGCGGCAGCGGAAACTATAATGCCCGCCGTTAATGAAAAAGCCGTCCTTTTGTTCATGTTCTGATCCGCTCCTTTTTTCCCGTCCTATACCAGATTGTGACGGCTTTGAAAACAGGCTAATTTCCAGGGAGGGTTTTCGTTCTACGAAATATTTCTTGATTATATTTATTCTATTTATTATAGTTATTTCATAAAATTTATTTTGCTTGACAAGATAAATTTTATGAAATAACTATAAAAACTAAATTTCAACATCACCAAACAAGGAGGTGCCATGGAAGACACGTTGACTGTATTCACTGCCAGCAAATATTGCAATGTTTCGTCTAAAACCATCATCAACTGGGTTGAGGCCGGACACATCAAAGCATATCGCACCGTTGGCGGACATCGCAGAATCAAAAAATCCGATCTGGAGGAGTTTATGAAAACCCAGGGAATTCCCATCCCCCAGGAAAAAGACCAGGGCGCCCGGAAGAAGATCCTTGTCGTGGACGATGATATGATCATTGTGGAGTCCATTGTACAGGCTCTGGAAGAAGACCAGTTTGATTATGAAGTGATTTCCGCCTCGGACGGATTTGAGGCCGGGCTCCAGGTGAATCATTTTAATCCGGATCTTCTGATCCTGGATATCATGATGCCGGATATCAAAGGCTATGAAGTCTGTAAGAAAATCAAATCCAGTGAAAAATCAAAACATACCAAAATCATTGTTTTGTCCGCTTATCTGGATGATGAGAAATTTGCCAGGATGAAGGAAAACGGAGCCGATGTCTGTTTTTCAAAACCGTTACCGCTGCCCCAGCTCAAGGATGAAGTGGCTAAATTACTGGGATTAAAATAGGAAGGAGGCAGATCATGAATTTAAAGGAATCTTTGGAAAAAAAGAGATTTGTGGTGACATCCGAAGTCCAGGTTCCCCTCGGAGATGAAGAACCCGAGGCAATTGTTGAAAGTCTGAATAAAGTCAAAGGCCGTGTGGACGGCCTTTCCGTCGCTGAAATAGAATTGGAAGGCGTGGTGGGAGACACCATTAAGACCTGCGGACTTCTGAAAGATAATAATCTGAATGCCATCTACCAGACCACAACAAGAGATAAAAACCGTTATCAGTTGCAAAAAGATCTGACCCTTGCCCATGAAACCGGTGTTGAAAATCTGCTGGTGTTTACCGAAGACTATCGGATTGCCGGGGACACCCTTCAGGAATCCATGTTTTTCCATGTGGATTCGGGGAAACTGGCCTCGGTCATGGATCATCTCAGACAGGGCGTGACCATTGAAGGGAAGGAACTGGATCAAAAGATCGATTTTGTATTGGGGTCCGGAGTGGAAACCCCCTGGGGGAAAAATATGCCCAAACGGGGCATGGAAGAAATGGAAGATATGATGAATGTGGGAACGGGGTTCTTTCTGACCACGCCGATTTTTGATGTGGACCAGTTTGCCCGGTTCATGAAACAGGTGGAGCCCTTTAAGGTCCCGGTCATTGCCGAAGTCATGATCCTGAGAACCGCAGGCATGGGAAAATTTCTCAACCGGCATTTCAAATCCGGGCTGGTTCCCGAATGGGTGATTCAAAAACTGATGCAATCACCGAATAAGCCGAAGGCCAGCATGGAACTGTTTGCCGATACGGTAAACAGCCTGAAAGATATCTGCCAAGGGGTTCATATCATTACCATCGGCGGGGTGGATAACCTGGTGCAGTATTTGAACGCAGCCAAATTAAGATAAGGGAGAGCTTACAATGGCAGAGGCGATTAAGATTGATGAACTGGATATCGAGTTTAAAGACGAGGTCCTGGGAAAGGTACCGACTGCGAATTTTGATCTGTGTCTGACCTGTGGAACCTGTACCGGCGGATGCGCCGCTTCGGACCTCATGGGTATGGATCCGAGAAAACTGGTCCGGATGCTGACGCTGGGCATGGACGACGTGATCCTGAAAAGCAACTGGAAATGGGTGTGCAGCATGTGCCAGCGGTGTGTGGCGGTGTGCCCCATGAAGATCAATATCCCGGCCCTGGTATACAACCTTCGGGCCACCATTCCCAGGGAGAAACGGCCCAAGGGAATCCTCGGGTCCTGTGACCAGCATATCCGGACCGGCAGCGCCATGGGCGCCCAGAAAGAGGATTTTGAATTCACGGTCCTGGATGTGGCCGAAGAAATCCGGGAAAGCCATCCCGGTTTCGAAGACATGGAAGTGTCCGTGGACCGGGTAGGCGCGGCCATGGTATTGAATCAGAATTCCCGGGAGCCGGTGACGGAGCCCGAGGAAATGGGGCCCTTGTGGAAAGTCCTTCATGCGGTGGGGGCGGACTGGACCTATCCCTCGGTCATGTGGGCCGGGGAAAATTATTGCATGTTTATGGCCGATAACGAGGGATGGAAATATATCATTGAGGAATTTGTCCACCATGTGGACAACAACCTCAAAAGTCCCCTGGTGGTCAACACGGAATGAGGGCATTCTTACTATGCAATCCTGGAAGGGTTGCGAAAATTCAATATCCCTCATAAATTTCAACTGATCACCATCATTGAACTTTATGCCCAATGGATCAGGGAAGGCAAACTCAAGGTCAATGCCGACTGGAACAAGGACATAAAGGCCAAATTCACGGTTCAGGACCCCTGCAATATCGGGCGGAAAAGCGGTTCCAACAAAATCGTGGACGACCTGCGGTTTGTGATCAAGACCGTTGTGGGGGAAGAAAATTTCATTGATACCGTGCCCAACCGGGACAATAATTATTGTTGCGGCGGTGGCGGCGGTGCGTTGCAGGCAGGATTCCCCGAGGAAAGGCGGGCCTTCGGCAAGATCAAATTCAACCAGATCGCCGCCACCGGGGCCAATTATGTCATTGCCCCCTGCCATAACTGTCACGGTCAGATCGAGGACATCGGCCACCACTATGGCGGCAATTACCATGTGGTTCATCTGTGGACCATCATCTGTCTTGCCATGGGGGTCCTGGGTGAATCTGAAAGAACCTATCTCGGGCCGGATCTGGCTGAAGTGGGATTATAAATAAGGAGGAATTCAAATGGCCGAAAAAGGTAGAGGGTCGGTGATGGTTGTCGGTGCCGGCATTGCAGGTATCCAGGCTTCGCTGGATCTGGCGGATTCCGGATATTATGTATACCTCGTAGATAAAAACACAGCCATTGGCGGAACAATGGCCCAACTGGATAAAACCTTTCCCACCAACGACTGTTCCATGTGCATCATTTCCCCCAAGCTGGTTGAAGCGGGCAGGCATCTGAACATCAAACTCCTGACCATGACGGAGATTGAAGAGGTGTCAGGTGAGGAAGGCGATTTCACGGTAAAACTCAAACAGAAACCCAGATTTATAGACCTTTCCAAATGCACGGCCTGCGGTGAATGCGCCAACGTCTGCCCCGTGGAACTGCCCAGCCAGTTTGATGAGGAACTCCGGGACAGGAAGGCGGCTTTTAAGCTCTATCCCCAGGCCATGCCCTCGGGTTTTGCCATTGAAAAAAAAGACAGGGCCCCCTGCCGTCTGACCTGTCCTGCCGGACTCAATGTCCAAGGTTATGTCCAGATGGTCAAGCAGGGCAAATATGAACAGGCCCTTGAAATTATCATGGAACAACTGCCCCTGCCCGGGGTTCTCGGAAGGGTCTGTCCCCATGAATGCGAAAATGCCTGTAGACGGTGTGAGGTGGATGAACCCGTAGCCATCCGGGATCTAAAACGTTTGGCCGCCGACAGTTTTGACCCGCGTAAGGTCAAAATCGATTGTGCGGTTAAGATCGGCAAAAAAGTGGCCATTATCGGATCAGGCCCGGCCGGGCTTTCCGCCGGGTATCACCTAGCCCGGAAAGGTGTGGACAGCGTGATCTTTGAAGCCCTGCCCCAGGCCGGCGGCATGCTCCGGGTGGGCATCCCCGACCATCGCCTGCCCCGGGAAGTCCTGGACAAGGACATCGAGGTCATCACCAACCTGGGGGTTGAAATCAAACTCAATACCCGGCTCGGCAAGGATTTTACCGTGGACAGTCTTTTGGCTGACGGATTTGATGCCGTATTCCTGGGTCTTGGCGCCCATAAAGGGATTACTCTGGGCATCCCCGGCGAAGACCTGGACGGGGTCTGCCAGGGTGTAGATTTCTTGAGAGAACTGAACCTCACCGGGGAAACCCGGGTGGGCAAACGAGTCGGGATCATCGGTGGGGGCAACGTGGCCATTGACGTGGCCAGAGCAGCTTTAAGGATGGGCGCTGAGGAAGTTACCCTCCTCTACCGCAGAACAAGAAAAGAAATGCCGGCCTGGGAAGAGGAAATTCATGCGGCCGAAGAAGAAGGAACAAAGATCGTTTATCTGGCCGCACCCCAGACGCTCATCGAAGAAAACGGAAGGCTCAAAGCCGTCCGGGTGATCAAAATGGAGCTGGGTGAACCCGACGCCTCGGGCCGGAGACGCCCGGTTCCCGTGCCCGGCAGTGAATATGACATTGAGATCGACCAGCTCATCCCGGCCATCGGCCAGAGACCGGATCTGTCCGCCCTTGAAAACCTGACGGGCCTGAAAATCAGCAAATGGGACACCACCGAGGTGAATCCCGTGACCCTGGCCACGGACCGGCCGGGTGTCTTTGCCGGCGGCGATGTCCAGACCGGCCCCAGTGTTGCCATTGCAGCGGTGGCGGCAGGCATGGAAGCCGCCGAATCCATTTTCCGGTATCTGAAAGGCCTTGATATGGAAGAGGGAAGACAGCTTCCCCAGGTTAATAACCCCCAATACAGACCTATCACCGATGAGATGCAACAGGAAAAACGGGCGAAAATGCCCGAGCTGGCCCTTGAAAAACGATTCGGGAATTTTGACGAGGTGGAACTGGGGTATGGCGAAGAAGAAGGACAAAAGGAAGCGGCCCGGTGCCTGAACTGCGGATATTGTTCCGAATGCCTCCAGTGTGTGGATGCCTGTCTGGCCCATGCCGTGGACCATTCCATGACCCTGATCGAGCATACGCTGAACGTGGGCGCCGTTATTCTCTCCCCCGGCTTTACGCCCTTTGAACCCACCCAGATGACGCCCTATTGTTACGGCCACAGTCCCAATATTATGACCAGCCTGGAATTTGAAAGGATTTTGTCGGCATCGGGCCCCTATGGCGGACACCTGGTCCGGCCATCCGATCACAAGGAACCCAAAAAGATCGCCTGGCTCCAGTGTGTGGGGTCAAGGGATATCAATAAAGGGGACCATGCCTATTGTTCCGGCGTCTGCTGCATGTATGCCAATAAACAGGCCGTCATTGCAAAGGAGCACAGCGACAAGGATCTGGATACGGCCATCTTTTTCATGGACATGAGAACCCATGGAAAGGAATTTGATAAATATAATCTAAGGGCCCAGGATGACAGCGGGGTCCGTTTTATCCGGTCCCGGATTCATTCGGTTTTTCCCGAGCCCGGAGATACCTACCGCCTGGTCTATTCCACGGAAGCCGGATCCATGGTGGAAGAGATTTTCGATATGGTGGTCCTGTCCATAGGGCTTGCGCCAAATAAGGATGCCCAGGCCCTGGCGGAAAAAATGGGGATTGAACTCAATCAACACGGGTTTGCCAAAACCGACAACCTGTCCCCGGTCAGCACCAGCAGAAAAGGGATCTATGTCTGCGGCACCTTCCAGGAACCTAAGGATATCCCGTCTTCGGTTATGGAAGCCTCTGCTGCGGCATCCAGCGCCACCATGGCCCTGGCCGCCGACCGGTGGAGCCAGACCAAAACCAAGGTGCTGCCGCCGGAAAACGATTTCACCGGCCAGAAACCCAGGATCGGAGTCTGGGTATGCAACTGCGGGATCAATATCGGCGGCATTGCCGATGTGCCGGCCGTCCGGGATTACGCCGCCACCCTTCCCTATGTGGTCCATGTGGAAGACAAATTGTTCACCTGTTCCCAGGATTCCCAGGACCATATGAAGCAGATCATCAAGGAGCACCAGCTCAATCGGGTCATTGTGGCGGCCTGTTCGCCCCGGACCCACGAACCCCTGTTCCAGGAAACCATCCGGGATGCCGGCCTGAACAAATATTTGTTTGAAATGGCCAATATCCGGGATCAGAATACCTGGGTTCATATGAAAGAACCGGACAAAGCTACGGAAAAGGCCAAGGACCTGGTCCGCATGGCCGTGGCCAAGGCAGCCCTCATCGAACCCCTGCACCAGGTCAGCCTGGATATCAAGAAATCACTTCTGGTGGTGGGCGGCGGTGTGGCCGGCATGGAAGCGGCCCTTGGCGCAGCAAGCCAGGGCGTGGAGGTCCATCTGGTGGAAAAAACAGGGGAACTGGGCGGCATCGCCCGGCATCTGAATACCACCTGGCAGGGTGAGAACATCAAGGATTATCTTGATGTCCTGGTGGCCGGAACCAAGGCCCATGAATCCATCCATCTGTATCTGGATGCTGAAGTGGATTCGTTCACCGGGTCCATGGGAAATTTTATCACCACGGTCAAAGGCAGCAGTGGGATGACCACCATCGAGCACGGGGCCGTGATTCTGGCCACGGGCGGAAATGAATATAAACCCCATGAATACCTCTACGGAGAGCATCCCAATGTATTGAGCCACCTGGATATGGATGCGGCCTTAAGGGGCGGTGACGACAGAATAGACAAGGCAAAGGCCGTTGTCTTTGTCCAGTGCGTGGGATCCAGAAACAATGACCGTCCCTATTGCAGCAAGGTCTGCTGTACCCATAGCCTCAAGAGCGCCATTGCCCTGAAGACCATGGACAAGAAAAAACGGGTCTATGTGGTGTACCGGGATGTCCGGTCCTACGGCTTCAGGGAAGATCTTTACCAGAAGGCCAGGAGTCTCGGGGTCCTGTTTATCCGGTATGATCTGGAGAAAATGCCGGACCTCAGGGTCAATGCCAACAAAGAACTTGAATTTTCGGTCATTGACCATGTCCTCCAGATGCCGGTCACCATCCATCCGGATCTGGTGGTTCTGGCGTCGGCCATTGTTCCGGGTGACAACAAGACCCTGTTTGAAAAATTCAAAGTCCCCACCAACAGCGATGGATTCCTGGTGGAAGCCCATGCCAAGCTGCGGCCTGTGGATTTTGCGTCCGACGGCCTGTTTGTGGCAGGGCTGGCCCATTATCCCAAACCCCTTGAGGAGAGTATTGCCCAGGCCAGGGCCGCCGTTGCCCGGGCCATGACCATTCTTTCCAGGGAGTCTTTGATGGTCGGCGGCGTCGTGGCCGAGGTAACGCCTGAAAAATGCGCGGTCTGCCTCACCTGTGTCAGGACCTGTCCCTATCACATCCCTTATATCTGTGAGGATGGGTATGCAAAGATTGAACCCTCGGAATGTCACGGGTGCGGCGCCTGTGTAGCGGAATGTCCGGGCAAGGCAATACGGCTGAACCATTTTACGGATCAGCAGATTATGGCAAAAACCGATGCGCTGTTTCAAGAGGCATAATTCACTGACGTAAGTGTTGAATAACGGAGGATCATCATGACCCAAGAATTTGAACCCAGGATCATCGCATTCTGCTGCCAGTATTGAGCGTATGCAGCCGGGGACCTGGCAGGTTCCATGAGACTGTCCTATCCTGCAGACATTAAAATCATTCAGGTGCCGTGCACGGGAAGGGTGGATATTCTTCACCTTCTGAATGCTGTTGAAGACGGGGCGGACGGAGTATATGTGGCCGGATGCCTTGAAGGGGAATGCCATTATATTTCAGGCAATCTCAAGGCCAGAAAGAAGGTGGCCTATGTCAAAAAAACATTGACGGAGATCGGTATTGAGCCGGAACGAGTGGAGATGTTCAATCTGTCTTCGGCCCAGGGTGCAAGATTTGCCGAGATTGCAAGGGAAATGGTGGGCCGGATCAAAGCATTAGGGCCCAGCCCCATCAAGAAGAAAACCCATGCGGCATGAAATATTGAACCAAACAATAACGGAAGGTGAATCATGATAGTAGCAGATCGAAAATCTCTCCAGGAAATATTGGCCATGGTGGCGGATAAAAAAAAGATTCTCATTTTGGGATGCAAGGGATGCGTGACCGTCTGCAATGTGGGCGGGTTAAAGGAAGTTGAGATCCTGGCCTCTTCCATGAAAATCGCCCGTAAAAAAGAAGGAAACGATATCGACATTGATATCCAGGTCCTGGAACGGCAGTGCGATACCGAATATGTGGCCGGCATCCGCGATGTTGTGGGAAACTATGAGGCCGCCGTTTCCCTTGCCTGCGGCGTCGGGCCCCAGTTCCTGTCGGAAATGTACAAGGACCAGACCTTTTATCCCGGCGTCAATACCACCTTTTTCGGCGGCGCCGTCCAGCACGGAATATGGGAGGAGCGCTGCGCCGGATGCGGGTCCTGCGTCATTCACAATTTCGGCGGACTCTGTCCCATTGCCCGATGCGCCAAAAGCCTCATGAACGGGCCCTGCGGCGGATCATCCAAGGGGGTCTGCGAGGTCAACAAAGACACGGTCTGTATCTGGGATGCCATTGTGAAAAAGAAAATGGAGTCCGGCCGCCTTGAAGATCTCATCGGCGTCAAAGCCATCAAGAGCTGGAAAACCGCCAGAGACGGCGGGCCCAGACGGAGCATCAGGGAAGAACTGATTCAGGGAAATATTTAAATGATAAAGGAGAGAACCAACATGAGTGAGCTTAAATCAGGCAGTAATCTTGAAAAGGTTCTGAAGGCCGGACATTTCGCATTCACGGGAGAATGCGGGCCGCCAAAGGGCGCCAATGTCGAACACCTGAAAGAAAAACTCAGCCACCTGGTGGGCAAGGTGGATAGCGTCAATATGACCGATAACCAGACCGCCGTTGTCCGCATGTCCTCCTGGGCCGGATCGATTCTCATGATGGAACAGGGCTTGGAGCCCAATTTCCAGATGGTCTGCCGGGACAGAAACCGCCTGGCCATGATGAGTGATATCCTGGGCGCCTATGCCCTGGGGGTCCGGAACATGCTCTGCCTTTCCGGTGACCACCAGTCCTTCGGCAACCACCCGGATGCCAAAAATGTTCATGATATCGATTCCATGCAATTGATTTCCATGGTCAAAAAAATGCGGGACGAGGGCAAATTCCTTAACGGTGAAGACATTGACGTGGCGCCCAAAATGTTCATCGGCGCGGCCGCCAACCCCTTTGCCGATCCCTATGAATACCGGCCCTACCGCCTGGCCAACAAGATTGAAGCCGGTGCGGATTTTATCCAGACCCAGTGCATCTTTAATATGGAAAAATTCCGGGATTTCATGAAAAAAGTGGTGGACATGGGCCTTCATGAACGCTGCTATATCTTGGCCGGGGTCACCCCCATGAAAAATGCGGGCATGGCCAATTTTATGTCCAAATATGTGCCGGGCATGGATATTCCCGAATCCCTGATCAAACGCTTGAAAGGCGTGGACAAGAGAGACCAGGCCGAGGAAGGCATCAAATTCGCCCTGGAACAGATCCAGGAATTCAAGGAAATGAAGGGTGTGGCCGGGGTCCACCTCATGGCCATTGAATGGGAGCACAAGGTCCCGGAAATCGCCGAAAGAGCCGGAGTCCTGCCCAGACCCAAGGTCTGATTTTTCTATTGTTTTTTATTGACGTGCGACACTAAAGCGTGACAACAAATATGGTGCGCTTTAGTGTCGCACAATGTTTTTTGGCGTACGTCATATCCTCCTTTCCATTGTGCCCAGGATGGACAGATAGCGATTCAAGAGGTCCCGGGCTTTTGATCCGTCAAAATAATGATCATCATAATTCATGAACACATCAAAGCCGTCATCCAGAGCCGATTGGGAACAGAGCAGGTTTAAGGGATAATGGAACCGGTTAAAGGTTTTGACCTGGGTGAGCCTGAGTCCGTTTAATCCGGAATAAAGGGCTTTCTGGATCTCCACTGTATTGTGGAAATGGATGAAATTAAAGGTGGCCTGGAACAGGAGATCCTCCCTGTCGATTCCCAGGTCCTTGCAGATCAGGGGAAGGGGGTATTTGCCGTGGGCCTCATGGCGCTGGAGTTCCCGGTGAACCCGACGGAGATCGTCCGGCGGAATTTCAGCCGGGTCCATGGTAAAGGGCATGAGATTCCAGAGATAGCCCACGGTTTCAAAGGGATGCGACATTTCCGCCGACCTCCGGTTGGTCACGATGCCGATGGTCAGGCGATTCGGTTTTGGCCCCGGGGAGGAGAGCAGGGTCAGGTAGGCGGACAAAAACAGGGTCTTGACCGGGACCTGGAGGCTGCCCGCCAGGGTCTTCAGGGCAAGTCCCATTGATGCCGGAATCTTTTCGGCTGCCGTGGGAGGGGAGGCCGGGCCGGGTTGCTTCGGGAACCGGGGGTCCCCAAATCCGGCCCGGAATTGGTTTTTCCAGAATCGGGCGCCGGCTTCGGACCGCCACCGGCTTTTTTCCAGGGCCACCAGGTCCCGGTATCCGGATAAAGGGGGCCTTGGCGCCGGATTTTCTCCCTTTTGCAGGGCCATATAAAAACCGAAAATGCCTTTCATGAATTCGGCATTGCTCCAGCCGTCAATGATACTATGGTGGAATTCCGTCAACAGGACAAGTCCTGTTTTTGAACAGGGGATCAGGAAGATGCGGTATAAAAGGGCCTTGGGGTCGGATGGATCAAAGGGGGCCGTTTCCCGGTTTTTTTTCATGACCCCGTCCACAAAGGCTTCAAGGCCGGAGCCGTCCCCTTGGAAGGATAAAACAGAAACAGGGGCATCTATCTTGCTCCGGACCACCTGGAAGGGGCGGTCCGGGTCCGGGACAAAGGAGGTCCGGAGGATGGGGTGCTCTTTTGTCACCAATTGGATGGCTTGAATCATGAGGGGAAGATCTAGGCGGGGATCTTCCAGGACATAGGCCTGCTGGAAATGGTAAAATCCCTGGTCCGGGACGCCGCCGGCATAATACCGCACCATATAGGACTGGTTGAGGCTTAATTCATAAGCATCTTCGATTCCGGCCGGGTCCAGGCCCCGGTCCCGGAGGTGTTGCTCTGGAATCTCGATGGCGGCGATCTGTTCCTGGGTCAGGGACCTGTCCGGACCGGCCTTTTTGATAAAGGGCGCCAGCCCGGTCACATTGGGATGGGCGAAAAAATCCGTCAGCCTCAGGGCCAGCCCCTCTTGTTTCAGTTTTGCTACAACTTTTACGGCCAGCAGCGAATCCCCGCCAAACCTGAAAAAATCGTCGGTTATGCCTATGTCCCGCCGTCCCAGAACCTGGCGAAAGGCCTGGAGCAGGACCTGTTCCACGGGGTCCCGGTCCTCGGCGGCCGGGACCCCGCTAGCGGCTGGGGAACGGATATCATCGGCATCCTCCATCTGCATCAGGCCTTTCCGGTCCACCTTGCCGTTGAGGGTCAGGGGCAGTTCATCCAGGATCACGAACCGGGCCGGAACCATATGGGAAGGCAGCTTTTTTTTCAGGTGCCGGTCCAGTGAATCCGGGAGGGCCTCTCTGTCTTTCTGCTCCGGAGTTTGATCCGCAAGGGTCAGATAGGCCGACAGATAGGAATGATCGCCCTTTGTCTTTAAGACCACCACAGTCTCCCTGATTCTGGGATGGGTCAGGATGCAGGATTCGATTTCCCCCAGCTCGATGCGGAATCCCCGGATCTTGACCTGGAAATCGATCCTGCCCAGGTATTCGATGCTCCCGTCGGGCAGGTACCGGGCCAAGTCCCCGGTCTGGTAGAGCCTGCCCTCACCGTAAGGATCGGCGATAAATTTTTCCCGGGTCAGGTCCGGCCGGTTGAGATATTCCCTGGCCAGCCCCACCCCACCGATATAGAGTTCGCCCGTGACCCCTGAGGGAACCGGGGCCCTGTTTTTATCCAGGATGTGGAGCCTTGTATTGGCAATGGGTTTTCCGATGGGCAGGACGGCCAGGGTTCCATCCTCCGGGGTGCAGGCCCGGAAGCTGACATCAATGGAGGCCTCGGTGGGGCCGTATAAATTATGCAGCTCCGCCCAGGGAAAGATGGTGAAGAATTTTCCGGCCAGGGCCGGGGCCAGGGCTTCCCCGCTGCTGAAAACCCGTTTCAGGCTCGGGCACCGGCCCGGTTCCTGTTTTGCCGTTTCCAGAAACAGGGACAGCATGGAGGGGACAAAGTGAAGGGTGGTGATCCTGAATTCATCAATGCAGTCCATGAGGCCGGCCGGGTCCCGGTGAAGGCCGGGAGGGGCCATGACCAGGGTGGCCCCGGTCATCAGGGGCCAGAAAAATTCCCAGACCGAGACATCAAAGGCAAAGGGCGTTTTCTGGAGAACCCGGTCCCCGGCCTGAATCGGATATTCCTCCTGCATCCACATGAGGCGGTTGAAAAGCCCTGCCTGTATGTTCACCACTCCCTTGGGCCGTCCCGTGGAGCCCGAGGTATAGATGGCGTATACAGAGGCATCCATGGTCAGGGCCGGGTCCGGGTCCGACGGGTCATAACCGGCCAGGGCCCCCTCTTCCAGGGTCAGGATCATCAATTGGTTTTCCAGACGGGCCAGTTTGTGACGCAGATGGTCCTGGGTCAGGATAAGTCCCATGCCGGCATCGGCGGCCATGAATTCGATGCGGTCCGCGGGCAGCTCAGGGTCCAGCGGCACATAGGCGCAGCCCGCCTTGACCACGGCATAGAGGGCCGTCACCATTTCCAGGGACCGTTCCATATAGACCCCGATAAAGCCGCCGGGGGCTTTATTCTTTTCACATATATACCGCGCCGCCTGATTGGTCCGGCTGTTTAATCGGGCGTAGGTCAGGCCGGGCCCCCCGGCCCTGCCGAAGATCACGGCCGGGGCTTCCGGGGTTTTTTTGACCTGTTCTTCAAAGCAGTGATGGACCGGTTTTATCCGGGGCCATATTTTTTCAGTCCGGTTCCATTCATACCATTGCCGGCGGAATTCATCCGGAGTCAGCAGGGCCAGTTGAGACAGGGGCTTGTCCGGGTAGCGGAGGCCGTCCAGGATCAGGTTTATGAAATGGCCCTGCATTCTTTTGACGAAATCCTCCTCAAAAAGACTTTCCCGGTATTCAAAGGCCAGTTCCAGGGTCCCGGCAGCCTTGTCATGGTCATAGAGCAGGGTCAGGTCGGCCATTACCTCCCCATAGTCCAGGAAGGTGGGTTTGAGGGCCAATCCCTTGAAACTCAAGGCATGGGTGCCGAAGGCGGTCTGGCCCAGGCTGATATTGATTTTTTCCGGGGAAAAGGTGGGATATTCCTGCCGCAGGTCCCGGATCAGGTCGGCATAGGGATATTGCTGGTGAAGGCGGTCGGCCTGCCTTTGTCCGGCGATGCGCTCCACCAGGGCCCCGAAGCCGATGTTCTCCGGGACTGCGGTTCGCAGCAGGACCTGGTTTGCCATGAACCCGGACAGGAAATTGAATTTCCGGTTTCGCGGCCGCAGATTGACGGGATAGCCCAGGACAATGTCCGCCTGGCCCGTATACCGGTACAGTAAGGCATTGAAGGCGGCGGCTAAAATGATAAAGGGGGTCTTTTTGAGTGAGCCTTTGACAGGGCTTTTGACCGGGCTTTTTTTTTGGCCCAGGGCTGAGATGCCGAGCACTGCCTCCTCCGGCAGGCTGAACCGCAGCCGCCTGCCCCGGGAGCCTTCCCCTCTCCGGGGAAGGCCGAAATCCACATGAAAGGCCGCATTTTTAAGGGTCGATTGCCAGTAAGCTCCATCGCTCTGCTGTTCAGGCCCGGGATAGGCCGAGCGGATATACTCCAGGTAAGCGCCCATATCCTTGTTCCGGGTGAAGAGGGTTTTGATGCCCATGGCCGCCCGGGTCAGCCAGGGCCGGTTATGGCAGAGGGAGAGGAGTTTCAGGCTCAGGGCCCCGGAAAAACCGTCGGATAGAATATGGTGGGAGACCTGGGAAAACAGGTATTGATCCTGGCCGAACCGGATCAACCGGTAGCCTTCCAGGGGATAATCCCTTACCAGGTCAAACCGTTGCCGGATGCTCTGTTCATGGATTTCCAGGGCCTTTGCCCTTAAATCCGCTTCCCTTTGGCCGGGTGCCGTCAGGTCTATAAACCTGAAATTCGGAATTTCAGGGAATTGAACCTGGGTCTTTCTTTTTTGAGCCTCAAGGCTGGCCTCTCTTTTGCTGAGAATCACCTGAAACGGTTCACCGGCCTTTTCCACGAAATACTGGCGATATCCGTCCAGATAGCCCCTGACCTGGGCCACGGCCTTTTTAAACCGGTCCAGATCCAGGGCCCCGTGCATTTCAAACTGGAAGGCGGTATTATAGGCCCTGCCGGCCGGGTTTAATTTCCATTCAATCCACATTCGTTTCTGTTCGGTGGTCAACGGGTAGGTTTTCATTTCAGGCTCCTCCATGTCTGGTTAAAGCTCGGCTCCCATCCAATATCATACCCTTCGATTTTATCCGAAAGCCCTGGTTTTTCTCTCTGTATGAATATCGGCCCGGATGCTGGAAATTGAAAATTGGCCCTTTAAAATAAATTGAAAATTGGATCTTTTTAAACCAATTTATTCCTGGTATTTCTCTTTATCAATACAAATTAAACTGAACCGGAGGCTTTATGCAGATGGAGACCCTGATCCGTTTTTTAATTGCCACAGCCGTTGTTACCGCCATTCCCGGTCCCAACATCCTTCTGATTACCCATGACAGTATCCAACACGGCGTCCGGAACGGATTGCGCACGGTGGCCGGTGTCAGCGCCGGAATGATCCCTTTGTTTCTGCTTTCCCTTGCCGGAGTATCCACCCTTTTGATCAACCGGCCCTGGCTCTTTGACCTGGTCCGGCTTGCGGGCATGCTTTACCTGGTCTATCTCGGCGTCACCATCCTGGTCTCCGGATTTAAAGAGCAGGGCCGCGCAACGCCTGGAAGCGGGCCTGAAAACCGGTTTTTTCTGAAGGGTGTGCTGATCTGCGTGACCAATCCCAAGGGAATCCTTTTTGCCGGAGCGTTTTTCCCTCAATTTCTGGATAAGGCCTCCCCCCTGGTTCCCCAGGGGCTGATCCTGTGCAGCGGCTGCCTGGCGGTCGCCACCGCCATTGGGGCCGGGTATGCGGTTTTTGCCGGAACGGCCGACGGCCTGTTTCAATCTGAAAAATTCAGAAAATACAGTTCCCGCTTGTCCGGGCTGGTTTTGATCTTTTTCGGGATAGGGCTTTTATTTACCGGTTCTTTAGAGCTTATCTGAAGCGGTTCAGGGCGGTTATTCCCCGGATGATCCGGTCCTCGGACAGGTTGCCGTACCCGAACACCAGTTGATGGGTGTGGCGGCCCTTTTGGACGGTATGTTTTTCAACGGACGGAATGAGCACCCGGTTATGGCAGACCTCGAACCCGCTGTCCAGATGAAACCGGATGTCTTTGAATTCGGCAACCATATGAAGGCCTGCGGCTTCACCATAAATCCGGACGGATGAGCCAAAGGCCCCCAGCAGGGAATTCATCAGGACATTGCGCTTTTTCTCATATCGTTTTTTCATTTTATAGACATGTTTTTCAAAGGCGCCGTCCCTGATAAAATTTTTCAGGGCGATCTGGTCTATCAGGGGGGACTGGGCATCGGAAAAGCGTTTCAGTCTCCGGAAGGGTTCCAGCAGGGCTTCGGGCAGGACGGCATACCCGATCCTCAGGGCAGGGCTCAAGACTTTGCTGAAGGAGCCCACATAGACCATCTGCTCGGGGTCAAGGGCCTTTAACGGATGGATGGGCGCCCCGTCATACCTGAATTCACTGTCGTAATCATCTTCTATGAGGATCGCGTTCTTTGCGTGCAGGCATTTTAAAAGACTGATCCGCGTGGCCACCGGCATGATGTTTCCCATGGGGAACTGGTGGGACGGGGTGACATAAACCATCCGGGTGTCAGGGGTGAGGGGGAGGCGGGAAATATCAAGGTCCCCGCCGTTGGCCGCCACGGGGCAAAGCCTGTATCCGGCGGTCCTGAGGATTTCAATCACGCCGAATCCTCCCGGATCTTCAATCACGGCTTCACACCCGTCTTTATACAGCATCAGGGCGGTCAGAAACAGGGCCTGGGTGGCGCCGGAGGTGATCACGATCCGGTCCGCCGGAATGCTGATTCCCCGGCTTTTATAGAGATAATCCGCCAGGACCTGCCGCAGGCCTTCATGGCCTGAGGGGGTATCATAGGCAAGTTCATCTTCCCGGGCTTCAATGGCCGCCGCTTTGAGATATTTTCCCCATAGGGCCCTGGGAAACAGGGACAGATCCGGGATCCCGGTCTGAAAGGCAATATCGAACCGGGCCGGTTTCAGATCCGGTTTCTGGTCCGTCCGGGGGGTTTTCCGGTATTGCCGGTAATGGGTATCCTGGGCCACCCTGGTGTGGGACCCTGCGCCCGCCTCAATATATCCTTCCGCATGCAACTGGCCATAGGCCTCCAGGATCACATTTCTGGAGATCTGCAATTCCTTTGCCAGGCGCCGGGTCGGGGGCAGGAGGGTTCCGGGGGAGAGGCTGCCGGTAAGGATGTCATCCCGGATTTTTTCATACACCTGCCTGAACAAAGGGGTCTTTGCCTGTTTTTGGATCTGGATATGAAGGCAGGGGAAGGGCATATGCCTTGATATCTCAATTATTGGGGATCGATGGCTTGCCGGTCACCACCTTCAGGGTCTCCCGGGCGATTTTCAGTTCCTCATTGGTGGGCACCACCAGGACCCTGACCCCGGATTCCGGGGGGCTGATCTGTCTTGGCCCGTCATGGGGCCGGTTGTTTTTAGCCGGATCAATTTCAATATTCAGGCAGGAGAGGCCTTGGCAGCAGCGCTCCCGCACGGCCGGGGCGTTTTCTCCGATGCCGCCGGTGAAGACAAGGGCGTCCAGCCGTCCCAGGACGGCGGCATAGGCCCCGATATATTTTTTGATGCGGTAGGTATAGACCTCCAGGGCCAGCCCGGCCAGGTCATCGCCTTTTGCGGCCCTGTCCAGGACCACCCGCATGTCGTTTGCCCCGCAAATGCCTTTGAGCCCGCTTTCCTTATTTAAAATCTGGTCGATGTCGTTCAGGGACAGGTTCAAGTGGTTGGCAAGAAAAAAGGGGATGGCCGGGTCCATGTCTCCGGAGCGGGTTCCCATGACCAGGCCCTCCAGGGGGGTCAGGCCCATGGAGGTGTCCACGCATCGGCCGTTTTGGATGGCCGCCATGCTGGCCCCGTTGCCCAGGTGCAGGGTAATGAGGTTGAATTGGCCCGGGGGCCGGTTCAGATATTCTGCTGCCTTCTCAGCCACATAGGCATGGGAAGTTCCGTGGAATCCGTATCGCCGGACCCGGTGGTTTTCATATAAATCATAGGGCAGGGCATAGATATAGGCCTTTTTGGGGAGGGTCTGGTGAAAGGCCGTGTCAAACACCGCCACCTGGGGGCATTCCGGGAAAATGGACCGTGCCGTCCGGATGCCGGTCAGGTTGGGCGGGTTATGCAGGGGGGCCAGGGGGGTGTTTTTCTGAATCTCCAGGATCACGGCGTCGTCAATGATCCCGGGGGCCTGGAAGGTTTCCCCCCCATGCACCACCCGGTGGCCAACGGCAAAAATCTCGGATTTGTCCCGGATGACCCCGCATTCCGGGTCCGTGAGCAGGGCCGTGATGGTTTCCAGGCCTTGGCCGTGGTCCGGATAATGTCCTTCCATGACCTTTTTGATCCGGGTCCCTTCCCCGGACAGGGTGACATGGGTGAGTTTTCCCGATTCCTCGCCGATTCTTTCCAGCATGCCCGTTGCCAGGACCGCTTCGTCATCCATGTCGAACAATTGGTATTTGATGGAGGAACTGCCGGTATTGATGACCAGGATTTTCATAGGGCATCCTTTTCCGCCTGGGCCTGGATGGCGGTGATGGCAATGGTGTTCACCACATCGGAAACCAGGCAGCCCCGGCTCAGATCGTTGACCGGCCGTTTCAGGCCCTGAAGGATGGGGCCCACGGCAACGGCCCCGGCCGAGCGCTGCACTGCTTTGTAGGTATTGTTGCCGGTATTCAGATCCGGGAAGATGAACACCGTGGCTTTTCCCGCCACCTCACTTTCCGGCATTTTTATTCTGGCTACTGCGGGGTCAATGGCGGCATCATACTGGATGGGTCCCTCCAGTTTCAGATCCAGGCCTCTTTGGCGGGACATGGCCCTGGCCAGTTGAGTCGCCTGTCTCACCTTTTCCACCTCTTCTCCCTTTCCCGATTCCCCCGTGGAATAGGAGAGCATGGCCACCCTGGGATCAATATCGAAAATCCCGGCGGTTTGGGCTGAGGCAACGGCAATTTCGGCCAGTTGGGCTGCGCCGGGGTCCGGGTTAATGGCGCAATCTCCATACACCAGAACCCGGTCCTTCAGGCACATGAAAAACACACTGGAAACAACGGAAAATCCGGCTTTTGTCTTGATGATTTCAAAGGCGGGCCGGATGGTGGCCTGGGTGGTGTGCACCGCACCGGACACCATGCCGTCGGCATGGCCCTTGCGGACCATCATGGTCCCGAAAAAATTGACATCACTCATGAAATCCCTGGCCGCCTCCAGGGTCATGCCCTTATGCTTTCTCAATTCATAATAGGTCCGGACATAGTCCTCAAAATATTCGGATGCCTGAACCTCCATAATCCGGGCCGAAGGCATTTTCAGGCCCAGCCGGAGGATCTGCTTTTTGATCCGCTCCTCGTTTCCCAGCAGGGTCAGATCCACCACCTCTCTTCGCAAAAGGATTTCGGCAGCGCATAAAATTCTTTCATCCTCGCCTTCGGGCAATACAATATGCTGTTTTTTGGCCTTGGCCTTCTGGAGCAGGCCGTATTCAAACATTTTGGGAGTCACCGAGGTGGTCCGGGTTTCGATGATTTTTTCCGCCAGTTCATTGGAATCGATATACTGGTCAAAGACTTCCAGGACCCGGTTGATCTTGCGAAAATTATCCGGGGAAATCCCGGCATGGACCTTGCTCACCAGGATGGTTGAGGGAAAGGTGTCTTCCGCCACGGACAGGATCGGGACCAGATGGGGAAACCCATCAATCAGCCGGCACACGGATTCCTCCGGTTTCAGGCCGCCGGTCAGCAGAATCCCGGCAATATTGGGCATGGACATGGAGGACACCGCGGAAAGGCAGGCCACGATGACATCGGACCGGTCTCCGGGGGTAATGACCAGCAAACCGTATTCGATCCGTTTTAAAAAATTGCGCAATTGCATGGCCGCCACGGTAAACCCGTATACATGCCGGTTGAGCTGGTCCTCCCCATACAGGATCTCGGCCCCCAGAATCCGTGCAATTTCTCCCATGGTGGGATTTCCAAGACGCTTGTCCTCGGGTACGGCATAGAAGAGCGAGCCCGAAGCCGGGCTTTCTTTTTCAAGCCGGGAGATGATCTTTTGCCCGTCATCCTCGGTCAGGGTCCGGTTCACGATGGTGGCAAGGACATCGCATCCTTCATGGAGAAAGGAGGTGTGGTAGACCTTGACGGACTGAACCACATTTTCCACGGATTTGCGCCGGGCATTGGCTACCAGCAGGACCGGACAGCCCAGGTTTTTGGAGATCTGGGCATTGACATCAAAATCAAGGGAAGCGCCCGAGCCTTCCAGTTCAATGCCTTCGCACAGGATGAAATCATGGTCTTTTTCAATTTCCTTATAGGCGTTGAAAATCCCTTCCAGCAGTTCATCCTGCCGTCCCCGGCCGAGAAGGTCGGCCGCTTCGGCCAGGGTATAGGCAAACATTCTGTCGTGGGGAATGCCGAGCTTGAAATAGGAAGAAAATAAATTGATGTCGGCATCGGTTTTTTCCCCCTTGGGGCCGCCATGGATCAGGGGCCGGAAAAATCCGACCCGGCCTACATTCCGGATCAAAAGTTCCATGATTCCGAGCGCAATGGCGGATTTTCCGCTTCTTGTTTCCGTTGCCGTTATAAAAAGATTTTTTGCCATCATATCCTCATAGAGATAATCATCAGTCCTGGATTTCAATTCCGGCTCAACCGGAAACGTTCAGGACAGTTTAGTGGATCGGCAAAAGTTTATCAACAGGGGCCTTGTCTTTTTCCATCCGGATTAAAAAGATCGGAAAGCGGCATAAGATTTTTGATCAAAAATGTTGACGTATTTTTTTGAAAGGCCTATTCTACTATTCAACAATATGATTGAATAGTAGAATAGGAGAGGCTTATGAATCCCAATCGCCAGTTTAAAAATGAGATATACGAGCAGTTTTCACGCATCGGCAAGGCAGTTTCCAACCCCCGGCGGCTGGAACTTTTAGATATCCTCTGCCAGGGTGAAAGAACCGTGGAAGGCCTGGCCAAAGAAACAGCCATGCCGGTTGCCAGTACCTCCCAGCATCTCCAGGTATTAAAAAATTCCCGGCTGGTGGAGCAGGAAAAAAAAGGACTCTATGTGGTTTATCGGCCTGCGCCCATGGTTTGTGAGTTTTTTTTGTCCATGCGCAGGATCGCCGAGACAAGGATCGCTGAAATCGAGCAGATTAAAAACCGTTTCCTGGCAGGGAAAGAGGGCATGGAACCCATAGACCGGGATACCCTGCTTTGCCGCATCCGGGAAGAGGCTGTCACCATCCTGGATGTCCGCCCCCCTGAAGAGTTCAGGGCCGGCCACATTGAGGGCGCCGTGTCCGTCCCCCTGGAGGAGCTGGGGCTGATGCTGGCAAAGCTGCCCAAAAACCAGGAAATTGTGGCCTATTGCCGGGGGCCCTATTGTGTCCTGTCCATCCAGGCGGTTGAACTCCTGAACCGGCACGGATTCCATGCCTTGCGCCTGGAAGAAGGGGTTCAGGACTGGCGGGCCATGGGCTTGCCCGTGGCATCGGGAGAATAATTTTTTAAAGGAATGATATGAGAATCATAACCAAAAATTTCATGGCATTGGCTGTGGTCTGCCTGACCATCGGGGCATTGTGGTTTACCAACAGGGCGGTGACCCCGAAAACCGCAACCTGGGAGGATGTGGTGTCAGCGTCTGAATCAGGCGGGTATGAGCTGATCACCACAGAGGAGCTTCATGAAAAATATATCCGTGATCCTGATGCGCTCCTGATGGTGGACACCCGCCAGGAATGGGAATTTCGGACCGGCCACATGAAAGGGGCGGTCATTTTTCCCATGGAACCCACCTGGTTTTCCCGGTGGCAGAAAGCATCCGCTCTTGAAGAATTTCTGGGCCCGGACAAAAACCGCGTCATTGTTTTTTACTGAGCGGGCCTGACCTGAGTCCGCAGCGACTCCGCAGCCCGTGTGGCTGTAAAGCTCGGTTATAAGAATGTATATCGTGATCCCCTCGGTTTCCCGGAATGGGAGGCCCTTGGCTTTCCCCTAGACAGAACCCCTGCCGGTGAATACGGCCTGGAGGTGACCGGCCGGGCTCCGGGAAAAAACCCGGAAAAAAACGGTGATTTCGGCCCTCTGCATGGATGGGCAATGCTCTGGACCCTTCTCGGGATTTTTGCCGGGGGCATGGCCCTGAACCTCACCCCCTGTGTTTATCCGCTTATCCCCATTACCATCTCCTATTTCGGCGGCAGGAGCGAAAAGGGCCGGGTCATGGGCCACGGCCTCTGCTATGTGGGCGGTATAGCCCTCACCAATTCAATGATAGGGGTGTTTGCCGCTTTGACGGGCGGGCTGATGGGGGCGTTGCTTCAGCACCCCCTTGTCCTGACGGTGATTGCGGCCCTCCTTACGGCCCTTGCCTTCAGCCTGTTCGGGTTCTGGGAATTAAGGATGCCCTATGGGCTGATGCAGGCGGTCACCCGATCCCGGGCCGGGTACCTGGGTTCATTTTTCATGGGGCTTGCCATGGGAATTGTGGCTGCGCCCTGTATCGGTCCCTTTGTCCTGGGGCTTCTGGCCTGGGTCGCCGGCATGGGAAGCCCCTGGCTCGGCTTTATCATTTTTTTCACCCTGAGCCTGGGACTGGGCCTGCCGTTTTTCTTTCTGGCCGTTTTTTCAGGCAGCATCACCAAACTGCCGCGTTCCGGGGAATGGATGCTCTGGGTGAGAAAGCTCCTGGGATGGATATTGACGGGCATGGCCGCCTATTTTTTACAGCCGCTCTTTTCAAAAACCGCGGGCACATTGATCATGGCAGGTGTGGCCCTTGCTGCGGGCCTTCATCTGGGCTGGATCGACAAGACAAAGGCAAAGTTCAAAGCCTTTGACCGGATTAAAATGATGGTTGCCATGGCAGCCCTTGTCCTTACGACGATCCTCATCGGCAATCTTTTCACCCGGGGACCGGGGGCGGATTTCACCCCTTATCAGGAAGGCCTTCTGGACCAGGCGAAAAATATGAACAGGCCCGTCATCCTGGATTTTTCAGCAGACTGGTGCAGTCCCTGCCGCGAGCTGGAGGAGATCACCTTTCATGATGCAAAAATTGTTGAAACGGTAAAAAAGGAATTTATGCCCATCAAGGTGGACCTGACCCGTAAAGGAGACAAGGCCTACGAAAAACTGGTGAAAGAATATGATATCAAAGGGGTTCCGACCATCGTTTTTCTGGACAAAAACGGCCGGGAAATAAGATCGTTGCGACTGGTTGAGTATGAGCCGCCGGGACCTTTCCTGGAAAGAATGATCAAGGCGCAGCAATATCAGGAATAATTGAAAAATATAAAAGGAGGCAGTCATGCTGAAAGTCCGGTTTTTTTTAAATGAACCCAATGGAAAGCCGTGAACCCATTTTAAAAAGATGATGCCCAGGCTGGGCAAAACCTATGAGATTGAAATCGAGGTCACATCCAAACCCAAGGCGGAATACGGCACGGATGAATATTATGAGCTGGATCTGCCGGTTGCTCCGGCAATCATGGTGGGTGACGTCATCGTGACCGAAGGAAAGGATGTGGAGGACACAGAGATTGAAAATGAGATTTGCAGGCAACTGGGTCTTCCTGCCCCGGAATCCGGGAAAAAGGGGATCATCAACCGGTTGCTCGGCCGATAAATCTGAATGAAAACGAAATTACCTCTGATAATTTAAATCTTAATTTTTGTTTTTCTGATGACAAGATCAACTAAAATCCCAATGCCGAAGGCCCAACCCATATTGGGAACAGCCAGAGAGATTCCGCTGATCAAAAGGGCTACAAAATATTCTTCATTGGTTTTCAGGCTGCGGATCAGGGGGCAGAGTTCCAGCCCGGCAAAAATCAACAGAACACCTAAAACCGAGTTTGGAATCATGGCAAGGATGGAAAAGCCGAGTTCGCCGAAAAGCAATGCCATCAGCAATAATAGTGCACCGATCATGAGCGGTGCCCCGCCGGTCCTGGCCCCGAACCGGTAATGGGCAGCCAACCCTCCGGTGCCGTGGCACATGGGCACCGCACCCAAAAATCCCGCCGGGAGATTGACAAGACCCATGGTTAAAGCAAAATTACCGGCTTTTGTGTTTTTGAGCAGGGGATTGTCCGGGAAAAGTATGGAACAGGTATCTGCCGTTCCTACACATGAGTTTCCAATGGTTAAGGGAATCTGGGGCAGGATCAGCATGCTGAAGGCGATCCAGAAATCGTTGACCGATGGAAGAATCAACCGGATATTGGTGGGACCCAATGAAAAATTCTGCCCTTTGAATCCGCCGAAAAATAAACCCACCAGGATACCAACACCTACGGCTGCTATGGCCGCGGGCAGGCGTTTATTGTCCAGCAGCACCAGCACCATGACAAAAACAAGGACGCCGATGATCAGATTCAAATTTAAACCGGCCGGTATTGCCGGCGTGTCCGACATAAACAAATTTTTGTTGACGATCAATTCAATGCCTTTGCGTAAAAATACCAGGCCCAGGGCCAATTGAATACCGCGAACCACCGGTTGGGTAAAAAGCTTTGCCAGTTTATCCACAAGGCCCGTAAAATAAAATAACAACATCAGGCTTCCGAAAATAATGCCTGAGGCACTGATGACGGATTCTGTAATCAGTGCCGGGTATGCGATGGCAATAGCGCCGACCGCTTTAAGGGGCTGGACCGGGACCGGGAGTTTGAAATAAAATCCTGTGACGATATAAAGCAATCCAAACGAAAGGAATACGGATGAAGGACTCAAATGATTAATCATGATCATCCCCATAACAATGGGCAGGAGCGTTCCTAAATCACCAAAAGACCCGGCCAGCTCGACCCGGTCGAATTTGAAATTTTCAAGAAAAGGTTTTTTGGATTTTTCCATACATAGTCTCCTGAATTGGTTTCAATCCGCTTGACATAGAGTCACGAATTCATTATTAATCGTGATAATGAATAAATTTTAATCTATTGTCAAGCATATTGTTATGGTCATATGGCTGGAAGGCTTATAAAAGATGAGCAAACCGGATAAAAAGAGGCGGCAGGATCATTATCAACCGGATCAGGGCAAATGTCTTGATTCAACCCAGCTCCATGAGCTGGAGCAATCCTTTCGAAGCTGGGCCGGCGCAACCCCGCGTTCGGATGTCCGCATGGCCCGCCAACGTATCCTGATCATTTTTTTATTGATCCGGTATACCGGCGCCAAATTAAGCGAGGCGCTGAACCTTGATCCATTCCGGGATATTGACTTTGAAACCTATTCAGTCGGTTTCGGGCGGCTCGCAGGAGAGCCGGGCCGCCCTCAACGAAAAGTTCATCTGGCGGAAGCGGTCTGCCGGGAAATACAAGGAATGATTGCGGCCCCATCTTTTAAAAAGGCATCACCGGGCCTGCTCCAGGTTGATCCCGGGTTTGTCCGGCGTAAATTTTATGAACGGGCCGAGGCCTGCGGGTTTGCAAAGGCTTTGGGGGCTCCGGAACTCCTTCGCAGGTCACGGGCTGTTGAGCTGATCGGGAACAATATGCCCCTGCCTGCGGTCCAGATGATGCTGGGCCATTCAACCCCCAATCCGATTTCATCCTATGTGTCTTTCTCAGAGGATGAATTTCAGGAGGTTACCCGGTTTTTCACGGAAAAAGAATCGGGAAGAAAAACCAGCGCCAGGAATTCTTTTTTCGGAAAGATCGAAACCATCCAGGAGGGAGACATACAAACCCGTATCGAAATCCTGACCCTGGGCGGGCATAAGGTCACCACCATCATTACCAACGACAGCGTCAAAAGGCTTGGCCTGAAACCGGGCAAATGGATCACGGCCGAGGTCAAGGCCCCCTGGGTCATCCTGGATAAATGCCTTGACGGCCCTGAATCCAGTGCGGATAACCGTTTCCAGGGAATCGTGGAAAAAATCATCCGGGGTGAGATCAACACCGAATACCGGGTGAAGATATCCGACGGCACCGAGATCTGTTCCATTGTCACCACCGAAAGCTGCCGCCGTCTCTCCCTTGGCGAAGGCGATACGGTCTGGGTCTTATTCAACAGTGCCTCGGTGGTGCTCATGACCGGGTGATAAACGCTGTCGGATAAGATTCAGACCCTTTAAACCGCCGTATAAAAATTCTTGACCGGATTAAATTTTTTATATAAATATTTAGTTGTTTGGCTAATTATAAAAATATGGCGTTGATATGGATAATACGGTTTCAAAACTCAAGGCTCTGGCGGATAAGAACCGGCTCAGGATTTTTTGCGCCCTGGCCCGTTATGAGGAATTGTGCGCCTGCCAGATCACGGAACTGCTCCAGGTGACCGGTGCGACAGCCTCTCGCCATCTAAGCGTCCTGGTTTCCGCCGGGCTGTTGAAAAGCCGGAAGGACGGCCGGTGGGTGCTTTTCAGCCTGGACCGGTCCGGCAGCGGGTTCGACGGCATCCTGCAATGGCTTGACCCTGAAGTCCGGACTTCTTCGTCCCTTCAAAATGACCTTGACGCCCTGGAGCGGATCACGGGTCTTGCCCGTGACGACATTTGCCGGCAACAACGGGGGGAGGCCTGCTGCCCCATTAAAAAAGGAGACTATCATGGATAAACTGAAAATATTATTCCTGTGTACGGGGAATTCATGCCGGAGCCAGATGGCCGAGGGCTGGACCCGCAACCTCAAGGGGGACCGGATTGAGGCCTTTTCCGCCGGGGTTGAAACCCACGGGTTGAACCCCCATGCCGTCGCCGTCATGGCCGAGGCCGGGGTGGACATTTCCGGGCAGAGATCCAAACATGTCAATGAATTTACTGGCCAAGATTTTGATGCGGTGGTGACGGTCTGTGACCATGCCCGGGAATCCTGCCCCTATTTCCCGGCATCCTGCAAACGCGTCCATGCAGGCTTTGCCGATCCGCCGGCCCTGGCCGGGGAGATCGCGGCACAAGGGGGGGACGAGGCAGCCCAATTGGATTGCTACCGGAAGGTGAGAGATGAAATCAGGGCTTTTGTGGAAGCCCTGCCGGACAATATTTTATAAGGAGACCAGAGGTGAATAACAACAGCATAACTCCCGACAAAACAAATCCAAACTTCTGCCCCACGGCCCAGCCCGTCGGCAAGGGGCTTTCCTTTCTGGATCGGTTCCTGACCCTGTGGATATTCGCCGCCATGGCCCTGGGGATCGGCGCCGGCTGGCTGGTGCCCGGCGTCAAGAATTTCGTCAATTTATTTACGGTGGGAACCACCAATATCCCCATTGCCGTCGGCCTCATTCTCATGATGTATCCGCCCTTTGCCAAGGTGAGATACGAGGACATGCCCGATGTTTTCAGAAATATCCGGATTCTTTGCCTGTCCCTGGTCCAGAACTGGGTGGTCGGCCCCTTTCTGATGTTTTTCATTGCCATCATTTTTCTCCGGGATTATCCCGAATACATGGCAGGGCTGATCATGATCGGCCTGGCCCGGTGCATCGCCATGGTCATTGTCTGGAATGAGCTGGCCAAGGGGGATACCGAATATGCCGCCGGTCTGGTGGCCTTTAATTCTGTTTTCCAGGTGGTATTTTTCAGTGTCTATGCCTGGTTTTTCCTCACCGTGCTGCCGCCCCTCTTCGGGATACAGGCCACGGCCGTGGCCATCACCATCGGCCAGATTGCCGAAAGCGTGTTTATCTACCTGGGCATCCCCTTCATTGCCGGAGCCCTGACCCGGTTTATCGGTGTTAAAATCATGGGCCGGGAACGGTATCATGCCGTGGTGGTCCCCAGGATCAGCCCCCTGACCCTGATCGCCCTGCTCTTTACCATCGTCCTCATGTTCAGCCTCAAGGGGGATCTCATCGTTCAGATTCCCATGGACGTGGTGAGAATTGCCGTCCCGCTGCTGGTCTATTTTGTGATCATGTTTCTGGTGTCTTTTTATATGGGGAAAAAGGTGGGGGCCGATTACAAAAAGACGGCCACCCTGGCCTTTACAGCCGCCAGCAATAATTTTGAGCTGGCCATTGCCGTGGCCATCGCCGTCTTCGGCCTCAATTCCGGCGCCGCCTTTGCCGCCGTGATCGGGCCCCTGGTGGAAGTGCCGGTCATGATCGGCCTTGTAAACGTGGCCTTCTTTTTCCAGCGCCGGTATTTCCGGGCGGAGCCTTCATAAAAAGAGACCTGTGGCCTCCATGTTGTCATTTGGATTGACATCCCTGATATTAGTCATATAATTAATCAGACCTAATAGATTATGAATTATAATCTATTGATAAAATTATATTTTTAATATTTTAAGATTGAAATTTATTTATTCAATTTATTAGTCTTAATCACTGGGAATGATGCTATGCCGCTTTCCATAAGGGAATATCTGGCGCGGGGCCCCTCAACCTCCAAGGAAATCCAGGCTGCCACCGGCCTGAGCCAGAGTTCCGTGGCCCGCCGGCTCAAAGAAATGGAAGACGCCGTGGTTCAACTGCCCCTGGGCCGGTCCATCAGATATGGAGCAACCTGTAATGCTTTCGGGGGCAACGACAAACTGCCGCTGAGTATGGTGGATACGGACGGAAACACGGCTATAATTGCCTATATCCGCCCGCTCTGCCACGGCGGTTTTTTTGTGGAGCCGGTCATGGATATTCTCCCCTTATTACGGGGAGAAAATAAAGACGGTTTATACCACGGTTTGCCGTATTTTCTTTATGATCTGAGGCCCCAGGGATTTCTGGGCCGTCTGACGGCCCAGGCCATGGCCGCCCTTTCCGATGATTTCCCAACAGACCCAAGGCATTGGAACACGGATCACATCGGCCGCTATTTAATCTCCAACGGCGATGATCTGCCGGGTAATTTCAAATTCGGGGACCAGGCAAGGCTGCGTGTCAGATCCAAACCCGTCCCTGTTTCGGATGAAGACTATCCCGCCCTTGCCGATGGCGTCATGGCAGGCGCTGTGCCGGGCTCATCCGCAGGCGGAGAACAACCGAAATTCACGGCCTTTAACGGCCAACGGGCATCCCATGTCATTGTGAAATTTTCTCCCCGGGAAGATCACGATCTTGCCAGACGCCAGCGTGATATTTTAATCACGGAATACCATGCTGCAAAAACGATTCACAACCGGCTTTTCCCGGCTGCGGAAACCCGGCTGATGGAAATGGGCAAAAGACTCTTTCTGGAGACCCGGCGGTTTGACAGATCCGGAGAATACGGGAGAAGGTCCATGGTTTCGCTCCAGGCGGTTGATGCCGAGTTTACGGGAATAGGAACGAATTGGCCCCAAGTCGCACATGCCCTGTTCAAAAAGAAATTGATGAGCGAACAGGACGCGCTCAATGCAGAAGCGTTATGGCAGTTCGGCCGGCTCATCAACAATACGGACATGCATTTGGGGAATCTGAGCCTGTCTTTGGAGGGGGAAGTCTTCAGGTTGCTGCCGTTGTATGATATGTGCTCCATGGGATTTGCGCCCAAGAGCGGCGGTGAAGTTCAGCCTTTTGTCTTTGTGCCGCCGGAACCCAAAGCGATTGACATCGATAACGACCTGATGAATACCGTTAAAAAAGCAGCGCGTGACTTTTGGGAGAGCGTGGCCAATGATGAGAGAATCTCGGATGAATTCAGGGAATATCTGCAAAAGGGGAATCCTGCCGGCCTCCTGAATTGATCCAAAGGGCTGTCCGCCGATTGGAATACATTATCTATCAACGACCAATGGCGTATTTGTTCCCAGTTCAGCCGTGGGGATGCATATCATGTTGAAATAACGGATTATCATTAAGGAGAAACCAATGGCCATAAAGAATACATTGCAACGGGGAATTTCTCCCATACATCCAGGCGAAGCCTTAAGGGAAGATTTCATGCCGGATTATGGTTTGACGACGGCAACATTGGCAGAAGCTTTAGGCGTATCCCGGCAGACGGTCAATGAAATCCTCAGGGAGAAGAGGGCTATAAGCCCTGTCATGGCGCTGCGGTTATCCCGTCTGTTCGGCAATTCCCCCGAGTTCTGGTTAAACGCCCAAAATGCCAGGGATATCTGGGAATCCGAACAAAATTTTAAAGAAGACCTTGAAAAAATTAGCCCGATCAGCGCTGCATAGTCCGCTTTCCGGAATCGGAAAATAAAAACAAAGACACACCTTGATTATCTGTCAGGATATTCTTTTTTCTTCTTAAAAATAATACCTCACCCAGATTTCGGGCCGGAAGGCATCGGGTTTTTCACCGAATTCCGTGTTGTCCGGACCCAGAGGGATGCCGACCCGGAAATTCAGTTCAAAATTGGTGACGGGGGTAAAGGTCAGGCCGGGCTGGAGATTGAAGCTGGAATCCCGGAGGTTGACCACGGAAGCGAGATAGGGTGTGAAATAGAGGATATCAAAGGGCTCTTTCTGGGAGATCTTCAGATAGAGATAATCTTTTCCGAAATTTCCCCGGCTGTAATAGGACCGGGTCTTTTGGGCGGCTTGCTGGATCACGGAGGCATTCCCGCCAGCCAGCCACTGGCTGAAGGCCTCTTCCTGATAGATGAAAAAATCTTCGGTCTCATCTTTGTCATACCCGGCCCCCTGGTGAAAATATTCGGCAATAAAGGTCGTGTCCACGCTATTGAGATAGCGGGCTCCGAAAAGATAGTCCATGGGGTTTTCTGTTGTCTGCCGGGTGTTGCCGGTTTCATCCAGGACAAGGCGGGTGATATCTTTTCGCAAGGCAAGCTCACCGTGGATTTCGATATTTTCGGCCAGGTTTTTGGCAAAATCAAAACCAAGGCTTTGGGGCTGGTCCGGGCCGTCAAAAAAGATGAAATCCAGGTCTGTATCCTGCCAGAGCAGGTACAGCTTTGCGGCAAGGTTCACGTCTCCGTCGGCGCCCAGGTCGGTGTTGGCCCAGTCCTCCTCAACCGGAAGCACGAGAAGGGTGAGCCCGGCATTGGCCAGGGAGCCTGTTTCAAAACTTTTGATGAGGTCCATCCCGAGCTGGACCCGTCCTTCCAGGCTCAGGCCCGGATCATCCGGGTCCTTTGCCGGGTTGATGAAAGCCGCCGGGTTCCAGGCATAGCCTTTTCCCCAGGAGACCTGTTTTTTGCCCATGTCCAGTGTCAGATAGGGGGAGGGCCTTAACGAGCCATACGCTTCAAGGATATCATGGGTCCAGCCGCTTTCATCCGGGGTATGGGCATATTCATGTCGGGTGAGCAGCCCGGCCTTGAATACACCTTTTTGCACGGTGGCGGAAAGCTCCATCGATTCCTGCCATTCCTGGGTGCCGCTTCCGGGGTCGTCCTGGAAATAATTGAATTTGTAACGGGCTGAGTCTTCATCCAGGCGATGATATATGTACCGGGATTCCAGGCGGCCGCCCAGTTCATAGGATTTTTTCCGGGCCTCGGGGATGACAAAATCATATTCCCCTGCCAGGGCCTGAGCGGCACATAATACCATCCCTATCAGAAACGCTGCGGCTCGCATTTACCTCAGGTCCTTGACCCTGGACAGGTAGTTGAGGGTAAAGACCTCATCGCTGAGGCTGGCTTTTTTCAGGTCTGCCGAAATCATGATGGATTTATAGCCTTTATAGAGCGGGCTGTCCGTTTCCATGACCGCAGGCCTGACCACCCCGTCCCCGATATCTTTGATATCCTTGAAATACAGGGTCTTGATCAGCATGCCCGTGGCTGCATAGCATTCGATGCGGGAAGGAACCCCTTCTTTTTTAAGAACCCACATTTTGAGCCGGTCATAGGCCACGGCCCCGGTTTTGGCCTTGAGATCCAGGAGATATTCTCCCTGGTCTTCTTCAAGGGTTGTGACATTGTATTCCACGCTATAGTCCAGGCGCATGATATCAGCATTATTAAACACCCCGCCCACCACCGACTGGAGGCTGGTGATCCTAAGGGGCTTGCCCACATTGGGGATATAGAGCCACATATTATCCCCCAGGCGCAGGGTGGCCCGGCCTTCTTCACTGGCCGGCGAGACAAAGAGGGTGACGATTTTGTCCTTGTCTTTTTTGAGATACCAGAGGACAAATTCCTTTTTCTTCCCATCCGGTTCAATATTGATGATCTTGCGGTACATGGAAAGATCTCCCGGCTCCAGGTTTTTGTCCACCTGGGCCAGGATTTCTTCACCGGTCAAGGTTTCGGCCGAAACAGCAGTGGGAAAAAGGGTAAATATGACCAGGCAGAATATATAGAACATTTTTTTAGGGTTCATGACGATCTCCGTTTTAAATGGGTTACACATGGCGCAGGGCCTCCACCGGTTCCAGGCCTGCGGCTTTGGCAGCGGGTTGAAGGCTGGCCAGGACGGATACCCCCAGCACGATGAGGCAGGTCAGAGCCACTTCAGTTGGGGAAATGCTCGGGGCCAGGGTAAAGACCTGGTTGTTGCCGCCAAAGGTCACGTCCACGCCGGTCAGGTTCATGATCCAAAGAATCCCGGCGCCGATGGCGGAACCGGCCAGGGCTCCGCCCAGCCCGAGACAGATCCCTTCGGCCACAAACAAGGCCATGATCCGGCCCGGCCGGGTGCCCATGGCCGCCAGGGTGCCGATTTCCCGGACCCGTTCATACACGCTCATCATCATGACATTGAGGACGCTGATGAGCACCACGGCAATGAGGATGACGCGGATGCCCAGGGTCATGATGTCGATCATCCGCACAATATTGTAAAAGGGAGTGAGCTGCTCCCAGGTGTGCAATTCAAACATGGGCCCGCCCTGTTTGTTGGTCAGGGGGGCCGTGAGACCGTTCAATTTTTCAGCCGCTGCCTTGAGGCTGCCGAAATCCCGGACCCGGATGGCAATTTCACTGACTTCAGCAGCTTCCATCCGCAAAAGCGCAACGCTGTCGTCGATATGCAGGTAGCCGTCCCTGCCGCTCGGCCCCATGAGGCTTTCCACGATCCCGGCTACCATGAAAGTCATGCCGTTGACGGAGCCGTCCTTGTTATTGGCCACCAGCACCACGGTGTCCCCGGTTTTAAGATCCATGCCTTTGGCCAGGATTTCAGGCAAAAGCACCTCCCCCGGCTTTAACAAAACATCATCATGGGCCGCATCCTTGATCCTTGAGGCCAGCATCGGCACGGTCAACCGCTCTTTTTCCGGATCAATGCCGTTGAGGCGGACATTGGTGGTCTGTGTATAATTGCTCAGCATGGCCCCGAATTTGATCCTCGGGGAATAGGCCTCGATTCCTTCCACCCCGGCCAGAAGGCCTTCCAGTTTTTCAAAGGCCTTGGACGGCATCATGCGGTCCAGGGGAAGATTGTCGATACTGGCCATATATCCCTTGCGGTGGATTTGCAGATGGCTGAGGACCGAATCGGTAATCTGACCCACAATGGCCTGTTTAAAGGACCCGCTCAATCCTGAAAACACGATGACCGCCACCACGCCGACAACGATGAGAAGGCCTGTCAGCATGGTCCGGCGTTTGTAGCGCAGGAGGTTTTTGATGGCCAGGCGCAGAATTTTAAACATGGGCCACCTCCTTTGCTCCGGTCGGCCCGTCCATGAGCCGGCCGTCCAGGATATGAAAGGTCAGTTCGGCCTGGTCCATGATCCTGGGATCATGGGTGGAGAAGACAAAGGTGGTCCCGAATTCATCCCGCATCTGTTTCATGAGTTCCACCACGGTTTTGGCCGTGGCCCCGTCCAGGTTGGCCGTGGGCTCGTCGGCCAGGACCAGGAGGGGGTTGCCCACCAGGGCCCGGGCAATGGCCGTCCGCTGTTTCTGGCCGCCCGAGAGCTGGGCCGGGTATTTATCGGCCTGGTTTTCCATGGACACGGCGGCCAGGACCTTTTCCACCAGGGGGTGCCTGAGATGCTTGGGCATATCGCGGATCATGAGCAGCGGGTATTCGATGTTTTCAAATACCGTGAGCACGGGCAGGAGATTGAAATCCTGGAACACAAAACCCAGTTTCTCTCCCCTGAAATCCGCACCCTGCTTCCGGTTCATCCCGCTGACGGCCTGCCCGGCCACCATGACTTCACCTTGGCTGGGCTTGTCCAGGCAGCCGATGAGGTTCAGGGCCGTGGTCTTGCCGCTGCCGGAAGGCCCCACCAGGGCGGTAAAGGCGCCCTGGGGGATATCCAGCGTGACGTCCTGAAGGGCCGCGACACTGACTTCTCCGATCTGGTAGGATCTGGAGACGTTTTTAAATTCGACAAGGTTCATTTTTCATCCTTTGTTCAATTGATGTATCTTTACCATAAAAAATATAAGCAGAAATTGCATGTTCTATGCCAGGGTTGGGAATCTATGCCTGGCCTCCTTTCAGTCTTTTTGGGTCCTCAAATCCGGGTAAAAAGTAAACAGTTGGCGGGAACAGGTGGTTAGTTTTTACCCGGATCAATCAAGGTCAAGCCTCTGTCGTTTGGTTTTTGTTGTTAACAGCATTTTCCCCCCAGCAGCCTTGACATGGCCTGTTCTGCCGGTGAAAGGGGCGTGGGCGAATTGAAAACAATTTTTACCGGTAGTTTCAAAGTAAGTCTGGCCGCGTATTTGACGGCGGCCACGTCTTCGGGGACTGCATCTTCGAGGAATAGGGACCAGCCCTTGTCCTTCTGGATAGCCAGTTGGCTGACAATGATGTGTTCCTTCACCGGGACCCCGGCATTTTCCAGGATGGTTTTGGCGCAGGCGGTTTCGCATCCGTCAATGACAATGATCTGTTCCGTATCTTTTGCAGATTGCACAAACCCGCTCTTGCCTGTAGCGATTCCGGCCAGGCAGAACAATTCGCCGAACCCTTCTTTTGTAAGCTTGACGGCGGCCTGATTGGACAGCCTGCCTTCCCTGGAGGCTCCGGAACAGGACAGGATCATGATGTTTTGTCCGTTGCGATTGCAATCCGTTGCCATGGTTAATCTCCCGGCAGGCGCTCGGGCTGCATGACCTGCAGGGGGGACAGGCCCGGGGTTTTGATCAGGAAAAAACTGATGCAGAGGGTGATGCCCAGCATCACACCATAGATGAGAAAATGCGAGGGCAATCCATAGGCTGATACAATTTTTCCGCCCAGGGCCGTCCCGACTCCGCCGCCGCCCATGAAACAGAAGGCCACCAGGGACATGGCGGTTCCCCGGGCTTTTTGTGCAAATTCAGTGGCCCGGGTCAAGAGGGTGGAATGGGTGAAAATAAACCCGAGTCCCAGAAGCCCGATGCCGAGGATGAGCGAGCCAAGGTGATGCCCCAGGCTGTAAATGATCAGGTCCGCTGCCAGGGCAAGGGTTAGCCCCAGGGTCAGGATCTTCCTGGGGCCTGTTTTGAGAACCAGCTTTCCGCCCAGGCGTCCGCCCACCAGGGACATGAATCCGAAGGCCGTCATGATGGCCCCGATGCTCAGATAATTGAAAGAATAGGTTTTGGATATATAGGCACCCAGGAAAGAAAAACTGCCGATGATGAACAGGCCTTCAAGAAGGATCAGGATATAGGTAAAAAGGCTTTTTCGCTGGGAGAGCAGCTCCGTGTAGGGCTTCAGGAACCGGCTCTGGGGATTCCGGGTATCGGGCAGGTCTTTATAGTTTTTCAGGATCAGGACCAGGGGGATGAAAGAGAGAACCGCATACACGGCAAAGACTCCCCGCCAGTTCAGGAAATAGGAGATGGCCCCGCCGGTGATCATGCTCAGGCCCTGTCCCAGAAAGGCGATGCCCATAAAGGTGCCGATGGCCATCTGGCGTTTTTCAAGGGGCACCAGATCCCCGATCAGGGCAAGACAGATGGGCATGACGGCGGCGGCAAACACCCCGGTCAGGGCCCTGTAAACGGAAAGCCCGTTCAGGCTGCCGGCCAGGGCGCACAGGCCCGTGGCTACGGTAAAAAACAGGATGGCAAAGGTGATGATCTGTTTTTTGCCGAATCGGTCGGCCAGGGGGCCGTAAATGATCTGGAAAATCCCAAAGGGGATCATATAGGCGGAAATCAGGATGCCTGCATTTTCAACGGGGATGCCGAGGCTTTCGGCAATGGCCGGCAGGATCGGGGAAACCACCCAGTTGTCCGCCATGACGATGAATCCGACGAGTCCTAAGAGGATGATAATTTTATTGTTGTTCATGATAGAATGTTCCTTATTGATGCTTGAAATTTTAAATCATCATATTAAATAAATAGCCGACAAACAGGATGCCTGACCCCACTACCCCGATAAAGACGGCGATGAGCCTGGGTTTCAGGACTTTTCTCAGAATGACCATCTCGGGCAAAGACAAGGCGATGACGCTCATCATGAAGGCCAGGACCGTTCCAAGGGCAGCTCCTTTGCCTAAGAGGGCTTCCACCACCGGGATGATCCCGGCGGCATTGGAATACATGGGGATGCCGATGACCACGGAAAGGGGAACCGACCACCAGGAGCCTTTGCCCATGATGGAGGCCATGGCGTCTTCGGGGACAAATCCGTGGATACCGGCGCCCACGGCAATCCCGAGGATGACATAGATCCAGACCCGGCCGATGATCTCTTTCACCGCATCCCAGCCATACCGGACCCGGTCGTTCCAGGTCAGTCTTTCTTCTTCCAGTTGCACGGCGGTTACATTGATCTGGGTGACCCAGTCTTCGATATGGTTTTCCATTTTCAGGCGACCGATGACCCAACCGGCGGCAATGGCTATGAAAAGCCCGGTTCCCAGATAGATGGCCGCCACCTTCCAGCCCAGAAGGCCGTAGAGGAGGCCCAGGGCGATTTCATTCACCATAGGGGCTGCGATCAGGAATGAAAAGGTCACTCCCAGAGGAATCCCGGCCGTGACAAAGCCGATAAACAGGGGCACGGCCGAACAGGAGCAAAAGGGGGTGACGATTCCCAGAAGGGCAGCCAGGATATTACCGGCAAATTCACTTTTCCCGGAAAGAAAGGCCCGGGTTTTTTCAGGGGTGAAAAAGCTGCGGATAATACCCACCCCGAATACTACGATGGCCAGAAGCATCATAACCTTGGGGGTGTCATAGAGAAAAAATTCCACCGAAGCTCCCAGGTGGGACCCGGCCTCTATGGGCAACAGGGTGTAGGTGAGCCAGGCGGACAGGCCGGGCAGCATCCTGTAGATCGTCCACCAGAGATACACGCCAAAGGCTCCCATGGCCAGGTTTAACGCCATCATTTTTTTTTTTTGTTTCTCATCCTGGATGAGGTCGGTGATTTTAGAGTCCATGATTTTCCCTTTTTAAATTATATATGGTCATTTAGCGATATATTAGATAAAATTTTTTTGTTTATCCGGGTTTGGCAACAATTTCATGGCGGTCAATGCCGCCCAGAGTCAAGGCAAGTTCCCGGATTTCGGGTTCATCATCCAGCCAATGCTTCAGTTTTTCGTTGATATGGGCTGAATAGGGAGAGCCGTTCCCGTGGTCAAGGGAATAGTTGACCCATAGCCCGTCCTTTACACTCGTTACCAATCCGGCATCTTCAAGGATTTTTAAATGTTTGCTGGCCGTTGACTGGGCTATATTGAGGGCCTCTTTGATTTCACAGACGCAAAAGGGTCTGAATTGGAGTATTTTTACCATTTTCACCCGGTTGGGGTCTGACAAGGCTTTCATTAATTTGATAAACGCTTTCATGATTCTTATATCCTTTCTACCGTTGTTTTTTACTGATGTTTGATTTCCGCATCCGCCGCCAGGATCATCTCCCGGAGCCTGGCAGGGGACGGCACCGAACCCACGGCCTTGACTTTGCCGTTGATGACCAGGGCCGGAGATCCCATTACCCCGTATTGCCCTATTTCCCGGATATCCCGGACATGTTCAAGATCCGCTTCAATCCCGGTTTCGGCAATCAAGATCATGAGGTCCTGTTCCAGGCGGTCGCAATTGGGGCAGCCCGCGCCCAGGACTTTTATTTCAACGTTTTCCAAAGGAGGTTCCTGTATCGGTTCTCCCATGAATTTTTTATATTCTCGGAGTAAGGCGGATTCATAAAGAGGGATGGCAGATGAAGGGATATAGTTTTTTGGGGATAATTTTTGGATCAGTAGGCTGCTGATTTTCTGATCTGAAAAACCTTGGCATTCCTCTGCTGTTTCCTTTAACGCTTCATCAAGGCCGACAATGCCGGTCTGATGCTTGCCGATTTTGATTTGACGCACCTGAACCATATAGCCTCCTTTTTAAATCGTTAAAAAGGAATATAACGATATATAGATCCGTTGTCAACACATAAAAAAAGTCTATTGGAAAATATTTCCAAAGACACGGACGGGGATTCTTCTGGAGGTATCGGTCCAGATGGTAATGATATCTGTATAGAGTCCGGGTTCTTTTTTGATGTTTTCAACAATGAGTTCGTAACGGGCCGGGTTTTCCTGGTCGTTTTTTTTGACCTCAAACCGAATGTTTTTGCCGTCCCGAGCAGTGGTCTGGGCGACTTTAAAATTTGTTTCCGGATCTGCAGGCGTGATGGTCATGGCGGCGGTTAGGGTCTCTCCGGCTTTTCCGGTCAGTTCGATGTGGCCGGGGTCAAGAAGGGCAAAGGCTTTGATCTGGCCGACCAGTTCCAGTCGAATCAAGGGTTGGGCCGGGTCATTGGTATGAACCTTCATTATTTTTCTGACGCTTTGTCCGCCATAGCCGTGGGTGGACAATGAAATGGATATTTTTCCTTCGCTTCCAGGAAGGATGAGCTTCTCGCTTGAAGCTGCCGTACACCCTCAGTCAGTGTCTATTTTAAGGATTTCCAGGGGGGCGGTGCCCTTATTTTTCACCATAAAGTCATGGGTTACCGTATCCCCTTCCCAGGCGGATTCAAAATTGAACACCTGTTCCGTTACAACAGCTTCGGGTTTCTGGTCGGCCGGGGCAGGCCCCGGAAAAACGGTGAGAAGTGCAATCATCAGAAACATAGCAATTGCGGCGGATTTTTTTTTCATGCGAATATCTCCTGAAAATTAAACGATTTGATTTTTATTATAAATATTTTTTTTATATAAGGTCAAGGCCGCCAGGCCCAGGGCCAGGCATAAAAACAGACCATCCCGTGCCAGGGTCAGTTTATCCATGGGGCCTTCCTCCGGGTTTGTGGAAAAGCAGCCGCAATTTATGTCCAGGCCCCTGGCCAGGTTAAAGATAATGAGCCCCATGAAAATGGTCATTAAAATTGCAACAAGGCTTGAGGCACCCATCATCCATCGTTCGAGGATGAGGCAGAACCCCAGGATCAGCTCCAGCCAGGGGAGAATCAGGGCCGTGAGGTTGATGAGGGCATCGGGCAGAACCTGGTAATTATAGACGGCTTGCGAAAACGCCCAGGGATTACATTGCTTGTCCAGGCTGGCATAAATAAAGACCGCTCCCAACACCAGCCGGGCTGAATGATAAAAAAAACGGGAAGATGAATTCAAGGCGTTCTCTCCTTATTTATCGGATGTTTCTATGGGCAGGTTGTTTTCCGTCCAGACGGTCCAGCCGTTGACCAGGACCCTGACCTCTGCAAACCCCATATTTTTGAGGAACAGGGTTAATTCATGGCTCAGGTTGCAGGATTCTCCATCACAATAGGTGATGACCGGGGTTTCGCGGTCCATGCCGGGAACAACCTGTTGGAAATAGTCATCCACCTCGTACCAGGGAAGACTCTTTGCCCCCTGGATATGGCCTTCATCAAAAAGGGCTTTGTCTCTTGCGTCCAGGAAAACAGCTTTGTTTTCCCTGAAAAGGGCTTCTGCTTCAGGAAGGGAGATGGCCAGGGAATTGCCGTCATCCTCCGACAGCCTTGATTCCGCGGACCAATCCTGGACAAAGGGAATGGAATCGGTCCGGGTCAGGTTGACGGCCAGGCCTGCCGCCACGGCCAAGAGGATAATGAAACAGGCCTCTTGAAGGGCTTTCATAAGATTCTGTCTGAAAACGGTGGGCATGGGTGGCTCCTTAGAATTCCAGGTTAAAACGGCTCATATAATCGGCCAGCTTCCGGCCTTCTTCAGCCCCGATGCCGGGGCAGTCTCCGGGACCCTTGGCCCCTTCGGCCACCTTGGTGGCAAAGACCATGCAGGTGGGCTGGCCGCATTGCCGGCAATTGGTTTTGGGCAGAAGTTTCAGGATCTCAATGATACCGGGCCTGGGCAGGCCTGTATAAGAAGGGGTGATGGTGTCTTTTTTCTCCCAGGCGGAATTGATTTCCGCCTTCAGCCATTCCACGATTTTTCTGGCCTCGGCCTCATCGTTCAGGGCATTGACGGCGATTTTCTTGCCGTGGACCGTGATCAGTTTTCCCTGGGCCCGGAAGGTGACGGCGGGCGGGTCGTTCAGATATTCAAAACCGCCCAGGACGGCGTTCAGATAGGGCAGGGCCCCGCTGACATCCTGGCCCAGATGGGCAAAACAGTGGACTCCTTTGGCATCGGCCTGGCATTTGGATTTGAATATTTCAAGGGTATAGTCTTCCAGCAGCATATCGTCCTCTTTTTTGATCAAGCGGTAATAAAGGGGTTAATGATAAAATACAGGCCCAGAAGCCCCACCAGGGTTCCTGCCCCTTTGCGGAACCAGGTGCCTGCGCCTTGCCAGGCGGTATTTTCCATGAGTTTCCGGACGGCGGCGGCGCTGCTTCCCGCAACGGCAATGGGAAGGCAATGGCCGATGCCGAAAAGAACGATCAAAAGGATCCCGGTCATGACTTTTTCCTGGACCGTGATGACGGCCAGGATGGGCGCAATAAACCCGAAAGTGCAGGAGCCGGACAGGATGCCATAGGCAAGTCCCAGGACAAAGGCCCCGGTCATACCTTTCAGTTTCAGCCGGTATAAAAGCCCTCCGGACAGGGAGCATTTTTCAACCCCCAGCATGCCCAGGGCCACCCAGATCAGGATGGCGCCGATGAGGATCTGCCAGTAATTGCCCACATCCCCCAGCATCCGCCCCAGAAGGGCGCAGATAATGCCGATGACGGCGATGGTGATAAACAGGCCCAGGGTGAAAAGGATGGAATACACCCCGGCCTGCCGGGGCTGGACCATCTTGTCCTGGCCCCCGACATAGCCGACGATGAGGGGAATGGAAGCCATATGGCAGGGGCTCAGCAGCACGCTGACCATGCCCCAGATGAAACATCCGGCGGCAGCCAGGAGGGTTCCGCCCGTGATCCACTGGTTGACGGTTAAAAAAATCTGATCCAGCATCGTTCCTCCTAGTCCTTTTTTTCCGGCGGGGAAGGAACTCCCATTTTTGTGAGTTGGGCCACAATGTCCTTCTCACTCATGAAGCCTTCATGACGAAATACTTCCGTTCCGGAAGGATCATAAAAGACCTGGGTCGGGATGGCCCGGATCTTGTATTTGGGGGCCTGTTCCCGGTTTTTCCATACATCGATAAAGGCAATAACCGCCTTGTCCTGGTAATCGGCTTCAAGCTTGGTCATGATGGGGGCCATCATTTTACAGGGAATGCATTCCGTGGCCCCGAGATCGATCAGGGTCACCATGCCTTTTACCGGCAGGCTTTCAAAATCAATCCGGGTTCCGTGGGCGTTGGTTCCGGCAGACGAGTCGGCCCCGGCATCCTGATAGAACTGTGTTTTTACAAGGAGGATCACTGCAAAGGCAATGACACAGATGATAAGGAATCGGGCATGTTTCATTATTGAACTCCCATTTTTTGAAGCTGATCCAGCACTTCCTTTTCAGCAAAGAAGCCGGTGTGCCTGAATACCTCGTTTCCGTTTTTATCGAAAAAGACCTGGACCGGGATGGATTGAATACCGAAACGGCCCGCCAGGACCTGCTTTTCACGGACATGGACAAATTCGACATTCAAGGTATCAGAGAATTTTTTTCTCAAATTGTCCAGGATGGGCTGCATCATATCACAGGGGATGCAGCCTGCGGCCCCGAATTCAATCATGGTGGGTTTTCCAGAAGATCTGGCCTTATCCACCGGGTTGTTCTTCATGATACTGTACTGGGTTTCCAGCCATTTGTGGTTGATCTGCAGACCATGGGAGTCTCCCAGGCCTTTAATATACCCCTGGATGGCCTCCTGTTTTTTTCTTTCCAAAAGAAAGCTTTTGATATTTTCCTGGACCTGGTCAAAGGGGGCGCCCCCCATCATTTCCTTGTTTTCGTCATAAAAGGTCTGAGCTTCTTTAGCAGTTACGGTTACGTCCTTCACTCTGGAGGCCAGGTAAGCACTGATTTGATCGCCCGGTTCTGCGGTCTTATTCTGAATTCCGCTTTTTTGGGCTTCCTGGAGAAGGATCCGTGTAATAATATCCTGGTCCAGGAGGAAAATCAGGTTTTCCTTAATCTGGTCCTGAAATTTAGGATCATACTGACCGAGGGACGTTTCAAAGTCCTGAAGGGAAATCGAGATCCCGGTCCCGGTTTTCAGGAGCACGCTGCTCTCTGCTTCAACCAGCTCGGCAGATTTCAAAAACCGGTCGGAAAGCAGCGGGTACACATCCGAAACTACTTTGGCCCGGGCTGTCCCGGCCGCAACACAGAAGGCCGGGATGAGCAACGTCAGGATAAGGATGACGGGTTTGATAATAAAGCGTTTCATCATGGGGTGTTTCATTATTGGGTGCATCTTCCTTTAAAGGTGTTATCCGCAGCAGCTTGCCGTTTTCGGGGGCAAGGCCGTGCCGGGCTTGATGCCGCAGGTATCGAAAACAGCAGACTTCACCCTGGCGGTATCTTCCGCCCTGAGGCTGAGATTTTTATTTTTTTCAATGCCCAGTTCAGTGATGACCAGATGGTTTTTCAAGGGCACCTTGGCCTGTTCAAGGATGGCTTTGGCGCAACCGACCGGGCAGCCGTCAATGGCTACCATGCTTTCCACATCCCATGCCGACTGGACAAAGCCGCTCAGTTGGGCTCCGATTCCGGCCAGGCAGAACATTTTGCCGACGCCTTCCCGGGTCAGTTCAATGGCAGCCTGGTTTGAAAGCTGGCCCACGTTGGATCCGCCTGAACAGGCCAGGATCATGATATTTCCGCCGGATGCACAACAGTCTTCAGTCATTTTATCGCTCCTTTATAAAAAAGCCTTTATGGAAAAATGAGTATAAAAATTAATGATTAGGGTTTTGTTAAACCGCTGGCTTTATTTTTTCAGCCAGGCTTTGACATCCTCTTTTTTGGGAATCTTTCCCACACATTTGACCTCCCCGTCCACCACCACGGCCGGGGTTCCGAAAACGCCGTACCCGGCGATTTCCATGACGCCGGTGACTTTCTCGATTTTTGCATCCACACCGGTTTCGGTGACAGCCTCATTGACAATTTTTACAGTCTGTTCGCATTTGGGGCAACCGGGCCCCAGTATTTTGATATCCATGATATTCTCCTTCACATTTATGGGTTCATTTTTATATTATCCGGCAATGGTTCCGTAGATCATCCCGGCAAAGGTTGACAGTACAATGATGATGGAACAAAAAACAAAAGTCTTTTTTGCTCCCATGACCCCCCCGATGACCAGCATATTGGGCAGGGACAGGGCCGGGCCGGCCAGCAGCAGGGCCAGAGCAGGGCCCTTGCCCATGCCGGACCCGATCAGCCCTTGCAGGATCGGCACCTCGGTCAGGGTGGCAAAATACATGAAAGCTCCGGCCACGGAGGCAAATAAATTGGACCAGAGGGAATTGCCGCCCACAAGGGTTTGAATATATTGCTCCGGGATCAGGGCCGGGTGTCCGGGCCTGCCCAGGAGAAATCCGGCCACAATCACCCCTCCGAACAGGAGGGGGAAGATCTGTTTCATGAATCCCCAGGTAGACTCCACCCAGCTTGCGCGTTCATCTTTTTTAAACCAGGCCTTTACCATCCAGACCAGGGCGATGAGAAGAATGACCGTGATATACCATTTGGCTGCGAAAATAGCCGGCCACAGACCGGTGGAACCCGGCGCGGGTTTGGCAAAGGCGGCAAAAACCAGGATCAGGACCATGGTCAGAAGAAAGACTCCGTCCTGGAAAAGGGTTCTTCCGCTGTCTTCTTCATCCGGGACATAGATCTGCCCGGCTGTCCTGGCCGCATCGTCCTTGCGGAAGATGAAGGCCATGAGTAGACCCGTGATGACGGCGAAGAAAACGGCGCCGATGGCCCGGGCCAGACCGAGCTGCCATCCCAGGATTTTGGCTGTGAGGGTTATAGCCAGAACATTGATGGCCGGGCCTGAATACAAAAAAGCCGTGGCCGGACCGATGCCGGCCCCCCGGGTATAGATCCCGGCAAAGAGCGGCAGTACCGTGCACGAGCAGACAGCCAGGATGGTTCCGGAAATCGAGGCCACGGAATAGGAGAGAATTTTACCGGCCTGGGCCCCGAAATATTTCAGCACCGAGGCCTGGGACACAAAGACGGCGATGGCCCCGGCAATGAAAAAGGCAGGGACCAGGCAGGTCAGCACATGCTCCCTGGCATATTCCTGGAGCATCATAAAGGCTTCCAGTCCGGATTGGCGGATTACGGGGTGGGACCAGGGAATAAAATAGGCCATGAGATACAGGCCGATGAGGTAAAATAATTTTGTCCGTTCCTTCATTTGAAAATCTCCTTTATATATTGCTGTCTATAAATACATAGGAGCCATGAAATCAGTTCTTATTTAAAATCTCGTTCCGGTTAATCCCGGGCAGGCGGCCGGCGATTTTTTTAATTTCAGGATCATCGTTCAGCCAATGGCGCATATTCCCGATAAGGCTTGCGGCAAATGGGCTCTGGGAACCGTCAGATGATTGATAGTTTACCCAGAGGCCGTCCTTTTGATAGGTGATAAGTCCTGCATCCTCCAGTATTTTCAGATGCTTGCTGGTGGTGGACTGGGCCTTGTCCAGGGCGGTCTGGATCTCGCACACGCACATGGTCTTATGCTGGAGCATTTTCAGTATTTTGACCCGTGCCGGGTCGGAAAGGGCCTTCATCACTTTGATAAATTCTTTCATTGTCATGTCCTATTCATTTATATATTCCGAATTTATGATATAGTCTTGCTCGAAGGAGGTGTCAAGGGCTTTTCCCGTCCCTGCGTCAAAATAACCCAATTGTAATATTTATTTTGCTGGACGGCACTGCGTTAATACATCGTTACCAAAGAATATATAGATATGAATTCCCTTTGTCAATCATCGGAATAAAAATGGAATAAAAACTTGGGAATAAAAAGTTGTTCAAATTCCTTGGCTTATGGTAAGAATACAATAACGGCAAGGTTTGCGTTCGGAATGGGGCTGAGATCCCCGAACAGATCAAACAAAAACCGTGTCCGTTTAAAATAAATTCAAAGGAGGTCCTTGGTTATGGCACTCAAATACAGCAAAATAGAGATATTTACCAATGAAGAAGCCAATTTTAGGGGTATCCCCTTGTATAAGGCAGTGGTGCAGTATGCCCTTGGATTAAAAATCGCAGCCCGGTGTCTGGTGACGCGGTGCATGGAAGGCTGCTATGAAAACGGTGAAATAGCGACCCAGAGCGTCCTGATCGGTTCCTTTAATATGCCGGTGGTGATACAGATCGTTCTACCATCGGTCCAGGCGGATGTGATATTGCCGACCCTTGAAGAAATGGTGGACGAAGGCATTGTAACGGTTTCAGAGATCGCCGTCCGATGCCATAAAACCCGTAACCACCTCTTCCCGAGACATTTGAAGGTCAAAGACATGATGACACCGAATCCTGAAAGCGTTCTGTTGACGACACCGGTCAGCGATGTGGTTCGCCTTTTGCTTTCTTCGATTTTTACAGGTGTGCCGGTGGTTGATGAA
>Ga0208968_1000092_pt1 | contig 91482 bp, 82 predicted proteins | sample RifOxyA3_FD_184031 | JGI IMG/M metagenome (GOLD analysis project Ga0208968, IMG submission 184031) | Groundwater microbial communities from Rifle, Colorado - Rifle Oxygen_injection A3 (SPAdes) | ecosystem: Environmental > Aquatic > Deep subsurface > Groundwater | place: Rifle, Colorado, United...
AGACTGGCCAGGTCAATCTGCGTTATGGCACAGATTCCGGCATCAACCTCTACACGCATCTTTCTGATCAGTACGCACCCTACCATATCAAGGCCATCACCTCTACAATACGTGATGCAACGCATGTACTGGATGGCTTGCTGTATCACGAATCCGAGCTGCGCATTGAGGAACATTACACAGACACCCACGGTTTCACGGACCATGTATTTGCGTTGTGCCATGCACTTGGTTTCCGCTTTGCACCGCGTATCCGTGACCTTAAGGATAAGAACTTGTATGTACCAGATAATCCGAAGGATTACCCCGCGTTGTCGAACTTTCTTGGTGAAAAGATCAACCAGAAGATAATTCTGGCCCAATGGTCTGAATGGCTGCGCCTTGCCACATCAATCAAGCAGGGCACGGTAACAGCTTCTCTGATGTTGCGTAAACTTGCAAGCTATCCGCGACAGAATGGCCTGGCGCTCGCTTTACGCGAAATCGGACGTATTGAGCGGACTATTTTCGCTTTGGATTGGTTGCTCGATCCGCGTCTGCGGCAACGGGTAACTGCGGGATTGAATAAGTCGGAGGCGAAAAACACATTATCCCGTGCTGTATGTCTCAACCGTTTGGGAGAAATCCGGGATCGCACCTACGAACTGCAGCGGCATAGAGCAAGCGGCCTCAATCTGGTCGTGACAGCGATAATCTTATGGAACACGGTCTATCTGGAACATGCGGTGACCGCAATGCGGGCCCAGGGACACATTATCGAGGAAGAACTGCTCAAACATATCGCTCCTATCCATTGGAATCACATTAACTTAACCGGGGATTACACTTGGAAGCAGAACAGGTTTGTCGAAAAAAGGGGATTTAGACCGTTATTGCCCATTCCAAAGGCTTAACGTACTTTAATTTCCCTTTCGCCAAACGACCCCATAAACTCTATATCCTGGTCCAAAATTGATTCGAAGTTCCGAAACCCCGCCACCGACAGATTTGTAATCTCCTATCAATCCTAATTGAAGCCTATCAATCCTGACGAGAATGCGGCCCTTGGTAACGCTATCTCGGATAGAACTAATCCAAGAAGAAAAGGCTTCAGATTGCCGAACTTCTATCATAGTAATAATCTATTAAATGTATCCTATAGATTACAACTTGTTTTTTAGGTTTAGAAATCCTGGATATATAATTCTCTGTGAATTATTCTTCCAAAACAACCGCGGTGCCGTAACAAAGCACTTCCGTGACCCCTGACATCACCTCATTGGCATCGTAGCGTATGCCGATGATACCGTTCGCGCCAAGCTCCTCAGCGTGCTTCACCATGTTATCAAACGCTTCCTGCCGTGTTTTTTCACACAATTCCGTGAAAAGCGTTATATTGCCGCCAACGATTGTCTGCAACGCGCCACCAAGTGTCCCAATAAAAGAACGGGAACGCACAGTGAGCCCGCGAACAAGCCCCAGATTCTGTTTTATGCGTTTTCCATGAATTTCAAAAGCAGTGGTGGTATTTGTTTTGTTCATATGTCTTTTATCTCTTTTAAAAATTCTGCCGTTGTTACCTGCTGTCAACGCCCCGTTCCAGTTCTCCCTGTTTACGCAGTTCCCGCTTCAATATCTTTCCCGAGGCGTTTTTGGGCAGTTCCTTCATGGCAATAAACTTCTTTGGGATCTGAAACTGCCCCAGGCTGGCCTGACAGAAAGCACGGATCTCTTTTGGTGTAGCACTTTTTCCCTCCTTGAACGCGATATACGCAACCGGTATCTCACCATGGCTTTCATGCGGCTCGCCAACCACTGCTGCCTCGTAGATGGGTTCGAATTGATACAAGACCTCTTCGACCATGCGGGGATAGACGTTCATGCCATTGACAATGACCATGTCTTTTTTGCGGTCCACAATATAAAAATATCCTTCATCGTCCTCGGTTCCCAAATCGCCGGTCCGAAACCATTGACCAAACATTGAGGCCTTTGTTTCTTCGGGTTTGTTCCAGTAGCCCTTCATGATATTGGGCCCGCGAACACAAATCTCCCCTATCTGGTTGTGCGGCATTTCCGCGCCCTGCTCGTCCATGATGTTCATCTCCACACCTGGAATGGGAAGGCCCACTGACGCAGGTTTCCGTTTGCCATCAATGGGATTCAGACATGTTACCGGTGAGCATTCCGTGGGCCCGTCTCCCTCATAAATCACTTTGCCAAAACGCTCCTCAAACCGTTTCATGACCTCCTGGGGCATTGCCGCGCCGCCCGAAAGCCCGTATCTTAAAGATGCCAGTTTGTGTGCATAGTCGTCAGGTAGTTTGAGCAGGGCATTGTACATGCTGGGAACGCCCAGGAACACAGTGGCGTTGGCCGACTCAATGGTATCGGCGACTTCTTTTGGATCAAAACGGCCTAGCGGCACAATGGCGCAGCCCGACAGCAGGGGCGTAAGCATGCCCACGGTTCCGGCAAATGAATGGAACATGGGAAGCACCACGAGAAAAATGTCTTTCCCGGGCTCGGTCTTAATGGCCGTGGACACGCTCTGTACATTTGAGGTAAGATTATAATGTGTCAGCATGGCGCCTTTTGACTGGCCAGTTGTTCCAGAGGTATAGATAATAACCGCGACATCTTCGTGTGTATCACACGCGATTGCGGGAACAGGCGCGTCTAATTGTAACAGGTCAGAGAAGTTCAAATCGCTGGAATGTGATTTTTCCTCCCCAATGCTCACCAGGAATTTGAGATCCGGACAGGTTTCACGAAAAGCACTCACCTTGTCTTTTAATACATCGGAATATATGACAGCCTTTGCGCCAGAGTCGTTGATCATATACGCGATCTCTTTGGGGTTTAGCAGAAGGTTGACCGTGACCACTGTCGCGCCTGCCTTCAATATCGCGAAATAGGCGATCACAAATATATCGGAATTGACGCAATAAAGGGCAACGCGGTCGCCTGGGCGGATTCCCCTGTCGCACAGAGCAGCGGCCGTCCTGCCGCTTTGCCTGCTGAGCGTGTCGTAGTCTGTCACTTTTCCCTTGAAAAAAACCGCGGTTGCGGATGGGTGTTCGCGCGCCACAGTATCGAGTAATTGGGGTAAAGAAAGGTTGTGCTGTTTGGTATCAAGTTTCATAGGGGGCTCTCCTCGTGTTTCACAGCACCTGCGATAAAAGTCTGTGGAGGTGAGTTGTCAATAAAAAGAATCCGCACGCCGCCGGACAGGATTATGCGGGCACGCCGGCTTCGAGGAGCGCGTCGATCTTCTTCTCGTCTTCCTCGCTGGCAAGCGAGACCGACACCATCTTGGACACGCCGGGTTCAATAAGCGTGACGCCATAGAGCACATCGCACGCGGCCATGGTCTTCTTGTTGTGCGTGATGATAAGGAACTGCGTCTGCTTCGAGAATTGGCGTATGAGCTTGATGAACCTGCCTATGTTGGCGTCGTCGAGAGGGCCGTCGACTTCGTCGAGGATGCAGTAGGGCGAACTCTTAACCAGATAGAGCGCAAAGAGGAGCGCTGTGGCGGTGAGCGCGCGTTCGCCGCCCGAGAGCAGCGAAATGTTCTTCATGCTTTTGCCGCTGGGACGGGCGTAGATGATAATCTTGGCCTCGAGCGAATCCTCGCTCTCCTCAAGCCGCACGTCAGCCTCGCCGCCCTCGAAAAGGCCGATGAAGATTTTCTTGAAGTTCTGCCGCACAATTTCGAAGGTCTCGATGAATTTCTCGTTCGCTTCCTTGTCGAGTTTTCGGATCAGTTTCTCGAGCTGGCTCGTCGCGTTCTCGAGGTCGTCCTTTTGTCGGGCCAGCGCCTCGAACGACTTCTTCTCCTCCTCGTAGTCCTCGAGCACGCTCAAATTGACATTAGCGCCGATGAGTTTGAGCCGTTTGCGCAGTACCTCGATGCGCTCACGCACGCTCTCCTCGTTCATATCGAGGACTAGGTCCGCGTCCTGTATAGTGTTGAGGTCAACCTCGTATTCCTCAAAAATCCGTTCGACAAGGTGGCGGCGCTGGGAAGAGAGTTTCTCGAGCTCCATCTCGCATTCGTGCACCTTATCGGCAAGCAGGGTGAGTTGTTTTTCCTTTTCATGCGCAATGGCCCGCTGTTCATCGATCTCGTTGAGGAAAACGTGGTATTCCTCTTTGCAGCGCTGCACGTGCTGCTCACGCTCGTCTTTGTCATGCGAGGCAGTCTCGCGTAAAGAGGCGAGTTCGCGGCCCGCATCAACATGAGCGGCGATTTCACCCTCGTAGGCCTGCTGCTGGCGCCGGCAATCGGCGAGCGCCGCATAGGTGTCCTCCAGTTCGCCGGTCATGCGGCCGATTTCACGGCGCGTACTGTCGAGTTGGTGGATGACCGATTGCAGCGCCACTTCAGTGTTCTTGGCCTTTTCCGTGACCTCGAAGCGCCGTCTTTCGAGCGCGCCAGCCTCTTCTTCACAAATAATGAGCGATCCTTCGAGTTCGGTCTTTTTGTCCTCAATGGCGCCCAGGCTTCGCTCGGTGTTTTGTTCGTCCTCGCGGGTCTCCTCGCAGCGCGCGTCGATGATCCGAATTTTTTCGAGCGACTCGTTTTTGCGCGCCTGTATGCGCATGATCTCTTCGTCGAGATACCGGATGCTTCCTTCCTGCTCCTGGCGCACCCGCTGTCCGGAGGAGAGCTTCTCATCGATCTCGAGCATGGCCATTTGCGCCTCTTTGATGGTCTGGAGCGAGGCCGCCTTCTCCCCTTCTTTAAATTGGATCTGCGTTTCGAGCTTACGAATGCTCTCTTTAAGCGTCTCAATGACCTTGGCGCGGCTCAGGAGGCCCAATTCCTCGCTGGTAAATTCGCCGCCGCGGACAATACCGCTGGTATTATAGATAGTACCATCGGGTGTGACGCAGTAGAGGGCCGTTGTACCGGCAGCGGCCCGCACCCGGTCCGCTGCTGCCGCGTCCTTCACTAGAAGCACATCGCCGAAAAGGAGGCCCGAGAGCGCGACGTATTTTTCTTGGAACGAGACGAATTTTTCCATCCACCCCAAAACGCCTTCAATGGATTCAAGCGCGGCAAGGTGTTGGGCGCGTTCGCCCGTGTTTATCTGGTTGTGGATAATGAAGCTCGCCTTGCCCATCTTTCCTTCCTGCAGGTAGGCGATGGCCTGGTCCGCGATTTCACGCGTATCCGCGAGGATAAACTGCACCCGCGATCCCAACGCGGCTTCGACCGGCGCCAGGTATTCGGGGTTTACATTGATGACATCGGCGACAATGCCCGCGATGCCGTCGAGGGACCGTTCGACAATTGACCTGACCGCGTCTTTGTATCCCTCGTGGTTCTTCTGCATCTCTTCGATGAAGGTGAGACTTTTGCGGTCCGAGATGAGGTGCGCGGAAAGATTCTTCTCTTCCTCAAGGATCTGACGATACCGCTGTTCTTCCTCCTGTATCTTGGCATGCAGGCGGTCGCGCGTGGCGGCAAAGGCCTCGTATTCGGTGGTGGCCCGGTTGAGCACGGCCTTACTTTCGCTAATGCGCTGTCCGCATTCCTCGATGCGGCGTTCCTCGCTCTCAATGGTACGTTCAATGGCGGCCTTGTTTTCGAGAAGGTTGTCCAGGTCGGAACGGATCTTCTCCATACGTGATAACAATTCGGTCCGTTCCTCGAGCACGCGCAGCCGTTCGGTGTTTATGCCTGCCAGATGCTGCTTCTTTTCCTGATAGTCGGCCTCGACCGCGTCGAGCTCCTGCTTGGCCATCGCATAGGCCTCTTCGGCCGATTTGAGCCCCGCCTCCTGTTCAATGAGACGGCCCTCGTGCCCCTTGTGGTTTTCGGCAAGGATCGCGGCCTTTGATTCGAGCTCCGTATGCCGCGTTCCCAATTCTGCAACAGCCCGGTGAGCGGCCTCTGTCTTGGCGCTGACCAGGGCCATCTCTTTTTCCAGGGTATGAATGCGCTCGGCAATGGCGGCCGTCTCCTGCGAGGCGTGCATGACCTTTTCCTCGCGTGCGTGCGATTCGAGCCGTTTCTCCTCTACATGGGTCTCAATGGTCGCTATCTCGGCGGCCATGCTTTCCTTGCCGGACTTGAGTTCAGCATGGCTGCGGCCAGCCTCCTTCATCTTCTCGCACACGCCGCGGAACATGGCGCCCGTATAGGCCACTTCTATTTTCTTGAGTTCATCGCGGTATTCGCGGTATTTCTGCGCCTTGGTAACATGGCGCGCAAGACTCTTCACATACCGGTCCTTTTCGCCCACAATGTCTGAAATCCGTTTGAGATCGTCCGAGGTTTTCAGCAGGTTCCTCAGGGCCTCCTTGCGCTGGCTGCGGTATTTGTGGATGCCCGCAGCCTCCTCGAACATGATACGCCGCTCCTCGTCCTTGTCGGAAAGGATGAGGTCGATCATTTTCTGTTCGATGAGCGAATAGGATCCCAGGCCCATGCCAGTGTCAAAAAAGAGCGTGTGGAGGTCCTTGAGCCTGCAGAGTTTTTTGTTGACCAGGTATTCGGACTCGCCGGTCCGGAAAATACGGCGCGTAATCTGCACAGTATCAGCGTCAGACTGGAGCGAACGGTCCCGGTTGTCGATGGTAAGGGTCGCTTCAGCGAAATTAAGCGGCTTTCTTCTGATGGTTCCGCTGAAGATGACATCTTCCATCTTTTCAGCGCGGAGTATACGCACGCGCTGCTCGCCCAAAACCCAACGGATGGTATCGATGATGTTGGTCTTACCGCACCCATTGGGCCCCACGATGGCGGTAAGGCCTGAATTGAAATTGATTACCTGGTCGTCGGCAAAAGACTTGAACCCTGAAACCCGCAACTGTTTTAAGTGCATGTGCAAAACCCTCGCAGCGTATATGTTGTGTTCTTTACTGATGACTATTCAACCGATTGTACCACAATCTGTTGGGTAGTAAGATACAATATCTTGAAAAACAAATCAAGAAATAATGCACGACACAAAATAAAGTATAAACGATGTCTACAGGTGGTGTTTTAGCCTTCCCTGGCACCTGAACAAGGCGTAAGTCAGAAGACTTAATAGTAATATTATATAGAAGAACAGGTCACCGGGGCCAAATGAGGTAATAATGGTCCCTTTCACCCTGCTGGTGAAGAGATTGTTGTAGCGCGGCAGCTGGCTGGAGAGCCAGGCAACAGTACTATCGGGCAGCTTTACTGTGTGTAAAAGGGCCTTTTGCGCGGTAGATGCGTCGTACCGGGCCATGTGAAACCGCGCTGACTCAAGGGCATGGTATTTCAGGAAGCGGGGAAAATACTTTTCAAGAATCTGGTTTTCGTAATACGCGTGGTCGTATTTCCGGTAAAAACCGCCGCCAGTAATCTGGTAATCGTTGATAAAATAAAACTCCCGCTGAAACAGGTGGCGGGCCGCCTCGTCTTCGTAGACCGCTCGCACCCGGTCTGAAACACCCACGGGATCGGTCTCCATGGCCTTGAAGGCCGAGGGCGGCAGCGATGAGAAAAAGGTCCCCGTCTCCTTACGTTCGTACACATACCCAAACCCATGGACCCGCGCGAGGAATAATGCCGTTATCAAGGTCGAAACCATGAGAAAAACAATAATAAGACGGGGACGTTGCACCACCGCCTGGGCATCTGGATCGCGGGCCATGTCCGCGGGAATAAAGACCAGGGCCGCGCCCAGGGCGCCGGAGACCAGATTGGTGATGCAGTCACGGATCTCACCCACCCGGTCGGGCAGCAAATGCTGGATGGTTTCATCGCCAAGCCCGATCCAATACACAATATTCACAGCGCTGATTGCCGCGCCCAGTCTGGCCATGCGCCGGCCCAGGGTCGCGCAGACCAGGGCGCCAAGCACCCCGTATTCAAGGAAATGGATGCGTTCAATTGCGTACTTGATTGATGTCAGATAATAGGCGTACATGCAGCCCGCAACGCACAGGGCGATCAGGCTTTTGACCAGCCGCGCTCCCCGGAAACGCCTGAGGCACACGCAAAGAAATATAACGCCAGCGGCAATAAATACCACGTACAGAATATCAAGAGACTGGGGACCAAACCGTTCGACCAGCTCTTTCCTGATGGCGCCTACGCATGAAAGCGTGGCATAGATAACGGCCGTATAGGCAAGAATGACAGCCCAGAGCAGACCATCGGTCTTAGAAAAGGACCTGTTCACTTTTGACTCTTGGGGGTTTCAAGCATCTTGGTAATAAAATGCTTTTCTTCACCGGTAAATACAACCGGAAAAAACAGGGACGCAAGCGCACTGCTGTCGCCGCTCATTCGCCGCCATTCCACGGTCGAAAGCGCGGCCGCACGCTCCATGGTTACATTCATTCTCTCGATAAATCCCGCTGTCTTTCTTCCCACAAAGCCCATTCCCGTAAAAAAGGCCATGCCTCTGTCTATGCCTTTGACAGCGAGAGGCGCCTCATAGGCCACCACGGTTGAACAGCGCACGCCTGACGGGGTCGCGGTGTACCATGCCTCGAGGACCGCTATGCACGAAAAAGAGACCCCTTTTTTAAGGTTCAGATTGGCATATGCAATGAAATGGTCTTTATCCATGGCCGCTATGCTAAGGGTACTGCCCTGGCGGATGGTCCGTCTGCTCCTGATGGAAAACAAGCCTGGACCAAGCCTCTTGATTGCATAGGCCTTATCGTCCCCTTCCTGAAAAACGGTCATGAGCTTTCCCAGAAGTTCAAACCTGTCGGCCTGGAAAAAGGCCGGTGCCACTTTAAGCACGCCCGGGGAAAGCAGCGTGACACTTTGGACGCGCACGCCGGTCTTTCTGAGCGTTGCCACGGTTGAATCTTCCAGGTCCTGGGCATACAGGGGCAGCGCTAGCATGATGCGGATAATAATCACCAGAATTTTCATGCAGGAAATATAACCTCTTGGCTTTGGGGAATCCAGAAACCGCGCTGTTTTGGTTGTTTTCCGAAACAAAAAAAGACTATACTTTTACCTGCCTTTTCAGGTGAAACATAACCCAAAGAAAGGAGTTTAGACACATGGCACACTATATCACCGACGACTGCGCAGCATGCGGGGCATGCCTGCCCGAATGCCCGGAAGAAGCCATTTCCGAAGGTGACCCCATCTACAAAATTAGCGCGGCAAAATGCACGGACTGCGGCAATTGCGTGGATGTCTGCCCTTCTGAATCAATAAAGCAGAAATAATCTTAAAATGATGCAGGAGGCTGCCTTGCCCGGCAGCTTCCTGCTGTTTATGCACGACCACTCCCACAACCACCATCACCACACCTACAAGAGTTCGGAAAAACGCCATCTCCTGCTTGCCCTGCTGGTAAATGGCCTGGTCATGCTCCTCGAATTCGCGGGCGGCCTGCACACGCACAGCCTGGCCTTGCTAAGCGACGCGGGCCATATGCTTACCCACATCTTTGCCCTTGGCATGAGTTACTTTGCCATTGTCCTTGCTTCGCGGCGTTTCGATGACCGCAGAAGTTTCGGCTATTTCAGGGCCGAGGTACTCGCCACATTCATCAATGCGCTCTTTCTTTTTTGCGTCACAGGGCTCATTGTCTACCACGCAATAGCGCTGCTCATCACTCCTGTTCCGGTGAGGGAAAAAGAGATGGTAGGCATTGCTTGTATCGGTCTTATAACCAATATTGTCAGTGTCTTTTTGTTAAAATCCGATTCTGAAAAAGACATGAATATAAGGTCCGCTTTCATGCACGTGATCAGCGATACAGCCTCGTCGGTACTTATCATAGCCGGCGGTATTGTCATCTATTATAAAAAGCTCTACTTCATCGACCCTCTGCTTTCACTCCTGATCAGTGTCCTCATTCTTGTCTGGGCGTGGCGCCTTTTCAAGGAATCGGCCAATATTCTCCTTGAGGCAACACCCAAACACATTGATATACATGCCGTAAAAGAGACGCTGCTCTCACAAGTCCCGGAGATAAAGGAGATCCACGATATTCATATCTGGGTAATAACAGGAAATCTCTATGCTGCAACACTGCATGTCCGCGTAGCAAATATCCCCATGGCCGAAGGAAACAGTATTATGGGCAAAATCAGAGCTCTTTTACATGAGAATTTCAGTATAAATCATGCTACTATCCAGCTTGAAACAGATTCTGATGAAAAATGCCTTCATCAGGCTGGAATTCACCATTCTGTTTAACGCCCGGTTAAATTAATTACTTGCAATGTATTGTAATAAAATAAGATATTATTACGTTCTTTTAATGGGCGTTTGTTAATTTAAAAAAGGAAATGGCGCCCACTATGGAATTGAAAGAAACCCCCTTTTTCACCATATTGCTCTTTGGTCTCTACTTTCCATTGCTCGGTTCGCTTTCCGCGCTGATCATTTATAAATTAAAACTGCTCTTTTTCTACGTTTATTATAATAAAAATGTCCCCGTGCCTTTTAGCCAATTCAACGACCTGCCTTTTGTTACCATACAACTCCCCTTGTACAACGAGGCTAATGTTGTTGAGAGACTCCTTGGCTCTGCCACTGCCCTTACCTACCCTAAAGACAGGTATGAAATTCAGGTATTGGATGATTCAACCGATGAAACAGTGACTCTTACTGCCAGTCTTGTGGAAAAATACAGGTCCGACGGGTTCAATATTGAACACATCCGCAGAAAAATACGAAAAGATTTCAAGGCTGGCGCACTTGCCGAGGGCCTCAAAATAGCCCGGGGCGACTATGTCGCCATCTTTGACTCAGATTTCATTGTCCCTGAAAATTTCCTGACCAAAACCGTCCACTTTTTCACGGATCCCAAGGTCGGCATGATCCAGGCGCGCTGGGGATATATAAACGCCAACGACTCCCTACTCACTCGTCTCCAATCCACCTTTCTGAACGGCCATTTTATCATTGAACACACCTCACGCAATAGAAGCGGCCTTTTTTTCAATTTCAACGGCACAGCGGGCATCTGGAGAAAAAAGGCCATTCTCGAGTCAGGCGGCTGGCAGGGAGATACGCTTACCGAAGACCTCGACCTCTCGTACCGTGCCCAGGTGAACAAATGGAAGTTCGTGTTCCTTAAAGATCTAGTGTGCTATTCTGAACTGCCTCCCACCCTCGACGCCTTCAACGGCCAGCAATACCGGTGGGTAAAAGGCATGTGCGAAGTACTCGTCAAAGTGTTACCGGTTATATGGAAATCTCCGGTCTCGCTCCGCAACAAAGTTGACGCCACCCTGAACCTGGGTTCGGGCATGGGCTATATTTTCTCGGTTCTCATTACGCTCTGCGCAATACCCGTGCTCTTCCTAACCAAGGAATACCTCGACATACACTATATGTACCTTACCCTGAGCTTTATTTTCATCAACTGCGTCATGATCTGGTTCTACTATTTTATCGCCGAAGCCGGTGTCAGGGGATTTACTCCAAGGACTTTCTTTTACCCGCTTCTTCTGGTCATCTTCAGCATCGGCCTCTCTCTCAACGGCCTGCTCGCGGTCATAGATGCGGTCAGAGGAAAAAAGACCTCCTTTATCCGCACCCCAAAGTTCAACAATAACCTGAGGGCCACCATCAGCTGCGAACGCGCTCTCAAGCCGTTTCATTACCTGGTCTTTCTCTTTGTGGCCTACTTCATAACCATGTTCATACTCATCATGAGCTCGGGAAAGCTTGCCCTTCTGCCCGCCTTTCTCTTTTTCGCGCCAAGTTATTTCTGGCTCATTTTCAGGACCGTACGCGAAAAGATACTGGTCCGATCAAACTGATTTTTTTTATATTACTCTGCCAAAAAAATTCCGGAAATAAAACGTTTTTACGAAAGGATCTGCGCCATGTTCAGAATAAGCATGTTGAACAAAATTTCTCCCCTGGGCCTTGCAAAACTGCCCAAAGAAACTTATGAAACTGCCCTGGAACTGGCCAATCCCGATGCCATTCTGCTACGCAGCTTTAAAATGAACGGCAAAATGCCTGCCACGCTCAAGGCCATTGGCCGGGCCGGCGCAGGCGTCAACAATATTCCTGTTGATGCATGTTCTGAACAGGGTATTGTTGTCTTTAATACACCCGGCGCAAACGCAAACGCGGTCAAGGAACTGGCAATCCTCGGGCTTCTCATCAGCTCGCGCCGCATTGCCGACGCCCTGGCCTATGCACGCGGCCTTGCGGGCAAAGGCGCTGAAATCTCCAAAATGATCGAAAAGGACAAGTCGCAATTCGTGGGTCCCGAGCTCCTGGGAAAAAAACTGGGCGTCATAGGTCTTGGCGCCATAGGCGTCATGGTCGCCAACAGCGCACTGGCCTTGGGCATGGATGTTGAAGGATTTGACCCCTATATTTCGGTCGAAGCGGCCTGGAGCCTTTCGCACGATGTGAAAAAAGCGCGCAGCCTCGACGCGCTGGTGGCCAATTCCGACTATATCACCGTCCACGTGCCCCTGTCTGATAAAACCAAGCACCTCATCAATGCCGAAAAAATCAGCCTCATGAAAAAAGGCGTGCGCATTGTGAATCTGTCGCGCGACGCGCTGGTTGATGAAGCCGCGCTTATCGCCGCGCTCAAGGAGGGCAAAATCGCCCATTATGTCTCTGATTTCGGCAACGAAGCCATTCTCCAGGCCCCCAATGTCACCTGCTTCCCCCACCTGGGCGCGTCCACACCCGAGGCAGAGGACAACTGCGCAATCATGGTGGCAAACCAGGTACGGGATTTTCTTGAAAATGGCAATGTCACCAATTCAGTCAACTTCCCGGCCTGCCAATTGGAACGCTCGGGCAAAACGCGCATTTCCATCATCAATAAAAACATACCCAACATGGTGGGCCAGTTCACCACAGCCCTTGCCGATGCGAAAATGAACATCGCTGAAATGCTCAATAAGAGCAGGGGCGACTATGCCTACAACATCGTGGACATCGATGGCGACGTGGGCGAGAATGTGACGAGGAAACTCGAAGCCATCAATGGTGTCATTAAAGTCCGTATTATAAAGGCCGCGTAAACAATCAACGCTGTGGCTGAATTACCGCGCGTATATCTCAAGACCGGACGTGAGGGCCCTGCGTTTGGCCGCCACCCATGGCTTTTCTCAGGCGCTGTTGACCGTATAGAAGGCAAACCTGCCAATGGCGCGGAAGTCACGGTTATCTCCGGAACCGGCGCTTTTGTGGCCCATGGCCTGTACAATGCCAACAGCCAGATCCGCGTTCGCCTCTATTCGTGGGACCAAGAAGTCAGACTCACACACGATTTCTGGCACAACCGAATCGCATGTGCAATACATCTGCGTTCAAGCCTTGGGCTCATGGGTCAGGAAACTGGGTGCAGACTCGTCTTCAGCGAAGGTGACATGCTCTCCGGTCTTGTCGTTGATCGCTATCGCGACATTCTTGCGGTTCAATTCACTTCTCTGGGTCTTTTCCTCCAACAGGACCTTATCGTCGATTCGCTTGTTACTCTGCTGCAGCCAGCGGTTGTGTATCTGCGCACTGAAAAAGGCATGCGCGAACTCGAAGGTATTGAAGCACAGGACCAACTGATCCGGGGAAACATGCCCGAAGGCCCCGTTACCATTGTCGAAAACAATATTTCATTTCTTGTGGACCTGCACACTGGACATAAAACAGGCTATTACCTTGACCAGCGCGACAACCGGAAGGCCGCGGCCGCTTATGCGGTGGGCAGACGCTGTCTCGATATCTGCTGTTATTCGGGCGGCTTTTCCCTAAATCTGGCAAAAGCCGGCGCCGTTGAAGTGACAGCCATTGATTCCTCAGAGAACGCGCTTGCCCTTGCCGGGCAAAACGCCTCCCTGAACAACCTGCGGAATATTACCTGGGTCCGGAGCGATGCTTTTAAAATGCTTGATAAAATGGCTTCTGACCACGAAAGCTTCGGCCTCGTTGTGCTTGACCCTCCCCGGTTTGCCCAATCGTCACGCGGGGTGGACCAGGCGCTCAAAGGCTATACACAGCTGAATTCACAGGCGCTTAAAATATGCGCTGAAAACGCTATTTTTGTCTCGTGCAGCTGCTCTGGCCGTGTGTCAGATCAGGAACTCATTCGCGTCATCAGCAATGCCGCTGCGCGCGAAAACAGGAATGTGCAGATACTCGAAGTGCGCGGCCAACCCCCAGACCATCCCGTACTTGCCTCGTGTCCTGAATCAGCGTATTTAAAATGCATTATATGCAGGGTAATTTGATCCCCCCTGATGAATGCGGCAACGCGGAGGGTGCCGCTTGATCATAAGACCAAAGACGGTCTCGATTTATGGGCCGTCCCTGGCCCAAAAAAAAACAGAAATAACTGATCACCCGGCAGCCTCCGTGCTGCCGGAAAAGATGCGCCCATGAATCCTTCTACGCTCCCCATCTACGATGTCAAAGAACAGATTGTTTCAGCCCTGCGCGAAAAAAACCGCCTGATACTCCACGCGCCAACCGGCAGCGGCAAATCGACCCAGGTGCCGCAGTTTGTTCTTGATTCCGATATAGCACAGGGCCAAATCCTTGTTCTGCAGCCGCGCAGAATTGCCGCGCGAATGCTTGCAGCGCGCGTTGCCTCCGAGCGCAATGTAAAACTCGGCGAGGCAATAGGCTTCCAGACCAGGTTTGAAAGCGCAGTTTCGGATGACACGCGCGTGCTGTTCATTACCGAAGGCATTCTGCCTCGCAGACTTTTGCATGACCATTCATTAAAAAATGTTTCAACAATAATCTTTGATGAATTCCACGAACGAAGCCTGACAACAGACCTTGGCCTGGCCTTGACGCGCCAATTGCAAATTGAACGCAGGCCTGACCTCAAAATTATTGTTATGTCTGCCACGCTCGAACCAGGGCCTCTTGCAGCCTATCTTGAAAACAGCGTGACCGTGCATACGGAGGGCCGCGTCTTTCCTGTTGACATACGCTACTCTGCTGTTGGCCGCGAATCACCGCCATGGGACAATGCGGTAACGGCGGTTCGTCAGCTTATGAACACAGAAACAGGCGACATTCTGATCTTTATGCCCGGCGCCTATGAAATACGGCGCACGGTCGAAGCAGTGCGCAACGCACATTTGCCCGAACTCTGCACACTCTTTCCCTTGTACGGCGATCTGCCGCCACACCAGCAGCAGCGCGTCATGGAACCAACGGACCGCCGCAAAATCATTGTTGCCACAAACATTGCCGAAACCTCGCTTACTATTCCTGGCGTGCGCCATGTTGTGGACAGCGGCCTTGCGCGTATAAACAGGTACGACCCGAACAGAGGCTTTAACACCCTCTATGTTGAGACCATAAGCCAGGCATCTGCTGCACAGCGCGCAGGACGCGCTGGCCGCGAAGCACCGGGCATCTGCATACGCCTGTGGAGCCAGGCAAATCATGACACACGCAGCCCGCGCACCCAGCCTGAAGTGGCGCGCATTGATCTGTGCGAAGCCCTGCTGAACGTAAAGATGATGGGGGTCAATGACGTATCAACATTCCCCTGGTTTGAACCGCCTCCTGAAATTGCGCTCAAGGCAGGGTTTGAAACGCTTGTTGAGCTTGGCGCGCTCAAAGCCGATGGCTCAGTCACGGCCGACGGCACTGCAATGGCAAAACTGCCAGCCCACCCCCGGCTGTCACGGCTTTTGCTTGAATCCGTCAAACGCGGGGTACCAAAAATGGGCGCGCTTGCAGCCGCTGTTCTGACCGAGCGGCAGGTGTTAACAGGCAAACCCGATCTGCCCGACCGTTCAGCCATGCGCGAACACGGATCTGATTTTAACGCATTAGCGTATCTGATAGATCGCGCTGAGCAATCCCATTTTGATATAACCATATGTACCAGGCTTGGGCTCAATGCTGGCGCTGCACGCCAGGTCCTTCGTACACAGGCTTATTTCCTGAACCTGTTGCGCCACCAGCGCATGCACACGCGCGATAATGCCGAAGATCCGCACGCATTGTCAAAGGCCCTGCTGCTCTCCTATCCTGACCGGCTTGCCCGCCGCCGCGACATGGGCACGCTTCAATGCGAGTTTCGTGACGGACGCAGGGGCGAACTTGCCCGCGAGAGCGCTGCGCGCGGCGCCCAATTCCTGGTGGCAACAGAAGTACGCGAAGTACGCAACAGGGGCCAGCAGCCAAAAACCATTTTAACGCTCTGCTGCGGCATAGAGGAAGATTGGTTACTCGAACTCTTTCCTGATAACTGGCGCTCACAAACCAATTTTTCGTATAATGCTGAGCGCAAAGCAGTTGAACAGCGCACCAAAACTTTCTGCCTTGGGGTGCTCATTGAAGACAAACTAAACGACCAGCCTGATCCAGAAGCTGCGGCTGAATTTCTCGCACATTACATTGTTGATAAAAATCTAGCTCTCAATGGCTTTGACGAGGAAACCCAGGCATATATTGACCGCATTCGCTGGGTTGCGTCAATTTTCCCTGAACAAAACCTGCCGCAAATGGGCGATGATGATAAAAAACTGATTATTAAAGAGCTCTGTGCCGGGGAAACGCGATACAATGCTGTGCGGGAAAAAGAAGTGTTACCTGTTATCCGTAGAATTCTTGGGAGCAAATCACACTTTGTTGACTCCATGGCGCCGTCTCATATTCAACTGCCCAATGGCAGGCGCATGCCTATTACATATACAGTGGGTCAGGAGCCTAAGGGCAGGTCACGAATCCAGGATTTTTACGGCATGAATGCGTCACCGAAAATCGCCAATGGCAGGGCAACCGTGCTGCTTGAGATACTTGCGCCAAACCACAGACCTGTTCAGGTCACGAATGATCTGGCAGGATTTTGGGAAAAGCATTATCCGGAGTTGAAGAAAACGCTGTCACGGAGATATCCCAGGCATGAGTGGAGGTAGACCGAGCGTCGAATAGTCCGCCAAAGGCGGATATCAAAACGGCCGGTGAGGGATAAGTGTCTTGAAAATTCTCATTTCATCTGCTATATTCTTCCTGGAAAACGGTCACTCACGATCTCTTACAGAGCTTTGGAGACACATATGAAACCCGTACCATTTGTTGGCCATCCTGTCCACGCCTTCATCAGCAAGCGCTGGAGCCCCCGCGCCTTTGCGGACAAGGCCATTGAAAAGGAAACCATCCTCTCCCTGTTTGAAGCGGCGCGCTGGGCAGCGTCTGCCATGAACGAACAGCCATGGCGGTTTGTCTATGCGCAAAAAAAAGACGCCCCGCGCCATGCACAACTCTTCGCCTGCCTTACTGACCGGAACAAAACGTGGGCAGGTAGCGCGCCTTTGCTGGTTTTAACAGTGGTCAAAACAACCATGGAAAACGGCGATCCCAACCGCTGGGCGCTATACGACCTTGGACTTGCCATGGGAAATTTCACCCTTCAGGCAACACTACCCTTGCAGCTGAGAGAGCGGGAGCTTGAATTGCAGGAAAGAGAGCCTTTGGAGGCGTTACTTTTATAAAGATTGTAAGAAAAAATTGTCAATTCGCCAGGAGTTGTCTACATAAAGAAGATGACCGCAGTGGCCGCAACAGTGATAAGAATAAATCCTGGCAAAATCGCTTTTCTGAGAGCAGGCGCGCCACTCACACACACAATTGTACCCTTTACCAGAGTGTTTGCCACAGCGGCAAGAACAATGGCTTTTGACGCAATCGCAATGGTGAGCCCTTCAGGCCCTTTGCTCAACTTTGCCATGGAAAAGGCAATGGCGTCCACATCAGCCAAACCGGCAAAGAAACTTGATATATATACGCCGAAGTTGCCCCAATAGAGCTGTGCGACTTTTGAAACAAGAAGAATGACAATAAAAATAAGCACAAATTTTACCGCGGGCACCACTTCAAAAGGATTGGTGAACGCAACATCCTCCTTCTGCTGTCCATAACTCTGAGACTTGAAAAGATAGATGCAGTAGGAAAGCCCCACGATCACGGAAACAACCACCGGCATAACCAACAGCGGCACAAGGCTCACATTCAGGAAAGCAACCACTGCGAGCAGCCGTATGAACATAATGGTCCAGGCAAGCACAATGGCAAAAGCGAATGAGGTGGAATATTCCTGGTTCTCGACACTGCGCTGGGTAAAACTGAGGGTAACGGCTGTGCTCGATGCTATGCCTCCAAAAAACCCGGTAATGCCTATGCCCTTTTTAGACCCGACAATTTTGATCATCACGTATCCAATAAAACTGATGCCTGAGATGAAAACCACAAAAAGCCAGAGCTTGAAGGGATTGAAAATATTAAAAGGCTCGGGGCCAAAGGACCTATCTGGAAAAACAGGGAGAATGACCGCGGAAATGACCGCGAATTTAAGTGCCGCCACAACATCTTCGCGCTTTAAGTGCTGGACAAATGAATGGAGCTCAATCTTTGCCGAGAGCAGAAAGGTCGCGACAACTCCCAGGGCAATGGGAACCTCAATCTGGCTCCAGTAGGCCATGCCGCCGATAATGACGGTGAAAATTGAGGCCATTTTTGTGGTGAGTCCCACCTGCCCCTGGGCTGCTTCGATATAATAATTGACGGCTAGAAATGCGCCCACAACGCCCAGCGCGATAATAAAGGGCAATGGCGACGAAAGCGTGTCGGAAATAAAGGCCGTGCTGCAGCCAATAAGGCCCATGAGGGCAAAGGTACGAACACCCGTGGGCAATTCGCGGTCGTGCTGCTCGTACGCGAATTCGCGCTGCAAACCCATGAGAACGCTGATGGCAAGCGCCACCACAAACCTGAGAAACAGGGAAAGATCGTCCATGCGTTACTCCTTGTGCTGTACCAATAGTAATATATACTGTTGCAGCAAGTCTGAAAAAGGGTTTCTCAGGATATTGCGGCGCCAGGGCCCGTGAACAGGGTAATGGCACGGGGCAGCACCGTACAGGTCGCGGGAAGCGTACCCGGGTTTTCACCATCAACATCGAGGAATATCTCGTGGTCTGATCTGACCGTGATGGTACGCGCCTGCCTGCACCAGAACCCTTTTTCAGAGAGATGGGCGCCTGCATAGACATGCCGGGAATGGCGCAAAAACCCAAAGAAATTGAAATCACCGATGCACACAACGTCAAAAAGTCCGTCGTTGAGAAGCGCCGTGGGCGCAATCTTCATGCCGCCGCCGAAAAACCTGCCATTGGCAACGGCAAGGGACGCCACAACATGCTCTTCAAACGGGCCATGGTCAATGCTCAGGCTCAGCGGCCTGTTCCTGTATTTCAGAAATGCCAGTGCGGTGGAAAGCGCGAACACGGTTTTGCCGCCCAGCCACTTTGGGCCGCTGTTTGCGAGTTTGGTGATGACACCGCTTACCCCCATGGAGGTAATGTTGATAAAATGGGTTCTTGCGGTTGCGCCGTTAAGACTGGTGTATTCAAGCGCACCCGCGTCAACCGCGATCGTCGTTCCCTGCGCAAGCGCTTTGACACCCGCCTCTGCGCCGCTTGTTAATCCCAGGCTGCGTGACAAGTCGCCACCTGTTCCCTGTGGAATGACCGCAAGTTTGGCCGCCGGATGTATGACCGCGCCAGTCTTGGAAAAAAAACCTTTGACCACTTCGCTGTGCGTGCCGTCGCCGCCCACGGAAAGAATGATGGATGCGCCCTCTTCGAGGGCAATGCGGGTAAGCTCCTCGGCATGGCCCTTTTTCATGGTGAATTTCCAGTTGATGCGGTCCGCCGCCCGGCCAAGGTGCTTGTCGCACAGACCCACCAAGTCTCTGAACCGGTGCGCGGTTTTTCCGCTCGCACTCCTGGGATTAACAATTCCCGTGATTTTCTGTATTGCAGCCATGGATTAAAAAAGGCAAATATACTCTTATCGAAATCCCCATTGCAGATCAAACACCGGTACCGGTAATGGGTAAAACGGCATTACATCAAGCTGCGTGCCAAAGGGATATTCTCCAAAGATGACCTTGTACCCCGCACACGTCCTGAACCTGTGGCTTTTGTTCCAGATGAAAAGCCCCTTGTGTTCAATCGCATACGCGCCATCATCGAGGCCTGTGAGAAAAAGGTCAGCGTCGAGTAAAAACGCGAACGGCCCGCGGATAACCCCGTTGAAATCCACGCCAGCGTTGACTATATATCCTGAATGATACACCGCAGTACGGGGAAAAATATTCGCATAATCGATAGTGGGCATGTTCATGTCACCAAACCGCGCCGCAAGCACAATGCCCGCCTTGCCTGTCAGGGAAAAACCATTGTTCCATTCCTTGGTGACCAGGGCCTGGTTCTTGACCGTGAGGATAACAGGAACAACCGCGTCCGACGGCAGCAGGCCGCCAGCACCATCGCGCGCCAATGTGCGCAACAGAGGTGTTGGACAGGTGATAGAATGCTCGGACGCCAGCAAAAGCCTGCCTTTATCGGGCCACGCTTTTTTGAGGCCCAGGTTGGGCATGAGCACATTGACCAAAGGAAACGTTGAAAGCTCTACTGATTCAGTAAGACCGTAACACAGAGGCTGGAACAGACCCACTTCAACCCGGTGCGCGGGAATGGTCGCGGCAGTACCTGCTGACCATGGCGCGGTCTTAGAAAAGACAAGTAATGGAAGAAAAAGAAATATCCGGAGAGACCTCATGGCAACACTATCCTCACCGTTATCGGTGCGTGGTCAGAAAGGGGCATGGTTTCCATGCCTCCATGGCCAATGTCCTGATGCACCATGCCAGCACCAGTAACAAACCCGGAATCATTGTTGGTGAAAATATAGTCGAGCCGCCTGTTCCAAAAACCATCTTTGTCTGTTGTATGAGAAAAATAAGACGCCTGGTCTGCCTGATACACTGCAAGAGGAATGGCCTCGGCATAGGCGGTGTACAGCGGCACAAGCCACTCTGTCTCTTCGCTGAAATCATCAGCCTGAAAATCCTCGCTTACGCACTTTGAATCAGGAAAATCCTTCAGCATGGTGGATCCTGGAGGCAAGGAATTAAGATCGCCGCCGGCAACAACCAGCGCGCCTGCTGCGTCAAAACGATCAATTTCCGCCTTGAACCGGTCAATGTGCTTTTTCTTGGTACCATCCTGGGAATATGCGTCGGCGTGAATACAGATGACCCGGAAATTCGCCTGGCCAGGCACCGCGGCCCGCGCGGTCAGGATGTTGCGGCGCAGGTAAAAATACCGTGTGAGCGCGTCCTGCTCGCTCTGCAGCGGCAGGGCAATGCGTTCCGCGTCCGAGAGTTTCCATTTTGACAATATCACGTTACCCGAATTGATGCGGCCAATGCCGTCGCTGGGCACATAATCAGCTTTCCATTGCGACGCATACGCGCCGTAGTTGAGCTTGGTGTGGTCGAGGATATACTGGATATTGTCTACATAGGCGCAGCGCTTTGATTCGATATCAGCCTCTTCGAGCAGCAGGATGTCCGGATTTACCTGATTGATCTTGCGCACCAGCCCGTCGAGATTATCCGTTACCTCATCCTTGGTCATGAGAGTTCGATCGCCGTAGCAGTCAAAGAAAAAGTCGATGCGGCCGCCCGCGAATTTGATATTCCACGCCATGATAGTGAGGGTGTCTATGGACGCGAGCGCCGAGGTTTTTTCTGCAGCTTCATACATGACCGCGTCTTCAGTGTCATCAAAGGTCGTACGAAAAGGATCAAAGGAACAGTGCAAGAAAAAAAGCGCGGGGAAGAGAATGCCGGTTACAAAATATCGCACATGGCAGGATTGAGGTACAAGGAGCGAGGAGCGAGATGAATGAAGGTCTGGTATCCGGTCTTGTACCTCGTACCTCGTGCCTCGTGCCTCCTTACTCACCTATCTCTCCTCTGAAAACCTCCACGCACGGCCCGGTCATGAACACTGGTTCGTCCTTGTTCATCCACTCGAGCGTTAAGGTACCCCCGCGCAAACGGTTAATAATGACCGTATCAGTCTTTCCCGTGAGCACGCCCGCAACGCAGACCGCGCACGCGCCTGTGCCGCAGGCAAGGGTCTCACCCGAGCCGCGCTCCCAAGTACGCTGCCGCACCTCAGTGCGCGATAAAATCTCAACGAATTCAACATTGGTGCGCCGGGGAAACATGGGATGGTTCTCGATCTGCGAGCCAATGTTGCATACCTCGAACGAGTCAACTGTGTCAACATAGATGACGCAGTGCGGATTGCCCATGCTCACCAGGGTCATGGTAAGGGCCATACCGCCAACAGACAGGGGCTGTTCAATCACCATCTGCTTCGGGTGAATGGCGGGGATTTCCTGCGCGGCCAATACAGGCTTGCCCATGTTCACGCGCGCGGCAAAGGCCTTTTTATCACGCGCCTGCATGACAATGTCCTTGACCCCTGTTTTTGTCTCGATCCGAAGCATTTCCTTTGGCACAATGTTGTCGTATACGTATTTGGCCACGCATCGCACACCATTGCCGCACATCTCGGCCTCGCTGCCGTCGGCATTGTACATGATCATGCGCGCATCAGCCACTGACGAAGGGGCGATAAGGATAAGTCCGTCGCCGCCAATGCCGAAATGACGGTCGGAAACTTTTATGGCCAGCGCCGCAGGGTCTTTCACGGTCTGGGCAAAGCAATCAACATAGATATAGTCGTTGCCAGCGCCGTGCATCTTAACAAACTTCATACGTCACCATCCTGATACCGTGTTATTGATGATTGATTCCTTGAGCATGCCCAGGGCGATCCCAATGCCAGTGTCCACGTTTTCGGTCCGGTGGTCGTAGATGCCTGAGCCGGTAATTGTATCTTCAAAAATTGCCTTGTTCTCTTTTGTATCGACAAAAGCCACCTGGGCAGTGATGGTGACCTTGTAGGTCTTCACGTTTCCCGAAGCGTCGTATTCGTCTGGTACATTGGCGTACACGATGACGCGTATGCGCAGGTCAGCGTCGCCGTTGTCCTGCACCACGGAAAGCACGTTCAACCCCGTATAAGCGTTGTACACTTGGTCGCGGAGCTTCTCCTCTATCCCGATTTCGGCCGTGGTGTTTTCGACAAGCGGGATGGACACGGTCTTGATGTGCGACGGCAGGGTTGATCCGGTAAAACTGTACCTGATGCACCCTGAAAACGCCACACAGCAAAGGACAATAAGTAGGTTACGCATACGCATGAAAGATAATTAAATGCAGGTCGCGTCAGGAAGTAGTGGTGCGCCGCCCCTCGATACGGCCTAATACCTGAAACAAGGGGCCTCCTCGGGGATCGGCGCGCTGTATTTAGGGTTTAATTGGTAAACAATTATTTATATTATCCAAGAAATATTCCATAGGAGAAACACTATGGTAAAACCTTCCATGAAAGCCATGCGCGCTGATATAACGACCCTAAGAATCGATGCCATTGTCAATGCCGCAAACACCACGCTTCTGGGAGGCGGCGGTGTTGACGGCGCCATTCACCGGATGGCAGGCCCGGAACTGCTGGCAGAGTGCCGTACGCTGGGCGGATGCGCGACCGGAGACGCAAAAATCACCAAGGGCTACAAACTGCCTGTCCGTTTCGTGATCCATACCGTGGGTCCTGTGTGGCATGGAGGCGCACGGGGCGAGAAAGGGCTGCTGGGAAGTTGTTACAGAAAATCTTTAGAGATTGCACAACAGCATGGAATCAGGGAGATCGCGTTTCCGGCGATAAGCACCGGTGTCTATGGCTATCCAATTGAGAAGGCGGCCCAGGTGGCTGTTGCCACGGTACGCACCACGCTTGAAACCCTTGTCAATCCCATGCAGGTGATCTTTTGCTGCTTCTCAGAACGGGATCTAGCAGAATATCAGCGGGCGCTTGCCTGAAAAAGGCGCCAGATACCTCGTATCACTTATTTTTGTCCAATTCCTTCTGCATCTCTTCAAAACCCGCCTTGGCCTTTTCCTCTGACAGATCAGCATTGCTTTTGGTCGCTTTTTGAGAAGCACAGCCGAACATAAAGAGCGAAACCACGATCAAAAATTTACCCATTGTTGTCTCCTTTTTTGATGCTCTTGTTTGCCACAGAAAATTTCATTTGTCTGTTTCTAAAATGTCATTCCGCAGGAGGGAAGGTCAAGAACACAAAAAGTAAGGGGCGCCAAGGGGGGGCGCCCCGTTACCAACCACAAAAGAGAAGGGGGATTTATATTAACACATAGTGCTATGTGCAATACGCTATTTGTACTGTTTGGAAGGCATGTTTCATTTTATCCAAAGCATTGTTTTTGAGCTGCCTGACCCGTTCCTCTGAAATATTCAGCTTTTTCTCGACTTGCTCAAGGGTCAACGCTTCTTTTTCGTTGAGCCCGAAATAGGAACTGATGACCAGTTTTTCCGGACTGGTGAGTGTACCGATCATTTCTTCAATATTGACATGTTTTTCTTCATTCTTCACAGCAGGTTTTTTGTAATACATTCTGTCCTCCGATACATTGTCTTGTGTGTTATAAATATAACGAAAACCAAATTTCTAAGTGTCACACGAATGTAATGGTGAAGTAAAAAAAGGACGAAATACGCGACAATAATTATAAACAACAACCGTTACAATCCTGGCAGTTTGTCTAAAGACATGGTGAAAAACTCTTCAAGAGCTATGCCACCCGGTCCGATAATGACCGGCACGGCCTTTGGATACCTCTTTAAAAACGCCTCAAGACCTTTTGACACCCTTGGCCGGGAAGATTTGACTTCAATGGCCACTGTTTTTTCAGCGGTTTTCAGCACAAAATCCACTTCAAAGTCTCTCTGCCGCCAGTAATACAACTCACCTGCTGTCTCATGGAGGTGATTGAGCAGGTGACCACCGACCGCGTTTTCCACAAGACACCCCCACCATTCGTGATCTTTCCGTGTTTCCGCAAAAGATTTTAAATGGAGCGCCGTGACAAGGGCATTGTTCCATAAGATAATCTTGGGGCTGCTGCCTCTTTTGACCCTCTGACCCTGCCGGAACATTTCCAGTCCGCATGATGAGATAAGCTGATTCCAAGAGCTTGAGATAATGGGACAGGGTGGTAGTGTTGCCCGCATCCTGAAGCTGGCCAAACATTTTATTATAGGAAAATATCTGCGCCGGATGCGCCGCGGATAGCGCAAAGAGGTGCCTCAGTAACGCGGGCTTTGCCACGCTCTGCATTTGCAGCACATCCTTTGCGAGCACGGTTTCAATGAGGGAATCCGTGACATAGTTTTGCCAGGTGCCGGGTGTATCGACGAGTGTTCCGGTGCCGGGATACCCGCCATAAAAGATCCATTTATCCACATCCCACCCGTACAGGGCCTTCATTTCCGGAAAGCTCCAATGAGGAAAGCGATACAGCAGAAAACGGCCGGAGAGGCTCTCTGACAGGCCTTTCTGGATAAAAAAAGAGGAAGACCCCAGCGCCAAGATTACCACAGGGATTTCTTTTCTGGCCTTTTCATCCCAGGCAGCCTTCACTGAGTAATGCTATTGTAAGATTAAAAGCTGATCACCGGGAAGCTGCCAATACCGGGATTTCCACCATTTCTTTTACTCGCCCGCCTCGCGCTCGGCGAGGCGGGTCCAAAAAAAATGGTGGAGCCAAAAAAAAGGACGAAATACAAAGGGGTTTTCAGAGACTGTTTTTAAATGGGGCTTTGTGTGAGCCTGAAACCGTCACTTGCGGACACTTCGCCGCCTCCTGCCATTTACCCATAAGGGTGATTTGCATTGTCCTATACCCGTGTATTTATTATTTTTTACATCCTTTTACTGATACCCGCTCCCGGTGATATATTATGAAAACATGCGGCATTAATATCGGCGCGTCGAGTGTTAAAATCGTGGTCCTCGAAGACCAGGCCATGGTTGCCAATAGCGTCAGGGCGCACGACGGCGACGTACGTACCACCCTGGTGACCATGCTCAAGGATTTGGGCGTACAGCCAGATATAACCACCGTGGTCACAGGCAACGAGGGACGCAAGCAGGTCGCAGCCCACGGCGTCATTGAGGCAATGGCCATCCAGGAAGTGCTTGTGCGCGACAATCTTGCCTGCCGCGCCGTAGTCGCCCTGGGCGGTGAAGACCTCGTGGTCTATGTCATCGATGCTGACGGCCGCGTCATCAACTCCTTTTCCGGAAACAAGTGCGCCTCGGGCACGGGCGAGTTTTTCAAACAGCAGCTCAAACGCATGGACCTCGATATCCCCGAAGGCATACGCCTTGCCGAGGGAGCACAGGTGCACAAACTATCTTCGCGCTGCTCGGTCTTTATGAAAAGCGACTGCACCCACAAGCTCAACAAAGGCGAGGCGGCCAAGGGCGACATTGTGCTCTCGCTCTCCAATGTCATGGCTGTCAAGGTCATGGAATTCCTGAAAAAAGCCAAAATCCAGAGCGGCTTTGTACTGCTCACCGGCGGCCTTACCCAAAACAGCCACCTGATAAAATTTTTGCGCGAAGGCATGCCCCGGGTCGAATTCATTATTCCCGAAAGCGCGCCTTACTTTGAGGCCTATGGCGCGGCAATCATCGCGGGCCGCGACGGCACGCCCCTGCCCCCGTTTGACGAAGTCTTTGTCCACGAAAAAGTATCGTTCGAGCGCATGCCGTCACTCACCCCCTTCCACGACAAGGTTACCTATATGGCCCCGCGTCACGGCGAGGTCGAGGCGGGTCGCGAATACATTTTAGGTATCGACGGCGGCTCCACCACCACCAAGGTCGCGCTCATCGACAAGGAACGTGAGCTCATTGTGGCCTCACACTATGGCCGCACCCATGGCGATCCAGTCAAGGCGCTAAAAAAATGCATTGAAGAGGTCAAAGCGCAGGTGTTCGCAAAAATCGGCGACAGTCCCATCCATATCACGCTTGCGGCAACCACCGGTTCGTCCCGCGAGATCCTGGGCGTCTTCATGCAAACCCAGGGCGTGTACAACGAAATCATCGCACACACAGTGGGAACCACCTATTTTGACAAATCAATTGATACCATTTTTGAAATCGGCGGCCAGGACGCCAAATACGTATATCTGAAAAACAATGTGCCGGTCGACTATGCAATGAACGAGGCGTGTTCCGCGGGTACTGGCTCGTTTCTCGAGGAATCAGCCCACGGAGATCTCAATATACACCAGGCAGCCGAGATTGGTCCCATTGCCGAAAAGGCCGAGGCGCCGCTCCGTTTCGGCGAGCATTGCTCGGCCTTCATCAATTCCGACATACGCAAGGCCATCCAGGAAGGCGCAAGCCGCGAAAACATCGTGGCCGGCCTTGTTTACTCCATTGTACATAATTACCTCAACCGCGTTGTAGGCAATCGTTCCATCGGCAATCGCGTTGTGCTGCAGGGCGGCGTGGCAAAAAATAGCGGCATCCCCCTGGCCTTTGCCGCACTGGTAAACAAGCCCATTGTGGTGCCGCCCGACCCCGAACTCATGGGCTGCTTTGGCGTGGGCATACTCGCCAAGCAGAAACACGCCGACGGCCTGCTCGATGCCGGTGATTTCTCGTTCAACGCCATTCTCGCTGCCGAAATTGTATATGAGGGCGAATTCGTCTGTAAATCGTGCGACAACTACTGCCCCATCCGCAAGCTCCGCGTGGCTGATTCACGCTACTTTTTCGGCGGCAGGTGCAACAAATACGCCAACAGCCGCAAAAAAGTACAGGTCGATGAGGCAAAGGTTGAAGATCTCATTGCCGTACGCCACACCATGCTCTTTTCCGAATTCGCTCCCGATCTCTCAAAGGTCGTACCGAAAAAAGATCTCGTTGTCGGCATTCCCCAGGCCTTCTCAGTCTACAACCTGTGGCCGCTCTACGCCACCTTCTTTGCGGAACTTGGCGTAAAAACCATTCTGTCCGAGACACCGGACAAAGATGGCCTGGATAAAATGAACGCGCCCTTCTGCTATCCGGGTGAAATCGCGCACGCCATGACCGAAGAGCTCTATAAAAAAAATGTGGACTACTATTTCCTGCCGCATTTCAAGTTCATGGAAACCATGCAGGACGATGCCCACGCCTGCTTGTGCCCTATTGTGCAGGGTTTCCCCTACTATATCCGCACCGCATTCCAGATCCCTGATGAAAAAATTCTGCGACCGGTCATCGACTTCGCTCACGGCTTTGACAAAGGCGGTAAACCTTTTATCGAAACCGCGCAAAAACTGGGCTTTTCAGCAAAAGAAGGCCGCCACGCATTCCGCAAAGGAGTGGTCGCGTACCTCAAATACCTTAAAAAAGCCAATGAGATCGGAAAAAGCGCCATGGAACGGTACGAGGCCGAAGGCCGGCGCGCCATAGTGGTTTTCGGAAGACCCTACAACGCCTTTACCCACTACACCAACATGGGTATCCCGCGCAAATTTACCTCGCGCGGTTTCACGGTCATTCCCTTTGATTTTGTTCCGCTCGAAAACGCGGATATCTACGAAAACATGTACTGGTACTATGGACAGCAAAACATGCGGGCCGCGGAAAACATCGCCAAATACAAGAGCCTCTACCAGTGCTATCTATCCAATTTTTCCTGCGCGCCCGACTCCTTTATCCTCCACTACATGCGCTGGATAAACGGCACCAAGCCCTTCCTGGTGCTCGAACTCGATTCGCACACTGCCGATGCGGGTGTCGATACACGCATCGAGGCTTTTCTCGACATTATCGACGGGTACGCGCGCAGCGCCATGTTCAAACCCGGTACCGTGTTCGATCGTCGGTACGACATTAAAATCGCCGATAAAAACATCAAGATTGAAGATTTGCAGACCGGCAAAAAAATCGACCTGCTCGACAAACGCGTGGTCCTGCTCCTGCCCTCCATGGGCAGCGAATCCACCGAAGCCATTGCCACCATCGCCAACAGGTGCGGGGTCAATGCCGTGCCCCTGCCCGTGCCCGACCGCACCTCGCTCCAGCTTGCGCGCAATGTTGCCAGCGGAAAGGAGTGCGTTCCCGCGCTTTTGGTTTTAGGCGCCTTTATCCGCTATTTCAACGAGTTTACTATAGACCCTGAAAAAATCTACGTGCTCTTTATGCCTATTACCACCGGTCCCTGCCGCACGGGCCAATACGCGGTCTTTTTCGACCGAATTTTACGCGAAAAAGGATTTCCCAACATCGCGCTGCTCAAACTTAATTCTGACAATTCGTACTCCGAACTTGGACGCGGCTTCACGCTCATGGCCTGGCATGCGGTGTGCGCGGGCGATGCCATGAAAGACCTCAAGAGCGGCATGCGTGTCTGTTTGAAAAATCCCGAGGACGGCTTTGCCATTGCCGATGAATACTGGAAAAAAATGATCGAGGTCTTTGCCAGCGGCAATCTGTCACGCGATTTGCCCAAGGTCATCCATGAAATGTCCCTAAAACTGCGTACTCTGCCTCTGGCGCGCGATCTTACCACGGTTAAAAAAGTCCTGGTAGTGGGCGAAATCTACGTGCGGCGCGATGACTTTTCAGTGCAATCGCTCATCGACACCCTTACCGAATGGGGTATCATGGCGCGCATCTCGGGCCTTTCCGAGTGGATACACTATCTCGATTTCATGCGCGAATACGAACTGAAGCTGGCGTACAGAAAAAAACCTTTGTGGAACAAAATTGTCACCCGCTACCTGCTCAAGCGGGCGCTGTTGCGTGTAGAATTCTGGTGGAAGCACAAAGTCCAGCATAAAATTGAACATGCCTTCCAGGCCTCGGGCATTTTCCCGGCCGCGCCTTCTAATATGATGAAAATAATGGCGCGCGCCGACGAATTCACTTCTACGGATTTTGCCACCGAGGCAACGCTTTCGCCTTCGGTAGCTGCCGAAGCCATGGAACAGGGATATTCAGGCATTGTCATTATCGCACCCTTTGCCTGTCTGCCCGGCCGCTTAATCGAGTCCATCTATGGTCCGTGGGCGCACGAACGCAAATATCCGGTCATTTCACTCGAAAACGACGGCAACCTCTATCCGCCCAATATCATGTCCAAAATCAATATCTTCTCGTTCAACGTGCAAAGTTTTAACAAACAAGACACAGCCGACAAAAAACCAGCAGAGAAAAATTGATATCAGCCCGCCGAATTTAATACTTTTCTCCCATGACTCTTAGGCGCCTGTCGGCTATTATTTTACCCATTATTCTTGCCTGCACAGTTACCGCTGCTCCACGCATTGTTGTTGCTCCCGACTCCTTTTCCATGGGCACGCTCATCCAAGGCGACATTGTCTCGTATTCCTGTGAGATAACAAACACGGGCGACGCTGACCTGGTAATCGGCAAAATCGACCGCTCGTGCGGCTGTACCGCTCCCGAGATGGCAAAGAAACAGCTGGCTCCCGGTGAAAAAGGCGCGCTGAAAATCACCTTTGATTCAGAAAAATTCTTCGGCAATGTGCACAAGACCGTCACGGTCTATTCAAACGATCCGCAAAAGCCCTATGCAGTGGTCGCGTTCACGGCTGATATCAAACGCGTCTGGTCGTATAATCCAACCTATATCAAGTTTTCATGTGAAAAGGACGGGAAAACCACTCAGGAAAAAGAGATCGCATTTACCGTGACCAATGACCACCAGTCTCCGCTGACAGAGATTAACGTGGTCACGGACTTGAAGGAACTGGTGTTCAGCAAACGCTTTCCCGTTACAGGCCTCACGCTTCAGGCTAATCAGACCTTCGATTTTTCCATAGAACCAAAAATAACCGCTCCAGTCGATTCAACCAGATATGGCCATGTGGATCTTTCGGTTTCGTTCGCCGATGGCAGAAAATTCACCAAACGCATAGGGGCCTCGATAAAAAAATGGCAGCAATAATCAATACCAGTAAAGGATGCATTGTCATTGCCCTTATCGCCATAGCGTTGGCCTTTATCGTCAATGCGCTTTCCCCTCGCGGCATCGCCCTGGTTGGCCAGTGGGACACGGCAAAAGGCGTTATATCGGCAAAGGCCAAGCACGATTTTATCAACCAGGCGAGGGAGATAGACTTGCCCAAGGCGCAGGAGTATTTTAACGAAGGCGTTCTTTTTGTCGATGCACGCGCTGCCGAAGACTATGCAGCGGGCCACATTCGCGGGGCAATCTCGCTGCCGGTAGACAATTTTTTCAGCGTGTTCGGCCCATTCAGGCAGGCATACCCCGATTCAACGCTCATTGTGGCCTATTGCAGCGGCCGCGAATGTCCCGATAGCCACGAACTTGCCGAAAACCTTGAAAACGCGGGATATGTACACGTAAAAGTCTTTATCGATGGATTCCCGGCATGGAAATCGGAGGGCCTTCCCGTTGAAAACTAAACTCGCCGCTTTTTTCGGCAATCCCTATGTGGAACTTGCCTGCCGCCTCTTTTTAGGAGGGCTCTTTGTCTATTCCTGCGTTCATAAAATAATGCATCCGGCCGACATGGCAAAAGTCATCTATGGCTACAAGATAATGCCGGGGGTTACCATAAACGTGCTGGCCATCATGCTGCCCTTTTTCGAGCTGGTCTGCGGTCTCTGCCTTGTGTTTGGCATATGGCCCCGTTCGGCAGCAGTGCTTATCAACGGTATGCTGCTTATATTCATCGTGGCAATCAGTTATAATCTGATGCGCGGCCTGCAATTCGACTGCGGCTGCTTCGGCTTTCACAAGGCGGGCGAATTTTCAGACCCCCGTGAACTCCTGGTGCGCGACATGGTGTACTTTGGCATCACCCTGGTAGTCATCCTGTATCAGGGTACGCGGAAATTTACCATAAAAACTAAAAACCGCTGCCTTATACTAAATAAGACAGCGGCATAATAAGACAGCGGCATATTTTCGCGTATACGGCACGCGATATCGCCCGACGTGCCCGATTGGGTCCCGTAGAATTGCGCCCGTTCTATTTAAAAATCAACATTGTAGAGGTTTGGTTAATATGGCCTATAAATTCCTCACCATATGTTGAGAACCCAATCGCAGGGATTCCTTCGAACAGTTTTCCATAGGCATCGCATTGGTTTTTCTGCCGAAGCTCGAGTGTGCGCAAAATGCAATGAAAATCAATAATGCCGCGTATCAGGCCAAGTTCCTTCTTCTTCGCGTCCAAGGCGATGCGCGTATCCTGGACTATATCGCGGGAAACCAGGACATCGAGTTCCATCCCTTTTTTAATGTTGCAATAAAAACGCAGCGATTGTCCCTGCGGCTGCTGGGGGCTTCGCACATAAAATTCCTCTCCTACCTTGAGCCCAACTGGATTTGTCATAAATTTCTGCCCGGCATCCGCCAATGATACACCAAGCACCTGCGCATACGCCTGCATAGCTGGTTTTCCGTCGAATGCGTGGACAGTGCGCGCGGTTTCATCAACGTCCGTCGCCTTCAACTTTTTTCCGGTCGAAGAAAAACTTTGCGTCTTAAGAAAATCGAAGCCGTTGACTGGCTTTAAAAGCGCCAATACCGCCGCGCCCGAATAGGCCTTTCCTCCCGAGGAAACGAACGTCTTTTTGAATTGCAGGTCGTCGCCCGCGGAACCGCCGATAAATGAAATGTCCGTCAAATTGCCAATGCGGTCCATGACGCGCTCTTCGGCCCCGCTCATCCCATCAATAAGGATGATACCCACATACTGTGATACATCCATATCTTTAATTGGTGTCTTGAAATACGTTTCGAATTTCTTAAACGTTTCTGGCACCCGGTCTTCGGAAGCGATGTTCTCAAGGACCTCAATATGCGCATCGGCGATCGTTTCCTTGTCGAAACACATGCATACAACAGCGTTGCTGAGCATCTTGCCTGTAACGATTTCCCCTGCTGTGGAACAACCGAAAATCTTTGCTCCGGGAAAGGCCTTCTGCAACTCCGTATTAAGAAGAGAGTGGTCGTGGCTGACTGACGCGAAAAACAAGACAACAGAAGGAGAGAAGGAACCCAATTGCTTTTTAAAATCACCGGCTACCAGCTTCGTTTCCTGAAGCGAATACACTTGCTTGATTGCCATTGTAATACTCCTGTTATAAAAGTTCTATTATTAAATTCTTAAGCAATGGTCACGCCGAGTTCGGCGGCTATCCCTTTAAGCCGGTTAATAGTTTCGGGATCGTCGGCTGATGTATCTGAAAACAAGTCGGGATTAACCCCTTTCAACGTCAATTTTGCTTTTGTCGTATACATAATTGTTGTATTTCCTTTTGCACGCTGGGTAATAATCGTGTCTATTAATCGCTTAATTTGGCCTGCCATTGAATCTCCTTGGTTGATTTTTTTCGTATCATAAGGATTGTAAAAAATAATAAATTTATTGGCAAGGTCAAATAGTTTCATTTTTTCAATTGATACCGGAAAATAACAAACATATATTTTCGGTATCCTTACAAAGTGAAATTTTATGCGCTACGAACGGCATGTCATCGACGTCCAGACCGGTGAGGTGGGGGTAGGTACCGGGAACACGGCGCTTGTCTCCAGCGCAATCGGCTCATGCATTGTCATAGGCCTCTATGATCCCGTGGCGTGCGCGGGCGGACTCGCCCATGCCATGCTGCCGGGAAGCGCGCCAATACATGGCACGGACAATGTGCTCAAAATACATTTCGAACGCGGCAGCCCGACTGGTGCAGCGGCTTCTTGAGTGCGGTTCGAAGTCCCAATCCCTGGTCGCCTTTGTCGCTGGCGGGGCCAATGTGCTCCAGCGGCACGAAGATACCATTTGTGAAATGAACATAGACAGCGCATTGCAGACCCTCTACGACTTAAGCCTGCCCCTTGCCGCTTCTTCTCTTGGCGGTTTTTTACGGCGGCGCATTACTCTGCACTGCGCAACAGGCCAGGTCTTCTGCGGTCTGGGCGATGCTTCGGATGCCGGACTGGTAAATCTGAGGGAGGTTTCCTATGCCCATGAAGAAAGGCCCTGAACCAAGGACGGCCAGGCGACAACGCCTCACACGCGCCAGCCGGATCTATGTTCCGGCAGCGCTGCTCGGGTTGTTTGTCGCAGGATTCGTCGCCTATTCCCTGCACATTGAATCAACAATCACCCGTACGCTGCTGCCCATTGAACATGCAGCGCTAAACGCAAAATACGAAGCCATTCGCGCCCACCTTGCATTCGAGGAATATCTCGCGGGCGATCCTGACCAGACGCTCGATTCTCTCTGGCCGTGCCTCGACAGCGCAGAGACCCATGCAGGCCGTCTCTGCATGCACCAAGTCCTGGGGGTCAAAAAACCCGATACCTGCACCACGGGCATCTGTTCTTATTCAAACACCTTTTCTATCATCATTCTATCAATTAAAGATTTGTCACAAAAAAGGCTCTCCGACCGTTCACTTTCTGACGCTTCATACGATTCGCTTTTTACCGAACTCATTCTGCGCGCGGACAGCCTCACTGCAGAAATCCACGCGACAATTGATGAGAAAATCAGCGCGTTTCACAAGATCCAAATTGTTCTTTTTGTCTTGTGCGTGGTCCTTTTTATCTATGTGCTCGTCACCTCAATACGGTTTGTCAGCGCCCGCACCGCAATGCTGAACCTATTGTTTGATGCAAATCGTAAGCTGGACAGCACCAACCAGCAGCTGACAGCAAGCGAACAGCAGCTCAAGGCGTCAAACCAGCAGTTGACAGCTAACGAACAGCAGCTCCGGGCCGCGAACCAACAGCTTCAGGCGACCGAACAGCAGCTTCGCGCCGCAAACCAGCAGATGGTCCTGAGTGAAGGCCGCTACCGCATGCTCATCGATACCATGCAGACAGCCGTGGCTGTGTACGAGGTCGTGGACAATGGGGACGATTTTATCTTCAAGGAATTCAACAAAGCAGCCCAAGCCATGGAACAGATGCCGCGCGAGCAGGTTTTAGGAAAACGGGTCACCGAGGCCTTTCCCGGTGTCAGGGATTTTGGCATTTTCGCCGTGTTCCAGCGGGTGTATCGCACAGGCGCTCCGGAACATTTTCCCGTTGGCCAGTACATGGACGATCGCATTGTCGGATGGCGCGATAACTATGTGTACAAACTAGCATCCGGTGAGATCGTTGCCGTCTATACTGATGAAACAAAGATAAAACAGGCCGAGGAAGAACGCAAACGCCTGGAATACGAGATGCAAAAATCCCAAAAACTTGATTCCCTGGGCATCCTCGCGGGTGGCATTGCCCACGATTTCAATAATATGCTCTCAGGTCTTTTTGGATACATCGACATGGCGCGCAATCTGCTTTCGGCCGATGAAAAGCCAGCGCATTATCTTGACCGGGCAATGGGCGCCTTCAACAGGGTAAAAGACCTCACCAATCAGCTCCTTACCTTTGCCAAAGGCGGCAGCCCGGCAAAAAAGCCCGTTGATCTGCAGCCGCTTATTCGGGACGCTGCCGAGCTTGCCATAAGCGGTTCATCCTGCGTATGCAAATACACCTTTGCCCAGCAGCAACTGCCATGCGAGGCTGATCCAGGCCAGATTTCTCAACTCATCAGTAATATCGTACTTAACGCGCGCCAGGCAATGCCTGGAAGCGGCACAATCAGAATAGGAGTAGAAACCCTGGTCCTTGGTGCGGGACAGATACCTCCGCTGGCTCCGGGAAATTACGCCCGCATCACCATTGCTGATACGGGTGTGGGTATTCCCCGCGAAATGGCGGGAAAGATATTTGACCCGTTTTTCACCACCAAACAACAGGGTAGCGGTCTGGGGCTTGCCATCTCATATTCCATTGTCAAAAAACACTTCGGTACAATCACGGTTGAATCCGAGCCGGGCAAAGGATCGGCTATTTCAATTTATTTGCCCGCCGCAACCGGGCCCCTGGCTGCTGAGGAAAACGCCGCGGACATTGCGCCGCATGGCACGGGCCGCATCCTAATTATGGACGACGAGCCTATTTTGCGCAACCTTGCCACTGATATGCTCTCAAATCTTGGATACAATGTCTCGGTTGCCATGCATGGAGAGGAAACCCTGCGAAGCTACAAGGCAGCAATGGAAGCGGGAAAGAAATTCGACGTGGTCATTCTTGATCTTACCATTCCTAACGGCATGGGCGGCAAAGAAACCCTTGAGCAGCTGAAAAATATTGATCCGCAGGTCAGGGCCATTGTCTCAAGCGGGTATTCAAACGACCCGGTGCTGGCCCATCCCGGACAATTCGGTTTTGCGGGCATGGCCGCCAAACCCTACCGGAGCAGCGACCTTGCCAAACTTTTAAAAAAATTGCTTGCATGAGAAAAACAGGATGGTCCCTCACTACGCACGGGGTCTCTTCTCACCAGCAAACGAGCTGACACCCTGGGCCGTAGCAAACCACAGCGTCCCATCGGGTATCTGGGCTATCGCGAGTACAAATGCGCACCAGACCGCGTTTGTCGCGTCAACAAATACGTCCCAGACGCGATAACTGGCAAGCCCCTTTTCTTCCTGCTTATATTTTTTCCAACCATCCAAGACCAACCGGCTCCTGCATGCCAAGACCTTTGACTGTCACAGGCTCAAAATGCTCCCAGTTTTTTCCCTGGTCCATTGACCTGCTCACCTTGGCGGTTTTGCCCATATAACTGACCCACAACTCGCCTTTTGACGTACAGAGCACCTGGTTTATCTCCTTGCTGAGCAGGCCATTTTCAGGCGTATAGCGGACAAGCGTCGCATTTTTTAAAAGACAGGTGAGACTAAAAAAATGGCCAAACCAGACAACGCCCTTTTTATCAGCGGCAATGCAGAGCATCAATATTAGTATTCGTCTCATTGATTAATTCTATGGTCACTAAAACTATAAAAACTACAAATACAGAATATGTATTAATATCCCTTGACTGTAAAAATACTTAAAACATATACTATTGGATCAGAAAATGCTGTAAGTCATAAATAACAACAACTTAACCCAATTGGAGGTTTCATGCGATTCCTCGTTCCGGCCCTTCTGGGTCTCAGTCTCATGCTTGTAAATTGCGGCGGTACAAAAGAGGCTGCTCCGGTCGACCAGTCCGGCATGCCCGCGTTTGTCCTCAACCCTCCCTCTGCGCCAGGCAAACTTTATGGCACAGGAATTGCGAAAAAAGCGAGCCCCCAGTTGGCAAAAGACATTGCCGATCTCAATGCAAAAACAGAGATCGCGAAGATATTGGGACAGAAGATCTCCAATATGACCTCCCAGTTCATGCAGGAATCAGGCATCAACAGCCCTGAAGTTACTGAGTTCTCACAGTCCGTCACCCGTTCCATCACAGACCAGAACCTTATTGGCGTGGTCATTGAACGCCGCGAATTTGTAAATGGATCCATGTATTCCCTGGCAGTGCTCAACACCACAGACCCTGCGGTAAAAGATTTCGTGAAACAGCAGGTCACCAATTCGCTTACCTCGCGCGAGGCCCTACTCTCTGAATTCCGCGCCAAACAGGGCTTTGAGAACCTTGATAAGGAACTCGACAAACTCCAGAACAACTAGTAATTACAAAAACATAAACAAAAAAGGAAGGTCATGTGAAAAAGATCATTGCAATAGCCTTAATCGTGGTTCTTGCAGCCATTGTTCCGGTCGCAGCACAAACCGCTGAACAGGCAGCACCCGCGCCTGACAACCAGGCGCTTCTCGAAAGCGCCGAAGCCGAGCAGGACGCGGCCACAACCGAAGCAGGCAAATACGAACGCAAGTCAGTCACCTTTATCGACGCGCTCTGGCTCATGGACAAATCAGTGCGCGGCATGCCGGGCGAATACGTGGGATACACCCTTGAGAAGATCAAGGAAAAACTCATGATGCCCCGCTTCGACTACAATCCTCTTCCCCAGTCATTCATCAGCGACTTTGTGGCCCAGGCAAATGCCAAGGAAGAAATCACCATCGACAATATCGCCGAGATTATGGACAAAACCATTGTGCCAAAAATCCTGGCCATCGTCGATCTGAACAAGGAACTGCGCGCCCAAAACTACACCAGCGAGGCTGACCGCAACTCCTTCTACGCCATCAAGGCAAAAGAATTCGGCTTTAGCGATGTTGAAATCGCAAAAGTCATGAACTCAGCCTTTATCTTCATCCCCGTGTGTAAAAGCTACTCGGGACTCACCAGCGGCGGCCAGTACAAAATGCTCATGGATGTGGGTATTCTCTGGTACCGCATATCAACCAAGGGCGAAAAGGCCCAGGCCAAGCTGGTGGTCAAAAAAATGACCAAATCCATGGGCTTTGCAAAAGAAGGTAAAACCTTCATGAAGGACGGAAAACTTGTTGACCACAAAGAATTCGCCTTCCGTTCATGCGTAAAAAATGCGGCCCGCAATCTGTTGGTCGCCACCCAGGAAATGCCCGAATTCCGCCTTTCCGGACAGGTTGTTGAAGTCGATGCTGGCAAGGTCGGTTTCGATCTTGGAAAAAATGAAGGTCTCCGTGCCGACGATAAATTCCGCATTGCCGAATTTGAAGAATCAGAAGACGGCTCGGTCAAATCCACCTTTAACGGCTGGGTTGTTGTCTCCATGGTCGCCGACTCCAACAGCAAGGAAGGCTACAAATCCAAGGCGCAGATCGTTGCCGGCGAACCAATGACCGGTTCAGTGCTTTCCGAATTTCCCCGCATCCCCATCGACATTGCAATCAAGTTCCGCACCTTCCCCGGTGTGGCAAACAGCGGTGACACTGCCATCTTGGGCATGGGTATGGGGCTCCAGCTCGACGCACGATACAATATTGGCCGTCATTTTGGCGTCAACCAGCTCTTTGCCGGTGTTGGCTATGGTCTCGGATCTGCCGGAGAAGCAGACATTGCCACATATTCGGACGGCGCATCGGTCGGGCAGCTCGATATTCTTCTTATGAAACGCTTTTTGGTCAAGCGATTCACCCTGGGCGTTGAAGCCGGATTGGCTTCATTTTCAGCCACAGCCTCACGCGGATCCATTGGTGCGGGTGCCTTCAGCTTGAGCATCGATGAAACCTTCTCGGGAATGGGCTTTTTTGCAGGAGCCAATGCCGGATTTAACCTTACCCCGGCCCTCATAGCAGATCTAAGCATCCGGTTTGAATCAGCAACTCTCGCAAGCGACTGGCAGACTGGTGATTTCCCCCATTCAGGCATTGGCATTCACGCTGGTCTCACCTGGTCTCCGCCATCGCTGCCGTTCGATCCTGTTGACATGGTTCGCGGCCGTCTTGGTCTGTAACATTTATAGAAAAGGAAACAAATAATGAAATTAATCACTTCACTCCTGTGCGTGGGCCTGCTGGCCTTCAGCGCTTTTGCCAAGGACGAATCCAACAAGCCGTTGTCTAATCAGGCGACCTTTGTTGAGAGTTTCTCGTCCGCAGAAGTTACCATCAGTGCGACTGGCCTGGGCGGCAAGACTGGCTGGTTCGTGAACGACATGGAAAAGAACGCACTGCTCGACGCGCGCAAGTCGGCGGTCTGGTTTGTACTCGTCGGCGGCACGGATCCGCTGCTCAATTCGCCTGACGCAAAGACTAAATTCGAAGGCATTGCCGAAGAGTTCTTCAAAGGCGAAAATGTGAACGTCTATATTTCGTGGGAAGCTGACAAGGTCATCTCAACAGTAAAGACCAAGCTGCCCGACGGAGAAAAAGGCGTGAAAATGACCAAGCTCTTCAGGGTAAACAAGCAGAAGCTCACCGATGATCTTGCTGCAAAGAACGTGATTGTGTCAAAGGACGCGCTCGCCTCTGCACAGGGAAATCCGGTCATCATGGTCATCCCCGAGACCCCCAAGGGCCAAACCCCCATGCAGGTCTTTGACACCAACCCGCTGGCCAGACACGCTGCAGCGGTAATTGAAAGCTATCTCACTGCCCGCACCTACGAGGTGGCTGTTCCCCGCGCCGCCGAGCAGCTTGCCGATCAGTCCAAGATGCAGGCCGAGGTAAAAGGCGCAGAAGAGGACATTGCCTATCAGATCGCCCTGGCCCTTGGTTCTGACGTCTATATTATTTTTGCCGGAACAGTGACAAACGGCAAAGCTTCCGTCCAGGTCAAGGCCTATGAAACCACCACGGCCCGCCTGCTTGGAACAGAAACCGGCTACAGCAAAACCCGCGCAGGCGCTGCCATGGAACCCCTGGTCGAAGAGGCCATCAACGACGCCATCGACAAAGTGCTCGCACGTGTTTCCGCCTATTGGACCAAGGACCTCAACGACGGCATCCAGTACAAACTTATCTTCAACATCACCAGCGGGTTTGACGATATCCAGACTGTCCAGGACGCCATCTCCGACTGCATTGACGAAGGCTTTGCGAAGAACAAGGAAAACGTGGCAACGGACAAAACCATGGACTACAATGTGTGGGCGAAAAAGGACGATTTCAAGAAAGCCCGCAATGTCATGCGTTTTATCCAGAAAAAAATGACTGGTACGGCCAAGGTGACCCAGATTGTTCTCAACCGCAAACTGATCATCTGCGGGGTCCAGCCGGAATAACACCGCCAGCAATAATGCCCTCTCGTGTGAACCATACAACGGCCGGCACCTGTGCCGGCCGTTTTTTCTAAGAAAGGAGACCTGTTCATGACATCCACTCTTCTCACCCGGATTGGCCTGCTGTGCGCGGCTGTCGCGCTCTTCGCCGCAAATGATTGGATTACCACGGGCAAGCACCAGGGCTATCCCAACGCGCTCTATTTTGTAGGCGTGGGCCTCTCAGAAAAAGGCGCTGATGCCGCAAAGCAGAGCGCCATGGTTGAAGTCAAAAAGCAGATTTCAGTAAAAGTAAACGCCTCTACCTTCGATGAAATGACTTCGTTCTCCATCAATGGCGCTGAAAAGACAACCTCCAAGTCCGCATCGCGCGCGCAGCTCACCACTTCAGGAGACATCCAGGGCATCCAGGTGGTCGAGACCGCCCAGCAGGGTAAAATCTACTATGCGCTCGCGGTCCTGGATAAAAACAACTTCGTGTCCAACACCAAAGCAAGAATACAGGAATTGAAAAAAGACCTTGCCACGCAGATGAACGGCGCCAAGGCCGATATCGGGGCCGGCAAAATCGGCCAGGGCATGAAAAAGCTCTCGGCCGCCAAACGCGACATCGCGGACATCATGGAACAGCGCACCCTACTCTCGGCCGCAGCCGAGGTCACCGCCGCGGAACAGATCGACGTGTCGGTAAACGACATTGCCGCGCTCTACGAAAAGTGTGTTGCCTCAATCAAAGTCGAAAAGGCCGCGGGCGACAACCAGGAACTTACCGTTGGCATGGTACCCGAGGCGCCTTTTATGATCACCGTGAGTGCGGAAAGCGTACCAGTGGCGGGGACCCTTGTTGAACTCAAGGACGAGGCGAAAAAGACTGTCATGGAAAAATACACCGATGAATCGGGTTCAGCATCGTTCAGCCTGGGCGAAAACGTGAACAGCGCCGTGGGCAGCCACAAATACATTACCTGCGTCAGGCTCCCGGTAAACGAGACCCTCCGCAAGGTCCTTGCCGCAACCGACCAGACCTTTACCTACAAGGTGAATTCAAACCCCTGCTGGGCAAAAATAACAGTCAAGGTCGCGCCCGAACTCAGGGCCGACCAGATCGACCTTACCGACAAAGCCATAAAACTTCTGGGCAAATACGACGTGCAAATGGACACGGCGTCTGAAAACACGATTGAGGTATCGCTTTCCGCAAAGGAAACCGGCAATGTTCAGGGCCTTTCCGAAGCGCGTACCTTTGTCAAAAGCGACGTGACCATGGGCTTTGCCCTGATTCAGGACGGTAAAAGCATTGTATCGTTCGAAAAAATAGGCAAGGGCACAGGCAGCACACTTGGCAAATCAGTGTCCCAGGGCATTGGTAATGTGGGCATCAAGAGCGACATAAAACTCATACTCGATAAAATCTGCGGGGCGGGCGCTGATACGCCAAAGCGCACCATCGCGGTCTTCCCATTTAAAAACATGAGCGCCTATACCGACTGGTACAACCTTGCAGAGTCAGTCTCCGACATGATTATCACCAAGCTCATCAACTCGCGCAAGTTCGACGTGGTCGAGCGCTCCCAGATCAACAAGATCATGGAAGAGAAGACCCTGGGCCAAAGCGGTATTGTTGAACAAAGCGAGGCCCTGCAGATAGCCCAGTTGGCTGGCGCGGAACTCATCCTCATTGGCAGCGCCAGTGTGGTCGCGGGAAAAATCGAGGTCGACGCGCGCATCATTGACTCGGGCAAGGGCACGGCCCTCTGCGCCATGAGCGCCTCAGGCTTTGACATCACCAATCTGCGGCCCCTTGCCGATAACCTCGTGGGACAGGTCAAGGGCAAATGCATAAAATAACCGCCGCGTTTTGCGCGATTTTTTTTCTGGCAAATGCCGGGTGGGCAAAACAGCCCCTGGGCCAGGTCTCGGACATGGTTGGCGACGTATTCATTAAACGCAGCAGTGACTCATCGTGGGTAAAGGCCCGGATACGGCTGCCCCTGTTCGAAAACGACGCAGTGGCCACCAAGGCCGAGTCGCGCTGCGAAGTGACCCTGGCCAGTGACCGTGTGGTGCGTATCGATGAAAACGCCCTTGTAGTGGTAAGCGCCATTGACAGTTCGCTGACAAAAGTCAACGCGGTAAAAGGGTCTATCTGGGTCAATGTGAAACGGCTGGTGGGCCCCCAACGCTTCGAGGTCTCAACGCCCACGGCCTCGGCCGCCATCCGGGGCACGGTCTTTGCCGTTGAAAGCAATACCAATGCCTCAAAATACCTGGTCTTCAAGGGGGCCATTGGCGTGTTATTGTCAAACAAGACAGGGGGCCGCGATTCGGTCTTTGTCGTGCAGCAGGGAAAGCAGATCGACTTGGTGAAGAACATGGAACAATACCTGAAACAGCAGGAAAAGGCCTTCCAGGACTATGCGGCCCAAGCGGACGTGGAGTTCGAAAAATACGCTGCGGAACAAGAGCAAGCCTTTGAGCAACACCAGAAAGAGCAGGAAGAGAAGCTCCGCGCCATGCTCGATGAGGAACGCCGGGCCTTTTCCATTGTCAATGGCACAAATTGCGCGCTTCGGCCAATTGACGCGAAAAAAATAGGCTCCGCTGGCTGGGCGGACTGGAACCGGAAAAAAGACTCTTCGCTCGGCTGGTAAATCCCCTGGTCATGAAACGCCACGATCCTCTGTTCGAGCCGGTAACAAAGCGGGAACGCCCCTTTACCGGCTCCTATCTCTCTCTCGAACGGCTCACCATCACCCTGCCGGACGGTAAGCGCGCATTAAGGGAAATTGTGCGCGTGCGCGATGCCGTGGCTGTTCTGCCGATCGACAATCATGGCATTGTTCATCTGGTACGGCAGCACCGACCGGCAATTGGCCGCACCATTCTGGAAATTCCGGCGGGAGTAATTGACAAAAAAGAAACTCCTGCGGCGTGTGCACGCAGGGAATGCGCCGAGGAGACCGGCTTTCGGCCGCGGCGCCTGAGAAAGCTGCTTACCTATGCCCATGCCGAAGGATACTCCACGGGTTTCATCACCTTATTTGCGGGAACGGATCTCGTGAATACCGGATCGCTGAAACTCGACAAAACAGAATTCGTGGAACAGGTAAGTATGCCGTTTAAAAAACTGTTATGGCTGGTGCAACGAAAAGAAATAATCGATTCAAAAACAATTCTCTGTGCTTTGTTGGTCGCAGACTCGGGCGCGAAAGATCACATTATCTGAAAGAAGACCGCGGCCTTTTCGAGCTCTAAATCGATGTCGCTGTAGATCTTGTCTATCAGCTGCCGCGAAAATTTCAGTTTTTCCCACGCTTTTTCATCGACAACCGGGATGGTGGAGTCCCCGCCCGACCCAATGCAGAGCGCGCGGCACAGGATATCGGCAATGTGGACGATCGAAACCATCATGGCGTATTTTCCCGAAAGCATGGGCATGTGATGATACAGTACCGCGTTGCGTAAATCCTCGGGCAGGTTCCATTTGCTGGTCAGCCAGCCACCAATCTGATCGTGGGTAACGTCAAGCGCTTTTTTCTCAGCCAGGAAGAAAAGGCAGTTTTCCTCCTTCTGTACCTGGAGCACCTTGTCCATCTCCTCGGGCATGAATTTATACAGGATGATTTTACCAAGGTCGTGGAGCAGGCCTCCCAGGAAGCATTCTTCAAAGAACTTGAAGTTGAGCTTTTTCGATATTTCACGCGCAAGGACCCCGGTGCCTATCGAATGGAGCCAGAATTTTTCAATGTCAAATTCCTTCTGGCCTCCGCCCTTGCCGCCCAGTGTCTCAAAAATGGATGCGGTAAGAATGATATTTTTGACCGTGTTGAACCCGAGTATGACAATAGCGTGGGTAATGGTATTGATGCGGCCCGGAAACCCGTAAAAAGCGGAATTGACCAGCTTGAGTACCTTTGAGGCAAGCGCCTGGTCCATAATGAGCGCCTTGCCCACCTCCTCGGCGGAGGTACGGGGATTTTGCATGAGCCGGGTGATTTCAGTGATGACCTGCGGCAGCGTTGGCAGGCCCGTAATGCGGTCAACCGCCAGTTTCAGCTTTTCCTGTGATCCGATTGTGCTAGCGGTAATCATGATGCCTTCCCAAAATGCTCTTTTGTCGCTTCATAAATAATGGCCATAAGTGGATGGTTTTTCACCTGTTCAAATACCCGTTCCACTTCCTGTCGTTTCGTATCAAGTGATGCCGTGATCTTTTCCTCGGTAATTTCGCCTTCCTGGCTCTGGATGACCACAAAAGGTACCCCCCAGTTGCGCAGTCGCGAAATAAGGGTGGTACGAAGCTCCGTACCTTCGCCAAGGAGGATATTACCTCCGGACCCGACAACCGGTTTTGCCAATACCATGCCTTCGGTTATCTCGTTTACCGATATGCGCTTCATATGCTCCTTGCTTGCGTCAGAAAACGATTGACTTGGACAAAAAAAGGTAAGTATATATATATATTAAATATAAAATTACTGTCAACCTAAATCAAAGCCCATGGCAAAACCCGTATTCCTGAGCCTGTGCGCCTTGCTGCCCGTTGCGGCGCACGCTGCCACCCATACGGTAAAAGACATTTTTTCCTCGTGGCCCAACGCATCACTCTACATCTTTTTTGGCATTGGCGGCGTCCTGCTGCTCGCCGTCTTCTTAATGTTTGGTACCGAACTCTTCCGCTCACGGCGCGAATCGCAGAAGACCGCCGAACTCTCCTGGAGCGTATTCGAGTCCCTCTGTAAAACACATGGACTCAACGATGTTGAAAAACAGGAATTGCGCAGAATCTTCCATGCCAGCGGCGCTGAGACGTCCGACGTTATGTTCAAAAGCATTAAGGCCTTCGAAGAGGGTGTCAGTGCCGAGATCGAACGCCTCAGGGGCAAACACGACGAGTTGCTCCGTGTCTGCGACATCATCAGCGCCATCCGCAGCCGCCTCGAATACACGCGGCTGCAGCCCGGCACCCGCTATTATTCATCGCGCGAGTTGTCCGCTGGCCAGCCTATAAACATATCTCCTGTCAAGGGTACGGACAACGCCAAGTTTAGAAGCAAAATCAGGGACATCAGCGAATTGTCCATGGCAGTGGTCAATCCCGAAGAACAGGAGGCGGTGGCCGCTTTTTCCCAGGGCTCTGAGGTGGCCGTGTCGCTCATCCAGACCGGCGACGCGGTCTACAGCTTCCGCACCCTGGTAATCACCAAGAGCCCGGACAATACGTCCCTCACCTTGGCGCACGTTGTCGAGATGGACCGCAAACAACTGCGCGAGTACCTGCGCCTCGAAGTGACCATTGAGGCCATGTTCCGCGTACTCGCCTCCGAGGCCGACCCCGAACTCGCCAAAAGCGGGGCCAAATTCACCGGCACCATCAAGGACATTTCCGGCGGCGGAGTAAAACTCCGCACGGTCGAGGAGTTCCATTTGGGTGATGTATTGTCCGTCAATTTTAATTTCAGGGGCGAGTCGTTTCGCGGACTTAAAAGCAAGGTGGTCCGCATCGAGAAAAAAAACACGGCCGGCGAGTCCTTCCTTTTCAATAACATCAGTTTCCTGAGCATCGATGCCGCGCTCCGTGAAAAACTCATCCGCCTTATTTTTGAGAAACAACGCGAAGAAATCCAATGGCAATAAAGCCTTCTGTCACGGTCCTTTGCGTGGGAAAACGGGCCGAACCCTTTGCGGAGAGCGGCGCTGGACACTACGCGGTGCTGTGCCGCGCCTGGTGCGATGTTTCCATTATTCGTCTCAGGGACCGCAACAGCGAACCCATGAAAACCCAGGTGCGCAAGGAGACCGACGCGGCTATAGAGGCCCTTGAGGGATTCACGGGACGCGTGGTGCTCCTCACACCTGCGGGACGCTCCTTGGACAGCCTCGCTTTCGCCTCCTTTGTTGAGGAGAGTGTACACAGCAACGGCAAATTGTTATTTTTAATAGGCGGCATTAACGGGTTTGCTCCGGACATCCTGAAACACGTGCATAGCGCGATATCTCTTTCGGCGCTCACCTTCAATCACCATGTGGCCCTCGTGGTCCTGGCGGAGCAGATATACCGGGCGTTGTCCATCGCCCGCCATACGGCCTATCACCGGTGATACGGCCAAGTAAGGAGAGCGGAATGAAAAATCAGAGAGGTTCCTCCCAGTCTATGACCGTCTTTATCGTGGCGCTGGTCACGCTTGTCGCCCTCGCGGGTGTCATCATCGTCTTCGTGACCAAGGAGTTGCGCGAACGCGAGGTGAACAAGAAGCTGGCCCAGGAAGTGGCCGAGTACGGCATGGAAATGGCCCTCATGGAAATCCAGAAAGACCCGTTGTGGAACCAAGGTTTCCTCAACGTCAAATACCGCGGCGGCTACTATACTGTCAATATGGAAAAGGCGAACGACACCACCTTTTCCGCCATTTCAATCGGCTATGTGAACAACATGAAACGCCGCATTGTGTGCACCTACAATCTCGCGAATGAAAACGGCGTACTTAAGCCTAAACGGGTAAACTGGGAATAGCCGTGAACGCCCTGCTGCGGACAGTGCTGTGCTGCGGCGCGGCCGCTCTTTTCTTTTCGTGCGCCTCGATTTTTAGAAACCCTGACATTGTCCACAATTCGCCGCTCCTCTATGCCGCACGTCACCGCTGCGACCTGCCCCCACTCTCACTCAAAGAGGAGCGCATCTACTGGGAACGGGGCGATTCCGGGCTCAGCCGCATTCCCGAGCACGATTTTTACTGGATGCAATTCAATTTTTTGGATGTGCTTCTCTCCTATCACCTGCCTGGTCTGCCTCCCCTTGCCGAAGAGACCTTTCCCGGGCAAAAAAACATAACCCGGTATTTAAATGGCCGCGGTCCGGACATCGATCCCTCCATTTTTCTTAAAAGCGTTGCGGAACGCGGCTTTGCCGTTTACGCGATGGACGTGTGCCCCGCCCGCTGCGCGGCAGTCTATGTGAAGAGCGGGCTTCCCCTGCTGCTCTACGGCACCATGTTTTATAAAAAGAGATATGCTCCCGTAGATACAGTGTCTGAAACGCCGGAATGCGTCATCCGTAAGCTGGAAACCTTTGACGTACTCTACGGCTACCAGCTGCTCATGGGTCCCTCGCAGCACCTTCCCGGCGAAGGGGGTGATGAATACCTCCTTGAACTCCGTGGCCGCACCAACCTTAAGTCGTACGCTGACAACGATCTTATCAATCGCGCGGTTACTCTGTACGGCGGAGCGCCCATAGGCAGCAATTTCCTCGTTGAAAAAGTGTATGTCGTGCTTCCCGCTGACAAAACGCCTGCGGCATACGAACCGGTCCTTAGTGAAAACGCCGCGAAACTCGGCTATGCCGGTCCGCTGCCAGCGTGGGTAAAGGTGGAAGAGTGACGTTTTAGAAGCTTGCGCCGTTGTGCTGCTGAATCCGCGCCTGCATTCTCTCCAGAAATCGATACGGCGTCTTGGTGCTTCCTATCGACATGGTGTCGTTGAAGCGCGGCCCATGGCAGTCCGAGCCGCCAGTTTCCAAAAGGTTGTATTTGTGGCAGAACTGCCGGTAAAAATTAAATTGCCGGTAGGTCATCTTGGGACTGTATACCTCAATGCCATCAAGGCCATCCTTTACGAATTGCTCAAGCAGGTCGTTCCGATCGGTTACATGCGGGTGTGAAAGCACGGAGACGCCGCCCGCGCACTTGATCAGCGCGATGGCCTCGGCAGGGTTCAGTTTCTGGACCGGGATATAGAACTCCGTGTGGTTTCCCAGATAGCGGTCAAAAGCCTCGGTAAACGAATTAACGTGTTCCTCGGCAACCAGTGCTTGGGCAATGTGCGGCCTGCCGATACAGTAGCCCCGGGCGAACTCGAGCACCCGTTCAAAGCGGAGCACCACACCCTTGTCGTTAAGGCGCTGGACTATCTTCTTGGCGCGCTCTATCCGGATAAGCCGGATCTCCTCGAGCCGCTCGTTCAGTTCGGTATTGCTGTAATCGATAAAATATCCGAGGACGTGGATATCGCTGGTTTCGACAAGCGAACTTATCTCCACTCCGGGAACGACCTCAAGTCCCACTTTTCCGGCCAGTTCGGTTATTTCCCGTATCCCGGCGATGCAGTCGTGATCGGTCAGGGAAATGGCCGCAAGATGCTGTGTGGACGCATATTCGACGATCTCCTTTATTGAAAGGGTACCGTCAGAATAAGTTGAATGTAAATGGAGGTCTATGTATTTCTTTTTGACGGCATTCGTCACTTCCTAAAAAAATTTCCTTTATTTAAACTATCCACATAAATGCTAAACATATTAAAATACAAAATTCGCTTGGCCTAAAAAAAGGAAATATCTGACGTACTGTCGGCTGTTTTTATGTAATGTGTTTTTTATCAGCGCCTTGCTGTGCCGCGGGGCTTCCGGCAGGTTCCTTCTGTTCCAAGGGAGGTGTCAGAGAGACCAGTTCGCGCGCCAAAATTATCAGGTTCTCGGATTCCCCGCTTTTCGGTATCCATTTGGCGAATTTCACCGGATCGTTTACTGTGCAGAACTGTTCAACAAGGCGCACCACTTTGGGATCGGTTTTTGACGCCTTGAGCGCGCTGATAAGCTCGCTGGTGGTCGATTCGAGGGCGTAAAAATTGAGACGCGCGCCAATGTACCTCCTCAATATTTCCGAAATCCTGAAATGGAATATTTTCACCTCGCCCTTTGCCAGAAGGTCGTCGCGGACAAGCTGCCCTATCTCCTGTTCAAAAAGTTTTTCCGGTGGTATTGGCGGCGCCTCCTTTTTCTCCTCGTTCCGTTTGCGCTTCAGAAGATACCGGTCAATCAGCCACACGAGAAGGCCCAGGGCAACCACAATGCCAAAAAGCGCTGCCCAGAAGCGCGCGCCAAAGCCGATGCTCTCCGGCCCGTAGATGTCCACAATGTCGCTGGTGTCCTTGACCGTGACCGGCTTGACAACGATTTCCACAGGGTCGGTCGCTTTCCGGTCAGCAGTGTCCTTCAGATTGACGACCGTGAGCGCGGGCATGGTGAGCGTTCCCAACGTATAGGCAGTGACGAGGTATTCATACGTCTCGGCAAGCAGGGACCCCGAAGGCGCTTCGCTGCTCCGCATGTCTTTTAATTCAAACTGGCCGAAATCAGCGTCAGGACCGGGAAACACAAGTTTTTCATCCGCGCGCCGCACTGCCGTCACCTTGAGACGCACCATGTCACCAAGCGTGATCGTTGTCTGGTCAACGCTACGGGTAAGGTCAAACGAAAAAAGAGCTGTTGTTATAAATACGATGCCAATGGCACAGGATCTGAACATCATGGATCTAAAAAATTATAAATTGGCAAGGTCTGGTTCAAGCCAGGAATATTTAGGATTGGATAGTGGGAGTAAGTCTGTACGGGCGTCATCAAGCAACAAAGAGCATGGCTTGTATGAATGATGCCCATACATGAGGCGCTCTTGCGGGCTTTTTTTTGCCTTATTTTCAGGGGCATAAAATTGTATATTACATTCCACCATGAATCTTACCCAGCGCATACCCGCGCCTCTTATCCGTTTCCTGCAGCGTTCAAAGCTCACTCTCACCCTGCGCAAAACCTATGTACGCGCACCCTTTGATCTGGCCCAGGTTCCCCGGCCCGACTTCATCAGTACCTATGCCCGCCTTGCGGAACGCAATTCAGCGTCCTATAAAAACATCATGCAAAAACTCGATTCGTACGTGGGTTCAGGACCCGTGGGACCCAACAAACGGTGGGAATACCCCTGGATCATACAAAACCTGGACCTCAAACCCGGGCTCTCCATTCTCGATGCAGGCTGCGGCAGGGCGCCGCTCCAATATTTTTACGCCGATATGGGCCTGAAAGTTTCGGCAATCGACCCCTTTGAAAATGTGGGATGGCATGGCATTGACCGGAGACTTGCGAAAAAATACGGCCTTGCCATCGACTACCGGGTAGAGGGCATGGAAAAGATAAGCTATGCCAGCGCCACGTTCGACCGGGTGGTCTCCGTCTCGGTACTCGAACACTGCAGGGCGGTCCCTGTTGCCGATGAACTCCATACGGCCCAGACCCAGGCGGACTGCGACCTGCAGGCGCGCATGATGCGCGAAATGGCGCGCGTGCTCAAGCCCAACGGCATCCTGGCGCTCACCCTCGACTTCATCTATCCGCGCCGTTCCGCGCTCCTCGAGTGCAATATTGATGTGAAAAACGTCATCGAGGCCTCTGGCCTCTCCCTCATGCCGCTCGAGCGCGCCAATACACTGTACGGCTACGACTCCTTCAGCCTCGCGGCGCTCGAGTCAACGCCCGGCCTCGCGATCCAAGACTACAAAGGGGTCGCCTCTTCGTCAATTGGCCTCGTATTCAGAAAGGGAGCATGACCATGGTCTGCCATTTCTGCGGGATGGAAAACAGCGCGCACAATGCCGCGTGCTTCAATTGCGGTGCGGAATTAGGCACCGCGGTGGTACCTGTTGGTCCGGCCATTGCCCCGGATTGGGAAGCGAAAACCGGCATCTTCAGCATTCCCTCGTTCTTCATTACCATCCAGGAAGTGCTGTTCTCCCCTTCCCATACCTTCAGGAACCTTAACCGGGATTCGGCCCTGTTCAAGGCTTTTCTCTTCGGCATCATCGGAAGCACCATCGGCGGCGCATTTAGCACGCTCTGGCAAGGCGTGTTGCGCACCTTCAATCTCGGTCCCGACAACGCCTTTATTGCGCGGTATCTGGGTACCTGGGCCGACCTGTGCGTCGTGGTCTTCATTATGCCTTTCTGCGTCGCTGTTGCGCTCTTCGCGCTTTCAGGTCTTCTTCACCTCTGCCTCACGATTACCGGTGGCGCAACACAGGGCTTTGCCTCCACGTTCAAGGTACTCGCCTATGCCCAGGGAGCGACAGCGCTGTTGAGCGTTGTTCCCGTATGCGGCGTCATTGCAGCGCTCTTTTGGTGGCTATATATAATGATAACCGGTCTCAAGGAGGCGCACCGAACCTCCACGATGCGGGCGCTTGTCGCGGTCGTACTTCCCGTGGCGCTCTGCTGCGCCTGCGCCACCGCAGCGGCCCTCACGCTTGTTGTGTCCGGCGTAGGCCTGGTAAAGGGGCTTCTGGCGCTGTGAAAGCCATACGACTGCAGCGCGTACGCCTTGCTCCAGGCGCCCTTGACCACGAACTTGTCTGGTCTGTATTATTTTTCTGCGCGCTTATCATCGTTGCCTTTTTACCCGGACACATCATGGGCCGCTTTCACTGCTTCTTTTTTTCATTGACCGGCCTGCCCTGCCCTACCTGCGGCATCACCCGCACGGTCCAGGCGCTTGCGGCCGGTAACATAGACGCCGCCTTTTCGCTCTCATCGTTCTTTGCCGCCGTGCTGCTCATTTGTGTGTGTCTTGCGTTCTACGGGCTGGCAATTTCGTTGCTGAACCTGAAACGACTCAGGTTTATATTCTCTTCGGAACAGGGACCGCGGCTTTTCGCGCTCGCGTTGTTGTCGCCTTTTTTCATACACTGGATTTTCAACATGCTCCGCGCATGCCATTAAGGTGAAAGGACGCGCCCATGGGATCTCTCCTGATTCTGTTTCATTCGCAAGAATATGGCAACACCGCTGCCATGGCCCGGGCAATTGCCGAGGGCGCCGCCGCCGAGGGAATGAAGGCCGTTCTCGTCAACACCAACGAGGTGCGCATGGACATCGATCAATACCGTCTGTTTTCTGTGGCCGCCTTTGGTTCGCCAGACTACTACAGCTATATTGCCGGCGGTCTGAAAACGTTTCTTGACGACTGGTATATCGCGAAAAAGAACAATGCCCGGGGGCTTACAGGGAAAAAATACGGTCTCTTTTATTCACACGGCGGCGGCGGCGACGTGAAGGGCCCGCTCGAAACGCTCTTTTCCGAACTGGGGGACAAAGTTGGCCCGACCATTGCGTCAGCGGGCAAGCCTTCGCGGACGGTCCTGGACGCGTGTTGCGCACTTGGCAAGGAACTTGCCCGCGCTGCGCAGGAGCGGCAGTGATGGAAAAACTTTCTTCGTACGGCATCAGGCGCTGCGTCATGCCTGAATTTGATCAGATTGACGCCTCTCATTTTTCCGCCGCAACACCCATCAGGCTGGTCGATACCGTGACCGGAAAACCGCCAAAACAGAAAACCGAGGGCCGACTTGCCTGGGACAGCGAACGTCTCTACGCCTGGTTTTCCTGCGATGATATCCAGCCCTTTGCCACACTCACCGGGCACGACGATCCCCTGTATACCGAAGACGTGGTGGAACTTTTCATCGATCCTTTTGGGTACGGCTCCCTGTACTATGAACTTGAAGTAAACCCTCTCAACGCCCGCTTCGACGCCCTCATAATAAACGACATTGCAGCGCCGGGCCGCAGGGGAAAACGGTTTCAAGGCTTTACAGGGTGGAATCCTGAAAGCTTCCAGAGCAGGACCAGGACCTCGCAGGTAGGTTGGGAAGCCTACATTGCCATTGATTTTGCCGACCTCTTTCTCTCTCCACATATTCCGCCGCGTGCCGGCGATGCGTGGCGGGGAAATCTGCTTCGGTGCGATGTTCTTGCCGGCGTGCCTGAATATTGCGCCTGGTCGCCCACGGGCATCGCCGATTTCCATAACAGCACGTGCTTCGGCCGCTGGGTCTTTGAATAAAATTCCGCCCCGTGTCCCCATGTTTTCATTGAGAAATCCTGCGTACTAAAGATATATTTTATTGATTTTATGTCTGTTATGGCAAAAGCCATTGGCCGTATTCTGGAACGGATCGATGCTGCCGCGCGCAGAAGCGGCCGCACGGGAAAAGACATTACTCTTGTGGCCGTGACAAAAACTCATTCTGTCGCAGAGGTCGTTTCTCTGAAGGACCATGGCATAGCCAACATCGGTGAAAGCAGGGTGCAGGAGCTTACAACGAAATATGACGCCATGCACGGGCTGTTCACAGTCCATTTCATCGGCCATCTGCAGACAAACAAGGCAAAGCAGGCAGTAAGAATGGCTGACATGATCCAATCCGTGGATTCGGTACGGCTCGCGCAATGCATAGATGCCGAGTGCGTAAAACTGGGAAAGACAATGAATGCGCTTATTGAAGTAAATACCTCAGGTGAAGATGCAAAGTCAGGCGTTCGTCCCGAAAATGCTATTGCCGCTATACGGGAGATGGCCCTGTTGCAGAACATAACAATACAGGGTCTCATGACCATGGGGCCGCTCACGGACGACGCTACGCGCATCCGTTCGTGTTTTAAAATACTCGCCGCTCTTAAAACCGATTGTGCGCGCGTCATCGGCATTGCGCTGCCCGAACTCTCCATGGGTATGTCCGATGACTTTGAGATCGCCATTGAGGAAGGCGCAACCATGGTGCGCATTGGCCGCGCTCTTTTCGCGGAGGCGAGCTGATGGCAGCGGAAAATTTCATCATGGTGCTGGTCACCCTGCTGCGGATCTACGAAATGCTTATCTTCATGCGTATCATCCTTTCGTGGGTGCCCATGGCCCCCGACCATGTGATTGTTGACTGGTTGGTGCGACTCACCGATCCGGTGCTCCTGCCTGTGCGCGAGCTCTACGTGCGCCTCATGGACAGGCTTAATGTCCAGTTGCCCATCGACCTCTCGCCCCTGATGGTTTTTTTGCTCATCGGCTTTTTGGAGCGCACGCTCATTTCACTGATTTAACTTGGGAGAATACCCATGGCCCTTTCGCCAATGGACATTAGGCGCCAGACATTCAAGCGGACCTTCAAGGGATTCGATCCGGACGAAGTGCAGGCCTACCTCGACATGATGGCCGGCCGCGTTGAAGAGTTTGAACGCGGAAAAAAAGACGGTGAATTCGAAAACGCCCGTTTAAAAGGCGAACTCGAGAAATATGAAAAACTTGAGAAAGTCCTGCACGACATGCTGCTCCAGGCGCAGCAGTCCATTGAGGAGACAAAGAAAAACGCTGAAAAACAGGCGGAACTCATTGTCAGGGAAGCCGAATACCGGGCCACACAATCCGCGGCCGACGCGGTGCAGCGCCTTGAGGCCATCAATCGTGATATGGCGTTGCTGCACGAACAGAAGAAAACGTTCATCATCAAGTTTAGGGCACTTGTCAAATCGCAACTCGAAATGCTCAATGTACTTGAAATCGAACCGGAAACGCAGAAGCAGCACGGTGAGGCGCAGTGAGGGTTTCCGTGAAGGTGGCGCCGCGCTCGTCGCGGAACAACGTCGAAGGCCCCGACGCCGAAGGCAGGGTACGGGTGCGGTGCACGGCGCCGCCGGTCGGCAACAAGGCGAACATGGCCGTGGTCGAAGCGCTGGCGCGGCACTTTGACGTGGCAAAAAGCGCGGTGACCATTGTCGCGGGCCAGGGATCGCGAAACAAAATCGTTGAAATCAGGAGATAATCATGGACAAAATTTTTGATTGCATTTCACAATCTGTGGCTGCCATACGGGAGCGCACGCCGTTTACGCCGGAGATCGGCATCATCTTGGGCACAGGCCTGGGTAAGCTTGCGGACCGGGTGCAGCGCGAGGCGGAGATAAGCTACGGCGACATCCCCCATTTCCCGCTCTCCACGGTCGAGACCCACACAGGCAAGCTCATTCTGGGCCTTCTCTCGGGAAAAAAAGTGGCTGTCATGCAGGGCCGCTTTCATTTCTACGAAGGCTATACGCTCCAGCAGGTCACCTATCCGGTGCGGGTCCTCAAGACGCTGGGCATCCAGACGCTCATTGTTTCCAACGCGTGCGGCGGCATCTCCCGCGACCTCGATCCCGGCGACATCATGCTCATCACCGACCATATCAACCTTTTGGGCCAGACGCCCCTCATTGGAAAGAACGACAACCGGCTGGGTCCGCGTTTTCCCGACATGTTCAACGCCTACACCAAAGACCTCATCCGCCTTGCAGAACAGGTTGCCGCGCACAAACGCATTTCCGTACGCAAAGGCGTCTACGCGATCATGAGTGGTCCCTGTCTCGAGACCGCGGCGGAATACCGCATGCTGCGCGTTATCGGGGCCGACGTGGTGGGCATGTCAACGGTGCCCGAGGTGACCGTGGCAGTCCATTGCGGACTCCAGGTGCTCGGTCTTTCCGTCATCACCGATAAATGCGATCCTGATACGCTCAAGCCGGTTGACATACAAGAAATCATCAGGCGCGCCAATGAGGCCGAACCTCGCCTTGTGTCACTGGTCGAAGGTGTGCTGGAAAAACTGTAAGGACACATGTATCATGTTTAAAAAACTCGATAAATCCCGTACCTTTCCTGAAATGGAGAAAGAGGTACTGGTCCTCTGGGAAAAAAATAAAACCTTTGAAAAAAGCCTGGAACAGACCAAGGCGAAAAAGCCCTTTGTCTTTTACGACGGTCCGCCCTTTGCCACAGGACTGCCGCATTACGGCCACCTGCTCGCGGGCACGCTCAAAGATATTGTGCCCCGCTACTGGACAATGCGCGGCCGCTATGTCGAACGCCGTTTTGGCTGGGACTGCCACGGTCTGCCAATAGAAAAACTGGTGCAGGACGAACTGGGCCTCAAAGGCACGCCCGAAATCCTGAACAAAGGCGTGGCCCTCTTCAACGAAACCTGCCGTTCCTCGGTGCTTAAATACGCGGGAGCATGGCGGACCACGGTCACCCGCATGGGTCGCTTCGTCGACTTTAACAATGATTACAAGACCATGGACCGCACCTTCATGGAATCGGTCTGGTGGGTTTTTAAGGAAATCTGGAAAAAGGGCCGGGTGTACAAGGCACACCGGGTCATGCCCTATTCATGGGCGTTGACGACCCCCTTGTCCAATTTTGAGGCAAATGCGAATTACAAAGACGTGCAGGACCCCTCAATAACGGTCAGATTCAAAATCAAAGGTGCGGAAAACGAGTATTTCCTCGTGTGGACCACCACACCCTGGACGCTCCCCAGCAACCTGGCCCTGTGCGCGGGACCTGATATTGATTATGTCAAGATACGAGACACGGCCCAGAACGCGGTCTATTACCTTGCCGAGGCGCGGCTTGCCACTCATTACAAAAAACCCGGCGAGTATGAGGTCCTTTCTCGCATAAAAGGCACGGCGCTCTACAACATGGCGTACGAGCCGCTCTTTCCCTATTTCAAAGACCACCCCAACGCCTTCAGGGTGTTGAACGACCCCTTTGTCACCACCGAGGACGGCACCGGTATTGTGCACATGGCGCCCGCCTATGGCGAGGACGACTACCGGATCTCCATCAAGGAGAACATCGAGATTGTCGATCCCCTGGACATTGAGGCTAACTTTACCGGCATGGTCCCGGATTTCTCGGGCCAGCACTGCAAGGCCGCGGACAAGGCCATTATCCATATGCTGAAAAGCCAGGGAAAGCTGGTGCATCAGAGTACGATCGTGCACAGCTACCCCTTCTGCGACCGGAGCGACACTCCCCTGATATACCGCGCTATCGAAGCCTGGTATATCAGGGTTGAGGATCTGCGCGAAAAACTGTGCGCCAGCAACGAACGCATCCATTGGGTGCCCGAATACGTGGGAAGCAAGCGGTTTGGCAACTGGCTCAAGGAGGCCAAGGACTGGAACATCAGCCGCAACCGCTTCTGGGGCAGTTGCATCCCCCTATGGATCTGTCCAGCGTGCGGCCACGTCGAATGCATAGGGTCCATCAAAGAGCTTGAGGCCCTGGCCAGCCGTACTGCCGGCGATCTTCATAAGCACACGCTTGACCCAATCACCTTTGCCTGCACACGGTCCGGCTGTTCCGGCGCCATGCGGCGCACGCCCGAGGTCTTTGACTGCTGGTTCGAGTCGGGTTCAATGCCTTATGGACAAAAGCACTATCCCTTTGAAAACAAAGAGCTTTTTGAACAGGGTTTTCCCGCGGATTTCATTGCCGAAGGACTCGACCAGACGCGCGGATGGTTCTACACCCTTCTCGTACTCTCAACCATTCTTTTCGAGAAACCCGCGTTCAGAAACGTGATCGTGAACGGCCTCATCCTTGCCGAGGACGGCAAGAAGATGAGCAAGCGCCTCAAGAACTATCCTGCGCCCGAATATGTGATGGAAACCTATGGAGCTGACGCGTTGCGCATGTATCTCATCAATTCTCCTGTTGTCAGGGCCGAGGACCTCCGGTTCTCGGAGGCTGGAGTAAAGGAAATACTGAAAAGCGTAATTATCCCGCTCTGGAATTCGTATAACTTTTTCATTGAATACGCGATCACCGACGGCTGGGACCCCGCGCGCAACACCGTGCGCTCGCGCAACGAACTCGACCGCTGGATCCTCTCCATGCTCCAGAGTCTTGTCAAGGAAGTAAACGCCCAGATGGAATCGTACAACCTGTACAAGGTGGTGCCGGCCGTGGTCGATTTCATCGACGATCTCACCAACTGGTACATCAGGCGGAGCCGCGGACGCTTTTGGGCCAATGTCGCCGATGACCCCGCCGCCAAAAACGAATGCCACAGCACCCTCCATACGGTGCTACTCACCTTCTCGAAGGTCCTGGCGCCTATACTGCCCTTCGTATCCGAGGAAATGTACCAAAACCTCGCTTTAAAAGGCGGCCCCGCGTCCGTGCATCTCTGCGAATATCCCATGGCCGACGAATCGCACATTGATCCCGAACTCGAGGAACGGATGCGCCTGGTACGCGCCGTGGTGGGCATTGGCAATGCCCTGCGCGCCAAACACAACATCAAAAACCGGCAGCCTCTGCCCCTGGCCACTGTGGTGATGGGACAGCGCGAACAGTCAATGGTACGGCACTACGAACAGCTGATCAGGGAGGAATTGAATATAAAACGAATTGATTGGGCCAATGACGCCACGGCCATCGTTTCGCTTACGGTCAAACCCAACTACCGGCTGCTGGGAAAAAAGTTCGGCCCGCGCATGAAGGAAGCCGCGGTAGCCATCGCCGCCCTCGAACCCGCCCGTGTAACAGAGCTTGCCAACGGCACGCCCGTAAGCATTTTGGGCGTTGCCGTCGAACCCGGTGAAGTGGTGGTGGAACGGACCTCCCTTACCAGCGGCGCCATTGAGTCGCGCGATGCCATAACAGTGGCGCTCGATATCACTATCTCAGAGGAACTTTTCGCCGAAAGCCTTGCGCTCGAATTCAAGAACCGCGTCAATACCATGCGCAAGGAAATCGGCCTGGACAAGGAAGACCGCATCCGGCTTCATTTTGAGACCGCGGACGCGGCCCTCGCTGCGGCCATTGGCGTGCGATACCGCGAGCTTGTTCTGTCCGAGACCCTTGCGACCTTCCTCGACGCCAAGATTCCGGGTTCCGTTCAGGAAAAAAAAGAGTATATTATTAACGATGCGCCCGTAAAAATCGGCATTGAAAAGGCGCAAAAATAAAATGTATCTTACCAAGAATACATTGTCACAAAGGATGGGCGCATGAACCAGAAAGACCGGAAATTCTTCGAAAAACTCCTGATGGAAAAACGCACTACCCTGCTCAAAGAGCTCAATCTCATCGAGGAGTCAAATTTCAACACAACCTCTAAAGAGGCCAGCGGCGAACTCTCGTCCTACACCTATCACCTCGCCGACCAGGCGACCGATTTCCAGGAGCGCGAAAAGGCCTTCCTCTTCGCCTCACGCGAAGGCCGGTATCTGCACCACATCGAGGAGGCGCTGCTCCGTGTAAAAGACAAGGACTATGGCGTGTGCGTGGAATGCAGCGAGGACATCGATTTCGAGCGGCTCAAGGCCGTTCCCCACGCGCGGCTCTGCATAAAATGCAAATCGGCCGAAGAGGAAAAAAAGCGCAAAAACCTCGAATAAATGCGTACGCACTTCGGGAGAGTCGCTGGAGTTTTCTACGCTCTCCTTTTTTTATTTCCAGTCCTGGTTGCTGGGGCCGCGACTCCCCGGTTCAACTCTCAACGCGCCTTTTCGTACCTCGAAGCCCAATGCGCTTTGGGGCCCAGGGATCCCAACTCCCAAGGTCATAGAAACATGAAAATATGGCTCGAAACATTTCTCAAATCGAAAAAAAATGGGACCTATGCCCGCCATGATTTTTCCGTACAAGACACCCGGCAGGGAAAAGCGCTCGCGCTGACAAATTTTCATATCACCTTTACCGGCCTTGCTCCTAAAAAAACAATTCTCTGCGCCCACTGGGACACGCGCCCCTGGGCCGACCGTGAGCCCCTGCAGGTTAACCGGAACACGCCCATCCCGGGCGCAAACGACGGCGCCAGCGGTGTGGCGGTCCTCATGGAGATATGTACCGCGCTCGATAGCCTTTCTTCTACAAAAAGCGTGGAGATAATTTTTTTCGACGGCGAGGACATGGGCAACGGTGGCGACAATTTCTGGTTTTTGGGATCAAAGCACTTCGCCGCACAGGCCAAGCCCGCTTCCTATGCGGGCGCCATCCTTATCGACATGATCGGCGACCGCAACCTCTCCATACCAAAAGAGCCTGGCTCGGTTAAAAGCGCACCCCTGCTTATCCGGACGCTCTGGGACATAGCAGCGTCGCTGAACATTCCCGCATTCGTTGACCGTATGGGGCCCATGGTCCTCGACGACCATGTGCCGCTCATTGAAAAGGGCCTCCCGGCCATTGACCTTATCGATTTTGATTACCCGTACTGGCATACGGCGCAGGACACGCCCGACAAATGCTCTGCTGAAAGCCTCGATGCCGTGGGCAGAGTACTCATCGGATACCTGTATGAAAAGTGACCAGCCCCTCAAAAAACGGGTGAAAAACACCGCCATCTATCTTGCCATTCGGGCGGCGGCAGCCTGCATTGGCGTGATCCCCCGCGGCGCATCGCTTTGCGCAGCCACATGGCTCGCCCGGGCCGCATACCAGCTTGCCGCACACGAACGGAACAAGATGGACGCCAATCTGGCGCGCGCCTTTGGTCCGGAACTCACTGAAAAGGACCGTCGCGCCATTGGCGAACGCGTCTTTGCCAACATCACCGCGAATCTGGTCGACGCTATCCTCATGAAACAGCTTTTTACACAGGCGCCCGGGCGGTATATGGCCGTTCGCAACCTGGAAATAGCACACACCGCGTTGGCCGCGGGCCGCGGTATTATTTTTGTCACCGCGCACACAGGCTGCTTTGAAATGATGCCGCCCCGGTTCTCCCTGCTCGGTTTCCCCATACTGGTACTGGGCGCGCCCTCGTTCGACGAACGCGTCAGCCGCTTTATTGCGCGCAACCGCGGTCTCTTCAACGTCACCTACCTCGAACGCCAGGAAAGCCCCCGGGCCGTGCTTTCCTGGCTCAAACAGGGCCGGGCGCTGGGCGTTCTGTGTGATCTTGACACAAGAGTTGAAAGCAGATTTGTACCTTTTTTCGGACAACCGGCAAAAACAGTCATGGGGCCCTTCAAACTTGGCGTGCGTACTGGTGCGCTGCTCATTCCTGTTTTTACGGAACGCATGGCGGACAACACCCAGCGGGTCACGATACATCCCCCGCTTGAGCCGCGGGGACACGCCGAGGATGAGAAAATCACCTCGGTCATGACCCAATTCAACACGCTGCTCGAACAGGTGATCAGGAACGATCCCGCCCAATGGATTTGGATGCACGACCGATGGAAATCAAAGCCATGATAAGCAATCAGCGGATACTTGGCAACCGGCAGCCGTTAGGTCTCTTTGTCAGGGCTTTTATCTGCCTGCTGCCTGTTGCCTGCTGTCTGATTCTTATTTCCTGCTCCAGGGACAAGCCAAAAATCAGCGGTACCAGGATTGAGGAGAGCCGCTTGCCCGTTCAGGAATTCTTCGATACCACCCGGCTTACCCTTACCGAGGACAACCGGAAGCTCTGGACCCTTACATCAACGCACATTATAAAATACCGTAAAGACAGCCGCACCTATGTGAATCCCGTTGACTTGGTCTATTTTCAGACAAACGGCACCTCGCACCTCACGGCCGATTCAGGGAAAATCTCTGAAAACATGGACACGCTCATAGCAATGGGCAAAGTCAAAATATCAACCGCAGAGGGAAAGCGAGTAACCACCTCGCTCATCGCCTGGGACAAAAAGTCGGCCAAGGTCACTTCGGATAAATTCGTCCGCATGGTGACCGAGGAGGGCGATGTCTATTCGGGCCGGGGGTTTATTGCCAATACCGACCTTTCCGAATGGCGCATTCTACGAAACGTACAGGCTGAAATTCATAATGTTGATAGAAAATTCAATGAAAAATAATATATGTTATACAATATTTAAGTATGAGGGGGGACAGGACAGTATCATGCTCCGGATAACGCTTTTCAGCATCCTTTTTTTTGCGTGCGCATATACAGGCGCACAACAGGCCGAGAGGGACACGGCTGAGGCGACGGACAATCTCAATCTCGAACCCCTCAGGGGCATGACCTATATCGACCTTACCACAGAGGAAGATGTTTTCTCCCAGAAAGGCATCAAGCAAAAACCGAAATCAAACCAGTACTATTTCAGAGTCGATCGCGACATCCGCTATACCAAAGTGACCTATTTCGGAGACAACCTCGCCGAATATGTGTACGATGTCGATCCCGCCTACCAAATCATGCTTTCGTATAGAAACTGCAAAATGGGCTTTTCCGGGCTCTTTTTCGGCGGCCTTGGCCTCTCGGCACTAGGCGCCATTGTATCTCTGGCTGGAGGCGAAGGAATCTCCCCTATCCTCTTTGTTGGATTCGGATTTACCCTTATCAGCTGGGTTCCCAACTATCTTGCCCACGATAAAATCCCTGAAGCTGTGGGAATTTATAATGAAAAAATCGGTGAACACATTGTGAAAGAAAACAATTCTGTTCAGTAAGTCATTATAAAATAGCGGGTTACGCCGATTTTTTCCATTACCGTCTTTTTACCTCTCCATTACAATACCGTGACACATAGAAAAGCCACTTTCGTTATATTTTTATAGAACATCAAACGAGAATTGGAGGTTAAAATGTATTATAAGAAGTACAGAACAGAGCAGGACTTCGTTAATCAATATTTGAAAGAGATCAGAGGGTATCCGCGCCTTTCGCGCGAAGAGGAACGTGAACTCCTCACTGAATATAAAAAAAGCAAAAGCAAGGAAGCGCTCAATAAACTAATCACGTCCAATCTGAGGTTTGTTGTCAGCGTGTCGATAAAATACCAAAACCAGGGCCTCTCCATGCCCGAGCTCATCAACGAAGGCAATCTTGGGCTCATTGAAAGCATTGATCGCTACAATATGTCAAGCTACTCGGTCAAGTTCATCTCCTACTCGGTGTGGTGGATCCGGCAGTCCATTATCAAGGCCCTGTACGAGAAATCGCGCCTGGTCCGCGTCTCAGCGGAAAAAGAGTCAAAGTCAAAACGGGTCAACCGCCTCGCGGAAATGTCTCTGCAAGAACACGGCTTCATTGATTACGATTATGTGGCGCGTAAGTCCCAGAGCAAACCGTACGAGATTGAGCAGATTCTCTCGCTTTCCAACAACCGTGTTTCCATGGACGCCCAGATCGATGACGAGAACGACGCCAATATCCACGACCTCATGGCCGACACCCACACCGAGGCGCCGGACGAATTCGTGGACAAGGACGCCCTGCGCTTTAATATCGATGAGATGGTCGATTCCCTCAACACGCAGGAAAAAAAGGTCATCAAGTATTATTTTGGCATTGACGCGGAAACCTCCTTCAACCTCGAGCAGATCGGTAGAAAATTGAACATCTCCAAAGAACGTGTGCGTCAGATCAAGAAAAAGGCCCTCGAAAAAATGAAAGCGGGTTTTCCCACAGTGCAAATGGCGCATTGCGCCTAATAGGCGTATACATAAATCCCCCCCTTCTCTTTTGTGGTTGGTGCGGGACGCCTCCCAAGGGCGTCCCGCACTTTTTTATCTCCGGTAAAGTGGCATATGCGTGTAAAAAAGTATATTTCATGCATGAATACAATAACTCCCTACCCGCGCCATGTTTCCCGCACAGTTCATCTGCTCGACGGTATGTGGGATTTTATGTTCCTGGGAACAGAGTGCGATCTTGAGGCAATTGATCTTAAAAACCTCGCATACATAGACCGCATGCCAGTGCCCGGCGCGTTCGATGCCAGCCCCGCTTATGCGGGAAAACGGGGTACAGCCGCCTACCGGACCTTGGTTGAAGTAACACCAGGCATGCCCGGCCGCATCCGCTTCCATGGTCTTGGCATGTGGTGCAGGATCATTGTGGATGGGACCATGTTGCACGAAAGCAGCCTTCCCTACTCGGGCTTTTGGGTCCAAGTCCCTGCTTCGGAAAAACGTGTCCGGGAACTTATCGTGCTTATAGACAACAGATTCGATAAAAAACGCGTGCCCCTTCAAGAGCAATTTTTCGATTTTTACGCCTACGGAGGCATCTTCAGGAGCGTTGCATGGCACGAAACGCCCGCCTGCTTCATTGAACGGGCGCGGATAAAAACACTGGACCTTGCCTCGGGGAAAATCGAGGCGGACATTCTCTTCAACGGTGCGACGCCTGATCAAATCACCCTGTCTGTTTCACTAGATAACAGCGCCATTCAAGAATTCCAGAATATTCCGGTAAAAAACAACCGTGTTGCGGTTGACCTCACTGTGCCAAATCCCACTCCCTGGTCTCCTGAAAACCCTTGTTTGCACATTATGCAGGTGCGAACAAAAGACGACGACATTGTAGAACGGTTTGGTTTAAGGACCATTGAGGCAAAAAAAGGGTCTGTTTTTTTAAATGGACAGACTATCAAGCTATTGGGATACTGCCGTCATGAGGCCCATCCGCAATACGGCCCTGCCCTGCCCCTGCAACAGCTTGTAGACGACCTCCAGTTGCTGAAAGACCTTGGCTGTAATTTTGTACGGGGTTCGCATTATCCGCAGGACCAGCGTTTTCTCGATCTGTGCGATGAAAAAGGTTTTCTGGTCATGGAAGAGAGCCTTGGCTGGGGCCAAAAAGTCGAGCACTTCAAAAACCAGCTGTTTGTGGAAGCGCAGGAACGCCAGACCCGTCTTATGGTGCAGAACAGCATCAACCATCCGTCGGTGGTACTCTGGGGCTTTCTCAACGAGGGCGCAAGCAACATTCCTGAATCGCGCGACCTCTACACCCGTCTGGCAGCGTGTATCCGCGCGGAAGACCCGTCCAGGCTGGTGACCTATGCCAGTATGTTTCCCTTTGATGATCTCAATTTCGACCTGGCCGACGTAGTATGCGTCAACACCTATCCTGGCTGGTACGCGATTGATAGGGAAAAAATGGCGCCACTTGACGAGATTGTCCCGCACATAAATAAAATTATGGATTCGCTTGGAAAACGGGGTTTTGGTAAAAAACCCTTTATTCTTTCTGAAATTGGGGCGGGCGCCATCTATGGCTGGAGAGACCCTTTGCACGCCCACTGGTCCGAAGAGTTTCAGACTGAACATTTGAAGACCGTATGCATTGAAGTGAAAAACAATTCAGCAATTGCGGGTGTTTCGCTCTGGCAGTTCTGCGACTGCCGCACCCATGCAAGCGCCTTTGCCCTCACCCGGCCGCGCGCGTTTAATAACAAGGGGACTGTGGACGAATACCGCAGACCCAAGCTCGCGTACGAGGCGGTCAAGATGGTATTCAAAGCACAATAACGAGGTTATACGTATGATTCGCCAAATGGCCCACATCTGTTTTTACACAAAAAATATTGACGCTATGGTCGATTTTTACTCAAAAAAACTCAGCATGCCAATCAAATTCACCCTCGATCTTGAGGATGGCACGCCCTTTGGATATTATTTTGATTGCGGCAACTCCACCTTTATCGAGATATTCAGCCAGGAACTGGCAGTAAAACAGTGGGGCGGCACAATTGAAAAGCTGATCCAGGGAAACCAGTACCAGCACCTCTGTTTTGAAGTCACGCGCCTTGACGCCTTTGTCGAAGGCTTGAAGAAAAAAGGCGTGGAAGTATCGGACATTACAATCGGCATGGACAATTCAAACCAGGCGTGGGTAAACGATCCTGACAACAATGCCATAGAGTTCATGGAATATACGGGAAAAAGCCTTCAGCTGAAAAGGGGCTAAAAAACATGTCGCGCATATATGCTGTTGCCTGTTTCCTTTGCTTGTGCGCTGCTGTGTGGTCTCAGGCGCCTGACCAAAAAGCAGTGCCGGTCGCGGACACGGCAGGCGCCTTTTCCTTTAGTTACACAATTAAAAATAACGCCCTTTCCTTCACGGTGTCGTATCCGGGCGATTGCTGGGTTGCCGTGGGTTTTAATCCCGGGTGGGTCATGAAAAACGCGAACATCGTTATTGGCACAATTGTCAATGGCGCGTCAATGGTGTCCGATGAATTCGGGGATGGCATGTTCTCGCACAAGCCCGATACCCTTTTAAAGGGAACCAACGATCTTATCTCGGGGACTTGTTCTGTACAAAACAATGTTACGACGCTTACCTTCTCCATTCCTCTCAACAGCGGTGATAAAAAAGACTGTCTTCTTGAGTCGGGAAAAACCGTGAAGCTGATCTTTGCCGCTGGCCAGTCAACTGACAAGAAAAAGAAGCACGCCGTGGCGTTAATAAAATCAATTATTCTGTAATGTACGCCATGACGAACTCATCTATCGTCTATTCCACAACCACCCTTGTCAGGGTGGGACGCGAAACCAAAGACCGCAAGGGCAAAGGCGTCACCACAATCAGCGGCCTACCCTTGCGCGGCAATGCTCTTGAGGACCTTGCCCGGGCCTTTAAACAGCGTTGCGGCGCTGGAGGAACAATAAAGAACGGGGTCATTGAGATCCAGGGCGACCACCGCGATCTGTTGATCGATGAGCTGCAAAAACGCGGGTTTACCGCGAAACACATAGGAGGCTAACCATATTCAGACCCACCAGTGCTCGCATTACCTTGAATTACCCCCTATCATTGGTTATATTAGAACATTGTCTTTTTATAATGCAGTAAAGGAGGAACTACGTGAGTGAAAGTGTATTCAAATGGGAAGAGCTGCTCCCGGCCGGCATGTCCCCGCGCACCATGCGAAACGGCCTGCTGGGTTTTATTGCGGCAGTACTGCTCTATTCATCAATTTTTACCGTGGCTGCCGAGGAAGTCGGGGTCATATTGAGGTTCGGTAAATATGTGCGAACGGTAAATCCCGGACTCAGCTTCAAACTGCCCTTGGGCATAGAAAAAGTGACCAAGGTGCCGGTCGAACGCCAGCTGAAGCTGGAATTCGGCTTCAGGACCGACCTGGAGGGCGTGACCACTGAATATAAAAACAGGTCCTACAATGAGGAATCGCTCATGCTCACTGGCGACCTGAATGCGGCAAAGGTTGAGTGGATTGTTCAATATAGGATAAACGACGCCTATAAATTTCTTTTCCGCGTGCGCAACACGGTGAAGACCTTCAGGGACATCAACGAGACAACCATGCGCGAAATCGTTGGCGACCGCACCGTGAACGAGGTATTGACCATCGGTCGCCAGGAGATCGCCACTTCAGCCGCCGTCATGCTCCAGACGCTCTGCGACCAGTATGAGACCGGCCTCAAAATCGAACAGGTGGTGCTTCAGGACGTGAACCCTCCGGACGAGGTCAAGCCCGCCTTCAACGAAGTGAACGAGGCACAGCAGGAAAAGGAAAAGATGATCAATCAGTCAAAGTCAGAATATAACAAGGTCATCCCCAAGGCCCTGGGGGAAGCTGACCAGACAATATCGCAGGCAAAGGGATATGCCCTTGAGCGGGTCAACCAGGCCAAGGGAGAAGCTGCGAAATTCAATTCTGTGTACCAGGAATATTCAAAGGCAAAAGAGGTCACCAGGCAGCGCGTATACCTGGAAACCATGAATGATGTGATGCAGAAGGTGGGCAGAAAACTGATAACCGACGAGAAGACATCGGGGATTCTACCCCTGTTCAATCTCGGCAAGGAGGGGCTGAAAAATGAATAATTCCAGAATTCTTGCCTATGCGGCGATCGGCTTCGCCATTTTTATCACAATCCTTTCAGCCACATTCATTGTAAAAGAGACCGAACAGGTCATTATTACGCAATTCGGTAAGCCCGTGGGAAGTGCCATTGTGACCTCGGGAATGCATTTCAAGGTCCCTTTTATCCAGAAGGCCAACTCTTTTGAACGCCGTTTTCTCGAATGGAACGGCGACCCCAACCAGGTTCCCACCAAGGACAAACGATTTATCTGGGTCGACGCCTATGCCCGCTGGCGCATCCACGATCCTCTGCTCTTTTTCCAGCGCGTGCGTGACGAACGCGGCGCCCAGTCGCGGCTCGACGATATTCTCGACGGCGAAACACGCAATGCCATTGCCAAGCACAACCTGGTTGAAGTCATCAGATCCACCAACAGAGAGTCCCAGGCCGACGAAGAGCTGACCGTGACCGAAGGCGACAGCTTGCTTACCAAAATCCAATACGGCCGCGAGAAGGTCACACGGTCAATCATCGCGGTGGCCGCGCCGCGCACGCTCGAACTGGGCATTGAACTGCTCGACCTTCGCTTCAAGCGCATCAACTATGTCGAGGAGGTGCAGCGGAAAATCTACGAGCGCATGATCAGCGAGCGCAAGCGCATTGCCGAAAAATACCGCTCCGAAGGTCAGGGCGAGGCGTCGCGAATCATCGGTGATAGGGAACGCGACCTTAAAAAAGTCCAGTCAGAGGCATACAAAACCGCGCAGGAGATCATCGGCAAGGCCGATGCCGAGGCCACCACCATCTATGCGTCAGCCTACAATAGAAGCCCTGAATCGCGGGAATTCTACCGGTTTATCAAAACCATGGAAACGTACAAGACCACGCTTTCTGATAAGGATTGGCTGGTCCTTTCCACCAAGGGTGACTTTTTCGGGTATCTGCAAAGCCAGAACGCACGATAGATTCTGATACATATTTGTACGGTCAGGATTATCTGATAAGCATAGCGCGTTGCAGTATGGCCCTGTCTCCTGCCCTGACATGAATCACATATACCCCAGACGCAAGTTTCTTGGCGTCCCAGGTCAAACCAGCGGCCAGCTGGGAACCAGTAGCCAGCAAACTCTGAACAAGCTTTCCATGTACATTATAAATAGCTATCTCTATTCTTTCATTCCTTGCTGACTGCTCCCATCTGCATGCTATTCTTGTACTTGGATTGAACGGATTGGGGTCGATCTGCAGTGAAACGCCTTTCCCGTCATCGCCGCGCACAGACTGACGCTGAATCAGGGTGTTTTTAGGCATTATGTGCAGATAGCTGCCTTGGCTGGATACATAAAAATCTTCGAATGTGAGGAGGTTGAGGCTGTCGGACACAAGCGTCTTTTCCTGCAGCACCGTGCTGTCTGCTTTTACGTTCCGCGCTGTATATTGCACCACTGGATTGACAACAAAGTGCTGGAGATTGCGTGGGGTAATGTCGACAGTGTCGTTGTATATGGGAGCAGGCAGATAGCCGGACTGCGTCTCGGCATAGCACTGTATCCATATCTTGTATTCGCCCGCAGCGTCCATGATCTGCTGCGCCTCCTGCGGTACAAGCTGCTGATAACGGTTTGTCCAGGGGCATCCCCACATCAAGTGCCAATGATAATACTTTTCTCCACCCCATGCGGGGCCTGTGTAATCACCCACAACGTGCGAGTTTGAGAATACCGGGTAGCTGATGTCTTTTCTGAAGACCCAGTCAAAGCCGCCATTGCCGGTGGGATTGTTCAGCAGCCAGTCATAATGATTTATATTTGGCGACCCTGGGACCCAGTTGCTGCCAAAATGGCTTGAAAGATGTATCCAGCCGAGAAAACCATGTTTATACCCGTTGAGCAGGCGATAAAAATCACCACCCTGGGCGGGATACGGTACCACTTCGTCTTGCGAGGCGTGCATGCTGGCCAAATATGGTAAATCGATCCCTGCCAAGCGTATCAGGGTCACCTCGGGTGTGTTCCATGCTGATAAGGGCGTGCCGTCATAGTGCTTCAGATGGCTGGCAAGCAGGCCAATGTTCTTCACGGGCGTTGCGGGATCCATGCTATTTAATTGTGCGGAACTTGTCATGGCAAGTATGGGCCTTGCTGCCGCGAATATATGCGGATACCTGAGCGCTATATTCAGCGACCCATATCCGCCCATGGACCCGCCTTCGATAAAGATGCGGTTGGTGTCCACGTTGTAATGCCTGATTACATATGCCAGGGCGTCCATGATCCTCGCTTCGGTATAATTCACCGCATGGCCATTGTCGTCCGTAAATCCGTAAAAATGAGTATTGTTCCTGTCGTCAATAACAATCTGGTACCGGTCGGACATGGTCCCGTCCCATCTGCTGCCCAGGTACGCGCTCATGCCGTGCAAATTGATTACGCAAGGGTATTTTCCGGAACTGCTCTGGCCCGTTGGCGTAAACAGGCCAAACAGATATATATACCCTTCATACGTGGGATTCCATTCAGCATAGTCCATGAATTGTATAATCCCTTTGAATGCGCCGTTGTCCCTGCTGTAGGCAACGACGTATTCGACGACCTGTTCACTCTCAATGACAGGTCCAACGCTGTTCGATGTATCAACCGTCGTTGAGTCGCGCGCAGTCACTGCGTAATAATGCGCACCGCTGTCGTGTACCGTGTACACGAACACGCCTGTACTCGCGGAGACTTGATCGCCGCTTCCGTCGCTGGTTATGCTGTTGAGAACAACCCTGCTCAGGCCCACGACGTCCCCACGCCTAAAATTGCCCGAATTCTTTGCTATTCTGGTCGCCACCTTTTCAGCCTGACTAAGGTTCGATGCATTGATCGGTCCGGTATGGCGGTATACGTCGTAATAGGACGACTCATCCACTGTCCAGGTGATAAAGGTTTGACCGCTACGGTGGAACGCGGTCACCGCGGTTGGCAGTGTGTACGCGTACAATGCCGCTGCCAGGATTATCACGACTCCTTTGATTACCATACTAAGCCTCCTTTGCGCATATGCATTTCTTGTTTTAACAGTAAAAGCGCTTTATAAAGCGGTCTATTGCCAGTGTTCAATTTAATGATATAGGGAGGGCCGCCTGAAGCTAAAAATGGGGGGCTTCAGGCAGCCCTGGGGAGAAATAAGCTTAATAATCCTAAACCGCTATTGCCGCTGTTGCGTATAGGTTCTCTCAAAGTTATTACCGCCGGACTATCAGCTTTTTCACGATCGATGCTCCATTAACACTGATCCTGTATAAATAGACGCCGCTATGCACCATATTCCCGCTCATATCAAGTCCGTCCCAAGCAATATGAGAGGCGCCACTATACAAGCGCTCTTTTTTTATGATCCTACCCTGCAGATCGTATATGGTAAAATAGGCCGGTCGGCTCCGCAGGTTCTCTGGAATTGAATATCTGATGCTCGTGTTGTAAGACATCGGATTAGGGGTGTTTTGCATGAGTTCTATGCCGCCATGGAGTTGAAACTTCTCTTGCTCGGTTGATACGGACGGCACGCCATTGATGATTTCCCGGTAATCCCATGCTGGATCGTCCTCAGCGCCAATACCATACTGCGTGTTTGCCGCTGCCTGTATCAGGTCATATTGTCCGCTGCCATACTGGGGATTGTTCAATTCAACACGGAACACTTTTCTTCCCAAATAGTCCGCAACGACCATGTCAGTGCTCATAATGATGGTACAGGGATCTACCTGCGTGGAAGCGGGACTGCGCATGTGTGCGGCATAGGTAGGAAAGGTGGTCTCGCTGCCGTTATAGCCACCTTTTGTGCCTTTGATCGCGTCAATAACAGTTAGGACCGTTTTTTGTTTAATCACTCCAGCGCACCGGCCATTGACAAGCCCGTTTACGTCCTTGCACGAAACATCGCTGAAAGAACCCACGTGGTTCTTGAAACCAAGAGTGATGCCTCCCACGCTGGCCCAATGCGTTTTTATTACCGGAATATTGATAAGATATGCGGCATCGTACATGCAGTTGGCCATGTTGCAGCCCGCGGCAGAGTCATAATGGCCTGCGTCCGTGCTTGAATCGTTCTGGATCACCCCGGGAAAAAGGGCGCGCGACCAGGTTACGCCCCATCCGCCGACATCGAAAAGGGAGATGTTGGCGCCGGGGTATGTTCCGCCAAGCATGGACATGAGCCCGTCTGTCACTGCTTTGACGACTTGCCAATGCGTCTTGGTCGTGAAGGTCACGTTCACCTTGATGGCGATTTTCTTATCAATGGTAATGGGGTTGGAATCGGGAAAAATGCTCTCCCAGGCCAAAGCCACGCTGTCCTGTCCAGTCAGCTTTTTAATGCTTTCATCGACCATCTCCTTAACTTTCACGATTTGAATCAAACCCGAGGAAAAAGCGTCTTCGTTAAAATCCAAAATGCCACGGCCTGGCCATTTGTTCCCAGGAGGCAACGCGACGATACGGTCCGTTTTTGCGAATGATTGGACCGGATGAATAAGCGGAATGACCGGGACAGCCGCCATTGAAACACCGGCTTTCTTCAGAAATGACCGTCGGGAAATGCTTTTTCTTTTCATATGCCCTCACCATTTAACATGTATGCAAGCAACTCATTTTAAAAGCGTGATCGCCCTGCTCGCCAGTAGATCGCCATACCGTATCTGTACAATGTAAATACCGCTGGGTATATATGAGGCGTTCCATATGATGCCAGCAGACAGCTGGTAGCCGGTAGTGTACTGCTTATGAACTAATGTACCATGAACATTGAATATTTTAATACTAGCATTCTTGCCGCCTGCTAACCGCTGGCCGCCCACTTCGCCCGCTAAGTGAGGCGAACTCACTAGTATCTTTGTCCTTGGATTAAATGGATTCGGGATTGCTGTTATTTCAAGTTGTCCTGCGGAAGCAATGTTCCGCGGTGTGTCTTCGACGCGAATCTGATATGGGGAACAGGAGCCAAAGATGGTACATTGCAGTGAATCCAGTTCCTGCCACAACAGCCGTTCGTTTCCTTCGCTGATCTGCGCTCCTGTCCGTATAGTCACGGATATTTTGGCCGCAGGCATGCTGTTGTACACGGTGTCTGTTCCATACACTACCGCGACTGGTTGGCTCATATTGACCAGCGAGTCTTGCAGATAAAAATCAAACCCCGTTATGTTCTGGTTTGCCTGGGTAATGGTGATCACGTTTCCAGGTCCCACGTCTATAGTATACTCCGCATTGGTCACACTACCACTCGAAACTTTAACGTTGGTCCAAAAAGCCCGCGAATAGGAGATATCTTCCATGTTGTGGTGTACGGTTTTAGGATAGGGGTTCATAACATACCGGTCGCAAAACTCCGTGATCAACTCCGCACTATCAGCAAATGGAATATCCGAATTGTGATTGGTAATAAAAAGTATCTGCTCTACAGTACACCCTGACTCAACCATGAATGGGTATTGGCGGGTGTCGTACCATTCGTCCAATGTGCCGTGGATAAGCCTTGTTGGAACTGCAACAAAAGCAAGGTTTGTATTGTATCCCAGGCTGTTGTGGACCGGCACAGAGGCCGCAAACCAGTCCTGGAACCTCCAGGAAAGACTCAGACAGGTGTGGCCGCCATGTGAAAAACCGGTCGTATACAACCGGAACGGATCAATGTGGACAAAACCAGCCGCGTCAAGTATGATGGCTTTGAGCATTGCCTCAAGTTTTACGTCGTCCCATTGATAATCTTTTTTAAACCTGCAGATAAGAATATATGGGGTGAGCTGCAACTGAGAACCTGGATCACCCTGCTGTGAAATTATTGCAGGCGTGGCGTTGGCGTAGAGGTAGTACCCTGGCGTAATGAGCGTATACTGGCCCATGATCTGCTTGTTACTATTCCAATACACATAGCCTAAATTACGCCCGGGAATCATGAAAGGATTGGTACCGGCCTTGAGTCTGCCAAGGTAAAAAGACATTTCATTCCGCAAGGTTGGAAGGCATTCCGCGACAGTCCAATCGCAGTTCTCAAAGGCGGAACGCGCATGGTCCAAATTATACTCTCTATACAAAATAAAAACCTTTTCCTGCAATTGGCTTAATAGCTTCTGGACATACGTGTTGCTCATGTCCAGGGCCGCGATTTTTGTCTGGAACGAATCAATGTCCGCAAGTATTTCCTGGTCCATGCTGGTCTGCGGCGCTATTGCAAGCTTTGTTGCCAGATCCGCTGGCACCCAGGCAGCGGGTTGTACAGACTGGGCTTGTAATTGAACCGACAGCATTAAGCTTACAAGGAATATGTTCGCAAAAATGGCGGGAATGCGGTTGTTACTTTTCATGACTCGTTACTCCTCTCAATCGTCTTATTTGATCACAATAAGCTTTTTTACATGGTTTGAGCCGTTAATAGAAACTTTTAGCACATAAACGCCGGAATGAACGCTGGTTCCCCGGCTGTCTTTGCCGTCCCATATAATGGAATGTGATCCGGATTGCTGCTGCGCGTTGACCAGAGGAAGCACCAATTTTCCCTGCGCGTCGTACACGTTGATTACAACGCGGGCTTGCGCGTTTACACGATATTGGAACGTGGTGTTACAATTGAAGGGATTGGGTTGGGCAGTCACAATCTCCCCAAAACCAGCCTGCCCGCTTTTTTGCTCAGTATCGCTCAGTCTGGTATAGATCCATAATTCATTTGGTTGTCGGTAAAAATACCAATTGCTCCATCCATTCGCGGCAGCATCCCATCCCCAGACGCAAATGCCATGCGCATTCCCTTCGAGAAAATCCTTAACAACCGACAGCTCAAGATCAAGGACAAGATAAACGCCTACTATATTCGATGAATCACCATAAAGCGGGGCCCGGCCGTCATTCACGAGTGTTGATAGGTCCGCGCATCCCTGTTTCCACGGGACAGAGGGGCTCTGCGCGTATAAAAAGCTTGGTTCGCCTTCGGGAGGCGGTGTGGTGAGATCCCGCTGTGTGCCCTGGATCCAATCACTGTCTGATCGAATGCAGTTGTAATACATTCCCGCAACGCCTCTCCACGTGTTCTCCGGCCCCAATGCAAGCTGAACACCCGCAATCTGGTTGAATGCGGGCACAGTGTAAATAAGGTAATCCATAAGCCAATAATGGGCGCTATTGGTATTGAAAAACCCAAAGTATGCGTCGCTGTAATTGCCCGCCTGCTCTCCCGGAGCGCTGGAGAGCCAGTTGTCCTTTACGAGACGCAGTTTGGTTTTTTGATATTGGGTCCTGCCGTAAAAAATTGGGGCCGCCCATGCGCTGGCGCAAACCACAAACGCGAAACAAAGCGCAAATGTCCTGACTGGAAAACGCATGCATCCCCCTTATTTGATCACAATGAGTTTTTTCGTATAATGTGAGCCGTTGAGTGAGGCTTTGAGTACATATATCCCCGAATGAACACGCATACCCCGGCTGTCTTTGCCATCCCATGAAATAGAATATGATCCGGCTGACTGCTGTGCATTGAGTAGCGGAAGCACCAGCTTTCCCTGCGCATCGTACAGGGTGATGGCAATACTGGTACGGCTGTTAAGGTTGTAGTGCAGCATGGTAGTGCAATTGAATGGGTTTGGAGAAGCGGATATGATTGACGATGTCTTGTTTCTGGTTTTGTTTTCAGTCGCGGTTGGATCGTAAAATACCCAAAGCTCGGTCCAGCCGTCGGGGTTTGCGCCTTTGTAAAAATACCACTGGTCCCATCCGTTCGCGGCAGCATCCCAGCCCCATACGCATATGCCATGCGCATTTCCTTCGAGCAGGTCCTTTGCTGTGCTTCTGTCAATATCAATAATCATATATGGCGACTGGATATTAGTGGCGTCGGAAACAATAGGTTTTTTACCGAAATTGACCACTGTTCCCAGGCTAGCCCATCCGGCTTTCCACTTTACAGACGGGCAGCGCGCATACAGAAAACTCGGCTCGCCATCGGGAGGCACAGCGGTATAACTCTGCTGCGTGCCCTGGATCCAAGAAGAGTCTGAACGGATGATGTTATAATACATGCCCGCAGTACCGCGGTAAGAGTTTTCCGGCCGCATTGCAAGCTGCACACCAACTATCTGTTCAAACGGCGGCAGTGTTGAAACATCAAAATCCACGGTGAAATAGCTAGAAAGGTGGGTCCTAAAAAAACCGAAATCCGGGTCGCAGTAATTACCCACCTGTTCTACGCCAGCTGAACTGAAAGAACCATCGACAGTGCGGATGAGTCTGATCTTTTGATAACCGCTATAATTAACAGGGCCAGCAAAAAGACCTTGAACTATAAACAAAAACACATTAAAAATGAAAGCTTTTTTTAAGTTTGACACAAACCCCCCTTGTTTGTTAATTTTATTAAACACCTTGTGTGTTTCGATTAATATATTATTGGCACAATATTCTGACAATTATGAAAAACAGCATTTAATATATATAAGTGAGAATAATACGGACTTTTTTGGGTTCAATACGGCAAATATGAGTATTCAACAATGAGGCTTGAAAAACACATTATTGAGGGTCTCAGAAAGTCCAAATGAAAAATTCCCGGACGCTTATTAGTCTATATTAGTGATTAGTGGCCGTTTAATTTTATCAGATATACCCTATGGTCCGCCTGGGTTGTTCCGTATCCGCTCCATCCTGCCGCTATCACGCCTCCGCCCAAGGTGAGTTGCAACGAATGGATATAACTGCAATGAGCGGTCCCGCCAGGATCGAGCGTTTTAGTCCACAAAACATTGCCGGAAACATCGGTACGCACAAAAAAACTGTTTGCCGTGTCAACCCCGGTATGGCCGCCAATGAGAAAACCATTGTCTGGCGTCTGGCGTATGGTACGGCCACATTCAGAAGTGGTGTCGCTGCCAATGGCTTTTTCCCATACCAGGTCTCCCTGCACATCGAGCCGGACAAGGTAGATATCGGTATAATCATTGGTCTGCCCTGTCATGATGAACCCATTGTCGTTTGTCTGGCGGACGCAATATGCACCGTCGTTGACTTCACTGCCACCGAATGTTTTTGTCCATAACGTGTCTCCTGCGGCGTTTGTACGGACCACGTACACATCAGACCCGCCGGCGCCGAATGAATATGTAGCGCCGCACATGATATATCCGCTGTCGTTTGTCTGTTCAATCCATCGCACCCAATCGTTCCTTGGCCCGCCGCATGTTTTTGACCATAGCACATTGCCGTTTGCATCCAATTTTACATAATAGGCTTCGCTGTTATTATTAGAGAACGCATATCCGGCAGTGATAAAACCATGGTCAAATGTTTCCTGGACAGCATAAAGGACTTCGAGGCGGCCATAGGATGTATCGCCTGCTATTTTCTCCCAGACCACTGCGCCCAGAGAATCGGTTTTAATCACGTATCCATCTGCCCGGCTGCTGGCCGGATCTTCGGAAACACCGGCAATAATGAAGCCGCGGTCAAAAGTTTCCCGTATGCAGTTGCCGACCTCGTCCCTTCCCCGGTCGTCATATCTCTGCGTCCACAGGATTTTCCCCGCAGAGTCGGTACGGACAATATATAAATCACCGTTGCAATGTGAGCAGCAGCAATGGCCGGTCATTGCATAACCGTGGTCGCTGGTTTCGCATATACTGTGCGACCGGATGCCGGACTGGTCGCCCGACTTGGAAAGCAGACTATCCTTTGCGATTTCCTTTGTCCAATCAACAGCTGGTTCCTGTGCAGGGCACCAGAATGAAAACATGAAAAGGAATGATATGATATATGTAATACATTTCATGTGCGCCCCTTATTTCAGCAGTGTCACGGTTTTTGTCAGTGTACGGCCATCTATTTTTGCACATATGACATAGAGGCCGCTCGGAAGGTTTGAAGCATTCCAAAGATATCCGGCAGGCTGTCGGCAGGCAGCGGCTGGCAGCGCCTGCACAAACTGTCCCTGAACAGTATAAATGGCAATACGCAGTTTCCGGCTGTCTGTTATTCGCTTAGCGCTGATCATTATGCGTGTGCTTGGATTAAATGGATTGGGACAGGCAGAAAGCACTGGCGTTCCTGTACTTTTCCCATCCACGCGCTGTCCGGTCCCGGACGCGGCAGTCGTATCGATCCGGAACACATGAATGACCGGCTGCGGTTCACCCGTGGTCCTGACCATTGTCTGGGCAACATACAACCGGCCGTGTTCGCGGTCATATGCCATTCCGCCGGGTGAGAAATAATTGTCTTCCATATTAAGATTTCCGCCTCTTGGGCCTATTTTTTCTCCAATAAAACAGAAATCCAGGTTTTTCCTGGCATACCACCGTATGTCCCACTCATCCCTGGAACCTTGAACAACCTCGGAAAGGTCGGCCGGATCGTAAAAAAGGAGCGTGGGGTACATGCCTGCCCCGAACGGCCCGCTGAAATAACTGAAATCGAGACTGTAATTCTGTGTACAGAACATGACGACCGCAGACCGTTGGCCATAGGTTAGCCACGCACCGGACTTATACCAGCTGCATACCGTGAAACCCTTATCGGATTTTCCCGTGAAATGCATGAGCGGAGTGCCATCGATTGTGTCGCCAGCCAGGGGAGGATTGCCGTTTTCCCATGGCGCGCAGGCGAAAAGGTTGGGGCCTTCGGCACCCCAGTTGCGCATGCGGCCGCACGCGAGGGTTTTTCCCGGGACATTTTGGTCGGCCCACTCTTTGGGTATCTCGAACATGTAATGCCCAATGTCCCATTGCGAATAAGTTCCCAGGCGCCAGAACCCCGCAGTATTTGGATTGGAAAGAGTGACATCGAGCCAGGCCATGTGCACCTGATTGTGAAGGGCGCCATAATCATTGCCGACATTTGCGTATAATTTTCCCGAGCCCTGCTGACCTTGGGCGGCAAGATAAAGAAGTCCCCATACACCAATTCTTTGGTAATCAGGAAGCCCGGTGAATGGATTTGCAAAAGGCTGTAATGGAGAAGTCCTGGGGAGATCAGTATAATTTTTTGCAGCTGAAAAACCTGGAACAGGAATGCTTACTTCGGTTATGTAATCGCCGGATGCATGGCCTGAACCGAACAATGAACCAGGGTATCCATCATCCGGTCCGCTGGGGTCGCCATTTGGATAATAGGCAAAGGCATTACCGCCGTATCCGAACCGGCCGTAGTCATCGACCTTAGGTCCGGCATTGAGCGAAAACGCCCCTTCGTAAACTAAATACTCGGGAAATATCGCTTTGGTACGGTTCTGCTGGGCATACCCAGCCATGGGAAACATCATCACTAAAAGTAATGATAGTAATCGCATACCCCCCCCTTTTTTTTCTTTTATTTCATCAGCATGACTTTTTTCGACAATATCCTGTTCCCCATCGTCGCCTTGATGACATAGACCCCGCTTGGCTGGTTTGAAGCGTCCCAAACAAAAAAATTACGAATTACGAATTTGGAATTACGAATCGAATTGGATAAATCAGAAACCAATTCCCCTTTAATGTTGAATATTTTAATTTCAGGATTCGTAATTCGTAATTTGAAATTCGTAATTGTTATTTCCGTAGCTGGATTAAACGGATTGGGCGCAACTGCAATGGCCATGCCATCGCCCTTTAATGATTGGGCTGTTACCTCTGAAACCGGAACAACAGGAGCCATGATGAAACGGCTGCCGCCGGTGTTCTGGTCGCCTGATTTCACCAGGAAGCCCGGGAAGGTGACAAGCCCGTATTCATCAGCGGCAATGGTATCGATCTGATAGATCATGACAGTGTCATTGACAGCCGTATTCTTTACAATGTAATCTTGTCCAGGGATTACCTTGAAATTCTGAAGCCTTCTGGGCGTTATGTCGGCAGTATCATCACCAACAGGATCCATATAGTCAGACTTCCACGATGCCAGGACAATCTCGTATCTGTTGAGTTCATCAATCTGCTCCTGCACGCCGCCTGCCTTATAATGGGGCGTGCTCCATATAAAATGATTATTCAAGGGGAAATCAATCTCTTCCGGGACATCAGGAAAGGGAAGATCCGTGTTGCTCGCCACATTGGAAAACGCGGGGAAGGAGTTGTTTTTCCGTATTGTGGTCAATTGCGGAAGCGCCGAGGCTATTACATCGCACCCGCCATGGCCATATGCGCCCCGCACGCCCCCATTAAATCCCCGCCTACTTTTTTCCAAGTTGGTAAAATAATTCCGTCCCTGTGAAGGCCAGTCAACGGTTGAATCCTTTGCTCCAAAACCATAGGCGATCCACGGCATGTCATCGCCGGGGCTCAACAGAAGTTTTTCTTCCTGATTAAACCAATCATTGACGGTCATGCCTTTGAATTTCCCGTTCAGCCATTCGCTGCGCCATCCAGTAAAAGCGACCGTCATGGCAGTATCGTCGTAGGCGCCCCATAACTTACTGAAATAGCCGCGATGATCATATACCCCCTCGTCAAAATAGTCCGTGGCGCCGGAATAGGAAAATGAATAAGCGAAGAAATCGGGATAATTATACGCAAACTGCAAGGTACCGCCGGAACCATTGGAATTCCCCTTGAGAAAAATGCGATTGGTATCGATCCGCGCTGAAAAATAAGCGTCCTCGAAAATAAGATACTTCAGAAAATTCATCACCCGCGCCTGCGTAAAATTCACTGTGGGGCCTGCGTCCACAACATTACCCAAGCGGTAATTATACGTCTGGCTAAAGCCAAACCAGTATGTGTTGTCGCCTTCAGGAATCACTTTTATATCGATATACCTGTTCGCCATATTATCTAGTATGGAATCATTTATGCCCCCAAGGTCCTGTGTGCCACCATTCAGGTACAATGCAAGATTACAGCCTCCTGAAGTTGAATTATAACGTCTGTTTACTCCTACCCAGTATGGAAAGGCAAATTCCTGGTACCGATAGGACAAATTAAATGTGTCAACATCGATATACTGCAAATAGATGCGTGCAGTCTTATAGTTCGACTGCCAGATTAAGAGAGGAGCGGGGTCTGCAACGGTTTCCGCAACAGGTCCTGCACTGTTGCCGCTATCCACGCTTTTATCCTCAATACCGCCTGTAACAGCGGTTACGGTATAGTAATAGGTCCCGTTTACATGAGTGGTCAACACGATCATGTTCTTACCTTCCGGCAGCTGCTCCGTATTGCCTGTCGCGGCCGGATCCAGCGGTTCCGTTACGTTTCTTGAGAAGACGCAGGGGGGCGTTAAATTTGAAAACGTGGAAATCTGCGAAAGATGGTCCAGTATGTCATTATGAGCGGATCCCTGCGCAACTTCAAACCTTTTGTTTTCCAATGTCAGATCAGCGGTTGTCATCGGGGACGTGCTGCGGTAAATAATGTATTTTTCACCGCCAGCCGCTTCATCCCAGGTAAGGAATGCCTGCCCTGAACGGAAAAATACATCAAAATTAGAGGGCACTGCGCCGGAAACAAGCGTCATTATGGAAAAAACCAAGAAGATCAAATAAGATAGTTTCATTCTTCTCCTCCTTATTTTTGCAGCAAAAGTTTTTTCGAGAGCGTTCTGCCGTCTAAATAAATCCTCGCGATATATAATCCTGAGGGATTCTTGCCAGCATTCCACAAAAAGTGCACCCATCCCTGATGTCCGGAATTTGCGACAGGCAACAGTATTTCAATGAGCCTTCCCCTAAAATCATAAATATGCATGGATTGTCTGTTGGCAATCGTGTTTCTGGTACCAATAACCGTGATAGAAGTGGTTGGGTTGAACGGGTTTGGAACTGCTTCTATCCAGGCGTTACGGAAACCACAAGGTGCGGCCTCGGATTCGGTAACGGGTATGTCGGGGGCCACGATGAGCCGGCATCCACCCGTATCACGGCTTCCGGCACGCACATATAAATTGGGAATAGTAATCAGACCGAAGCTATCGGCCGTCATAGTACCTGATTGGTAAATGACAGTTGTGTCATGAACAGTAGTGTTCTTATAATGATAGTCAGCGTAGGGAGTGGCCGCGAAACGTTGAAGCCTGCGCAGAGTGACGTCCGCTGTATCGTCGCCTATCATGGGTTCATATCCCGCGCGGTATGAAGCGATCACCATATCAAAGCGGTTGGTTTCATCCGTATGGCCGAATACGCCTCCAACTTGATAATGTTCCACAGCCCAGATGAAGTGGCGGTTCATGGTGTAATTGGAATCGAGCGGTTCCTCGGGTAATGGGAGCAACATGCTTTTTCGGGTGTTGTTAAACGCGGGAAACGCCTCGTTTTTTCGTATCGCCTTATCGCTTAGCATCCAGTTACCGTCGCCTTCACAAAAATGGCCTGATGCGCCGCTGAGTTGGCCGCTCCAACCGCGGCGGGTCGCTTCAAGACCGTTATAATAATTTCTTCCTTGTTGGGGCCAGTTGACTGATCCATCCTGTCCGCCTGAACAGATGCCGAGGTATGGGAGCTCCACGTCTTCGGTATTAGGGATATAGAAGTTTTCAAGGTTGAGCCATTGGTGGCAGGCCATGCCGCCGAAACGGGTTTCCGCCCATTCGGAGCGCCAGCCGGTAAAATGGACTTTAATATTGTCATTATCTCCGGTTCCCCAGCTTGCCCGGCAGTTGGTATACCAGGTCCAGCCTGTTTCAAGATAATTGGTCGGCGGGACTTTCGCCTGGCCCGAAGCAAAGAAGTCCGGATAATTCTGAATCATCATAAGCGTTCCGCCGCCGCCCATGGAACCGCCCTCCACGGTGATCCAGTTCGTATCAATCCGGGAAGCGTAATACGGTTCAACGTAGATCATCCACTTGAAAAACGCCATGATCCTGGCCTGTACAAAATTATATACAGGCCCTGTTGTCACTGCTGCGTCACTGGCGCCATACGCAGCTTTGGATGTGTCGTACGTGAAGGTTTTGCTCCAGCCGAACCACCAGTTCCCATTCTCGTGTGGATTTACTGATATACCATTATTGTTATATATCGCATAATTCCATCCCCGGATTACACCGGAATACCCATCGAGTTTAAGGTGCAGGTTCCCCCTGTCCGTGGTGGAGTTATAGTTCTTTTTGACGCCTACCCAATAGGGCCACGCGTAGGTGCCTGCCTGCGTGGGATTGAAAGAATCCACGTCAGTATACTGCAGATAGAGCCGGGCGCACATGGTGTCTGACTGCCAGATAAGCACTGGTTCCGGATCAGCTACGGTCTCGGCAATGGGACCTATGTTATTGCCATTGTTTAATGTTTTATCCTCAACGCCGCCAGTAACCGCGGTCACCGCGTAATAGTAGTTTCCAGAAGTATGAGTTGTAAAAACCATCATGCCTGTTCCCGCAGGCACTTCCGTGGCCAGGCCTGAAGTTGAAGGATTGAGCGGTGTGATGACATTGCGGGAAAAATCCGGCAGGGGAATACAACCATAGGTATCAAAAAAGCTCCCCGCGCCAGTATATAGTTCAAGTTGTTTGTTGCCTGCCGAGCCCTGCAGGACTTTTATACGTACATTGCCCGATGTTAAATAACCGGCGGTAATGGGAGATGTTGAACTGTAAATAATATATTGATTGGCGCCTGTTACTTCGCTCCAGGTCAGAAAAACCTGGCCTGAGCGCACCATGGCAGTGAGATTTGCGGGTGTTTCCGGGAAAACAATGGTACATACAATTAATAATGAAAAAAACAGCGCCTGAAGTCTTCTCATAACATACCCCTTGTTAATTTAATACAACTAATTCCTTATAAAACAAATATATACCAATTTATTGATAAAAACAATGTAAGATATTATAATATTTACTGGTAAATATTAAAGTCCTATGAAACCCATACAAAACAGGATAATCCGGCAGATTTTCTCTGATTCCCATTTTGGTCATATGCTTATTGGATCCAATGGGACCATTGCGGCGGTTTCGGACAACCTGCAACGGCTGACCAAAGTTGAACATGATATCTGTGGAAAAAAACTGGACGCTGTGTTCATGCCCATAGCAAAATACAACCACGACTGCTTGGACCAAGCATTTTTTACAAAACACCCAACATGTCCCGCCAACCTTTATATAACACGTACACAGGAAAAGAAAACAGAAAACCCGGCCTCTGTGCTGTCCCGGGGAATTTTTTATATCTCCTATGGAAATCCGGTGACAATACAAAAAACACCCTATCTGCTCCTGACCCTTGTGCCCCATGGCATAACCCTGGAATCGCCGGTTGTCCAATGGCTTATCGGTCTGTTCCGTCAGGCAAAGCAGCCAATCGTGGTTCTTAATGACCAATTGAAAATTTACTCGTATAATGCGCAATTTTTGTCTTTATTAAACCTGTTCGATGATTCAAAGGTCATGGGCGCGCCTATTATCGATTTTCTTGATGAAGGATGCAGGAATCCAAACCCTTTTATTTCGGACTTTGCCGGAGTTCCTAGTACTTCTCCGAGGACCAGGAAGCGCTGGAAAGATATCGTTTCCATTGTGCCTGAAAACAGCACTAAGGGGTCCCGTTTCCTTGTTAAAAATCCGGGAATACGGATAAACAGGTCTGGCCCTTCTCTCCTACTACGCTCAACCAGGTTACGGTCTCCTCATCAGCCATACTGTGTAATCTCAAAGGCCATTAATTTTCCCAACCAGGACCTTTCCATAGAGATCAACGGCAGCGTGGAAAAGGGCAGCGACATTACCTTGGCCCTGGGCCGCCCCTTTTTCGGAACAGAGCGCCGTCATTTCGACCACGGATACCATGTGGATTGTTCATTCGATGAAACCGTGCGAAGCCATTTTTACCGTAATTCCTCTCCTATGGTACGGGCCGAGACGGATGGGGTCAACGAATCTTCGTTTCTGCTTGCCATAAGACGTATTGGTCCTGTCTTTTCCGTTACAATCAACGGAAAAGAGGGTATCCGGTACGTTGATCCGAATCCGGTATTCGGTTTCCTGGCGTCCCACTTGTATATGTATGTGTGGAAAGGGAGTATACGCATAAAGACCCTTACGATAAAAGGGCGTCCCTCAGCGTATGACTTTGAGAAGGAAAGCAAGCGGCAGCGTTTTGTTTCATTCAGTACAGTACCGGGAAAATTGTTCCAGTTTGTCCTGGATCCCATTTGCTGCATCAACGAACCGGGATATGCGCTCAGTTTTTCACCTGTTCCAGTACTGCCGTTCAAGGACGTTCAAAACACGCTGGTTAGGTCCATGGAAGAGGTCAGGGACTATATTCAGCAGAATTATTTCAGAAAAATCAATTTTAAAAGTCTGGCGGAAAAGTGCGGCATCAGTTATGTTCACTTCATAAATAAATTCAGGGAATATTTCGGGAAAACGCCAAAAGCGTATCAGATCGAAGGAAGGCTCGCGGAATCGCGCTCTCTGCTAAAAGCGGGCCGGTTTAAGATCCGGGAAATCGCGGAAATGGTTGGGATCGAGGATGAAGTGAATTTTCATCATCTGTTCAGGAAACATTTCGGAACAAGTCCGGCGCTATGGGCCAAAAAGGAGCGTGATCACAAAACACAGGTATAAGCATGCTCTCGGTGCATGGTGGTGTCAGGTCCTGAAAAGGAATCACATGCCAGTTATTTCATGAGACAGATACGGCTGCTGATTGCTCTGCCCTCAGCAAAAACTTCGACGATGTACACACCGCTGGGTTGGCCAGTGGCATTCCACGTCACAAGCCCTTCGCGAACCCCTTGCTGCGCGTAGACTACAATACCATTCACTGAAAAAATACGGATAGCTGCATTACGGTTTTGATTACGGAACCGGATTGTGGCAGAGGGATTAAATGGATTGGGAGAAACAGTCATTCCATCCGTCACTAGTTTAACGTTTTTCTCCCGGCCTGAAGACAGTACCACTGCGACGCTATCAACAGGGCTGTATGCTGCAGTATTCAAGTCGCAACTTACGCGCCAAAAATACTGGGTATAATTCAGGTTCGACAATGGCGTAAAAGTCGTATCGCTCACATCAAGGGATACTCCTGGCGAAAGAAATATTCTGGATGTGTCTATCTGGATACGGTACTGGATCGCGCGCGTTACCAGGCCCCACCTGAATAGGGGCCGACGCTCTAAGGTCTCAGAACCGTTGAATGCATACAGGAACGGAATTGTATCAGGCGTTATATAAAAGCTGCCCGTTCCGGAGAAGGCCGCATTAAGATCTGATTTCACTTTCCAGTAAATCATGCCGGATGGAAGATTTGACAAGGGCTGAAACAGTGTATCGGCAACGGAAATCGATACTTCAGGGCTGCTGAAAACACTGTCCGTATCAACGAGAACCTGGTATGAAGCTGCTTCTGCCACGGCGTGCCACCGCAGTACCGGCCGCCGGACCTGCGTTGGATTTGGCGTATAAGGAACCAAGATGGGAATGGTTGAGTCCTGGATGACAAACGAGCTAGTTGCGCTGTAAAGCATACTCTGATCGCTCTTAACATGCCAGTAGATAGTGTCAATGGGCAGATTAACCAATTGTTGAAAGAACGTATCGCTTGTCGAGATTGTTGTAAGCGGTGAGCCAAACGCTTGGGAGATGTCGATTTGAATCGTGTATGTAAGCGCTCCAGGAACAGCATACCACTGGAACAACGGTTTCTGTTCCAATGTCGGGGTCTGAATGGCGATAATTTCCGGCGCCGTGCCCTGATAGGCGTTGAATTGAGTCCTGATTTCCTCGGTAGTGAGGCACCGGTTGTAGATACGAACTTCATCAATGATGCCGTTGAAATACCCGCCAAGCCCGGGCCTTGCGCCTATCTTCGTCGGGCCGGGCGCGGTATTCAAGGAAGTTATAATTGACTTTCCAATGCTGTCTCCATCAAGATACAGCACCTGGAAAGTACCGCTGTTTGTCAATGCAACATGGTGCCAGCCATCGATTCCAATACTGGTTAACGTGCGTTCGGAACAGGTACTTGACTGAAAATAATGTCCGGTAATTCTGCGGGACGGATATCCAGTGCAGGAACCGTCTTCGTTCCGTACGTCGATAACCCAGGCCCTTCGAGCAGCGCCGTCACCGCCAATGTTGATCAGACTTGCCCAGAGCAACTGGCTGTTCTCGTCAACAGCGGTTTTAAACCATAGCATGGCGGTCCTAGGTTCATTGCTATCAACTCCCAGATCGCGGACCAGGACAGAATCATCCACTCCGTCGAAATTCAAGGCACTCCCTCCTGAAAAACCGGAAACCCAGGTGGCTCCGCAAATTTTACCATGGTTCCCATTGCCGCTGCCATCGCGGACAGTGTCCCCTGTATTCTCATTAAAATTCCAGGATGCTACCAGGCTGTCTTCGGCATGAATCCGGCTGGCACCCGCCAGCAGGCAAAAAATAGTGATACATAGTATTGGGTTATTCATTACCAAGCCTCCCCTTTTTCAGACATGCTCATTGTTCTTAACCTTAAGTATAATCATTATTATTTACTATGTCAATACTATTTCCTTGCCTATAGTTTCACTTGCGTTACCGCCTGTACGTTTGCATTGCGCCCTTTAAGGCTATCCGTTTCAGGCGGATCAGGTCGCTTTGATATGCGCCGTTTCCAGCGCATATCAGGCCTCTTGCTACTCGGCTGACAGGTTTTGCCGAGATTGGGACTTGCACCCAACTGGATTCAAAGAACGTTAATCCGAACACTCATTTCAGCAATATCATTGTCTTGATGAGGGTCATCCCGCCAATATATACCCTGGCCATATATATACCGCTCGGAAAAGCCGAAGCATCCCATACAATGCCAGATTGCAGCTGGTAGCTGGAAACACGCAGTCTTTGAACCATTTTGCCACTGGCATTATATATGCATAGTGTTGGATTTTCACTGGCAGCGGCCCGCCTGTTTACCGTTATCTTTACAGCAGGGTTAAACGGATTTGGCCACACACCCATCACAACATCATTATGTTCCCTTTCAAATCCAAAAAAAACACTTGTAGCGGCAGAATAATCGTCCACCATTGCCGTACCATCAACGGTAAATGAATCCATAAGCTCATGGTCTCCAACAACCGGCACCGAACGCGCCCTGTGATGGATCATTCCTTCATCACTGACATCAACAATAGACAAAATACTCACGGTATTCGTATCTTCCGCGCAATTACGATAGGCAAGTAAAGAAGGGTTGGGAGCTTGGCTGTTACTCCCGGAATCGCATGCTAATGGCCAGACAGGACTGCCAGCATGACAAAAGATCATATGTTCCGGCTGCTGGGTATCGCTGACAGACTCAGCACCATCTTCAGAATCCTTAATTTTAACCCACTTTGTTCTCGCATAGAAATGAGTATGGCCATTATACCATAGCACTCCCTTTCTGGATTGATACACCGGACCGTAACGGTAATTCTCCTCTCTGTTATAATGGGACAACGCGATTATCATCGGCCGAATCTGACCATGATTCATACGGAGGTCTATCTTTTCCTCCCACCATTCCCTGAGAACGCTTCCGTTCCACGCCCCATTATCAAGGGTCTGACCGCCGTCATTTATCGAAAAAGAGATGTTGCCATAGTCCAAAAAGTAGTTTCTGGCAATTTGCATTCCGGATGTTATCACCTGATTGTTCCACCCGTAAGTAGCCGTGTCATTATACAGAGTTGCGGGAATGTGCGGAAAAAAGTCGACCCAGTGCTGTCCCTTTGAGTCATGATTTCCCCGTATTGGGACAAGAATCGAATTGGCGAACGCTTTTGGAAATATCCTGAAAAGGCTGTCAAGATTCTGACACCTTTCCTCGCCATCGCACTCTGAGTCTTTGTCTCGAGTGAGATCTCCTACTATTATAAAAAGGTCTGGATTAATTTCATATACATATTTAAAAAACCGTTCAGCTGCTGGCCCCATATACTGTGTGTCTCCGAAAATCACCATTGTAAACGGCTGGCCCGGTCCAGGATCAAGGTGAAAACTTCCCGTGTCGCTTTTGTCACCGTCCACGTCAAGATACCATTGATACCTGCCACCGGGATTAAGACCCGTCAGATGAACATAATTGGTGCCTGTCGCCGTTTGATTGAACCCCGAATTTATTATACCGTAATACATAGTTCCCTCTCCTCCTTTCCAATGGATAAAAAGAGCGGTTTGGGTATTGTCCGTATCAAGATACATATATGGCGGCACATCAATGGCGGAAAAAACATTTAAACCAATTAAAAGGATAAAAAATAGATGGGTTTTTATGAAAATTCTCCAAGTATAGTATCTATAAGTATTTTGAGAAACTGGGCCGACACCGAGGTTGGAGGGAACGGCATCGACCCAGTCCAATAGACGATACTATATACATGGTCATCGTATCAGCATAATACTGCGGTTGACCGTTCGTGGGCCTATCTTTGCCCTGACAATGTAGACGCCATTTGGACAGTTTGCCGCGGACCAGGTATACCTCGCATCATGTATTTTGTCCGGCGTATTATGTTTTGCCGTGGAAACATCGTGTGGAATTCCGATACGCCGTCCTGCAATATCAAATATTTGCACAACCATATCGCTTGGTATGTTCATGGAACGCGAACCCACACCCTGTACGGCAATGATTATACTCGCGCTAAATGGATTCGGCGACACGGTTATCGCTATGTCTTTGCGCATATCATTGCCGTCTATTCGCGCTGAGGCCTCATGTATCTTCCATACATGTACAATGGGCAAATCGCCTTCAATACTGCGCTCGAACGAATACAGGAGACCGTTTGCCTGATCGTATCCTGTCCCGTAAAGAAAACTGGACTGGGGATCCTGATCGTACATGTATTCAGATACATCCAACCGGGCGTAATACTGGGGCCCATACGATGGAATCAGCCCCTGGGCCACTTTAGCCAGATCATCGGGGTCATAAAAATACACGCAGGCCCGGGGAAAATCCGCATACCAGCTGCGCTGGCCGGTATTAGTGTCCAGGCAATGATACACGGAATCGAAATCCATGTACATCCACTTGCACGAATCCGGCAAACCATGTCCACCTTCATTCATAAAAACTTTATACCCTTCCGAGGTCTTGGGAAACCCGTAATAACTCTCTCCTGCATCCTTGGAGCCAAAAAAAAGGATTGCGGATCGGTCCCCATGGTTCACCCACGCGCCGCCGCTCCAGCAGTCTCTTTTCTGCCGGTCGCGAACAGCCTGGTAGCTGGGGTCTGAAGAGACGCCATAACGCAATAATATTTTATTTTCCAGAATTGTACCTGGCGCTGGCGGATTTCCATGGCTCAATGGCGCGCATGCAATAATACTTGGACCAGATCCAACACCGTAAGCCGTGGAGCCGCCGTTTACAGCGCCACCCAAAGCCAAGACCATGCCTGGGCAATACTTATCGGCCCATTCCACGGGTATCTGCATGGTTGTATTGGTTCCTTCGAATGCGCTTAGACCGCTCAAGCGCCACATGCCCGATGGGTTGTGGCTGGAAAGTGTGAGGTCGCATGCACCATGCGACCATTCTTCCTGGGAAGTGTAGCTTAGCCAGCCTCCAAAATACAGCTTTCCTATTGATTGATCGCCTTGGGGGGGCAGGTATCCGATGGTCCAAAGTGCATTGGGAAAAGGACCGCTATCCATGGATATTGTGCCTTCAACCACACAGACTGGAACCTGAAGTGATGTTGCCCTGTTCAAGACAGCCAGATTTTCTTCCGGGGAAATTACAGGCACGGGAATGGAAAGTTCTCCCACTGACTGGCCGTTTATATTTGCACAACCAAAAAGCGAGCCTGGATAACCATCGTTTGGTCCCTCCGAGTCCCCTTCCGGAAAATAAGTGATCCCAGATCCTCCATATTGCCACGATTCATGTCCTGAACCCTGGGGAACTTTAAAAGCTCCTTTATACTCAAGCTGAGCAGGTCTGATTACACTATCCGGCAGATTTTCAATTTGCCAGGATATGGATGTATTAGCAGGAAATTGGGAAAAACTCAAGGAAAATATTTCTAAAATAATTAGAAGAATGAAAACCGTATGGTTATTCATAAAAAACCTCCTGGTATGATCATTTCATCATTGTGATCTTTCTGACAAGAGAGCTGTTTTTTGCCTTGAGCCTGACAACGTACATGCCCGATGCGAGCGTTGCGCCTGCTTTGTCTGTGCCGGTCCACACAAAACGGTTGTCCGCACCTGTTCGTACTGTGCCGAAGTCTTTAACGCACCTTCCGCGAGCGTCGAATACGGCGAGCGAGACCTCATTTCCGGCAATGCGCGCGGGCACAAAGCACCTGATGACTGCGTCCGGGTTGAAGGGATTGGGCCACACGCCTAAAAGCGGCAAGTCCAATGCCTGCGCATTGGCAAGACGGGCTTCCGGACCAAGCGTTCCCAGCAGGGAATCAAGCTGGTTGTTGTGGATCAGGATGGTGCCGCCATTGTCGCTAAAGGTGACGGATGTGCTGATTACATTTGAAATGCCCGAACTGTTATTGTTCTCGTCATAGGCCTCCACGGCCATGTAATATGTACCGCTGGAAAGGAAATAGGATCCAAAGGTGAATTCAACGCTCTGGCCAGCCGGAACCGGTGCAGGCAAAGTGCGTACAATAGTCGGGCTTGTTGCAACATCTCCTGAATTACCCGATATTCTCAAGACATAGCGCGTGCAGGTCCCTGTGCTGCCATCGTCGCCGGGCGCGGAAAAGCGCAAGGTGATCAGGTTATAGTCCCTTTTGACCAGTTGGACTGAATCAGCATTTGCCCAGTATATTCCCAGTCCGAAAAATTCAGAGGTCGGGTCGTTTGACACAAGCTCGAGCCCTGAAATGGGCCCAGGTGCGACAACATCCTCAGGAATTGATCCTGCCCCTGCCTTAATCGTGAGGGTGGTGAGTGTCGCGGTCTTTGTACAGGTGGCCGCGCCCTGGTGAAAATAATAATTCGGTATGGTTACAATGCCGTCAGGGGAACCGGGCCGCGCAGCCTGCGCTGTTGCCGTACCCATGTCAATGCCATTGCGGTACCAATGATACTGCTGGCCGGGCGATACGGTGAAATTTTGGACACGCCGCGGGGAGATGTCAACCGTAAATGCGCCGGGAAAGCCCATGTATGGGCATTGCTGTGTGTTGTCATACCTTGGGTCAGGAGTATAATTGCTCTCAAAAGGATACATGACAGGGGTATATTTTACGCGCACACTCAGGGATTCAGCGCGATCAATGGTGGTTGCGGGGTCCCATGTTACACGCTGGTTCATGCCGCCCTTTGGAAAGCGGTAATCCCTGCTTGCCTGTATTTCGTCCACCGTGGAATTGTGCATGGCAAAGAGCGCTTTGTTTTTTGCATAACTCTCTCC
>Ga0208968_1000100_pt1 | contig 86084 bp, 71 predicted proteins | sample RifOxyA3_FD_184031 | JGI IMG/M metagenome (GOLD analysis project Ga0208968, IMG submission 184031) | Groundwater microbial communities from Rifle, Colorado - Rifle Oxygen_injection A3 (SPAdes) | ecosystem: Environmental > Aquatic > Deep subsurface > Groundwater | place: Rifle, Colorado, United...
CCTTTTCCCGTGTCCGAGATATCGATTCTCATTTCTCCGGAAGCATCGTCCGCCCCCATTGAAATGGTGAGATTCCCGCCGTTGGGCATGGCCTGGATCGCATTGATCAGGATGTTCAGAAGGGCCTGCTGAAGGCGATTCTTATCGATCCAAACCGGCAGTATCTCGCCGTGCTTTTCCTTAACCAGTTGGATGTGCTGAAGTTGCAGCTCATTTTTCACCAGCCGGACGGTTTTGTCCACCAGGTCCTCGAGAGGAATCTGCTCCAGGTGTTCCTGATCGGTCCGGGAGAAATCCAAAAGACTCCGGACAATGTCGGAGGACCGGTCCGCCTGGACCATAAGGTCATTGTACAGGCTTTTCCGTTCCTCATTAGACAGGGTGTCTCCGTCTTCCAGAAGGGAATCTACAATCAGGGAGATATTGTTGATGGGGTTGTTCAATTCATGGGCAATGCCGGAGGTAAAGGTGCCGATGGAAGCCATTTTTCTGGATTGGAGGAGCTGGGCCTGGTGGGTTTCGATTTCATGGGCCATTTTGTTGAAGGCCGTCAGGCAGTTGGAGATTTCATCGCATCGGTCCATCGAAATCCGGACCGTCTCGAAGGTCCCTTTGGCGATTTTTTCAGTGGCTTCCTGCAGAAGCAGCAGGGGCTCCAGAACATCTTTTCTCGTGATCCTCAGGATGATGATGAAGGAAACCAGAAAAATGGCGCTGAAAAGGATGGGAATGGCCAGCATATGATTGAGGGTTCGTTCTATGTTCTTCCGTTTGGCTGCAATGAGTTGATCCGTATAATCATTCAGGGCTTTCCCATAGGCCCGCAATTCCTCATCACCATTGGCATTGGGACCGCTTCCGGCCCTCTCGGTATTTTCTGCCAGGACCCGCTTATAGTTAATAAAGGCGATCTTGTACAGCTCATATTTATCCGATCCCATGATTTTTTTGATCTGGCTTTTTAATGTGTTGAATTCAGCCTCTGTCTGGGAAAGGAAGAACATCATTTTGTCCAGGCTGCTCAAATCCTTGGCCAGAAAATAATTCTTTTCCTGGCGCCTCAGTTCCAGCAAATTGCCCCGCAGATCGTCAAAGGCTTCGATAAGAGTGACTTTTTCCTTTAAATCAAAGATGTTTTTCCAGGAAAACAGGACGGAAACGGATATGAATAAGAGGCAGATGATCAGGATGCCGATCATTCGGCTTTTAATCGTTTTCATGGCAGGCTCCTTATGGTTGACCCATCCATCCGTCCTTTACCCTTGAAATGCCGGGAATAATGGTCTGGGTCCGGTTGATGCCGTGGATTTTTCGGATGCGCTGATCCACGAATTCCGCAATGATTTCCGCATCCGAAGCCAGAAAATCCCGTTTCAGGATGATTTTGACCAGGATGTCGATGGTCCCGTGAACCGAATGGACTTCCTGAACCTCGTCCAGGGCAAACAATTTGTCAATGACCTTTCCGTCGGTGGAGGTATCCATATTGATCATGATAAAGGCCGTGATGCTCCGCTTCATCTCCGGATAATCCGGGGTGGGCTGCTCCAGCATGGCGCTTCTGAAGGCTTCCATGGTTCTGGGGATGAGCCGGTCCAGCCCGATGCCGTATTGCCGGCTGGAGGAGCTTTCCCAGTGGTGATAAGAAATATAGGCATAGAGATCGGCCAGGGTGCGCCGGGGAAAATACCGGAGGAGCTGTCCGTTTTGGATAATGGCGGTCAGGGGCAGGTAAATGGTGTTGTACCAGTCCTCGGCCGCTTTTTTAAATTCTTTCTCATCCCCTGAGATTTGAGCCAAATGGGCCTTATGAGCTTTGATCTGGTTTTCAAGGAAATTATATTTACCGACTTCGGTCAGGATGATGGTCTTTGGCAGGCCCGTCTTTTCAAAAAATTTCGTTTTCTCAATATACAAAAGATTTTCCATGGTGTTCTGGGAGGAAAGAAGTTCCACCACCTTTGCCTGGATATCATACCGGCCCAGCTCTTTTGCGGCCGCCACCCTGTGGTTGCCGTCCAGGACATAATAATCGTTTCGGATCTGGTAAAGCTTTATCGGGGGCAGGGGCCTGCCGTCGCGCATGGCCTTTTTGATCTCGTTGAAGCGCCGTGAAGAGATCTGGCGTTTGGGTCTGAACTGGGAATCAAAATCATGGTATTTTCCAACGCTGCCGATGATCTTTTCAAGACCCACGGTCATGATCCCATGGTCGACGAATTCAACCTTGCCTTCCTTTTCCTGCTGCTCATTAAAGGAATCAACATGATTTTCGGGCTTTTTTTCCATCCATCCCAGGAATTTTTTAAAACAATTTTTCATGGCGCCGCCTCAAAAATGGTATACCCGCAGGTGTTGATGACCTTTGTCGGGCCGATTTGGGTGATCCTGTCTTCATGGGCATTGAATGGTTTATGCATATGGCCGTGGATCAAAAATCCGGGCTGCTTTTTGTGTATCAGCCGGTTAAAGCTTTCAAAACCCCGATGGCAGAGGTCTTCGGCGTCATGAACATGCCGGGGCGGGGCATGGGTGACCAGGATATCAACCCCTCCTTTTCTCCAGATGGAAAACCACAGGCCCTGGATGATTTTTTTCATTTCTGCTTCCCTATATTGGTTTGCCCCGCCATTATACCACATGGAGCCGTCCAGTCCCAGGATTTTAACGGAATTGAATACCATCATCCGGGCATGGATATGGGTGCATCCTGCCGGATTATAGGCCGAGTATCGGATATCGTGATTGCCTTTGACATAAAACAGGGGTCTGTCCAGCCGGTCCCTTAAAAAGGAAAGATATTCCGGCGGCAGGTCCCCGCAGGAAATGATGAGATCCACGGGCTCAAGGGTTTTTTCTTCAACCTGACGGGTCAGGGAGGGATCGATGAAATCGGAAAGAGAGAGAATTTTCAGACTTGGACGCGTTTTCATTCCCGCCTGAGATGGGCAAGCCAGCGGTATTCCAGTTTTTTGAGAAGCCAGACCAGGATGAAGGTGATGGTCAGATAGAAGGCCCCGGCCGTGATAAAGGCTTCATAGGGGGTATAATACCTGGAATTGATGATCCGGGCCGCGCCGGTAATATCGATGATGGTGATGACGCTGGCAAGGGAACTGCCGTGAAGCATGAAAATGATTTCATTGCCGTAGGTGGGAAGAGCCCTTCTAAAGGCGCTGGGCAGGATGATCCGGGTGAATCTTAAATACAGGGACATGCCGGCGGCCTTGGCAGCCTCCACCTCTCCGTGGGGCGTGTTTTCAATGGCGCCCCGGATGATTTCAATGGTATAGGCGCAGGTATTCAGGGTAAAGGCAAAGAGGGCGCAAAAATAGGCTTCCCTGAAAAAAGGCCATAAAAAGGAAGCCTTTATCGTTTCAAACTGGCCCATGCCGTAGTAGATGAGAAACATCTGGACCAGGAGGGGGGTTCCCCTGAAAAAATAGGTATAGGCATTGATGGGGCCGGAAATCAGGATGTTTTTGGATGTCCTGAGGACAGCCAGAGGAACGGCAAAAACAAGCCCGATGCTGAGGGAGACGGATACCAGGATCAGGGTGTTTTTCAGGCCGAGAAAATAGATACCGATATTATCGGCAATAATGGAAAAATTCATGATTCGCCCTTTAATATCCCCACACTGTACCTTTTATTGAGCCGGTTCAGGATCAGGATGGAGATCGAGGTCAGGATCAGGTAGATCAGGGCTACCACCAGATAAAAGGTAAAGGGCATGCGGGTGGCGCCTGCGGCAAGCCCTGCCATCCGGACCATGTCTTTGAGCCCGATGATGGAGACCAGGGCCGTGGTTTTCATCAGGACCAGCCAGTTGTTGCCGAATCCGGGAATGGCATGGCGGACCATCTGGGGCATGAGGATCCGGATAAAAACCTGAAACCGGGTCATGCCGTAGGCATACCCGGCCTCCATTTGTCCCCCCGGAACGGCAAGGATGGCTCCCCTGAAGGTTTCGGCCATATAGGCCCCGAAAATGAAGCCGATGGTGGACACCCCGGCCATGAAGGGGTTGATATCGATATAGCCGTCATACCCCAGCATGGGGCCGACCTGGTTGATAAAGACCTGGCCGCCGTAGAAGAGCAGCAGCATGAGCACCAGATCCGGAATCCCCCGGATAATGGTGGTATAGGCATTGGCAATAAAATGGGCTGCCCTTACCCGGGAAAGCTTGGCAAGGGCAGTGATAATCCCGAGGACCATTGAAATGGCAAGGGAGGCAAGGCACAGTTCAATGGTGAGAAGAGTGCCTTGCAATATGCTGGGACCGTATCCCTGGAGATTGAGCATTATTTCCCGTATACGTCAAAGTCGAAATACTTGTCCTGGATTTTTTTATAGGTGCCGTTGGCGCGGATTTTCTGAATACCGGCATTCAGCTTGTCGATAAGGGCCTTATCTTCTTTCCGGCAGGCGATTCCGGCGCCTTCGCCGAACCATTTGGGATCATTCAGATCCGGACCGATAAATTGAAAATCCTTGCCTTCGGGTTTCATGAGAAAGCCTTCGTTGGCGGCAATGCTGTCGGCAAGGAAGAGATCGATTCTGCCGGCGGCAATGTCAAGATAGACCTCGTCCTGGGTGGCATAGCGTTTGACATCCACATCCTTGCCGTAATTATCGGTCAGGTATTGGTCATGGATGGTGGCTCTCTGAACCCCAACGGATTTACCTTTAATGGCTTCCTTGGAAAATTCCTTGATGGCGCCTTTTTTCACAACAAATTTGGCCGGAGTCTGGTAGTATTTGCCGGTAAAGGCCACGGATTTTTTCCGTTCTTCGGTAATGGACATGGAGGCGACGATGCAGTCAAATTTTTTGGCCAGAAGACCGGGGATGATTCCGTCCCAATCCGACACCACCAGCTCGACTTCGGCTCCGGCGGCAGCGACAATGGCTTCGGCCATTTCAATATCAAAACCGCCCAGTTTTCCGTCGGGACTGACATAGCTGAAGGGAGGATAGGCGCCCTCAACCCCGACCCTGATTTTTTTCCAGTCATTGGCAAAACCGTTTCCGGCAACAAGAACAAGACAGAAAACCATTAACGCAGATAAAAATTTTTTCATATTCGCTCCTTTGTTAAAATATTGACTCAACTTATTTATTCCGCAACTGCAATAAATTCCCGGAACCGGTCCGATTTCGGGTTTCCAAAAACCATTGCAGGCGCACCATCTTCTTCAATCAAGCCATTGTGCAAAAATATCACCCGGGTGGACACATCCCTGGCAAAACCCATTTCATGGGTGACGACAATCATGGTCCTTCCTTCCTTGGCCAGGTTCCGGATGACCTGGAGGACCTCTCCCACCAGTTCCGGGTCCAGGGCTGACGTCGGCTCATCAAAGAGCATGACGTCGGGTTCCACGGCCAGTGCCCTGGCAATGGCGGCTCTCTGCTGCTGGCCGCCGGACAGTTGGGCCGGGTAGGCAGCCAGTTTATCCTTTATTCCCACCTTTTCAAGATAATATTCCGCTCTCTCGACGGCTTTGGCTTTGGGGATTTTCAAGACATGGATGGGGGCTTCGATGACGTTTTCAAGAATGGTCATGTGGCTCCAGAGGTTAAATTGCTGAAACACCATGGCCAGCTTGGTCCGGATTCGTTCAACCTGCCGGATGTCCCTGGGCCGGCTGACGCCCTTCCGGTTTGTTTCCAGGAGGATTTCTTCCCCCCCCACCGTGATTTTCCCCTTGTCCGGCATTTCCAGAAAATTGATACACCGCAGAAGCGTGCTTTTTCCTGATCCGCTGGAGCCCAGGATGGAGATAACATCCCCTTTAAAGGCTTTGAGGGAGATGCCTTTGAGCACTTCAACCTCACCAAAGCGTTTGTGAAGGTTTTCAACCGATAAGGCCGTCTGTTGTTTATCCATGGGCGCCCGTCACCATTGTAAAATTGTGTTTATTGTGTTTGCCTGCCCTGCTAGTATAAATCCCGGAACCATAAGTCAAGGATTATATGCTGCCGAAGGGGAAGGCTTCGGCCACTTTTTTTCTGAAATCCTCCCGGGTCAGATACCGGTATCCGATCTCCGACAGGATTTTTGCGGTTTTTTCCATCTGGCCCAGGGCAAAGGGGGCGGCGGCGCAGTCGGCAAATTCCTTTGAATGAATCGTGATATCCCCGGCCTGCCCTGTAATATTGAAAAACCCATGGATGGCCGGGACCTCATAGGTGACATCCCCGAAATCGGAAGAGGCCCGTGAGCGCTCCAGCCATTCCGGGGCCATGCCGTATTCCTGGGCCAGCTCCATAAAGGCTCGATTGAGTTCTGTATTGGGTTTTCCCGGTTTGTACGTATGTTTGACCGCCTCCACCAGGACTTTTGTATCCGTCATGAGGGCCGCCCCTTTGGCAATATTTTCAAACCGATCCTTCATGGACAGTAAAAAATCCATGTCAAAGGCCCTGAGGTAAAAATCGGCCGCGGCCGTATCCGGGATGATATTGGGGGCCACGCCCCCGTCGGTGATGACCCCGTGAACCCGGCAGGTCTCGGGCAGTTGCTGGCGCCAGGCATCCACGCCGTTAAATAGCAGCCGCACCGCATCCAGAGCATTGAGCCCCTCTTCCGGGGCAGCGGCGGCATGGGCGGATTTCCCGGAAAACCGGATCATAAACTGCATGATCCCGGATTCTTCCACGGACTGGGAAGTGGGGCGCTGGGACGGATGGGCCATGAGCACGATATCCACATCTTCCAGGGCGCCTGCTTCTATGAGATCGATTTTGCAGCCTCTTTTTTCTTCGGCAGGGGTTCCCATGACTGTTACCCGGCCCTTGAGTCCCTGGTCCGACAGGAGCTGTTTCAACAGGAGCCCGGCCCCCAGGGCCACGCCGGCAATGAGATTGTGGCCGCAGCCGTGGCCCATGCCGGGCAAGGCATCATATTCGGACATGAAACAGATATGGGGACGCCCCTGTCCTGCACTGGCGGCAAAGGCGGTTTTCAGCCCCTTGTAATTTCTTTTGACATCAAAGCCCCGGTTTTCGAGAAAATCCGCCTGGACCCGGGCGGCCAGTTCTTCTTCCTCGGACAGTTCCGGGTTGTCGTGGATATGCAGCACAAGGTCTTCAATTTCTTTTGCATGGGCTTTATAATAGGCCCCCAGGACTTCTTTCAGGTTTTTCATAAAAATTTTTTCCGCTGTTTCCTTTCTTAGCCGGTTCGTCATCACCACAGCATACAAAATCAGATTGAAAGTTCGTTGCTACTCAGGTGACAACTATTAAAAAATCAGGCTGAAAGTCAAGAAAATTCATACTGAATTTCAAAAAAAAATGAAACCTTTATTTGGAAAGCCTGTCGCTAAAACAAGCCCTGTCTTTTTTCGGCCCTGCATAACGGTTGACATTTGATGGGCTTTTGCTTATCTTAAGACCAGGTAAAAAGATTGAGTCAGGAGAGACCCGGCATGGCATACACCATCCATCCCCTAGTCCTTGGAACAAAAGTATTTGACAAGAGCATGATGACCTACCAACACGGTCAGGGTCAATCCTTTACCATTCCCATCTATGCCTGGCTCATCAAGGGGGGAGACAAAAACATCCTGGTGGATACGGGCGAGATGAGCCCCATCCAGTCCAAGGACCGGGAAGCCGCCATCGGCGGAAAAATACATACCTTTGAGCAGGGCCTTGAAAAGCACGGCCTGACACCGGCCGATATTGATATTGTCATCCATACCCATCTGCACACCGATCATTGTGAAAATGATTATAAATGTGAAAACGCAAAATTCTATGTCCATGAAAAGGAACTGGAATCCATACATGATCCCCATCCCCTGGATTACCGGTATCTGTCCGACTATATCGACGATATTGAGGAAAACGGTCAGATAGAGATCGTCCGGCAGGATCAGGAAATCGTTCCCGGCATCCGGGTCCGCCATACCCCGGTCCATACCCGGGGCGGTCTGACCGTGTATGTTGAAACCGCCAAGGGAACCGCCGTCATCACGGGCTTTTGCCTCATTGATGAAAATTTCAATCCTCCGCCGGAAATCCGGGGCATGGAAATGGAGGTCATTCCTCCGGGAACCCATGTGGATGTTTACCAGGCCTATGATATCATGAAAGAGGTCCGGGTCGAGGCCGATATCCTCATCCCCCTCCACGAGCCGAGGTTTGCCGCTGTGGAGAGCATCGGCTGATGAAAAGCGGCGCTCGGAAAACCCGAACCCAAGAGAAACCTTGGAAAAATTGGAATAAACCTTAGAAATGATACATCCCTTTAAGTAAGCGTTTTGGCAAAGATGCGTCTTTGCTTTTGGGATTCAGCCTGAAAAACAGGCCTGTTCACCAAAAGCCGCCTTTTTATAAAAATAATTTTTTTAAGGAGATCCCCATGGGAAATGAGAAAACAGAGACCGGTTTTGTGAGTGCAAAAGATCGCACTACCTGCGAAGCCACCCGACAGATGCTTGAAAAAGCCAGGAGAGACGGCGTTATCCTGGATCTGGACCGGGGGTATGACATGAAGCCCTGCCCTATCGGCGAGGTATCTGCCTGCTGCAAGAATTGCTATATGGGGCCCTGCCGGTTGAATCCCAAAGACCCGTATAAAAAAGTGGGGGTCTGCGGCGCCACCATCGACACCATCGAGGCCAGAAATTTCGGCAGAAATGTGGCATCCGGATCAGCCTCCCACAACGACCACGGCAGACATATCCTGGAATTGTTCAAACACATTATTGACGGTAAGGTCAAGGATTTCGGCATTGACGACACCATTAAACTGGAACGGGTGGCCCGGTCCGTCGGTATTGAAACCGAAGGTAAAGAGGTTCTGGAAGTTGCAAAGGAACTCCATGACGAACTGGAAAAAACTTTTTCCAATGTGGATGGCGAAATGCCCTTTACACGACGGGCTCCCGAGGCTCTCCAGGAGCAATGGCGAAAAGACGGGATCATGCCCAGGGGCGCCATGCTTGAAGTCATGGAAATGATGAGCCGGACCCATATCGGGTGTGACCAGGACTATAACAACCTCATGAAACAGATTGCCAGAACCGCCCTGGCCGACGGCTGGGGCGGATCCATGGTGGCCACGGAACTGTCGGACATCATGTTCGGGACCCCTTCTCCCACCCTGGCCGACGTCAACATGGGGGTATTGAAGGAAGACCATGTGAACATCATTGTCCACGGCCACGAGCCCGCCATGTTCGAAGGCATGCTGGCTGCCGTCTACGATCCCTTTTTCACGGACCAGGCCAAGGCTGCCGGGGCCAAGGGCATCAATCTGGTGGGCATGTGCTGTTCAGGCGCGGAAATGATGTCCCGCCACGGGATTCCCCATGCCGGTAATTTCGGCTCCACCGAAGCCATCATGGTGACCGGTGCCGTGGACGCCATGGTCGTGGATATCCAGTGCATCAAACAGGGGCTGGCGGAAGTGGCAAGGTGTTATGACACCCATCTTATCACCACCAACCCCCGGTGCCATATTGAGGGAGCCGTCCATATCGATTTTGAGGAAATGGATCCGAAAAAATGCACGGACCAGATTTTGGCCAAGGCCATTTCCCGGTTCGGGTCCCGGAAAATGCCCATTGAAATCCCGAAAATCATCCAGACAGGGGTTCACGGATTTACCCATGAATATATTGAATACATGCTGGGCGGAACCTTTCGGGGTAGTTATGTCCCCTTGAACGACAATATCATCAACGGCCGGATCAGGGGCGTGGCCGGTGTGGTGGGTTGCACAAACCCCAAGGTCAAACAGGATTTCATCCATGTGGAACTGGTAAAAGAATTGATCAGAAACGATGTCCTGGTCCTTCAGACCGGGTGTTCACAGATCGCCCTGGCCAAAGCCGGGCTCCTGGTCCCGGAAGCTGCTTGCCTGGCAGGGCCGGGCCTTTCCGAGGTCTGCGAAACCGTGGGCATCCCGCCGGTCCTGGGCCTGGGCTCCTGTGTCGATAATACCCGGATTCTTATTGCCGCCTCGGCCATGGTCAAGGCCGGGGGCCTCGGTAATACCATCGCCGACCTTCCGGCGGCCGGCTGCGCCCCGGAATGGATGAGCGAAAAGGCCCTGGCCATTGGCCAGTATTTTGTGTCTTCGGGCGTGTATACGGTGTTCGGTATCGGTTTTCCCGCCATCAAAGACACCAAATTCTATAACCTCCTGTTTGACGGTCTTGAAAAACAGGGATACGGGAAATGGGGCACGGCTTCGGACCCCCATGAAATCGCCCGCATGATGATCGCCCATATCGATAAAAAGAGAAAGGCCCTGGGCATTGACAAGGCCAGGGAAAGAACCCTGGTGGACATGTCGGACCGCCGCGACCTGGCCTCCTGATATCCTGAAAAACCGTGCTCGGCAATCCCCCGCCGGGCACGGTTTCCCTCTTCACATCCCCAATCCCGGTTTCAGCAAGAGAAAATTTTATTTTCCGTCAGGCTTAAAAACCGGCTTCCGGTCTCCGTGACATGGATCATGCTTTCAATGCCGGCGGCAAATTCATCCTTGAATATGCATTTGGGCTCCACGGCAAAGACCATGCCCGGTTTTAAGACCTCCTTTCTACCCTGGGCCAGGACCGGATTTTCCACCAGCTCAAGCCCGATGCCGTGGCCGATGAATTTTGATTTCAGGCCCGGCAGCCCCAGGAACTGATCTTTCAGGCCCAGAACCCCCGCCTTTTGGACCGCGGTCTCAAAGACCTCGCCCAAGGCAATGCCCGGCGCCATTTTTTCCCGGACCGCAGCCAGAATCTCAATGGAGGCAAGGCAGGCGTCCCTGGCCTTGTCCGTCATCTTCCCCATGACGAACATCCTGGACTCGTCAATATGGTATCCGTCCAGCAGGGTGCCGAAATCCACCAGGATGGGCTCGTTTTTTTCCATCAGTTTGGGCCCGGCTCCATAGGGATAGGCCTTGGACATGCCCGTGCCGCAGAGGGGGGAATCCAGCCCGCCGGGAAGCCCTCCGTTTTTCCCGCTCATGACATGGAAGGGAAATCCTTCCAGCCGGTAATGCCGGGTCAAGAGCTTGCCCGAATGGCCCAGGGTTCTGGAATAGGCTTCAAACATGCCGCAGAATTCCATTTCCGAAATGCCGGGCCGGATGTTTTTTTCCATGAAACCAAAGGTCTGCTTGGACACAAGGGCCGCCGCCTCCAGTTTTTCGATTTCAAAGGCGGATTTGATCTGGCGACAGGCTTCAACGGCAGAGGACCCGTCTTTAAATCCGGTTCCCGGAAAAAGCTGCTGATAGAATTGATAGTCCCTCACCGGAACCACATCAAAGGCCAGGCCGCAGACCCGGGGAAGCGTTTTAAAATGCGCCTGGATCCATAGGGGGATGTCCTTGACCGAGTCAATAGGCTCGATCCGGGTAAAGGCCGCCTCCTGCCGGGCACGGGGCAGATACCGCTTGACAAAGAGCACCGGATCCCGGTCTGTTTCAATATACAGATAGCAGTCCTGGGCTGTTCCGCAAAAATAATAGATATCCGGTTTATGAGTCAAAAACAGGGCGTCCAGCCCCTGCTCAGCCATATGCGTTTTCAGGGTTTGAATTCTCGATAGAATTTCCGGTTCCGGGACCGGTTCAAAGGGGTAGCCGGGCATGATTTTCCTTTCCGTGACGATTGAATTCAGCGCCGCCGCATTGTGCAAACGGCCTTGTTTCCACACTTTAGACATACACGGAACCGGGCCGATGATCAACGGAAATTATCATCGGCTTCTAAGGAAAAAACCCAGCGGGCTTTTAATGTTGTTCAAACGATTTTTTTATCCTAAACCCACCCGTGTGATTTTTTTGGGGATCTGGGAAAAGCCTTCTGGATCAATCCACAGAGCTTTGATTTCTTCTCTTCAGGCCAAGCGCAAACAGCAAGCCTGTGACAAAGAGCATTGCCGATGCCGGTTCGGGTATGGGCGCAGGCCCGTTGTTCAGTTCGGTATAGGTCACGGTGGCATTGCGAAGGGCCATGGCATATTTCCAGACATTAATCTCGGTAGTATACTTCTGATCATTGGTAACAGAGTAATTGACTTTAGGTCCGACCCCCTGGAGGCCGTTTGAAAAATCAAAAACCCAGGCTGTGGACGGATCTATAGAATACTCTGTTCCGGACCAGTAGGCCGCAGCAGCGATGTGTGTGAAGGGCCCTGTATTATTAAGTCCACTGATCGTGTTTCCCAGTTCCGCATAAAACAGATGACCCAACTCGGAACTGATGATATTGTATCCCCCTGTGGTTGATCCATCATAGCCCATGACAAAAAGTCCATCCACTGTGTCCGGGAGGCGCCACTGGCTTCCGTTCCAAGCTATCTGAAAGCCTGGTTTAAGGGCAATGCTCTGTATAGGGTTGAGATCCGGAACCGTATCATTCAGAAAGCCTATCCATTGATTCTGACCCGGCCAGTCGCGCTTGTTCTCCGTGTAGTCGAGCCACACCACGGATTGGCCGTCATTGTCAAAATTATCCCAGATTAGGTCATAGTCCTGAAAGTGGTTATAAGAGGTTTCTAAAGAGACCGTGCCGATGTTGATTAACGCTGCATTGGCACTCATTCCCGTTCCAAAAAGAAACAACCCGACAGCCAGACCAAGCCAGAATTTTCTACCCATGCATCCTCCCTTAAAATCATTTTGAAAAAGGTTGTAAAGATCTAATGGAAAACAGTTGCGTTCAAGAAGCGTACCAGGGCCTCCAAATGAAATTTCCCATCATTAGGGCGGTTCTCCAAATTTTAATCCAGCTCGTATTGTAACAATATTTATCCAAAATGACACCTATTTTTCACAATTCATAGAAAAATTTACCCAATGGGCTCCATTCCATTACCCCCCACACACATGCCCCCGGATTATGCAAAATCGGACGGCTTCTCCATTCATCAAAAAAACTCGCTTTTTAATTCCATTCTTGAGGGTGATTCCGTCCGGCTGGGCCATCCCTTCCGGTCAAAACTATGTGCATGCCCTGGGGCCGCATGCGGATGACCTCTATGACCTGGTCATGATCCGCCAGATTTTAAGTTCGTTCCCTGCCCCAACGGAGCTGGTGATCTTGCCGTGGACGGTGATGGCCACAAGGAGCCCCTACCTCTTTTGGGGTTCAAATTTCATGATTTCCATATCTGACTCTCGTCTCCTTCAGTACCCTGATTTTTCAATACCGGAAAAGCTGGGGTTTATTTAGCGCTCACGACATAAAGAACCTTTTGCAGCAGACCGCAAAAAGCAGTGGCTTCCTGCCGGATCGGACCTGAAGTTTAACGGAAATTTCAACAGCCTTTCCTGCAACGGGAAGGCAATCCTTTTTCTTCATAAGGTATTAAATTGTTGCAATATTTGTTGAGGTATTGTTTTTATCATGGTATCAAAAAATAATATGGCACTCAATTGAAGGAGGTACAACATGGCAAAGATTCTTGTTCTTTACTACAGCATGTACGGCCACGTAGAGACCATGGCGAAAGCCGTGGCTAAAGGCGCGAGCAGCATCGAAGGGATCAACGTCACCATCAAACGCGTACCCGATCTGATGACGGAAGACGCGGCTCGAAAAGCCGGCGCCAAGATGGATCAAGAGGCACCGATCGCAACCGTGGTTGAGCTGCCGAACTATGATGCCGTCATTTTCGGCACGCCGACACGTTTCGGTAATATGTGCGCCCAGATGCGCAATTTTCTGGATCGGACCGGCGGGTTATGGGCTGCAGGAAAATTGGTCGGCAAGGTGGGTAGCGTATTTACGTCCACGGGCACACAGCATGGCGGGCAGGAAACCACCATCACCTCGTTTCACACCACGCTTTTACATCACGGCATGATTATCGTGGGGGTTCCGTATTCCTGCCGGGAACTCACCAACATGAGTGAAATCACAGGCGGATCACCCTATGGAGCGGGCACTCTTGCCGACAGCGATGGTAGCCGCCAACCGTCCGAGAACGAAATAAAAATCGCTCATTTCCAGGGTGCTCATGTTGCGGAAGTGACCCGGAAGCAATCCGCCTAAAAACAGCATCACCTCCAGGGGCAAACGGGGTAATTCCTTCGGCGCTCTACCCTGGAAATTAAGAAAGGAGACCCAGCTATGGACGAATTCAAAAAACCGGCTTCGTGGTTCTCTATGACCCGCAGGAAAATGCTTGGCGGCATACTGGTCGGAGCGGGATGGTTGTTGACCGGCATCAGAATGCCAGCGCTCGGACAGCCAATGACGGAAAAAGGCAATGTGCTGCTCGACCGTATCCCCGATTATCCGCCGGGGCTTGAGGATGCTGCCAAATTCACGCTCATGGAGGCGCTCTATGGGCGAAGGTCGCAGCGATTTTTAGCCGGCGCCGAGATTCCCGATGGGGTTTTGGCCTTCAAATCCAAGAAAGAACCGCACCCGCTCGATTCGCTGGAACAAATGCTCGTACTGACGGCCGCAGCCGGAAACACCGGTTGGCACAACATGATTTACCGCGATTCCAGCTACGCGCCTCATTTGTCCGGCTACTCGGCGGCCGCCGGCGGGCGTACCTTTCCCTCGCCTGCGGGATGGCATGTGGTGAATTTCTTCTATACCGACGACAACGGCGTTTACTATTTTCCAACCCGTGATGCCCCGTCGCTGATGGAACGCAATGAGAACGGCCGGATGGATCTCAATGCCTGGATCGAGGCCCACCGGGCCCGTATCAAAAAGCTCTCGGCCGGCCGGCTCCATCTCCCGGCGATGGAACCGCATATCGAGGGACACAACACGTGGTGCGCCAACCGGCCGGGTTCGACATTGATCATCCCCGTGGTTGATATCGCTCAGATGATGCTCAACGTGCTGTCGTATATGGTCTCGAACGGATTCTGCATTTACGACGACGTCCATGGACAGAGAATCCCCGGCATCGAGCGCTTCAACAAGCTGGTTGACGTGGAAAATCCATGGCCTCTGAGCGTCGTGGAGCGGGAAGCCCTCACCTTCGGCACTGCGGAGTTGACGACCTCCTGCTACGCCGGAATGTTGATGCTGCAGGCTCTCGGACTGGGTGGCTGGATGTTTTCGGGAATTAATATGTACTCCGTCCTTGGGGCCAGCGGTGACCCGAACGTGCCTGGCCTGGGCTTCCGCTTCGACAAGAAAGAGGGCTGGCCTATGCCGAACATCACGGGTCTCCCAGGCATTTACGAAGGCTATTGCCCGCCGCATTTCAAGGACATGCGAACCGCTGTGGAGGCCCTTGCCGAGCGTAAGTTCGGCCCCGGCGGCCCATTCCATCCTGAAACGCCCGGTCCGTGGAAGGATACCCCAAAGGTCCGGACTGCGGCCAAGGTTCAAACCCCGGAGTTCAAGGACTGTGTGGCAACCATGGCACAATATGTTTTTGACCGTTTCGGCAAGTTCCCCGGCACCGTGCCAACCATCTATATCCTCACGTACCTGCAGGCGCATCACCTCGACCTGGAGTTCTACGATCGATTCTTCAAGCCGGGGGAATACCTGAAGACACATGCCGAACACATGGATCGGTGGCATTCGGACAGGACGAAATAACATACAGGATCGGCTAACACAAGTCGCGGTTTTGAAATAGCCGGTATATATAAAAATTTGAGAACAGGAGCTATCATGACCCAATCAAAAAATCCACAAAAAAAGATAGGCGAGATAGTTGCCGAAGATTACCGGACTGCAACGGTTTTTGAGAAATACGGGATAGACTTCTGTTGCGGTGGCCAGGTGCCCCTTGCCAAAGCCTGCCAAATTAAAGGTCTTGATTTTGACACAGTCCAACAGGAAATCAAGGCAGTTAAGAATGAACCGCTCGAACGAAGCCGGAATTATGCGGCCTGGAGCTTGTCCTTTCTCGCCGACTATATCGTTAACACTCACCATGCTTACCTTAATGAGGAAATGGGACCAATCGCTTCATACGTCCATAAAATAGTTGATGTCCACGGTAAAAACCACCCGGAGCTGATCAAGATCGCAACTATTTTTGACAAAATAACATCTGATATGAAGGGACATCTCCGTGAAGAAGAGAAGCTTCTTTTTCCGGCGATCAAGCGGGTAGAGACCGATAAAAAGAACGGATCACCATCTACGCCTATGGATGGTGAGGTGATCAAAGCTTCTCTTGAGAAACTTTACCACGAACACGAAGAAATCGGTGATGCCGTTCATGAGATCCGCCGTCTTGCCAATGATTATGCAATACCGGAGGATGCCTGTAATACGTTTACACTTACCTACAGAAAACTCAAAGCGTTCGAGGATGATCTGCACAGGCATATTCACCTCGAAAACAACATCCTATTTTTGAAAGCGGAGCAAATCTTAAACGATTAATGCGGAGCATTCGCCCCCATACGGAAGCACTATAAATTGTAATTTTTATAATTTTAGGGGGTTACTGTTTCAGAAGTTTGATTTTACCAAATAAAGAAAAGGGAGGGCAGAACATGTTTTGTTATCAATGTGAACAAACGTTTAAAGGAACCGGATGTACGGTTCAAGGGGTTTGCGGCAAGCAGCCGGATGTTGCTGCATTACAGGATCTTTTAATATATTCGTTGATGGGATTGTCCCAGGTCGCACTGGATGCCCGGAAAAAAAATATCATTGAAGAAAGGATTGGTGTTTTTACGGTTCAAGCGGCCTTCTCAACATTAACAAATGTTGAGTTTGACCCGGATAGAATTTATAAACTGATTAATGAAGCCGTTTCCTTGCGTGAAGCGTTAAAAGTCAGAATCAAGAACAGCGGCGGAGCTGTTGATTATCCGGAAGGCGCCGCCACCCTCATCCCGGGCACTAACCTGGATGAGATGGTTAAGCAGGGGGAATCGGTCGGCATCAAAACATACCCGGCAGATAATCCTGATATTCTTTCATTAAAGCATACCGTTCTTTACGGCATCAAAGGCGTGAGTGCATATGCAGACCATGCTTATATTTTAGGCAAGCAGGATGACAGCGTGTTTGCATATGTTCATGAAGGACTTACCGCCATTCAAAGAACGGATTTAAGTCTTGAAGATTGGTTGGGTCTGACACTTAAATGTGGCGAAATCGCTTTAAAAACAATGGAACTGCTGGATGCCGGAAATACGGAAACATATGGGCATCCGGTCCCGACAAAGGTTCCCCTCGGATATAAAAAAGGCAAAGCCATCCTTGTCTCAGGGCACGATTTAAAAGACCTTGAAGCGCTCTTAAAGCAGACGGACGGCAAAGGCATCAATATTTACACCCATGGAGAAATGTTGTCTACCCATGGATATCCCGGATTAAAGAAATATAAACATTTTTATGGTCAGTTTGGAACTGCCTGGCAAAAACAGATCAAAGAGTTTGCAGAATTTCCAGGCGCAATACTCATGACCACCAACTGTATTCAAAGACCGCAAAAATCCTATCAGGACAATTTATTTACATCCGGAATGGTTGGTTGGCCGGGCATTCCCCATATTTCCGATTTAAATTTCAAACCGGTTATTGATCGAGCGTTGTCCCTTCCCGGATTTACAGAGGATAAAGTCACAGGAGAGGCAACTGTTGGATTTGCCAGAAAGGCAGTGCTCGATATTGCCGATAAAGTGATTGCTGCCGTAAAATCTAAAGCGATTCGGCATTTCTTTCTGGTTGCCGGCTGTGATGGCGCAAAACCAGGCAGAAACTATTATACCGAGTTTGTTGAAAAGGTACCAAAAGATTGCGTGGTGCTTACCTGTGCGTGTGGAAAATACAGATTTTTTGATAAAGATCTGGGTGATATCGGCGGGATACCGCGGATACTGGATGCGGGTCAGTGCAATGATTCCTACTCATCCATTCAAATTGCAGCAGCCCTTGCCAAAGAATTTAATGTCAGTGTAAACGAACTGCCATTGTCATTGATTATTTCCTGGTATGAGCAAAAAGCGGTTTGCGTGCTTTTGGCACTGCTTCATCTGGGAATCAAAGATATCCGTTTAGGACCCACTCTACCTGCTTTCTTAACCCCTAACATTTTAAACACACTTGTAAAACTGTTTGATATTAAACCGATCTCAACACCGGATGAAGATATCAAAGCCATCTTAAACTGAACCGCATTATTTATTTTGATTTCAAATATTGGGAGGTTTAATTATGCTGAGTAATAAGGCGAGAGCCGTCCTATTGTTTTTCCTCATCCTTGCCTTTGGCGGTTTGATTTTTGGCGGATATGTCATCAACAGATCAAAACCGCCTATTCCGGTGAAGATTGTCTCGCCTGCCGGTGATTCAATTATGACCCGGGAAGATATCATAAACGGGCAAAATTATTATTTCAGCCGGGGCGGGCAGCATATCGGCACAATATGGGGGCATGGTTCCTACCTTGCACCGGACTGGTCGGCTGATTTTCTGCATCGCATGGGGCTCTATATTGCCGCGCGTCATCACGGGCTGTCTGTGGAAGATTCCCGCGGTTTTACACAAAGCGATTTCAACGCTTTGGACGCTCAGGAACAGGCCCGTTTAAACGTAATGGTCAAAGATGAAATCAAGACCAACAGATTTTCCCCTGAAACCGGAGTGTTGGAATTAACGCAATTCCAGACCGAAGCCGTTGAAGCGTTGACGGATTATTATACGCACCTGCTTAAAACCGGCAATGAGCGAATGGGACTGCAGCCCGGAATCGTGCGCAACAATGAAGAAGGACGTCTGATCTCTGCTTTCTTTTCCTGGCTGGCCTGGGCGGCAGGGACGCTTCGGCCGGATGCCGACTATACGTATACGACCAACTGGCCCTATGACCCCCTGGTCGGGAATCAACCCCTTCCGGACTTTTTGATCTGGTCTATTGTCAGTGTGATTATCCTTATCCTGGGCATTGCCGCAGCACTGTTTGTCTATCTGCGCTATATCGGCCGGGATGAATATAAAACCGATCTTTTGGTCGATTTTCCGGAACCAAATCCTACACCCAGCCAGAAAGCTACCCTGCTTTATTTTTTGACCGCCGTCGGATTATTTGTTATCCAGATCGGGGCGGGTGCCGTCACGGCTCATTATACCGTTGAAGGAACCCACTTTTTCGGAATCTCCCTGGCCAAGATCCTTCCCTACGCCCTAGTCCGGACCTGGCATCTCCAATTGGCCGTTTTTTTTATTGCCACCTGTTTTCTGGCAGCAGGGCTGTTTATCGGTCCTTTTGTCGGTAAAGAGCCCAAAGGGCAGGGGTTATGGGTGGTCATCCTTTTCGGCGCCATTGTTGTGGTTGTCCTCGGCTCCTTAAGCGGGACCTGGCTCTCCGTAGCGGGTGTTTTCAATGACCAGGGATTTTACCTGGGGCATCAGGGCTATGAGTTCATTGAACTGGGACGGGTCTGGCAATTGCTGCTCATCGCCGGGATGTTGATCTGGCTGGTATTGGTATTCAGATCGATCCGGCCTGCGGTTCACGAAGAAAAAGACAGCGGCGGGTTAACCCATATGCTCCTGTACAGTTCCATCACTATTCCGCTTTTTTATATGGCCGGGCTATTGTATGGCAAGGGAAGTCACCTGTCCAATGCCGAATACTGGCGTTGGTGGGTCGTTCATCTTTGGGTGGAGGGCTTTTTTGAGGTTTTTGCTACGGTTGTGATGGCGTTTTTACTCTCCCACATCGGAGCGGTCAGCAAAAAATTTGCGCTGACGACGATTCATTTTACGGTTTTTCTTTATCTGGGCAGCGGTATTCTGGGCACTTTTCATCATCTTTTCTGGGCAGGGGGACCGGCCCCTATTATTGCGCTGGGCGCCGTGTTTTCTGCTTTGGAAATCGTTCCCCTCACCCTTCTGGGATTTGAAGTTGTGCACAATCTGCGGGTTATCAAATCCGGTGGAAAGGAATACGCTTACAAATGGCCGATCTATTTCTTCATCTCTGTGGCCTTCTGGAACCTGGTCGGCGCCGGCATGTTCGGATTCCTGATCAATCCGCCCATTGTTCTTTATTATGCCCAGGGAATCAATACGACGCCGCTTCACTCGCATACCGCACTTTTTGGGGTTTACGGCATGCTGGCCATTTCCCTGCTTTTGTTTTCGGTCCGCCACATTGTCTCCCGCGCTTCATGGTCGGATAAAATGCTGAAAATAAGTTTTTGGGGCCTTAATGGCGGCTTGGCGCTCATGGCCGTCTTCAGCCTGATACCATCCGGTTTTTATCAGCTTTATTTTGCCGTCAAATATGGGTTGTGGTTTGCCCGCAGCCCGGAAATCACATCCGGGCCTGTGCTTCGCGCCTTTGCCTGGGCCCGGCTGATCCCAGATGTCATTTTTTCCGTGGGAGCCGTTGTGCTCTTCCTGTTCCTGCTGCGCGCCGTGTGGCTGACTTTTATCAAGAAGGCAGATTCTCAAATTGGTATTGGAAAAGAATAAAAACATTGCAGTTCATCCTCTGATTGGATTAATGTCTGAGAAACATGTAGCAGGGTCAAACTTTGGATGATAGCACCGGAAGCCAAGCCGGGAAGGTGGGGTCAGGATGAAAAAAAACGGATACATGGGCAAGATATTAAATGTCGATTTAACCACAGGAGAGATCCGGGAAGAGGAGCTGCCGGACCGGGTCTATGAAAAATACCTGGGTGGCATGGGCCTGGGGGCATACCTTTTGTACAGCCGGATACCGGCGGACGCCGATCCCCTGGGGCCGGAGAATATTCTGGGCTTTCTTCCGGGGCTGCTGACCGGGACCGGCAGTTTGTTCACCGGGCGCTGGATGGTGGTTGGGAAATCGCCCCTGACCAATGGATGGGGGGATGCCAACTGTGGCGGGAATTTTTCTCCGGCCATCAAACGGTGCGGATATGACGGCATCTTTTTCACGGGAATCAGTGAAAAGCCCGTGTATCTGTATCTGGATGATGAGGTCAAAGAACTCCGGGATGCGGCGGATATATGGGGAATGGATGCGGTGGAAACCGAGGAATTCCTTGAAAAGAAAGAAGAACGCGGCGGAAAAATGCCAAAGGTTGCTTGTATCGGGCCTGCCGGGGAGTCGCTGTCGCTGATTTCCGGGATATCCACGGATAAGGGGCGCATTGCCGCCCGTTCAGGGCTTGGTGCGGTCATGGGGGCCAAACGGCTGAAGGCGGTGGTCCTTGCGGGCAAACAGCGGATCATTCCCCATAACCCCCGGGAAATGAAACGGATCAGCCGGATCTGCAACAATTGGGTCCGGTTCCAGCCGCCCTTTGTTTCCGGTCCCCTCACGGCCCTTTTCGGGGCCGTCATGCGCCTTTTGCCGGTGGCCTTCACCATGGACGGCCTGCTTTACAAAATCATGCTGAAAAAATGGGGCACGGTGTCCATGAACCAGATGTCCCCGGAAATGGGGGATTCGCCCATCAAAAACTGGAAGGGCTCCAGCCGGGACTGGGGATTTTTAAAAAGCTATTCCTCCAATCCCGATGTGTTCAGCAAATGCGAGACCGTAAAATACCACTGCTATTCATGCCCCCTGGGGTGCGGCGGCATCTGCACGACCCAGGGAAAATACAGTAAGACCCACAAACCCGAATACGAAACCGTTCTTGCCTTGGGCGGGTTCTGTATGAACAGCGATGTGGACACAATTTTCTATTTGAATGAACTGCTCAACCGCGCCGGCATGGATACGATTTCAGCCGGTCATGCCGTGGCTTTTGCCATGGAATGCTATGAGGAAGGACTGATCACCCGGGAAGATACCGACGGTCTGGAGCTGACCTGGGGAAACAGCCAGGCCATTGCCGCCCTGGTGGAAAAAATGGTGAAGCGCGAAGGGTTCGGCCATGTCCTGGCCGATGGGGTTAAAAAGGCCGTGGAACGGATCGGGAAGGGCTCTGAAAAATTTGCCGTTCATGCCGGGGGCCAGGAGCCGGGCATGCACGATTCGAGAAATGATCCGGGCTATGCGCTCCATTACAGCGTAGAGCCGACGCCGGGAAGGCATACCCTGGGGTCCCATATGTATTATGAAATGTACCAGTTGTGGAAGGTGGTGAAAGGCATTCCCAAGATCCCCCCCATGTATTGGAAAAGCAGCAAATATAACGACACGGACAAACAGGCCCGGATCGGGGCCGTCAACAGCAAATATATGACCCTCATCAACTGCGTCGGCGCCTGCATGTTCGGCGTCTTTCTCGGCGCCCGGCGCATCCGGATTTTCGACTGGATCAATGCAGCCACGGGATGGGAATGGACCCCGGACCAGTATATGGAGAAGGCGGCGGATATCCACACGCTCAAGCAGGCCTTCAATATCAGGCACGGCATTGATCCCAGGCAGAGCAAACTCAGCGGCCGGGCCCTGGGCCGGCCCCTGCAGCATGAAGGCGCCAACAAGGGCCGCGCCATTGACTTAGAAGCCATGATGAAAAGCTACTGGGAAGATTTTGGATGGGACGGCGATACCGGCCGGCCCTCGGACGAACGAATTCAAAACATTACCGCCGGTGTTTAAGGGCAGGATTGAGGAGGACTAGGATGGCCTATTATATTACGGAAGCATGCAGCGGGTGTACGGCTTGTGCAACCGTCTGCCCGACGGGAGCGGCCTCGGGCGAAAAAAAGGAGCTGCACCGGATCGATGAAACAACCTGTATCGAGTGTGACGCCTGTGGAAAGGTCTGCCCGGAGGGCGCGGTAAGAGATGCCTCGGGACGGGTTCCGGAGCGGGTGAAACGCGGGGAATGGAAAAAGCCGTTTTTTGACAAGAAAAAATGCAACGGCTGCGGGGTCTGCCCGGATGTCTGCCCCACGGGCTGTATTTCCATGGGAGCCCCGGACCGCAAAGACGGCCATGCCCGCCCCAGGGTGATTGATTTTAAGAACTGCATCGGCTGCGGTTTCTGCTCTGCGGACTGCCCGGTGGATGCCATAGAAATGGACCTGTTGCCTGTTGTGGAGGAGAAAATGGTAAAAGAAGCGGCTCAAAGGGATAAAAGCATGACATGGACCTTAAAAAAGACCGGTTACCGGGTTTTTCAAAAGGTGATGAAACTGGCCTCAAAGATCATTCCCTTTCCCATACCGGTCCTGTTGACGGGTCCGGGCAGCGTGATGATGCTGGCCCAGAACATCAAGGCCCGGGGAATCAAGCATGTCCTAGTGGTGACGGATAAGGTCCTGACGGATCTCAGGCTCCTGGACGGATTTTTGGCCTCCCTTAAGGAACACGGGGTGGCCTATACGGTCTTTGATGATGTCCAGGCAAACCCGACCATTGAAAATGTCGAAGCCGGCAGGAAAATTTACCGGCAGAACAAATGCCGGGCCATTGTCGGCTTTGGCGGGGGCTCGCCCATTGATTGCGCCAAAATCATTGGTGCCCGGATCAGGAATCCCTATCTTTCCGTGCGCATGATGAAAGGACTTTTCCGGGTGCTCATTCCCATCCCTCCCTTTTTCTGCGTCCCGACAACGGCGGGAACCGGGTCCGAAGCCACGGTGGCGGCGGTGATGACAGATGCGCAGAACCATTTTAAATTTGCTATCAACGACATCAAGCTGGTGCCCAAAATCGCGGTTCTGGACCCGGAACTGATGCGGGGCCTGCCGCCGCACATCACCTCCACAACGGGCATGGACGCCTTGACCCATGCGGTGGAGGCCTATATCAACCTGAGCGGCAATGCCTTTACCGATGAAAATGCCGAAATGGCGGTCCGGCTTATTTTTGAGAACCTTGAAAGGGCCTATCTCGACGGCAATGATATGGAAGCCAGAAACAATATGGCCCTGGCCTCCTTTTATGGCGGGGTGGCCTTTACAAGGGCCTATGTGGGCTATGTCCATGCCATTGCCCACAATATGGGCGGGCTTTACGGCGTTCCCCACGGCCTGGCCAACGCCGTTATCCTGCCCTATGTGCTGGACTTCTGCCGGAAGGCCTCGGAAAAGAGACTGGCCCGCCTGGCCGTTGCCGGGGGCATCGGAAGGGATGGGGAGCCGGTGGAAGACCTGTCCCGCCGCTTCATCGAAAAAATAAGAACCATGAATAAAAACATGAAGATTCCCACGGGCATTGACGCACTGAAAGAAAGCGATATTCCCCTGGTGGCCCAGCGGGCCCTGAAAGAGGCCCACCCGCTTTACCCGGTGCCGGTGTTTATGACCCACCGGTCCTGTGAGGAAATTGTGGAAAAGCTCCTGGTCTAGTCCCGAATCAGGGGGGATCTTTGCGGCCTGCCGGGATTCCCCCTCAGTTTTTACAGGTGAGGGAATAGGCCACGGCGGCCCTCATCAGTTTTTCCTTCATGCATTGGGGCATGTCCAGGCGCATCCGGTGCAGGAGCGGGAGAAGCTGACGGTCCGGTTTTCTGATCAACTGGGCCGCGATGCCGAGAAGGGTTTTCACCCGCCGGGTTTTGATCTTGTTTTTGAGGCCCTTTAAGGCCCCGGCCAGCCGGATTTCTTCCTGGGTATAATCGGTGCCGAAGGGAAAACCGGTAAAACAGCCCTGCTGCCGGAAGGGCGCCAGTTTTTCCTGGAGTTTCTCCGGTGTGTTGCTGCAAAAGGCCTGGGGAATTTTATAATTCATGGAAATCTTGCCGGCCCTCTGGGCCTGGGCCAGCAGCCGGGGCTGGAAACGGGAGTCGGCAATATTCAGCAGGGCCTCGATCACCTCATGATCGCATTTGCCGCGCAGATCGGCAATGCCGTATTCCGTCACCACGATATCCCTCAGGTGCCGGGGGATGGTAATGTGGCCGTAATTGAACACCAGGTTGGACATCAGTTTGCCGCAGGCCTGTTTGGTGCTCCGGAGCATCATGATGGATCGGCCGTCCTCCAGGGCATGGGCCATGGAAACAAAATTGTATTGCCCGCCCACCCCGCTGACAATGCTGCCGCATTCAAGGCCGTCCGACACCACGGCCCCCAGGAGGGTCACCATCATCCCGGCATTGACGAAGCGGCCGTCTTTCCGTTGCAGGGATTTGAGGGTTTCATCCCCGTAAAGCTGGTTGACATAGTCCACCCCGGTCATGGAAAAAAGCCGGCGCTCCTGTTCCGGCATCCGGTTCAGGGACTCATAAAAATCCCTGGGCCCGATGAAAAACGAACCGTGGCAGACCACGCCGTTCTGAAGCCTTTGGCCGAGGTTTCGGTTGATCAGGCGCCGGGTTTCGGGATGGGAAAGGTCGGCGGGAACCCGGCTGGAACCGCAAACGATCAGGCCCTGATCGTATTGGAGGCTGTCCCGGACAATCCCGTATTTCAGGAGCAGGTTGAAATCGGCTTCGGTCAGACTGCGGCTGATGACGCCGTGGTCTGCCAGGATATCCGGAAGCTCCGGCGTAATGTTCTCATCCATGAGGCCGTCGTTGATCAGTTTCTGGATGCCCCCATGGTCGTAGACCTTTCTTTTGAGAATCCCCTTTTCATAGAGCTTGATAAAGACATCCACCAGCATTTCCGTGTTGCCGTACAAGCCCTTTTCAAAGGGGGCCGTTCCTCCGATTTTATCAATCAGGTCCCGGTACCGGTCCCTGATGCCGAATTGGTCCAGAGCCTTCAGGTACAGGTCATTGCCCGTATGGCGCAGGATCAGGCCGGCGGCAATGGCGTCGCCCAGGGATCCGATGCCGATCTGGAGGGTGCCGTTGTCCTTGATCAGGGTGCTGACATTCAGCCCGATCACATGGTCGGCGGCTGAAACAGCGGCCTTGGGAACTGAAAACAGGGGAAAATCATAGGCGGGATCATCCAGAATGAGGTCGTACAGGGATGCATCCACGGCGGCGTCGCCGTACATATACGGCAGGCGCGAATTGACCTGGCCCACCACCATGCATTTGCGCCCTTTTTCCCTTTCAACGGCCAGCCGCCGGCAGGCTTCCAGGGTCAGATCCGGGTTGCAGCTCATGGAGAACCGGTCCCTGCGCCCCTCCGGGTGGGGGGCCAGGAGGTTGCCGATGACATTCATCCCGTTATCGATCAGGTCCCGGACCGCATGGGTGTAATTGGAGCTGATATAATTCTGTTGGGCATAGAGGTTGTCAAGGTAGCCCCCGGCCTTGACAAAAAATTCGAAAATCTTGACATTGGCGGGCAGCCGATTGCTTCTCAGGTCCTTCATATAGTCAAATTCAACAAACCCGTCCCAGACCCTTTTGACGATGGGTTTCATCAGCCTGGCCTCCAGGTCCGAAGAAGGGACGGGCTTTTCAAGGGAAAGGGCCGTCAGGAGGGTCAGGCTGATACCGGGATTTTTTTTGGCGCGCCGGTACAGGGCATTGGCCAGGTGGTTGGGTTTTCCCAGTGCCAGGGGCATGCCGAATACGATTTTTTGCCCCACAGTTTCAATGATCCGGTCTACACAAGTTTCGACATCGGTGACAAATTTGGTGGTATCCATCATAAGAGCCCCTCGGATTTTGCCAATCATCATTTTCTAACAGCGCCCTAACTCTTAGCTCATATGGGGCTTTCCGGATATCCGCAAAGAGCTGATATTGCCCTGGTGAAGAGACTGATTTTTTTCTAGGCAAAACCCCTAGGCCGGGTCAGGGTTTTTTCTGGGTAAAGGCCACGGCGTGTTTCATGAGTTGGGCCGCGGACTTCAGACCCATTTTTTTTTTGATGCTTTCCCGGTAGGTTCCGATGGTCTTGACGGAAAGATGAAGCCGTTCAGCCATTTCCCGGCGCTTGAGGCCCTGGCCCGTCATCCGGAATACGTCGAACTCCCTGTCGGACAGGGCCGAGAGAGGGTTTTGGCCTTGTTCCGGGGCAGCCATGGATAGTTTTCCCAAAAGCAGGTCCACCATATCGGCGCTGACATAGCGTTTGCCCTTTAATACCTGCCGGATGGCCGTAACCACGTTGTCGGCCATCTCCTGTTTGGTGATATAGCCCATGGCCCCGGCCCTCAGGACCCTTTCCGCATACAGGGATTCGTCATGCATGGAAACCACCAGGACGGGCAGCCCAGTGAAATGGCGGGTCAGATAATCAATGAGTTCCAGGCCCGACTGGTCCTTGAGGGTGAGGTCGACGACGGCCAGATCCGGCCTGCTTTCGGAGATCATCCGGATGGCGGCCTCAACGGTCCCGGCTTCTCCCGCCACCTCAAGGTCCTGCTCCTCATTGATGAGCTGGGCCAGACCCTTTCTGAAAACCGGGTGGTCATCTACGATGCATATCTGTTTTTTATCCGGCATTGGACCGTTGTCCCTCCTTTGTCATTCTGATGAATCTCCAGATCCGCCCGGATCAGGTCCGCCCGCTGCTTCATGATCTGATGCCCAAGCCCCCTTCCCGGCGCCCCGCCGTGAAAAAAGCCCCGTCCGTTGTCCGAGACACGGACCAGGTAATCCCCATCCTCCGGGCTGAAGCGGATCTCCACCTCCCCGGCCCCGCTGTGGCGGGCCGCATTGTTCACCGCCTCCCGGACAATATAATAAAGATGGGTCAGGTGATCAAGGGGCAGGGAGGCTTCGGAGATATCCCCATGGATCCGGCACAGGACGCCGAAGGCCTTTTCAACATGGCGGACATACTGTCCAAGGGTATCCATGAATCCCGTCGCCGCCATATCCACCGGGACAAGCCCCTGGGCCAGGTGTTTGGTTTTTTTGACGGCCTGGTTGATCAGGGTCTTGATCTCCTGGGCCAGTCCGGCCTCCGGGTGTTCCGACCGGGCCAGGCGGGAGGACAACAGGCTGGCCAGGGCTTCCACTCCGGCCAGGTGGGACCCCAGGTCATCGTGGAGAAACCGGCCGATATGGCGGCGCTCCTCTTCACCGATCCGGGTGATCCGCCGTTCCAGCTCTTTCTGGGCCGACAGGTCGGTGATGGATGCCACGCTCTGCCGGGTGCCGTCCACCAGGGCCACGGTCAGGAGGCATTCCTTGATGTTCCCGTTGGCCACGATGACCCGGCAGGGATAGTTCCGGGGGGCCTTGTCCGGGGCCTGCCGCCGGAGGCGGTGGTTTTGGATCACGGTTTCCCGATCCGGCCCGGCAATCAGGTCCGGGAATTTCATCCGGTTTTCCACCGCTTCCTTGTCAAGCCCCGAGATCCGCGACAGCTCGGAATTGACAAGGCTGATGGTCATGTCTTCTTCGATCAGGACCGTGGCCGTGCCTGTGTTTTCAAATAGGGTCCTATAAAGGGTGGCGGCGTGGTCGATAATGGGGTATCCTTTTTCTCCGGGTTGAAACAATCTGTATAATCCCGGCCCTTAGTTTAATCTCAAGGCGCGCCCGCCGCAACCGGTATTTTGAAAAATGAGGTTTAAAATCTATGATCCGGATGAATGCAAGTCTGTGTAAGTTGGAGGATCAAAGCACGGGCACGAAAAGTTCATGGCCTAATAATGATAGACATATCTGTCGCTTTGGAGCATTCTGTTTTATTCAACTTAAGTATGTAATAAGTTGAGCATCGGCTTTGAATATTAACGAAGAAATACATTTATTGTTTAAATTATAGGTACTTTTAATTATTTACAGGTATCATTTTGAAATGATATGCGTAATGCAGATATTCTTTTTTGGAGTGTGGTTGTGGCTCAATATGCCATCCGCTACAACATATTGTATCTGCAAAGAATATCCTGAAATATTGTTGCAATATCACAGGAACGACATAACTTTTTTGTTGACTAAGTGGTACCGCATACGGTACATCATATTAAGGTATATGACAGACAGGCTGTTAAAATTATATATAAAAATTAAAAATTCTCCGACTAATGTGTCTTTTTTAGATCTTTGTAAACTGGCCGAAGAAGTTGGTTTTGTTTTTAGGAGTAAATCAGGTAGTCACTCTATTTATAAACATCCTATATATGGAAATATCATGAATTTCCAACCTGATAAGAGGAATAAAAGCAAAGCAAAAAAGTATCAAGTATCTCAGTTGATTGATTTTATTGACGATAATAAAGTGGTCAAGGAGGGATAAATTTATGGATAAATATTCAATTAATATTATTTGGAGTGATGAAGACGATAGCTATATAGCAACAATCCCTGAATTCAAAGGATTATCTGCTTATGGTGATACACCTGAAGAAGCTATTGAAGAAGCTAAAATTGCTTTAGAGGGGTTTCTTGAAGTTTTTAAAGAAGATGGGTGTACAATTCCCGAACCACAAACTTTAAGTGAATTCAGCGGTCAAACTCGAATTCGATTACCCAAATCTCTCCATGCTAAGTTGGCAAGACAAGCAGATAGAGAGGGAGTATCATTAAACTCCTATATGGTTCACCTGTTAAGTGAAAATCACTTTAAGCACCAAATTGAACGACTACTAAAAGAAAATCAAAGAAGTGCTATTTTTATTAATGTCCCCAATGAAGACGCAGGATTAATGCCAGTAGGAAGTGTAGATAAATATATTATACAAACAAACTGGAATGATGAAGAATTTATTAAATCAACAATAAATAATTAAAAATGAAATTAGCAAAACACATAAATACTATCGTTTGTGATGATATTCGACAAGAGTCTAATGATAAGCTGTCATTAATGGGTATTTATCAAAAAGATATAGTAGTAAACAATACTCCCTTTATATTGCCGACACTTTGTTTTATGTTTACACTCGAAGGTGTTAAAACTGACTTGTCAGGATTAAAAATAGAAATAAAACAGTCAACAACTGTGATTAATCTATTAGAGTTAGACGAGTTTCCAAAGAAATCAGAATCAATAGAGACTGTTAGGCTCTTAGCAAAAATAACACCTTTTAGAATAAACAAAGAGGAAAAAGTTGTTATCAAATTTATGCATCCTGATTTAAAAAAACCAGAAACAATATACTCTTTTAGAATAATCAAAAAAACATCTCTTGATTAATATTTATTAGCATTTCATCAGTTCAACTTTATAGTTGATATAAAGTTGAATAACCCCTGGTTTTAAACATTCCAATATAAAAGTTGCCCGAGCACTTATGGTATTTATTTATCAGAATTCTTTTCCTGATTCGAGGATTGACCGGCAAATAAATTATGGGCTGCTTAGAATGTCTGCATGCGTTGGCCTTGATTGAGCCTTCTTGACAATTTCCGGGAATTTGAATACAAATTGCTTAAACATTTAAACGGAGGTTGATAATGCGGTATGTGATGATGATGCTTTTGATTCTTTTTGCATCGGCGGCGTTTGCCGCCGATGATATTGCGGCCACCTATGTATACGAGGGCGGAGATAAGGTCACCCTGGTCACCCGGGACAGTAACCATGTCCGGATGGATGTATCCCCGGAAAATTATATGCTGCTTCAAAAGGGCAAGGTCTATACCGTTTCAAAGGATGAAGATGGGCAGTGGATGGTCATGGACATGAGCCAAATGAAAGGCTTGGCAAACGGAGGCCTTGCCGGTCTTATGACCGGCGGGGCAGCCCCGGCGGCAGCGATTCCCGACAAGGCCTATACGGTCAAATATGATAAAACCGGGAAAAAAGAAGAGATCGCCGGGTATACGGGATCGGTCTATAATATGACCACCCTGGAAGACGGCAAAGTCGTGGATCAGGACGAAATAGTCCTGTGCAACCATGAGGATCTCAAAAAGGTGAACGATGCCTGGTCTGCCATCGCCCTTCAGATGGGGGAATTCATGGGCGAAAAAGAGGCCAAAAGCCTTGAAAAAGCGACCAAGGAAGCCAATGCAGCCGGTTATGGGGGAATGTTGAGATATGGAAAGGAAATGAAGCTGGAAAGCCTGAAAAAACAGTCCCTTCCCGCCTCAACCTATGAAATTCCGGCCGGCGCGGAGGTGATGGATATGGGCGCCATGGGCTTGCCCCAGGGCCTGATGAACCAGCTCCAGGAAGACTAAGATCGGCCGGAAGAACGGATATCCGGGTTCGCTCATAGGGTCAGGGACCGGTTGAATGCCGGAAGGATGACCTTTGTTTCGGGGTGATATTTTTTCACCCCGGCCACAAAGGGAGCGATATCAATATTTTTTGAAATGGGCGGGAAAAAATCGTCATAATGGTGGGGAATGACGACGGCCGGTTTCAGGTATCTCACATAGCATAGTCCGATACGGCAGATATCGGAATGGCCCTGGAGGGGAAGCATGAGGATATCCGTGGGCAGGGCTCCCAGTTTTTCCAGTTCTGCCGGTGATGATCCGGCGCTGCCGAAAAACCGGATGATCCGGTTTTCAAGATGAAAGCGCCAGCTTAAGACTTGACCGCAGGGAAAATTCCGGACCAGGGGCAGGTATTTGAAAAAGCGGACATGGATGTTTTTCAGGGTCCCCAGCACCAGGGGCAGGTCAAACCGGACATGGCTGCTGAAAAAAGCCTGGGCCGAAGATCCGGGGAATTTGAAAATCGCTTCATCCGAAGAAACCGGTTTGATCTTTTGTTCATCCACTCCGTTTCGGATGAGGCTCCCGGCCGTTGTTTCGGCGCAATAGACTTCAGCGCCGGTCTGGCGGGCAATTGGGGGGACATCCAGGATATGGTCAAAATGGCCGTGGGTGATGAAGATCCGGGATGCGGCGGGAAGATCCGAAGCGGTCAGGTTCTGCCGGGGATGGGCCTGCGGGTTGCGGGACAGATAGGGGTCCAGCAGAAACACGTCCTGCCCTGTTGAGATTTGAAATCCTGCAGTGCCCAGCCATCTAATTTCCATGGCGATCTCCCGTAAACCTTGAATCTCCGGTTAATTTCCCCAAACCTATTGATTTATCGCTGATAAATCTCTATAGACCATAAAGGCCATTTATGATTAACTCTTTAATACAGTTTTGGGAATGACGCAAAATAATATTTTTGAAACCTTAAAGCAGTCGAAAAATCTTCCCCAGCTTCCCCAGGTCATGCTCAGACTGATTAAAGCCTGCAAGGCGGAGAAAACCTCCATCGAGGAACTGACGGGAATCATTTCCACGGACCCATCCCTTGTCTCCCGTCTCCTTCAGATTATCGGATCTCCCTATGTCAATCTGCCCAAAGAAGTCAACAGCATCAAAACCGCCGTGGTCTACCTCGGCATGGATACCATCCGCAATATCGCCATCTCGACCTCGGCCATGCATTTTTTCAAGCTATCCAGGGCCGTCAAGTCCTTTGACCTGGTAAAGTTCTGGTATCATTCGTATAAATGCGCCGTCACGGCAAGAGCGATTTCTGAAGAAAATGGGTATTCCAATCCCGAAGAATTCTTCCTGGCCGGTTTGCTCCATGATATCGGCCGGCTGGTCCTGATGCAGAATTTTCCAGAACAGTATCAAACCCTTTTTGAGACGAATCCCACCGAGGGTCAGATTCTTTCATCGGAAATGAACCTGTTTGATGCCGATACGCCCCAGGTTTCGGCCTGGCTTTTCAGTCAATGGAATCTGAACCCTTTGATTTCCGATGCGGTCCTGTTTATCCATGAGAGCGCGGAACAGATCGAAAGCGCCCTTTCCCATGTGAAAATCCTGTACGTTGCCAATGTCCTGGCAGACACCGATGCCCTGGAAAAGATCCCGGAAATTCTGAGCCTGGCCGATATCTCCGGGCCAAGGCTGGAGCAGATTTTGGTTTCGGCGGAAGAAGAGGTCTCTGTCATTTCAAAGAGCCTTGGTCTTGATCTGACCAAGGCCGAAGAAAAGGTCTGTGAAGCGGCCATCCATTCCGAGATCACGGATCTGTCCCTTTTTTTCGGAACCCTGCAGAATCTTTTGCAGGCCAGGGATATGGAATCCATCCTGGATATCACCCAAAACGGGATGAAAATTCTCTTTCATATTCCCCGGGTCTTTTATTTTCTTCTGGATGAAAAAAAGAATATTCTGACGGGATTCTGCAGCGGCAAGGATAAATCCCATAAAATCATCCGCAGCATCGCCATCCCCCTGACCGGCCGGTCCACCAGCATGCCCGTCGTCTGTTTTCTTGAGCAGGCCGTGCAGAACAGTCTTAAAAAGGACGAGTCGAAAACCCCGGCCATTTCCGACCATCAGATCATCCGTCTCCTGGAGAGCCCGGGCATGTATTGCGTTCCCCTGTATTCAGCGGACAAGTCCCTGGGGGTCATGGTACTGGGCGTGGATGAAAAAACGGCCCGGGACCTGGATGACAACCAGGGCCTGGTCATGCTTTTTTCAAAACAGGCAGGGCTCTGTCTCCAGAGCATCCGGTTCCATACCGAATATGCGATTCAAATCCACGACAAGAAAATGGAAGCCTATGCCACTCTGACCGATAAGGTGATCCATGAGATCAACAACCCCATTTCCATCATTAAAAATTATATTGAAACCCTGGGGTTGAAGCTGCCGGACAAGCATCCGGCCCAGACCGAGCTGTCCGTCATCGGGGAGGAAATGAACCGGGTGGCGGGCCTTCTGGACCGGCTCAGGAGCTTTTCAAGGCCCAGGATAGAAGGGTTTGAATCCGTGGACATGAACCATCTCTGCCAAAGCATCCTGGATATCCTGAAAAAATCCATCCTCATGCCCAAGCAGATTGAGGCCTCCCTCCATCTTGACCCCGAGCTGCCGAAAATAAAAACAGACCCCAACGGATTAAAGCAGATCCTCATCAACCTGGTCAAAAATGCATCGGAAGCCCTGGGCAAGGGGGGAAAGATTACGGTGTCCACCCGGTTCCTGGCCGAATCCGCCAAAATCATGATTGATGAAAAAAAACGGATTCCGGGCAGCATTGAAATCGAAGTGGCCGATGACGGGCCCGGTATCGACGAAATGATCCGGGAAACCCTGTTTGACCCGTATACGACAACCAAGGCAAGAACTTCCAATTCAGGCCTGGGGCTTTCCATTGTGCATTCCATTGTCAAAGAACTGAACGGCCGGATCCGCTGCCTGTCGGAAAAGGGCAAGGGGACCCGGTTCATCATCACCCTTCCGGTGACCTCATCTAAGAAACAGGACGGGCAGGCCTAATTGCAATCGCTTCATAGAATACATCCCGTGCCGGTGGAAGCTTTGAAGACCGGGGAGATCATGGTCAGGGAAGGCCTGATCCGCCTGGACGACATTGACACGGTGCTGGCCATCCAGAAAAAAAGACAGGCTGCCGTGAGCCTCGAAAAAAGCCGTCTTTTCGGAATGATCCTCTGCGACCTGAACCTGGTGACTCCCCTGGATAATTATAGCGTTCTGCATAAACATAAAAAGCTCATGTCCATCGAGTCGGCCCTGGTTTCAAAAAAAATGCTGTCCCCGGACCTGGTGCAAAACATCTTAAAAGAGTCCCGGCTTCAGGGCATCCCGTTTATCAGCAGCCTGATCACAAAAAAATGTGTTTCCCCCACCGCCATGCAGACCCTGTTGTTTGATCTCTTTCATATCCCCTTCAGATCCATCAGTGATTTTATGTTCAATGACAGGGACAGGGAGACCTTGGTCAAGGTGCTGGACAAGGCGGCCTCCCTTGAGAAAAAAAGCCTTCCTTTGGTTATCAAAAACAATACCCTGCTTTTCGGAATTACAGACCCTGATAATATCCTGTTTCTCCAGAAATTGAATGACCAATTTCCCCAATACCGGTTCAAGGCCATGTTCATACCGTTTTCAGGGTTTACCTGGTTTCACCGGATCATCTATGACGGTCTTGGGGCCTTGTCCGCTAAAAAACCGCCGGACCTGTCCCTTCTGCTCAATTTCAGCGTTTCCATCAGGGAGCCGGAAAAGGAAACAGAAGCGGTTTTATCCCTTTACCGGCGGTATGAACAGCTCCGGACCCTGACGGGAAACCCCGTGCCTGGAAATTTTGAGAAGGAATTCGTTGAATTCATAGGTTTTCATCATCACGCCCTGACGGCAAAATTTCAGAGCCGCAGCATCAAGTTCTCCCTTCAACGGGATGAAACCGGTGTCAAGGTGGCGGCGTTTCCGGAAAAATAATATGGCCAGAATCATTACCATCACCAGCGGAAAGGGAGGGGTCGGAAAAACCAGCATCAGCCTGAATCTTTCCCTGGCCCTGGCGGCCGAAGGGTTTAAGGTCTGCCTCTTTGATGCCGATCTGGGTCTTGCCAATGTCAATATTCTCACGGGCCTCTATCCCCAAAAAAATCTGGAATCCGTTATTTCAGGCCGGGCCGCATTGACCGACATCCTGATCCGGGACTACCAGGGCATTGATATCATTCCGGGCTCCTCAGGGGTGGAAAGGCTGGCCGGCCTGACCCGGGCCGAGACCGGGACGCTGATCAGCGCCTTTCTGGATCTGGAGGCTTACGATTTTTTCATCTTTGACACCTCGGCCGGAATCTCATCCCAGGTCCTCGGCTTTTGCATGGCCTCCCATGAAATCATCCTGGTGGTTACCACAGAGCCCACTTCCCTGACCGATGCCTATTCCATGCTGAAAGTCCTGTCAAAACACGGCTATGACCGCCCCGTAAAAGTCATCGTCAACCAGGTCGCCGCAGGCAAGGCGGCCCAGAAAGCCTATGCCCGGTTAAAACAGACTGTTACCCGGTTTCTTCCGGCCAGAATAGAACCCCTGGGCATTGTGGCATCGGATAAAAATGTCAGGGCCTCGGTCATCGCCCAGACGCCTTTTTTCCTCCTTTTTCCGGACACCGTTGCCTCAAGGTGTATGGCCGCCATTGCCGAAAAGCTGATCCAGCATCATGGAAAAGCCGGGGATATTCCCCTGGAGCTTTTCTGGGATAATTGCCTGACTTTCCTGGAAAAGCAGTCTCCCCGCAAAAACCAGAAAACCAGGGATCATAAGACCGGGAACGCAGCCCCGGACCTTGGGGAACGATTGTCCCAAATGGAAGAAACGCTGTCTTATCTGGTCAAAGAAATGGGCGATATCCGGAAATTGCTTGAAACCCGTGTCCTGACGGCGGTCAGGATAGAGGAGGCTCCCTGTCCCGAGCCCCATAAAATCATTCTTGACTTTGAATCCTGGCTGGCTGCAAAAAAGGGGTAAGGCTTTAAATTCCTTGTTTGACAAGGCAAATGAAACATGATAATTGCCAAGACGCAACCAATGTCTGCCGGGCGGAATCCCGCCGGGCAGGCGCCTATAATAACCGGGGGATAAGATGAAATCAGGATGGATGGGAATACTGGCCGTATTATGTATGGCAACTCAGGTATTTTCGGCAGACACCACAGTGCTGAAAACCGATAAGGACAAGATCAGTTACATACTCGGCATCAATATGGGGAATCATTTTAAAAGAGACGCCATTGATGTCGATACCGACATGCTCATGAAAGGGTTCAAGGATGCCCTGTCAGGAGCAAAACCCTTGCTTAACGATGAGGAAATGGCCTCTGCCATGACCCTGTTTCAAAAGGAAATGATGGCAAAACAGGCGGAGAAGATCAAAATGGCCGGTGAAAAAAATAAAAAAGCGGGGGAAACCTTTCTTTTGGAAAATTCAAAAAAGGACGGGGTCATTACCTTGAAAAGCGGTTTGCAGTATAAGGTGATCACCGAGGGAACCGGCAAGATGCCCAAGGAATCGGATACGGTCACCACCCATTACCGGGGCACCCTGGTGGACGGCACCGAATTTGACAGTTCCTACAAACGGGGGGAACCGGTCTCCTTCCCGGTCAACGGGGTGATTCCCGGTTGGACCGAAGCCCTTCAGCTCATGAAAACCGGTTCCAAATGGCAGCTTTTCATCCCTTCCGATCTGGCCTATGGGGAAAACGGTCCGGAACCCATAGGGCCAAATGCAGCCCTTATTTTTGATGTTGAACTGATTTCCGTGGCCGAATAAAAAAGGCCTTGGCGCTTTCGATGGAGGCGTAGAGGACCGGCACCACCACCAGGGTCAGGACCGTGGCCAGCAGGAGGCCGAAAATCACCACGCTGGCCATGGATTTCCACCACTGGCTGGACTCGCTGGCCAGTGTCATTTCCATGATATGAAAATCATAACTGATGCCCGTGACCATGGGCAAAAGCCCGAGAATGGTGGTGACGGCCGTCAGAAAAACCGGTCTTAACCGGGTGGCTCCTGCCAGAACAACCGCTTCCCGGGCACTCCGTCCTTTTTCCCTCAGCCTGTTGGTATAATCTATGAGAACAATGGCGTTGTTCACCACCACACCGGCCAGGGAGATGATGCCGACTCCGGTCATGATGATGCCGAAGGGCGATTTGATCACGGCCAGGCCCCAGAAGGCTCCGCCAAGGGACAGGACCACGGAAATCATGATGATGGCCGGCTGGATCACGGAATTGAACAAGGTCACCAGGATGAGAAAAATCAGAAACAGGGCAATGGCAAAGGCCTTGCTCAAAAAGGCCTGGGACTCTTTCTGCTCTTCGTCTTCCCCCGTGAATTTATACCGGTATCCGGGCGGCAGATCGACCTTTTTTAAGAGTTCCATGGCCGCCATTCTCGCAACGGTCCCGGTGGTCTTGGCCTCATCCACATTGGCCTTGACCGTGACCACGCGGTCATGGTTTTTCCGGACAATATCCCCAAGGGTCACCTTATACCCGATGGAGGCCAGGGTGGTCAGCGGCACCAGGTTCCCTCCGGGCGTCGGGATCATGAGCTTGTGGAGAACATCGGCCACCTGGCGGTCGGATTCGGTCAGCTTGACAACAATGTCGTAATCTTCATCCCCTTCATAAAAGGTTGATACATCCAGCCCGTTATAGGCGGTTTTCAGTGCAAAGCCAATGGCGCTGGTGGTGAGGCCGAAAAGTGCGGCTTTCTGGCGGTCAATGGTGACTTCGACGCTGGGAAGGCTGCCCTGGTAATCATCCCGGACATCTTTGACATGGGGGATGGCTTCCACCGCCTTTTTCATATTTTCTGCGATTTTGCTCAAAACCTCAAAACTGTCACCGGAAATTTCGATATTGATGGGCGGACCCGTGGGAGGCCCCTCCTGCTGTTGGTCCACCGTGATTTTCACACCGGCAATGCCCTTGACCCGCTGTCTCAATTCTTCCAGGTCATCCTTGGTGGGGGATTTCCGGTTTTCAAAGTCAATGAACTGGATCCCGATATGATTGGGAAGATTGGAATCGAATACAGAGGCCCCCGCATTCTGGACCACCTTTGAATAAATATGTTCGATATTATTGATATTGCTCGGGGCCATGAATTTGGTGCCGTCGGCATTTTCATGCTCCTGTAGCCCCAGGGCTTCGGTATAATCGCCTTCGGGCCGGCCGGTGACGGCCATTTCAACTTTTTTAACGGTCCGGTCAATATACTGGATATCCGCCCCTTCCGGGATATCGATATTGACATACACGGAGATGGGATCAATGGCCGGGAAAAGTTCTACAGGTTTTTCAATTCCGATCCGATACAGCCAGACCATAAAAAAGAGGATCAGCATGGCAAAGGAGCCCGTCAGCACGGAGAGCTTGTGGTCCATGGCCTTATTGAGCAGCTTTGCGTAGGAGGTCAATATCAGGCCTTTTATTTCTATGGGTTTTTCGCCTTCGGCTTCGATCTCCCGGGCCGTTAATGCGTTGCCCGTATTCAGGGATTTGGCCTTCATGAAAAAGGCGCACATGGCCGGATTGATGACCAGGGCCACAAAAAGGGAAGAGGTCAGGGTAATGATCAGGGTGATGGGCAGGTATTTCATGAATTCTCCCATGATACCGGGCCAGAAAATCATGGGGAAGAAGGCGGCCAGGGTGGTGAGGGTGGAACCGATGACCGGCCAGGCCACCTCGCTGGTGGCTTTCATGGCAGCCTCTATTTTCGGAACCCCCTGCTGCATATACCGGTAAATATTTTCAACAATGACAATGGCATTGTCCACCAGCATGCCCAGGGCCAGGGTGAGGGAGAAGAGCACGATCATGTTCAGGGTATAGCCCAGGGCGTGGAGCACGGCAAAGGACAGGAACATGGAAAAGGGGATGGCAATCCCCACCAGGAGGGCATTCCTGAACCCAAGGGAGATGAACAGGACGGCCACCACCAGGATCAGCCCGGAAATGATATTGTTTTCAAGGTCAGCCACCATGAGCTTGATGTCTTTGGATTTGTCCATGAGCTTGGTGATGGTGGTATTTGTCGGAAAATTTGGCTTGGCCTCCCGGATGATGTCATCCACCTTATTGGCAATGAAAATGACATTCTCCCCCGCCCGTTTCTTTACGGAAATATTGACGGCATCCACACCGTTGAGCCGGGAAATGGAGGAGACCTCTTTGATGCCATCCACCACCGTGGCCACATCTTTGAGGTAAATAGGCCTGCCGTTATGGGTGGATACCACCAGGGAGAGGATTTCTTCAGGGGTTTGGAATTCCCCCGGCACCTTGAGCTGGTAACGCCCGTCTCCCAGAGTAATGGCCCCGCCGGACGTATTCTGGTTTTCACTGACAACGGTCTGCTGCAGGGAGGTGATGGGAATCCGGTAATAGGTCAGCTTGTCCGGGTCCACCTCCACCCGGATCTCCCTTTCCTGGCCCCCGGTGACTTCTACCTCAAGGATCCCGGGCAGGGCCTCGATGTCATCTTTAATATCATCGGCAATTTCCTTGAGCATGCCCGGGCCGCAGGGTCCGGCCAAAGAATAGATCACGATGGGCATTTCGGAAAAATTCACTTCAAATACGGAGGGGTCGTTTTCAAGATCCGTGGGCAGATCGTTTTTGGCCTCATCCACCTTGTCCTTGACCTTGGTCAGGACGTCATCAATATCCGTACCGGCCAGAAATTCGATATTGATCTGGGACAGGCCCTGGGAACTGACCGAGCTGATATTTTTAACCTTGTCCAGGCCCTTGAGTTTTTTTTCAATTTTGATGGTGATGCCGGTTTCAATGTCCGAGGCGGAAACCCCCCGATATTCGGTCCGTACAAACACATAGGGAATGGTGATGTCCGGTTCGCTCTCCCGGGGCAGGGCCAGATAGGAATAAATGCCCACGACAATGATAATTAGAGCCAGCACAAAAACGCTGACCCTGTTTTTAATGGACGTATCAGAGAGGATCATTGGGAGATTTCCCCCATATCCCGGATGGTTTTGGCCACATGGACCTTTTCACCGTCTTCAATGATGCGGTGGCCCACCACCACCACATTTCCACCCGGTTCAAGCCCTTCGGTCACCTGGGTTTTCCACCCGTCCAGAAAGCCGGTTTTCACAGGCCTGAAATGAACGACCCCCTCTTTTTCAACATAGACCCCGGTTTTTTTATCCACGGTGACCAGGGAATAGATGGGTACGGCAAGCCCCTTGGGGTCCTGCTGTTTAACGACCTCTACCCGGACAAACATATCCGGGAGGATCTGGCCGTCAGGGTTGTTCACCTTGATTTCCAGATTATAGAGCCGGGCCATGGAATCGCTGGTTTTATAAAGATAATGGTATTCGCCGGTACAGGTTTTTCCGGCCAGGGCGTCAATGGTCATATCAAAGCATTTAAGCTTTCGAACGGCGTCCACGTCGGATTCGGGAATGCCTACTTCGACTTTCAGCCGGTCGATCTGGAGGATCTGGACAACGGGGTCGCCGGGGCTCAAGAAGGTTCCGTTTTCAATATAGATGCGGTCCACAACCCCTTCCATGGGAGATAAAATGGTGCACCGGACCAGATTGAGCTTGGTGCTGTCCAGTTCGGCCCGGGCGGTTTTGACCCGCGCCTCGGCATCATCAAACTGGGACTGGGTGGCAAAATTATTTTTCATCAGGGCCTTGAGCCGGGTTTCCGTTGCCAGGGCCGTCTCATAAGAGGCCAGGGCGGCATTATAGGCATTCTGATAATCACCGGCATCAATGACGGCCAGAATGTCTCCCTTGTTCACGCGTTGGCCTTCCGTGATCCGTTTATCAACGATCTTACCCTTGATTTCAGAAACGAGCTGAAGTGAAATCCAGGGCTTGACAACACCGGGCAGGCTGATTTTTTCCCTGATCAGGGCAGGTTCGACAGGCATGGTGATGACATTGGTCAATGGTTTCTCGGAGATCTCCCGGGATTGATTTTCCGCCAGGGCTTCTTTTTTTTCCGCAATTTTTTTGCCCAGCGGAATGATGATCAAAAAAATGATCAGCACCACCACCAGAAAAGGAAGAATCTTCCGGATAACCCTTAAAATTCGGTTTCCTGCGGTTTGCTTGTCCTTAAATTTGGTTTCCATACACATATCCTTCGTTATAAAAAATTCTCATGAACATATGGCCGATTAAATCGTTTTCAAGGGGTCTTGCCGGTTTCAGGATCAAAATCCGTAAACCGCGCAAAAATCAGGGTGACGATGACAAGGCCGAAGCAGACCCCGAACAGGATCTGATAGGAAAGGGGCCCCAGGTGCGAAAACAGATCCAGCATCTTTCCGGCCAGGGCCGGGAATCCTGAACCGAAAAGGATGGTCATAAGGGGGGCTGCCGCAAAATATCCGGTGGTGTCCGTCCTTTTGCAGAAATTTTTAATGGCAGGCGAATACACAAGTCCCCTTGCCCCCCGGCAGAACCCCATCAGAAAACTGGCCGATAAAAATCCCGTAAATCCGGGGAAAAATATTAAAATCAGGAGGATCACAAGGCCAAGAAACTTTGTGGATAAAAATTTGCTTTTCAGACTCAGGAGGTTAAAGGTCCCCAGCATCAGGTTGGCCAGGATGGAGCCGGCATAGATCAGGGCGACAAAAAGCCCGGCAGCCGCAGCGTCTTTGATTCCGAAATACTGGGTTGCGTAAATGGCATAAAAAGAAAGCACCGTCAGGATAATATAATTGTCCAGGTCGCCGATGAGGTATCTGACCAGGTTTTTATTTTGAACCATTTCCACAATGGTGTCTCTGGTGTGCTGATAAAACCCGTCTTTGAGAATAACCGGAGGTTCAGGCGAGGGCAATTCCTTTGTGAACAAAAAGCACAGAGACCCCAGGAGAAAGCAGAGGCCTGAAAATAGAAAAATCAGGGCCGAGGAGCGCAGGGAAAAGGAAAAGCTTTCCACCATTTTAAGAATCAAAAGACTTGAGATCAGTTTGGCCGTGCTCTGGGAAAGATACATGATACCCAGCCCCTGGACGCTTTTTCTTTGGGAAAAAATTTTTACCAGGAAATGAAGCCAGACGGGAAGGGTCATGCCGAGGCAAAGGGAAAAGATCAGATAGGAAATAAAAAAAGCCGGTAAAATCAGGGACGTATCCTTTATAAAAAACAGGAAAACCCCATAAAACAAGGTGGAGCAGGAGGAGACCAGGTGAAGATACAGCACAATAATTCTTTTTCTTTCCCGGTTCCGGGTCAGATAGCTGGCCATCAAGGGAAAGAGGGATATCCCCAGGATCAGGATGGAAGGAACAAGGCCGATGAGAAAATCCGAGGCCCCGTTGTTTTTGAGAAAGATCTGGAGAAAGGTGGATTCCAGGATAACTGGAAATCCGAGGCCCCAGAAAAATTCCACCAGGGCGACACCGGCGGCATTCTGTCTGAAATATGTATCCTTGAGGGTATTCATTGTCCTGCATATGGAATTTTATAAAAAATTGATGCTACAATAATCATTATAAAAAGTATAGTATAGTAAAAAATTGCGATACAATATTATTTTATCATGAGGAGAAAACACCATGCATCACGTCATGATACACCCGGCCTCCTACGAAACGTGCCGGGTTGCGGTGGATCGGGCGTTTACCCTTTTTCCCCAGGTCCTTACCGGGAAAAAAGTGGTGATCAAACCCAATGTGCTCCGGGCCTCGGGCCCTGAAGAGCATATCGTCACACATCCGGCCCTGTTGCAGGCCGTGGTGGAAAAGGTTGAATCCCTTTCCCCGGCACAGATTATCGTGGGGGATAACCCCGGCTTGTTCAATTATGGGGACAATGAAAACAGTTTTGAAAAAACCGGATTGATGGCGGCGGCCAAGGGCTATTACCGGAACCTGGGCCATACCACCCAAAACCTGGCCTTTCATCCGGATTTCATGGCCGAGGTCGGGGTTTCCAAAGACATCTTGGATGCCGATATCCTGATCAGCCTGCCCAAATTCAAGACCCATGGGCTGACGGTCATGACCGGGGCTATCAAAAACAGCTACGGGATTCTGCCGGGAGCACAAAAAGCAAGGCTCCACCAGATCGCCGGCACACCGCTACGGTTTCATGAACTCATTGTGGAGGCCTTCCGGCTCCGGGTCCCGGACCTGTTCATCATGGATGCAGTCACGGGCATGGAGGGAAACGGGCCTGCCTCGCCCGAATTAAGGCATATCGGACTCATCCTGGCGGCGGACAATGCCGTGGCCATGGACGGGGTGGTTGCCCGGATGATGGGGCTTGATCCCGGCGCCCTGCGGTTTCTTCAAAGGGCGAGGGAGCTGGGGCTTGGGGACTTTGACCGGGAGAAAATTCAAATCGACGGGCAAATGCAGGTGATACCGGATTTCAAACTGCCGCCCCTGGGGGGTGAGGCCATTGCCGGGAACCAGGTGATCCGGGAATTCATGGACGGCAAGACCCGTGTCCGGCCCAAGGCTGATCCGGAACGGTGTACGGCCTGCGGGGCCTGTATCGATCAGTGTCCCATGGGGGCGCTGACCATGACGGAGGGGATTCCCCTGGTGGATGCCGATACCTGCATCACCTGTTTCTGCTGCCAGGAGGTCTGCCCGGAGAAAGCCATGACCCTGACCTAGACGGATTTCATAAACTCTGGTCCCGGTTCAGCACCTTTCGGACCATTCTTGCCAGGTCCTGTTGGGAATAGGGCTTTTGAAGAAAATTCACGCCCTGTTCCAGAAGACCGTCATGGACGATATGATTGTCCGTATACCCTGACACATAAATGATCCTCATCTCCGGGAGATGGGCCAGGGCTTTTTTTGCCAGGGCTTTCCCACCCAGATTCGGCATGATCAGGTCTGTGATGATCAGGTCCACGGGCCCCTTGTTTCCATGGAGGAAGGCCAGGGCCTGTTCTCCGTCAAAGACTTTATGAACCTCATATCCCAGGGATAAAAGACTGTTGGCGGCAAAGCGGCAGACATCCGGGTCATCTTCGACCACCAGAACGGATTCATTCCCCGACAGGTTTTCAATGACGGGTTCCGGCCGGGAAGAAGCTGTTTTCACGGCAGTATGGCAAATGGGCCAGTAAATCTTGAACATGGTTCCCCGGTCCTCTTCCGAATAGACCTGAATCCCGCCCTTGTTCTGTTTGACAATGCCATAGATCATGGACAGACCCAGCCCCGTACCCTCATGCTTTGCCTTGGTGGTAAAGAACGGCTCAAAGATTCTGTTTAATAATTCCCGGTTCATCCCGATGCCGTTGTCGGAAACAGAAAAAAAAACATAGGGTCCGGGAGAGTCAAGGTTGACCCGTTTAATGGTTTCAGGATCAAAAGCGGTTTGGCCGGTTTCGATGGTGATCCGTTTTTTACGCCCTTCGATAGATATGGATTTCAGGGCGTCCCTGGCATTAACGATGAGATTGGTAAAAATCTGTTCGATCTGGGACTGGTCGGCGCTGATAAAATCAATGGGGTCTTCAAGCTTCATTTCAATTCTGATATCCTCGCCGATGAGGCGGCCCAGCATTTTATTGAGAGAGGAGAGGGTTTCATTAATATTCAGGATGGCCGGGAGGTAGATCTGTTTCCGGCTGAATCCCAGCAATTCCCGGGTAAGGATTTCAGCTCTTTTTCCCGCGTGCCGGACGGCGCTGATTTTTTTAAATAACGGATGGGTCTCTTCCATGTCGACCAGGGCCAAATCCGCATACCCGTTGATAATGGTTAACAGATTGTTGAAATCGTGGGCCACACCGCCGGCAAGAACCCCGATGGATTCCATTTTTTGGGCCTGTATCAGTTGCTCCTGCATGTTTATTCTTTCCTGCTCAGCCGCTTTCCGGGCTGTGATATCCCTGGCAATACCTAAAATTCGGTTTTCCTTTTCAGGTTTATGAAAAAAGACTGAGAGAACCACCTCTATCCATGTCAGGCTGCCGTCTTTGCCGGTCTGCTGCAGTTCCAGTGCTTTTTGAGCCCTGTTTTTCAAGGGTTCCGAAGTTTTAAAAATCTGGGAAACGGCATCCATAAACCGTTTGGCCGAATCCGGCGTCAGAAGCTCTTCCAAGGACCGGCCCACCAGTTCTTCCGGAGAAAATCCGCTCATCTTCAGAATGGACGGGCTCAGATATTGAAAACAGCCGTTCAGATCCAGGAGCCAGATGACATCCGTCACATTTTCTGCGAGAAGCCTGTACCGGTATTCACTTTTTTCCAGCTCCCTGATTTTTTTTTGAAGCTGGGGAAAATAGCTTTTTTGCAGGGATTTTTCACCCAGCCCGATGAGCCGGGTAAAGGTTTCTTCTTCTGATGGCGTTTGATCAAAGGGCTTCTTCATAAATATGTTCGATATCCCGTTGGCCGGCTTTTCTCGGATTGGTCAGGAGGCAGGCGTCGTTTATGGCGTTCCGGGCAAGATCAGGGATGTCGAAGGATTTGACGCCGACCTGCCCCAGGCTTTTTGAAATTCCCAGGGAATACCTGAGTCGGCGGATATACTCAAACAACGCCTTTTTAATCTCTTTTGGGGCTTTCCCCCGGATGTCCATGCCAAGGGCGGTTGCAATAACGGCAAACCGTTCGGGCGCTGCGTCATGGTTGAAATTCACCACATGTTCCAGCAAAAGGGAATTGCATTCCCCGTGGGGAAGATCAAGAAACCCGCCCAGGCTGTGGGCCATGGCGTGGACGGCGCCGAGAACCGCATTGGAAAATGCCAGGCCGGCTTCCATACTGGCCAGCATGATATTTTCCCGGACGTCCATATCTCCGGGTGATCCAATGACCCGGGGCAGGTTGAGGCTTAAAAGGCGAAGGGCCTCAAGGGCATGAATATCCGTAATTTTGGAGCTTGCCGTGGATACAAAGGCTTCAACGGCATGAACCATGGCATCCATACCCGTACATGAGGTCAGATAGGGATCCATGGTAAGGGTGGTTTCCGGGTCAATGAGGGCGATATCCGGGATGACGATTTTGCTGATGATGGCGATCTTGACCCGGGCGCCAAGATTATTGATAATGCAGAACTGGGACACATCCGCCGATGTCCCGGCCGTGGTGGGAATAAAAATCATGGGCGGCAGGGGGTTGGAAATCAGGTCCACCCCTTCATAATCAAGGATATGGCCCGGGTTTGAGATGACAATCCCTATGCCTTTTGCACAATCCATGGGGCTACCGCCGCCGACCGCAACAATGGCGTCACAGTGTTCCCGGCTGTAAATCTCTGCACCCCTCATCACCTCATCGGATCTGGGGTTGGGGCTCACATCGGAAAAGACTGTGTAATCCAGGTCCTCCATGGCCAGGCTCTCTTCCACCTGACGGGCCCACCCCGAGTTGATGACACCTTTATCCGTTACGATGACGGGCTTTTGGACATGAAATTTTTTACAATACTGTCCAGCCAGATGCCTGGAACCATTTCCGAAAATAATTTCCGGGGCCACGAATTTTCGCAGATGCTGTATGGATACCGCCATCTTTACCTCTTGAACGGACATAATTTCTATCGAGATTGCATGGATTCGGGATAATCATAACAGGCTTTTGTTTAATATTCAAGAACAAGTATCGGTCTCTCTTTTATTGATTTTCTGAAATAAACTTGATACTTCAAGATGCGATTTATTGTTTTTCTATTTGTTGATACAGATAGTAAAAAGGGGTGTGCCCTGCAATGAAAATCGGTGTTCTGGATCTGTTGTGCGAAGATGCCCAAACCTCCCTTGCCAGGATGCCCCATGATTATGCCGTGGTCAAGCAATATGCCGGCATCATGCCCCAGGCCGTGAGCGTATGGTGCAGGAAACTCGGCCATCAGGTCTGTTATGCAACCTATTATGGGCAAAAAGACCCTCTAAAACTACTTCCCAATGATCTGGATGTGGTTTTCCTTGCCTGTTTTTCCAGGGGAAGCGGACTGGCCTATGCCCTGGCCAAAGTTTTAAAAATGAAGCGGCCCCGCATTCTGACGGTCCTTGGGGGGCCCCATGCCCGGCAGTTTTCCTTTGATGCCTTGCGATTCTTTGACGTGGTGGTCAAAGAATGTGATGAAACCCTGATCAAGGATATTTTAAGGGATTTTCCGAGAAAAGAGATTGTGACAACGGGGAGAAGATTAACCGACCTTCCCTGCATTGAAGAGCGGTTGCCGGAAATCAGGATCGCCAGTTTCTGGCGATCAAGGCCCACGTCTTTTTCCTTCATCCCCATTCTTTCCAGCACAGGCTGCCCCTATTCCTGCGATTTCTGTGTGGACTGGAACAACCCCTATACCCCTCTTCCCCTTGAACGGGTTGAACAGGATCTCTTGTTCTCGGCCAGGCATCTTCCAGGGGTCAGGATTAATTTTTATGACCCCAATTTCGGGGTGAAATTTGATGAGGTCATGGCCGTCATTGAAAGGATTCCCCATCCCAGAAAACAATGGTTTCTGACGGAAGGATCATTGAATTCATTGACCGAAGAGCGTCTTCAACGGCTTAAAAAGGCGGGGTGCCTTTGTGTGATTCCGGGCATTGAGTCCTGGAGCGCCTATTCGAAAAAGGCAGGGATTAAGGGGTCGGCCTCTGCCGGAGAAAAGCTCAATGAGGTTGTGAACCGGTTCAACCTTATCCACCGGTATATTCCCATCATCCAGGCCAATCTTCTGTTCGGCCTGGATACGGATGAAGGAGACGCCCCGGTCCTTTTAAACAAGGAATTCATTACCCGGACCCCCTATGTGGCCCACTCCCTGAACATTCCCGCCCCCTTTGGCGGAACTCCTTTATTTGAAAGGTATCTGAAAGGATCACGGATATTGACGGCCCTGCCCTTTACCTTTTATTGCAAGCCATACCTTGCCACCACGGTGAAACACTATACCCCCATCGCATTTTATGAAAAACTGATGGAGATTTTCACCCATATGACCTCTCTGGGCATCCTGGCCCGTGCCGTCAGGGAAACGGAAAACCCGGTCTTTAAAGGCTATCATCCCATCAGAAACCTGAGTCTCAGGCTGATGACCCGGACCATGGGGCAGCTCCTGGCCCTTTTAAAGACAGACAAGGCTTTCAGGGCGTTTCATGAAGGAGAGTCCCCTGTCCTGCCCGAATATTATCACCGTAAATATGAGGCCCTTCTGGGGCCTTATAAAGGCCTCATCTCCCGGGAAGAAAGATACCCGGTTATGCATGGAATTCCACTAAACGGGAAGCAACCGGGTCCGTATAGGTGATTTTTATGGCATAGGTTTTAACATTGATATGAGTGGTGACCGTATGCTTTTTCAGGGTCCATTCCAGGTAAAGCTCGGTATCCTTGGATTTAAAAAGGGTAAATTCTCCGTTAAATGCAGGATAGCTGTTGCGAAACTCCATGAGCCTTAAAAGCCTTTGAACCACAGGTTTTTTTATGGCCTCCCGGATTTCTTCAATGGTATAATTGTGACGGTTGATGTTTCTGCCCAGCTTTGTCTTTTCCAGCAACTCAATATCATTTTCGCCTGCCAGCAGGCCCACATAATAGACCTGGGGGATGCCCGGTGAAAAGAATTGGATGGTTCTGGCGGCGATATAGGCATCATCATTGCACCCCAGGGCTGAATAATAGGTGCAGTTCACCTGGTAGATATCCAGGTTCTGGTAGTCCGGCCCGGAATAGGTCTTCTTTACATTGGACCCCTGCTCATACAGTTTTTCAAGGGTTTGATCTATTTCAGCCGGATTCAGCATACCGGCAACATCCACCACACCGATTCCGTCATGGGTATCCAAGGTGGTGATCTGTTTTCTCGGACATTTTCTCAGCCAGGATTTAAGGGACCGGGTCTTGCCCATGTAAAGGGAATGGAGAACCAGCATGGGCAGCACAAAATCATAACACCAGTATCCTTTTTCCGCCAGCTTGAGCTGATAGGAATAATGCTCGTGGACTTCAGGCAGAATCTGCGTATCAAAGGCAGAGGTATAATCGTTGAACCATTCCAGAAGTTTCCAGATCCCGGGTTCCAGGAAAAAACAATTGGTTCCCACCTCTACGGTGGTATAGGCAACAGCATCCAGGCGGATCATTTTGGGCCGGTTCCTTGCCAGCCGGATCAGAAATTTGCGCATGACTTCCTGGGTTTTGGGCGAATTATAATCCAGGTCAATCTGCTCATTGTCAAAGGTGCACCAGATTTTTTCCAGACTCCCGTCGGGTCGTTCCAGAGTCTGATAGGGCGGCCGGGGTTTCCGGGTATAGACCTTTGCCAGGTCCTCATCCGTTACCCAGCCGTTGGGTGCCAGTTTATTAAAACTGAGGAACATATCTGCATATTCGCTGTCAGCCCCCTTGGCAACATAGTCTTGAAAAAAAACAGACTGGCGGGAGATGTGATTGACCATGAAATCAATGATCAGGTCAAAGTCCCGGCCGATTTTCTCCACATCGTCCCATGTGCCGAAGGCCGGGTCCACTTCATCATAGGTCAAGGGGGCAAACCCCCTGTCTGAAGAAGACGGATAAAAGGGGAGCAGGTGAACACCGCCGATGGCCTTGGAAAAATATTTACGAAGCACATAATGCAATTCGGGCAGGTTGATCCCTAAACTGTCAGGATACGTAATCAATTGAATTTTGTTTTTAATTGTCATTGGGCACCATCCCCTTTGATTTCTGGATAAATTGATAATGACGGATACCCTCCGTGATTCCTCCGGCATAGGAGGCTTTAGCAAAATATATGCGTTTTGCAGATTTTAACGGTTCAAGCTCAGGTTTGTAATTGCCCACGACAACGCCCAGGGGCTCACCTTTAATCATTTCCGCATCATTTCCCGAATCACCGCAGACCAGGATATTTCGCAGCGGGATTCCCCATTTATAACTCAGATATCGAACCGCTTTTCCCTTGGATGCCCGGTAGGGAAGAATATCAAGGTATTTATTCTGGGAGTAGATCAGGGAGTATTTGAATCTGTTTTTGGTTAAGATATGATGAATCCTTGCCAACTGGTCTTTTCCGGGCTCCATGATATAACTCAGCTTATAAGGTCCTTGCACGTTTGAAGACTGGGGCCGGATAAAATCAATCTCTTTGAGCCGTAATGAAATCAGGTTCGGGTCCCAGCTTTTGGAAATATGGGTTTCCCAGCCCTTGTCATGGTCCAGGGAATCACCGTAGCTGATCCTGCTGCCCACACCGGAGATAATGATATCCGGTATCCTCACCCCATGGGTGTTGAGAGTTTCCAGGGCAGATTCAAATACTCTTCCGGTGGCTACGGCAAATCCCAGATGCGAGGCGTTTTTTTCAAGCAGATCCATCAAGTCCTTGAGGTCTTCCGGATTTCCCCCCAAAAGGGTATCGTCAATATCGGTCACCACCATATAGTCCAGTTTGGCCAGCCGTTTGCCGATGCGTTGCCTGGGTTCAATGGCGGTTATAAATGATTTTTCATATTGGCGGCAGACCTCCCTCACCTCGTCGCAATAGGTTTTGGCATGATTTTCCCAGGAATAGAATTTCCGGGTGTTTAAGATGCCGTTTTTTGAAAATAAATTCCACTTGTCCGGATGAACAATAATATCCTTTACAGCGGAGGCAATGGCCGCGGTATCCGTTGGATCCACCAGGGTTCCGGTCTGACAGTTATGAACAATATCCCTTGGGCCGCCGTCATTGGTGGCCACGATGGGCAGGCCGCAGGCAAGGGCTTCCAGCAGGGTCAGGCCAAAGGGCTCTGTCAAAGCGGGATTGACAAAGACCCCTCGTTTTTCTGCTGCAATCCGATAGAGTTCCGGAACCTCATGTTCAAAATCATGTTGCTTGGGAATGGCCATTTTCCCATACAGATTGTATTTGTCCATCAACAGCAGCATCTGTGTCAGGACATCCCGCTCTGTTTCCTCCTTTTCTGAAATATCTTTCCGGATACCGGCAAATATGGCAAGATTGGCCATGGCCTGGAGTTCGGCATCTTCACCATAGGCTTTTACCAATCCCTGGATATTTTTCCGCTTATCCGGGCGGCAAAGGACCAGGACCAGGGGCTTGTCCGGGTGCGTAAAAAACCGGTTTAATTCCTGGTTTACCGAAGCCTTTGCAAAAAGGGCCTCTTCTTTTTCCCGGCTGCCGGCAAAGGTATCATGGTAATAGGGATAAAACCGGTCAATGCCGATTCCCGGCGGAATGACCCGATACGTCGGCAGGGTCCGGTTGCGGTAAAGTCCGTACTGGATTTCAATTTCCTGACGGGTGCTGGTGATCACCCTGTCGGCGGATTTCAGAATCTGTTCCTCCATATCAATGCGATAGTCGATTTTCAGCTTTCGGTTCATCTCATGGATATCGATCCCTTCTTCTATCAGCCTGGCTTTCTTGGACCGGCCCAGGGAATGGCCGGTATAGACCAGCGGGATACCAAAGAAACTGGCCAGCTCCATTGCCACATAACCCGCATCCGGGTAATGACCGTGGACAATATCCGGAATGTTTTTTTCCTGACGGATAAATTTAATGGTCTTATCCACAAATTCATCCAAATGGGGCCAGAGTAATTCTTTGCGGATATATTTTTTTCCCTCGCATTGGATCCGTACGATGCGGAATTTGTCATTCACCTGTTCCAGGGGCCGGCTGTAATCATCAGAACAGGCTTTATCCTGGATCAACCGGGTGAATAAATCAATCTTCCGGACCTCATCGATGGCGGACAGGGTTTTGCATAATTCCACCACATATTTGACCTGACCGCCGGTGTCTGCGTCATGTCCCAGCTCCATGTTCTCGGCGCGGACCAGTCCGTGGATGCTGAACATTTGAATATAAAGTCCTTTTTCCAAAGCCATGCCTTTTGTCCCTCCTTTTGAATTCATCCCGGGATGCCGTCGTTTTGGGGCGATATTTTTTTTAATCGGTTGCGGTTTCGGGCCGTTGAAGTTTTTCCAGCAATTGCAGATCAAAGGACTTGCTGTTTTCTCCAAAATAAATCGAACGATGTGGAAAGGGGATTTCAATATGATGCGCATCAAAGGTGAGTTTGATTCTTCGCAAATATTCCCGGCCCACTTCCCATTGCCGGATGGGTTTTGTCTTGATCCGGCCTTTAATGATGACGGAAGACTCGCTGAATTTGTCTAATCCGAAAATATCCGGATCTTCAAGCATGAGCGGGCCATAGGTTTCATCTTCCCGCATCTCTTTCCCGACCTTTTTCATGATGTCGATGACATGATCGGTGTTTTCCTTATAAGCAACCCCTATCTCAAAAATATAGGCAGACCATTCATTGGTCAAATTGCTTAAGGTGGTGATATTCCCATTGGGGAAGACGTGTACGGCACCCCCTAAATCCCGGAGAACCGTGGTGCGGAAATTAATTTTTTCCACAAGCCCTCCCGTCCCGTTGACAAGGGCAACATCACCCACCCGGATCTGGTTTTCCAGGATGATGAAAAAACCGGCAATGATATCGCGAACCAGATTCTGAGCCCCGAAACCAATGGCAAGGCCGACAACGCCCGCACTGGCAATAATGGGACCGATTTCCACACCGAATTCTTTTAACAGCACCAGACTGAACGTCAGCCATAGGGCGATAAACAGGGCCTGCTTGATCAAACGGACAATGGTTTCAATTCGTTTCTGAGATTCCGAAGGCGGTTCTCCCGCCGTTATACTTTTTAATAGTAATTTTTTTTCAAGCCGCTGAATGGATTTTTGAAGCAGTTTCATGGCAACCCATGTAAAAACAATCATCATGGAGATGCGCAGTCCTGTCTTGATGATGGCTTCCCAGGTGAAATCACCCAGAAAGCCATAAACGAAATTCATTTCATTCCCCCTGCTTCAGTAAGGTTTTATCCGTCAACGACGTCGGGAGACTCCAGGATCTGGCCATTGGTTTTGATGCTTTCTTTATCCCCTGCAAGGTGCCGTCTCTGTTTGTCCTTGTATTTTCTGATCTGAAGCTTGACCTTTTCTGCCAGGGCATCAATGGCGGCATACATATTGTTTTCAGCCTCTTCTGTTGCATTGATTCTGATTTTATCGCAGGTCATATTGACATCCGCAATATTGCGTAATTTTTCAACGGACAGGACGATATGGGCGTCGGCCTCTGAATCCAGCATCTTGTCCAGTTTTTCGAATTTTTCAGATATGTGTGATTTCAGGGCTTCAGAAGAAGTTAAATTTTTAAACGTAATGGAAATTTGCATAGGAACCTCCGGAAAAAGATGAACAGTTGCCTATACCGTAACATATCCCTCAAACCAGATCAATGATTGAAACAAGTCTTAAATTTTTTTAATCCGCCGGATTTAATAATAGCCGGAACCGTCCCAGCAATGGGTGCAAAGCCTGTTTTTGGGAAGGCCGATGGCCGCCACCAGGTCTTCCAGGGTCTGGTAGCGGAGGCTGGTCAGGTTCAGCCGTTGGGTGATCTTTTCCACCATAGCGGAATGTTTATCTGATCCGTCAATGGCATAATCCGTAAGATCCGGGTCCTCCAAGCCTTCAATGTCATAGATGGCCTTTCTGCCGGCCAGGTCAAGGGTGGAGCGAGAGGTGGAAAAGTTTAAAAAAATGCAGGGGTGAATGAGGCAGGGGCAGGCAATCCGCATATGAAGCTCCTTTGCCCCATATTCATAGAGGATCTTTGTATGGTCCTTGAGCTGGGTTCCCCTGACAACGGAATCGTCGCAGAAAAGGATTCGCTTCCCTTTGATAATCTCTTTTATAGGGATCAGCTTCATCTGGGCCACCAGATCCCTCATCTCCTGGTTCTGGGGCATGAAACTCCGGGGCCAGGTGGGCGTATATTTGACATAGGGCCTCATATAGGGGATCCGGCTTTCATTGGCAAAGCCGATGGCATGGCCGATGCCGGAATCCGGAATACCGGCCGCCAGGTCCACGGTTTCCGTTTCCCTTTTTGCCAGGGCAGCTCCGCAATGATACCGGACGGTTTCCGTGTTGATGCCTTCATAGGAGGAGGCCGGATACCCGTAATACACCCATAAAAACGAGCAGATCTGCATGTCTTTACCCGGAGGCCGGACCTGTTCAAATCCCTCGGGGGATATCCGGACGATTTCATTGGGGCCCACATCATATTCCACTTCAAAGCCCAGATTTGAAAATGCGCAGGATTCAGAACTGGCTGCATAGGCGTCACTGCGTTTTCCGATGATGATGGGCGTTCTTCCCAGCCGGTCCCGTGCTGCAAAAATACCGTTTTCCGTCAGCACCAGCATAGAGCAGGACCCTTTGATTTTTTCCTGGGCATTTGAAATCCCTTCGTCAAAAGACCCTTTCTGGCTGATGAGAACGGCAACCATCTCCGTGGGATTGATATCCCCTCCGCTGGTTTCGGCAAAATGGATATTCTGGGAAAATGCATCCCTGGCCAATTCATCCAGGTTGGCAATTTTTCCCACGGTGACCACGGCAAATTTGCCCAGGTGGGAATGGATGATAATGGGTTGGGAATCGGTGTCACTGATCACCCCTATCCCCATATTGCCGGTGAGATCAGACATATCGGAATCAAATTTCGATCTGAAATAATTGTTTTCAAGGCTGTGAATGCTTCGATGAAATTCTGTTTTATCAAGGGTGGCCAGTCCTCCGCGCCGGGTTCCCAGGTGAGACAGGTAATCTGTCCCGTAAAAAAGGTCCTTATTGCATGCTTTTTTTGATGTACAACCGAAAAAACCGCCCATGGGTGTTCTTCTCCGTTTTGTTTAGGGGTTACCAGTCAATGGGAAAATAATCCTTTAAAAATTTGCCGCACCAGTGCTTCCCGGTCAGAATCCCGTGAAAAAAGGGATCGCAGACCCTGGCGGCCCCATCCACAATATCAAGGGGCGGCTGGAAATCATGGATTTCCTGTTTCTGCCGGGCCAGGACGGCCGGGTCTTCATCCGTGACCCAGCCCGTATCCACGGCGTTCATGAAGATACCAAACTTGGCCAGCTCTCCGGCGGCCGTATGGGTCAGCATGTTCAGGGCCGCCTTGGCCATATTGGTATGGGGATGGCGGCTGTCTTTTTTGAATCTGAGAAATTTGCCCTCCATGGCCGAGACATTGACAATGTGTTTCTGCCCGGTGTTATCCCGTTTCATGAGGTCTTCCATCCGGTTGCACAGCACAAAGGGGGCCACGGCATTGACCAGTTGGATTTCCAGCATTTCCGAGGTTTCAATCTCGCCCAGCTTCAAGCGCCAGGAATTGACCTTTCTCAGGTCTACCTGCTGAAGATCTGCATCCAGCCGTGCTTCCGGGAAGACATCGGGCACATTCAGGGTATGGTCATAGGAATAGGGAATCTGGGACAGTTGGGCCGACAGGCGCAGGCCCACGCCGGGTGCTGTGCCGTTCCAGGTCACGGGCAGGGCGGTTTCCCGGCCCACATGCTTTGGCGGATCACATTTCAGCTCACCCAGGCAGTCCTGGTATTGACGAAGAAGGGATTGGACGGCCGCGGGCAGATCCTTTACCTCCCGGTTTTCGGGTCCCATGAGATGGGCATAGAACCCCGGCGGCCTCCGGACGGTCTGGGCTGCATTGTTGATGAGGATATCCAGGCGTTGATAGGTCTGTTTGATATACTCGCAGAAGAGTTCAACACTGGGGATATGGCGCAGATCCAGCCCATAGATCTGAAGTCTGTGGCCCCAGCCGGAAAAATCCGCCTCCTTTGAAAACCGCAGGGCCGAATCCTTGGGAAATCGCGTCGTCGCAATGACCCTGGCCCCGGCCCGGAGCATCATGAGGGTGGCCTGGTAGCCGATCTTGAGCCGGGACCCGGTGATGAGGGCCGTCCGGCCGTCCAGGGAAGTGGTCTGGAAGCGTTTCCGGTAATTGAAGTCTGCGCATTCCGGGCACAGGGCATCATAAAAATGATGGAGATCCGTAAATTCAGCTTTGCAGATATAACAGTTGCGGGGGCTGTCCAGTTTCTTGGGTGCTATTGCGGTTTCCGGCCCGGACTTGTCCCCTGAAATCTGCCTGGGCGCCTGGAAGACCTCGGCCTCCCGGGCTTTGCGGATACCGGTGTCTCCCCTGAGATGGCGTTCCCGGGTTACCAGAACCAGCCGGTCCAGCCTTTTTTTGTCCTTGTTCCGTTTTTTGATTTCTTTCCGGTCCGGCCTGGATATTTTCCCGGCCGCCGTGATCAGGGCAATCCGTTCCGGTTCCGACAGACCCGCCAGGAGTCCGGAATTCTCCGCCAGGCTTTCCAGGATGGGAATGCAGTTTCGGACGGCGGCCAGGGGGTCCTGTCCGGTTTTTTCAATGGGGTTGTTCTGTTCCGGGTTGATGGGGTCACCTTTATCTTATGCGGCCCTGTTAACCATATGGACCGACCGTGTTTAAAAGAATGAAATTATTATAGATTTTTCACGCCTTTGTCAATCCGGAGCCCGGCAAAAGATTTTTTACCGAACCTCTTTTCTTGACAGAACGCCGCAATTGTCGCATACAGAAAAGAACGGCTTCTTACCCCGATTCAACCAGGAGAAACACATGGGAACGAATAATATCGTATTTCTGGAAGTTCTGGAATGGTTTGACAAGACCGGCCAAGAAATTGTTCAGCGCCTTCCGGCAGAGGGCTCGGCAGAAATCAAATTCGGTGCACAGATGATTGTCCGGGAAAACCAGGCCGGGATCTTTTTTTATAATGGAAAAGCCCTCCATGTGTTCGGGCCTGGGCGGCATACCCTGAAAACCGCCAATATTCCCGTCCTCAACAAGATGCTGTCCCTTCCCTGGGGGTTGACCAGCCCCTTGCGGGCCGAAGCCTATTTCATCAATATGAAAATCTTCCCGGATCTGAAATGGGGGACCCGGGACCCTGTGGCTTTTAAGGATAAAGAGCTGGGCCTGATCCGGCTTAGGGCCTTCGGCATGTTTAATATCCGGGTCATCCAGCCCCTTTTGTTCATCAATTCCCTTACCGGCACCGTGGCCGGGTTCACCACCTCGGATATGGAGGAATATCTGGGCCGGGTGATCGTTTCCCGGTTCAATGATTATATGGGGGAGAACCTGGACACCCTCCTGAATCTACCGGGCAATTATGAAGCCTGGGCAAGCGGGCTGAAAAAAAATCTCAGGGATGATTTCAGCCGGTTCGGCCTGGGGCTGACGGATTTGTTTATAACGTCCATCACCCCTCCCGAGGAAGTCCAGAAGCGCATGGATGACAAAAGCGCCCTGGGCCTGTTTGAGGACATGAACAAGCTCATGCAGTTAAAAGCCGCCGCTGCCATGGAAAAAGCAGCGGAAAACCCCGGAGCTGCCGGACAGGCCATGGGCATGGGGCTTGGCTGGATGATCCCGCCCATGGTATCAAAAATCATGGATGAAACGTCGGCCGGGCCGGGGAAAAATTTGCACCAATGCCCGGATTGCAGCCGGGCTGTTCCTGAAGATGCCGGGTTCTGCCCCTTTTGCGGCCACCAGATCATGGTGTTTTCCCAATGCGTGAACTGCAATAAAAATCTGCCGCCCAATGCCCGGTTCTGTTCCCGGTGCGGTACACCGGTGACCCCCCAAAAAACCGCCCGTCTCTGCAAGGGCTGCGGCACAGAAAACCTGGTTCAATCGACCTATTGCAACCACTGCGGTGAACGCCTCTGACATAATATGGATAAGAGGCGCCGTTGATCCGGGCGGCAGGTTTTGATTAAAAAAGCATAGGCTCAATCCGCCTTTCCGGCCACCGCATAAACGGGATCAGCCTCCCGGAGCCGGGGGAAATATTTATCCTCAACCGGCCTTGGGTATCCCCTGACGGACAGAGTCTCTATATCGTGAAACCGGTTTGATTCCGTAAAAAACCGGGTGACCAGCCCCAGACGCTCAAACTCGTGCAGATCCGTCCATATCCGGATGGCCTTTTCCGGGAACCACCGGTTTGAAAGCCCCATGACCAGATTTCCGCCGGGCTTCAATATCCGGGCCGCTTCCCTGAAGACCGCTACCGGGTCGGTCAGATATTCAACAGACAGGGAGCAGAGAATGGTGTCAAAAAAATGATCCGGATAGGGCAGGACCGGATTCCGGTTCAGGTTCTGAACAATGAAGCGGGTCAGTGACGGGTTGTCCTTCATTTCAGCGGCATTCATCCCCAGGCCGTAAACCGATACCGGCTCCGGATGCTCAGGCAGGTGAAAAACCCAGCCTGCCATGAGGTCCAGAACGGTATCCCCGGTTTTCAAAAACCGTGAGTAAAGGTCGGCCAGGTTTTTGCTTGCGGTTGTGTCAATATGATGGACAAATCGGTTTGTTTTATAGAAGCCTTCGTCCGGATCAGCGTTTGTCCGGTCAAAGGCCGGGCCGCAAAATGGATGGGCCGGGGTATCGGGGTCAAGGGCCTGCATGCCCGGCCCCTTTAAGATGATATCCATCCAGTCCGTAGAGGTTCCGCCCCGTTCGCAGGGTTTTAAGGAGGTGTCTAAAAACCGGATAGAGATCTTCATCCCGACATCGGCCATGGGATGATTCAGGTCTGCCGTAAAATCCGATGGGGTCAGCTCCTTCAGGCGAAAGGGAGAAAGGGTACTGGTAAAAACGCCGGGAAGCCCGGAAATGATTCCCTGGGGATAGTACCTACCCGGCCGGAGACTGTCCGGATCAACAGAATGCAGCAAGCGGCGCAAGGGAAGGGTGACTACCCTTTTGGGATCATAGGGGCCGGTCAGTTCCCCCGGTTTTACAGACAGGACAAAGGTCTCTTTTATCCGGGACGGTTCAGGCCATTTCTCAAATATAGAACCGGGAAAACTATCCCGGTAAGAATTGACATTTTCCGCCAGAAAAATCTCGGTATGACGGATCCGGTTCTTTTCCCAGGCGATTTCGATTAAAAGGTCGGCCAGGGCGCAACAATCCAATGGTTTCATATGATTCTCCAATCGGCCCAGGACTTTTTATCGGTTTCAACAGGCGCCCTCCTTTTATGGCTTTTCATCACCGGAAATTCGCCTGTCGGTATATATTTTTTAATCTAAGGCAGGCTTGACATTTTTCAATCCTTGGCAAGGAGGTCTTGCCGCTTATTTTTGCTTGAATCGGCGGCGCATCCGGGGTAAACATAATGAAATGAACCCCCCTTATTGTAAAATAGACATGCGCTGCCCCCGCTGCGGGGCGCCCGTGGTCCTGGATGAAACGGAGTGCATTGTTCAGTGCGGTTTCTGCAAGACCCGGCATGTCCTCCATACCGAACCTTTTCCGTCTTATTACCTGGAGCCGGGCCCTGACCGGCCCCGGGCTTCTGAACTCCTGTATGTGCCCTATTGGCGGCTCAGGGGCATGGAATTTTGTTTCAACGGACCGGAATCTGTGTGCCGGGTCATGGACCATTCCTGCCCGGCCGTTGATGGAACCGGGCTGCCGTTTTCCCTTGGCCTCCGCACCCAGACCCGGCCCCTGAAATTTATCCGCAAGGGACTTGACGGCATTTTTACGGCTCCGGACATATCAAAGCAAACCGCTCTGGACCGGATGTCCGGGGGGGATGGGGACAAAACCTATATCGGAGAAATCCTGAGCCTTATTTTCATGCCTTTTTACCGGGACAGGAGAAGGATGGTTGACGGATTATCAGGACAGATCCTGGACATAGCGATGCCGGATCTTGCATCAGATAAGACCTTTCCGGCCCATCCCCTTTCCTTTACCCCCTGTCTCTGCCCGGATTGTGGGTGGGACCTGGACGGCCGGACCGATTCCCTGGTCCTGTCCTGCAAAAACTGCACGAGTTTCTGGCTGATCCGGGAGAAAAAATTAAACCGGCTGTCCGCGGTCTTTTCCGGCCTGGAGCCGGACCCGGCAGTCCTTCTGCCCTTCTGGCGGCTTCAAGTGGGCTTCAGCCGCGCAACATGGTCCACCCATGCGGATTTGATGAGACTTGCCAATGTGCCCCGGCAGGTCACCCAGGATCAGGAGAAACAGGTTCTGGAATTTTATATTCCGGCCTTCAGAATCGCTCCCAAGCTTTTTTTAAGGCTTGCAAAGCAGATCACCCTATCCAAACCGGCATTGGGCCAGGCTGAAAAAATACCGAAAACGGCACTTTACCCGGTGGCCCTGTCCCTGGATGAAGGGGTTCAGGCGGTCCTGCCGGTATTGAGAACCCTGGCTGTCCCCAAAAAAGAAATCCTGGAGACCCTGAAAACGGAAAAATTGACACTGACCGCCTTCAGCCTTGCATACCTTTCATTTCAGGCGTCGGGAAATGATTATGTCCAGGGTGAGGCAGGTATCGGTTTCCAGAAAAACGCCCTTCACGCCGCGCATAAAACATAGGCCCGCTATGCCGGGATCAGTCCCGGCCATGCAGGCCTTGCCGGTATTTTGAAGATTGACAAAACCAAAGGTCCGTGTCAAATTGCGGCTGGATTTTGTCACAACACCCGGTTTTTTAGGTGGACGGATGCAGGAAACCCCCATACAGCAAAGACCCATCGGCATTTTTGATTCCGGTGTGGGCGGGCTCAGTGTTCTCAAGGAAGTCAGGAAACTCTTGCCCTTTGAGTCCATCTCCTATTTTGCAGACAGCGGCAACTGCCCCTATGGCTCCAAAACCCGGGAGGAAATCCTGTTGCTGGCCAGGAAACACATTGAATTTCTCCTGGAGAAGAACTGCAAACTGATTGTCATTGCCTGCAATACCATTACCGCCGTGGCCATCGACCAATTCAGATCCGAATACGGAATTCCCTTTATCGGCATGGAACCGGCCCTGAAACCCGCAGCACTCCAGACCCGGACAAAGAAAATCGGGATTCTGGCCACGGAAAATACCTTTAACGGCAGGCTCTTCAAACAAACTTTTGAAAAACACGCAAACGGTCTGGACGTCTTTATCCAGCCGGGATACGGCCTCGTCGAACTGGTGGAAAAGGGCGAACAGGACAGTGAAGCTGCCCGGCAGCTCCTGGAACGCTATCTGACTCCCATGATGGAAAAGGGGGCCGACACCCTGGTCCTGGGCTGCACCCATTATCCATTTTTAAAGGACATGATACAGAAGGTGGCCGGCAACCGGCTGGCCATCATCGACCCTTCCGATGCCGTGGCGGCCCAGACCAAAAGAATCCTCATGGAATATGGTCTGATATCGGATAGCCGCCGGACACCCCGGTTGAATTTTTTTACCACCGGCGAAAAAAAAATGGCGGAACGCTTTTTCTCTTTTGCCGTGTCCGGCCCCTTCCGGCTTGAACAGATCGACCGATAACCCTATCAGATACTCCTGCCAAAGCTTTCGCCTTCAGTCACCGGACAAGGACCAGCCCCGATGCCCGGCCCAGCTTCAGAGCATTTTTGAATTCTTCCGGCGATAGGGGCAGGGACAGTTCCTTGAATTTTTTGGCTTCCCCCATGGGCCGGTACTGGGACATGAGATTGACATGGGTATGGGGAGAGACTTTTTCCTTGAGAAAACTCAATATCCGGCCGGTATCTGAAATCCGCCCCGGCATGACCAGGTGCCGGACCAGAAGCCCGGACAGGGCAAGGCCGTCCTCATCCAGCAGGAGGTCCCCCACCTGGGCCTGCATTTCCAGGACGGCGTTTCGTGCGATATCCGGGTAATCCTTGGCTTGGCAGTATCGGTCTGCCGCTTCAGCCTCCCAGAATTTAAAATCCGGCATATAAATATCCACGACGCCCCTTAAGATTTTCAGGGTTTCAACACTGTCATAGCCCGATGAATTATAGACCAGGGGAAGTCTCAGCCCAAGGCCCGCTGCAATATCCAGGGCTTTTAAGATCCGGGGCACCACATGGCTGGGGGTTACAAGATTGATATTGCAGCACCCCATGTTCTGAAGATAGATCATGACGGAAGCGATCTCCTCGGCCTCCATGGCCTGTCCCCGTCCTTCGATGCTGATCTCGTAATTCTGGCAGAACAGGCATTTCAGATTGCAATGGGAGAAAAAAATGGCACCCGATCCCCTGTCTCCCACCAGGGGTGGCTCTTCCCCGAAATGGGGTGCAAAGCTGGCCACCACGGTTTTCCCCCCGGCCCCGCAATACCCTTTTTCATCCCCGGCCCGATCCACCCGGCATTGCCGGGGGCACAGGATACAGGGGGACAAAAGGGCCTCGGCCTGCCGGATCTTTTCTTTCAGAGCGCCTGTTTGTGCAGCCCTGACATATCTGGGGATAAAAGGGGTCATGGATGATCAATGCCCGGATCATAAATCATAGTTTATCCATATCCTGATATTTAAAGCAGTTTATGCCTGAAGTCAAAGCTATTGCTGCCCACTATCGCTGTTTTTAGTTCATTGTTCTCAGATATAAAAATATTCTTGATCATAACCTTATTTGGTAATAATATAACTTCATGCAATACGAGGTCAAGGTGGACTTACCGGCAAGGGAAAATCGAAATAGAGGTGTATTATGTTGGCTCTCGTGAAAAAGCCCCGTATTGAAATATCTCTTCAGGGTGAGCAGGTTGAGGAACTTATCGAATGGATCAGAAAAAAATTTGAGGTGGATATTCTCACATCCGATGATGCCGGGAGTATTGCCATTGAAGAAACTGATTTCTGGAAAGAGATGCAATCCAACAGGGTGGGCAATCTTCTTTCCGGTGCCAGGCTTAAGGCGGGTTTGTCCCAGGCAGGGCTTGCCGAAAAGCTCGGTATTCGCCAGAATATGATCAGCGATTATGAAAGAGGCAGGCGCAGGCTTTCCCCGGCCATGGCCAAACGCATGGCTGAAATCCTCAATATTAAAATTGAAAGAATTTCTTAATTGAATCTATCTGTTGAGCCGGGGAACGATCTTCAAGACTTCCATGAGTCCCACGGCCACAAAGCCGCCGGCCAGGGCCAGGAAAAAATCAGTTAAGGAAACCGGGCCGAAGCGATAGAGGTTTCGAAGAAAAGGGAGGGTCAGCACCAGCCCCATCACGACAATGGTTCCGGTCATGACCCATTTAAAGGCGCTGTTTTTTTCCTTGAGCATGCTGAGGCCGGACCTTGTGAGGGAGCGGTTGGACAGGATCATGCCCAGGTTGCAGACCACCAGGGTGAGAAAGGCCAGAGCCCTTGCCGTTTCCGTGGAATGGTCGTGGCGGATGAAGAGGTAGACGGCCAGGGTCACGGCCAGGGTGAGGCCGCCCTGGAAAAAGCATTTGAGAAGGGTCGAGGCTTCGAAGAGCTTTTCATCCACGCTGCGGGGGTTTCGTTCCATGACGCCGGTGTCATCCTTGTCCGCCTCAAAAATCAGGGTGCAGGCCGGGTCAATGATCAGCTCGAGAAAAACAATATGCACGGGAAATAAAATCAAAGGCCATTTGAACAGCACCGGGATCAGGGAAAGCCCGGCAATGGGGATGTGGACAGAAAGGATGTACATCATGGCCTTTTTCAGATTGTCGTAAATCCGGCGCCCCATGCGGACAGCCGTGACAATGGAATTGAAATCGTCATCCAGGAGCACCAGGGATGAGGCTTCACGGGCCACATCCGTACCCCGGGCTCCCATGGCCACACCGATGTGGGCAGCTTTCAGGGCCGGGGCGTCATTGACCCCGTCGCCGGTCATGGCAACGATTTCCTTGTTGATTTTCAGGGCTTTCACGATCCGCAGCTTTTGTTCCGGCACCATGCGGGCAAAGATGTTGACCTCTTTGATGCGCTCTGCAAGTTCTTCATCGGTGAGGGCTTCCAGTTCAGGGCCGGTGATGTGCCGGTCCGGGTTCCGAAGGCCGATCTGCCGGGCAATGCTCATGGCCGTGCCCGGATAGTCGCCGGTGATCATGAGGGTCCGGATGCCGGCGGCGTAACATTCTTCTATGGCCCCTTTGACATGGGGCCGGACAGGGTCTTCAAGACCGAGGAGACCTGTGAATTCAAACTGGAAATCGTGCTGTTGTTCCGGCAGGTCTGTTTTTTTATAGCGGCCGGCCGCTACGCCGATGACCCGTTTGCCCTGGCTGCTCAGCATATCGATCTTTCCTTCCAGCCATTTCAGTCTTTGGGTATCAAAGTGGCACAGATCGGCAATGGCCTCGGGAGCGCCTTTGGCGGCGATGATGAGATCCTCGCCCGAGGCGGAGACCCATACCCTGGACATGGCCAGAAGCCCTTTACTCAAGGGATACTCCCGCTGGAGGGTCCAGGAGGCGTGAAGGTGTCCGGTATTGGCAAGGGTTCGCTCACCCAGGTCCTTCATGGCTTTTTCCATGGGATCGAAGGGGTCGGCCGGGCTGGCAAGAATGGCATATTCGACAACTTCATGGAATTCTTCGGGAAGGGCGTCATTGTTTTTCCCCACCCGGAATATCAGGTCTTCAGCCAGAATATCGGATACCGTCATCTGGTTCTGGGTCAGGGTCCCTGTTTTATCCACACAGAGCACCGTGGCCGAGCCCAGGGTCTCGATGGCCGGCACCCGGCGGGTCAGGACCCGGTATTTTGAAATCCGCCATGCCCCGAGGGCCATGAAGATGGTGAGAACAACGGGGAATTCTTCGGGCAGGATGGCCATGGCCAGGGACAATCCGGCCAGAAACCCTTCCATGATTTTTCCCCGGGTCAGGCAGAAGACCACCACCACCAGGATGCAGAGCAGGCCGCCGGCAAGGGCAAAGATGCGGACGATATTGCCGGTCTGGACCTGGAGCGGGGTTCGTTCTTCTTTAATGGATTGAAGGGCCTTGCCGATTTTCCCCAATTCGGTCCGGCTTCCCACGGCCCGTATGATGCCCACGGCCTGACCGGATACCACCAGGGTGCCTGAAAATGCAAAAGGATGGTCCTCTCCCCCGGGCTTTCCAATGATGGCGGCCTGATCCGGGGTGGAGGATTTGCAGACCGGAACGGATTCGCCCGTGAGCAGGGATTCATCCACACAGAAATTCACGGTGTGGACCAGGATGCAGTCTGCCGGAACCCGGTCCCCTTCGGCCAGCAGGATGACATCCCCGCAGACCACTTCCCGTCCGGGGATGCGGATTTTTTCGCCCTCCCGGATGACAAAGGCGCGGGGGCTGGACAGATCTTTCAGGGCTTCCAGGGCCCGTTCGGTTTTTTTCTCCTGGTAAAAGGTGATGCCGATGATGACAAAGACAAAGCCGAGCAGCATGAGGGCTTCCTGGAATTCGCCGGACAACAGATAAAGGGAACCGCAGGCGATCAAAAGAAGGAACATGGGCTCTTTCAGGACCCCGATGAGGATATCCAGGCCGTTTCGCCTACCCTGGGTCGGCAATTCATTCAACCCGTCCTGTTGCTGCCGCCGGAGGACCTCATCCCGGGTCAGGCCTGTCAGTTTTTCATATGCGATCCGAGTCATTGCTCATCCTATGTCCTATTGGGGAATTTTTACATTGTCATCATCAAAATTACCATCTTCGGCGGTCGTGTGGCAGGCGGAACAGTTGGAAAATGATCCGACAGCCTTTCGGGCGAAAATATCCGGACCGATGTCATGATGCTCTTTTTTAATGCACGGCACCTCTGTAATCCTTAAAGGAGAATTGTTTTTCAGGCCCCTCATAATTTTTACGGCCAGTTCGGCCGGGCTGTGGTCTGCACTGTTGGATGTCAGATACTCTTTGATGATCTTTTGTGAATCCGTATCCAGCCCCACGGTTTCTCCAAAATGGCCGTCAAGACCTGAGAGAAGTTTCATCCAGGATGCTTCAGGCAAAAATTCAGGTGGATAGGCCATGTGACAGGCTCCGCATTGGGCCTTATAAACCGGATTGGCTTGGAATTTTACGCGGGTACTGCCGTGATCCCCATCCCGATACCGTGCCCGCTTTCGTTCTTTATGATCATCATCCGCATGAACCAAGGAAAATGGAATACAGAAAAAAGTGCATAAAAACAGGCAAACCATGAAGAATAGTGTTTTGTGTTCCATTTGTTCCCCTTTCCTGGAAATACAAAAATCAGTGGTGATGGTGATCATGATCGTGATGGTGCGTCTTTTTTTTGTTCAGCGGGACCGGATTATATTCCTGCATCCTCAGCGGTTTTTCAAGGCCGCTTTTTAAAAGAAGGTCTTCATTCCTGAAAATATCCAGGGTGGGGCCGTCGGCCGTGATGGTTCCCTGGTGCAGGACAATGGTTCTCTCACACACATCCAGAGCCATGTCAAGGTCGTGGGTGGCAATGATCTTGGTATGTTCAAAGCTTTGGAGAAGACGGATGAGACGCTTGCGCGACAGGGGGTCAAGATTCGAGGTCGGTTCGTCCATGACCAGGATGTCGGGGGAGACGGCCAGGATGGCGGCAATGGCGACGGCCCTTTTTTCACCGCCGGATAATTTATGGGGCGGCCGGTTTTTCAGATGGGAGGCGCCCACGGTCTCAAGAGCATGGATGACCCGCTCTTCCACCTCCTGTTCCGGCAGGCCGAGATTCATGGGGCCAAAGGCCACGTCATCAAACACCGTGGGCATGAAAAGCTGGTCGTCCGGGTCCTGGAACACCATGCCCAGAGATCGTCTGACCGCTTTCAGGGTCTTTGGGGTCAAGGTATCATCACCGATGCGGATGTTCCCTTTTGCCGGGGTCAGGCACCCGTTGAGATGGAGCAGCAAGGTGGATTTCCCCGCACCGTTGGCGCCCACCAGGGCCACGGATTCCCCGTGGGTGATGGTAAAGGAGATGCCGTTGATTCCCCTGGTTCCGTCGGGATAGGCATAGTAAAGGTTGTCGGCCTTGACAATATGGTGACTCATTTAAAAAACCCCTGCAATAAGATTGCCGATGTAAACCGGCAGATTATAGCACCGGGCCAGGATGAAGAAAAGGGACCAGAAAAAAACAAATCCTGTTTCCCTATATCCGAAGGTCATGGGCCGTGAGATGCGGATATGCCCGTCAAAGCCGCGGCAGAGCATGGCCAGATGAATGCGCTGGGCCCGGTCCAGGGTTCTGAGCAGCAACTGCCCCAGAAGGGGGACAAAGACTTTAAAGCGCATGCCGCCGGAATCAAAGGAGCGCAGCGATCTGGCCCGGATCATGCGGGAGGCCTCCTCAACCAGGACAAAGAGATAGCGGTATAGGAAAAGAAGCTGAACCACAAAGGGAGCAGGGACTTTGAGTTTTTCAAGGGCCATGCACACACCGTTGAACCCGGTGAGGCAGATGAGGATCAGGGCCGCGCCCACGGTCAAGGCAAAACGGATCAGGATGGAAAAAAAGGACACCCAGCCCCCGGACAGGGAAAGAAACCCCAGGTCCAGAAGGGGCCGGGTATCTAAAAGCGGGTTGAAAATGCCGATCAATACGGCAAAAGGAGAGACCAGCAGGATTTTTTTCAACAGATAGAGAACCGGGAGATCGGCGCCGACCACCATGACCACGGGATAAATGACAAAGGGAATCATCATGGATATTTCATATTTCCCTAGAGAGACCACCGTGATGATAAACACCAGGGTGGTGATGAGTTTTGCCCGGGGATCAAGGCGGTGAAGTCCTGTGCTGCCCGAAGCCAGCGTATCCATGGTCCGGATATCAAACAGGTTGTTTTCAATGGCAGCCATTTATATCCTTACCCCGGGCAAAAAATATGGCCCGGGGCATTGTTTTATGTGCGGGAAGCCTTCCGCTGTTTGATGATAAACCCGATCAGCACGGCCAGGCAGAGGGTCAGAAGACCTCCCACAAGACCGGAGACCGAGGTTCCGGGGTTAACGGACGGCCAGGTTTCTGCAGGTTCTTCTCCGGCAGGGGGTTCTGCTGTTTTGAACCCATAGTCGGGCAGAAAGGCGGTCTTTTCCTGGATACCGGCCAGGGATGAATGAATGCCCTTTTCCGGGGCTGCCAGTTCTTCACTCCCGGATGTTTTGAACATGGCCCATTCCAACCCGTCCGGCCGGGAAGAGGCAAACCAGCTCAAGGCCCCGCCGACAACGACGGTGGCAATGATAAATCCCGTCAGCACCCGGCCGATGGAATACCCCCGGCCGGTTCCATGGGAAATTGAAGCCGTCATCATTTCAGGCCTGCTCTTCCATACAAACATGACCACTGCCGCAGTCGTAACGCCTTCCACCAGGCCGATGGCCAGGTGAATGGGCTGCATCAGCATCACAAAGGCGGTAAAGGGAAGCTCTGATATGCCTGAAAAAAAGGTTTCAAGGACAACGGAAAAGGCTCCCATCTGCAACCCCAGGACGGCGGAAAGAACGGCTCCGGTCATGATGGCGCCGGAAGACGGGGTGTCCTTGACAATGGGTTTGTAAATGAGCGGATAACAGATAAAACAGGGGAAAAACCCCAGGTTGAAGATATTGCATCCCAGGGCCAGAAGACCGCCGTCGGCAAAAAACAGGGCCTGGACCGTCAGGACCGAGGCCATGGTCAGAAAGGCGGCATAGGGGCCGAGCAGGATGGCCAGGATCATTCCCCCGCCGAGATGGCCGCTGGAGCCTGTGGCCGGTATGGTGAAATTGATCATCTGGGCCGCAAAGATAAAGGCGCCGATGACGCCCATGAGAGGGATTTTTTTGTCATCCAGATCCTGTTTGACTTTTTTTGAGCAATACCCGATCAGACCTGCCGTTGCAACCCACAGGGTTCCGCCTACTGCCGGGGAAATCAGCGCATCTGCCATATGCATGATAAAATCTCCTTTTGAACAAACAAATTCTTGTTTTTCTACCCGGCAAATAAAAAACCACGCAAAGCCGGCGTAAAAATTTACGCAAACCTTCGTGGCTCGGTTATTATATCGTATCGTACGTCTAAAAAAAGCACCCCAGGCTTCATGCCTGCATTGGCCTTTAAATAAAATGAATTCCCATGAATGTCAATTGATAAATTTTGAACTGGTCTTATTTAGATACGTTCGTTAGTTTTTCTCTGCCGCTTTTTCAAGCTCTGTGAAGACAGGCAAACAAACCCAGAGATTTATTTTTTTAAATTTTTAAAGATTAGTGATTAATTGATCTGCCCGTCGATCCTCGGAGCTGGAAGAGAATTCTGACGCTTAATACCATTATTGAACGCTTTGTCAGAGCTAAAAAATTTCTCAGGGGAATCACTTTTGGCCTTGACCGGTTCAAGCTCAAATTTTTGTTGTCTCTTCATATTTTCCATGTTATCGGATACAAACACCGGAGCACGGAAAATTCAACGCAGGATTTTCCGGATTTCTTAGCTTATTACCACTATTAGATGGAAATTTTTCTATTGTATATAGGCAATATATAGAAATCTTTCCATCTATTTAAACTGTTAGGAGTGCATGTGAAAACTTTAGAAAAATGGGCAGATCGCGTGTACGCCGAAACAGATGTTGGGCGAAGTGTTGCAACATCTATCGCAGGTATCATTGGGCTTGTAGTATATATAATCTTTCGTGATTGGGTGATTGCTGCTTTTTCCTCCATAATATCATTTCCAATAGTTCGTATTGTCTCAACAAGTTTAAATGAAAAAGCCAATCGTCGAAAGGAACGGTTAATCAAACGTGAAGAGGCAGAGGAAATATTCAATCGATTAAGTAAAGAGGAAAAAGATGTCGTACAAGCATTTGTCAAGGCTGGCGGTAGTGTACTTACATGGTCACAGATGAATAATCAATCTGTGTCATTATCAAGTATTGAATCTTTAATTCAGCGAGAAGTGCTATGGACTTCAATGACTGCCGATGGCATGAGAGAAACCTTTGCGCTAAATTCAGCCATCTTTGACATTGGTAACGAAAAATTGAAATCAAATAAGGACTCCTAACCTTTGCTTTGAGAGGGACTTTTGCTACGCTGCCGCTCCGCAAAAGCCCCTCAAGCATACGTTAAAGAACCCCACAATATGTCTATTATTGCTGGGTAAGAAAGCCAGATAATCTCCTCATGACTTCTTCTTCCAGTAATCGCTTTTAAATGAGCCTAACAGTCAAAAATAGTAAAGCAACTCTTCACTCTGAAAGCAAAAGACAAAGGTCCTGTCCGGATCAATGCGGTTGCCTTTTCCGGTCAAGAGTTCTCCTTTAAAACGGTTTCCGCTGCCGTGGGAATTTGTGCGATGATGTCCATGATCTGGGTGGCCGGGGTCGGGGCTGCCGCAAGACCGGCCAGGCGGTTGATTCTGGCGGCGGCCAGGGCTGCTTCGGGGATCTTCATCCCAATGCCGATCAGGGCCGAGACAATGCCGGTGAGTGTATCGCCGGTTCCGCCGATGGCTTCCATGGCTTCGGTGGACGGGCCTTCCACCGAGGACAAAAGCCCTGTCTCATCCATGATATAATCCCTGGAGCCTTTCACCAGAAGGTACCGGGCTGCATTTTCATGCTCATAGGCCCGCCGGACAAGGTCTGGCACCCGGTTGTCCGTGTGCAGGATAAAACCCCTTGTATAAAAGGGATGGGGAGCTGTTTCATCGGCCAGGAAGGCCAGTTCGCCCGCATCCGGGGTGAAGAGGTCATAGGACCCGGCCTGGCCGCTCATCTTGGCGGCATACATAAAGCCTGCATCGGCAATGAGGACGGGCCGGTTTTCCATTTCCGCCAGTTTGAACAAAACCCGGTTATGCCAGTCCACATCGGGTTGCAGATAATGAAACACAAGGGTTTGGATTTCCGGAGCAAGGTCTTCATGGACCAGGTGGTGGTATATCTTCCGGCTGCCCTGGCCAAGACCGGTATCACCGGCCAGAAATGCGGTCAATTCGTTTTTTCCGAATACGGCCAGGGTCTGGAAGGCAGAGCCGATGAGGGCCGGGGTTCCCCGGTTCACCGGGATGGGCCGGCCCTGGATAAGAATCTTGTCTGCCTCCAGGCTCACCCGGCCCACGGTCAGGTCCAGGCTGAGATCGGGCACCGTGCCTACAATACCGAGCATTGTTTCTGCATCTCCTCAAAGGCCAGGCCCAGGGCATAGCCGCAGAGGGTATGCCCGATGTCCAGGGGCCGGGGGGATTCGGACAGGGTTTTGCCCACCATTTCATAGGCCAGATAGGGCACATCCGGACAGCCGCCTCCGGAAATATTGACGATTTTTTGGGTCTTTTTTTCAATGGTCAGTTTCATATTGGCGGCCCTGACCATGAGAAAATCCCCAAAATCCTTGACCTGAAACAGGTCCACGGGTTTCAGGAGGGGGCCGGTCACCGGGACTACCTGCTGGGGATGAATCCTGGCCCCTTCCAGCAGCCGGAGAATATTGAGCTGCTCGATGAGGGGGAACCGGACCACCAGATCGCAACCGGTCTGAATCTCCGGCGGCGGCCCCATGACCTTGATCTCCCATCCCTCGGACCGGAGCAGTTTTTCCGCCCGGATCACCTCGCTGGTATGTTCAAATACCAGGATGCCGAGGCCGGCGCTGGCCCCGGCATCCTGGCGAGATGTTTTTTTCTTTTTAAACAGACTGAAATTCAGCAAAGGCCATCCTTTCTTTATTAGTTCCTGACAATGGTCAGGCGATATTCATCCGCCGCCTGGGTGACGGTTACCTTACAGTTTTTGCTTTCCGCGGCCCGGGTGACATTTTCCATGGAGGCGTCCGTATCCACCAGGACGATGATCTCCTTATCCGGTGATGATTTTACGGCGTCCATGAACATGAGTACGGGTTGGGGGCAGGAAAGCCCCCTGGCGTCTATGGTTGTTGACATGGGTAAATCCTCCTAATTGGCTTTTCTCATGGTAAATCCGATGAACAGGCAGACAACGAATCCGACGGCCACGGCGGCCATGCCGTGGGGTCCCAGACCCGTGGGTGAGCTGGCCAGCCCGAAATTATGGGCAAAGGCGGCGCCGGTGATCATGCCGAAAACAAAGACCGCTGCATCCCCGTCCCCTTCTCCGGCCAGGAAAAGCTGGCGTCCCGGACATCCCCCGGCCAGGGCAAAGGCAAGACCGGCCAGGACCATGCCGATGAAATTCCAGGCGTGAAGATTGTGGGCCACGGGCTGTTTTTCAAAGCCCATGTGAAACTGTCCCAGAATCAGGTTCATGATCACGGCCATCACCACCAGGGCCAGAACCCCGGAGATCAGGTGGACCTGCTTGAACAGGATCAGATCCCGGAAAGCCCCCATGGTGCAGAACCGGCTTCTCTGGGCAATGAAACCGATGAGGAGTCCCGCTCCAAGCGCGATGAACAAGGGTGCATGGGAGGCGCCGGGCCCTTTGACGCTGTAGAAAAGGACACCGGATTTGGGTTCCTGGGCCACCTGGGGATAAACGAGCATCAGGATCAGGAATCCGGCCATGACCAGAGGCATGAGCAGACCGGCCGTAAAATGCGTTTTCTGGGTCCGGCCCAGATTGTATCCGTTTTTCAGGAACAGGGTCCCGATCCAGATCCCGCTGATGAGGCCCGCCAGCCCCAGGATGGCATTCCAGTCACCGCCGCTGAGCCTTAACAGCGCCCGCCAGGGGCATCCCAGAAAAACCAGGGCCCCGATCATGGCAAAAACCCCGAGAACGAATCTGACAAAGGGCGCGGAACCGGTTCTGGCCCGGTAGTCTTTGAACAGCAGGGCTGCCGCCAGGGACCCCAGGATAAACCCGATGATCTCCGGCCTTAAATACTGAACCACTTCTGCCCGGTGAAACCCGATGGCCCCGGCGATATCCCGTTCAAAACAGGCCACGCAGATCCCCATATTGCCGGGATTGCCCAATTTTTGAAGCAGGGGCGCCAGGATTCCGATAATGGCACCCACGAGGATGATGCCCGTCCGGGTGCCGAAAAAATTTTTGGTCATGAATGCTACCTCCTTTAATTATCCGTTTAAACACTATGGGTAAATTCTGCAATACCTATATTTGATGGATTCATGGATAGTCAAATCGGTAGTTCTGATATGATTTCAAAACCCAATAGAGATAATCGATATGACCCTGTTTCAGGTGTTATAGGGTTACCGGGCGAGCCGGGCAAATTCCATGAATTTTTGGGAAAATATATCCCGATGGAATGGTGCTGCCGCTGATAAACAGAGTCCCTTTAAAATTTCCCAGAAGATCCTGGATGGAAGCTTCCGCCTTTTTGCTCAAGGTCAGGATCTTGAATCGCGATGGCGGCAATATCGTCATGGGGCTTGAACCTGGGATACCTGCTGCATTCCGGGTCCAGGGCCTCGATTTGTCTGATCCTGTTTTTCAGGCCAGCCAGGCCCAGGTCTTGATAAAGCCGGACAAGGGGGGTAAAATTCCTTTTTTTCTCGGGCGTTTCTGCTGGAATTGAAAGGCCGTCCGTGAACAAGAGCACTTCCCTGACCTGGTCCAGGGGCTCATGGCCATGGTGAAGAAAGTCACAGGCCTTGTCCTCACCGTTTAAAACCCCGTAGGTCAGGTTCATTTCACATCTTTTTTTCCGGATCTGATTCGTCAGTAATACCTTTGCCTCCGAGGCCCCGTGTGTTTGTTTTGCCAGCCACAGGCAAAGGGTTTCATAATCATGGTCGTCTTGTTCCACCAGAACCTTATGGGTGTTGTCATGGAAAATCAGGACGATATAGGCGTCTCCGGTCTGGACCCATTCCAGCATCCTGTCCTTAATCCGGATAACGGCTGCACTGGTGCTCCAGAAATTTTCCTTTCGGGTCAGATCCACGCCATGATCCAGCATTCTGGCGTAAATCGCACTATTGGCGCCTTTGGCCAAGTCAACCAGGGGGAAATGATTTTTTATAAAAACCGATTTGGCAGCGGACGAGGCCAGGAAACCGCCGGTTTGTCCATTTCCAAAGGTTTTTTTATCAAGGCTGGTGGCCCCGTCAAAAACCCCGAATATATTGCCCTCGGCAATGAGGTGGTCTTCGTTCAGTTTACCGGAGCCCTTTTCAAGGATATATTCAAATTTCATTTGTTTTTGTTCCACGCATTTAAACTGACCCTATTATAGATACCGGACCCTTGATGTCAAAAAGATAATATGAATGATGATTTGGATCTGTATCAGGATTTTCTATGGCAGGCTCCGGGGCCTGATGAATATGCGTCTGGATTGGCCTGGGACCGCAAGCTTGAGAAAGGGGTGCTCGGCAGGCCTCAGGCAGGGCTGCGGTTCCGCCCCGTAAATATCAAGGCCTATTCCTCGGGGCATGTCCACTTTAAGGTAAATCGGATTTTTTGTCAGCCTTGGGGGAACCTTGTCCATCCATCCCAGGTCAATGGAAAAACCGCCATGGTCCGTTTTGATATCGGACATGAGATAATGGCCGTACTGGGTAAAACAGGACCCGGAATCCTGAACCAAAAGCATCCCCCTTTTGGCGCTGCCGGTTTTGATATAGTCTGTCCATTTTTCGATCACCGGAAGGTTTTGCCCGGGGTCAGGATGGAGAAGATTGGCCCAGTGAAGGGCCATCACCGGCCGGTCAAATTTGAATTCAGGCTCGGCAGCCACCCGGTTCCAGGGAATTTCCGATTCTCCGCGGTCCACCAGCAGTACATTGTTTTCCCAGGCCATCTTTCCGGCCTGGGGCCTTGAATACAGCCTGGCCTTGCTGAACAGGAGGGTGACGGATTCGATTCCGAACTCAGCCAGGATTTTCTGAATGCCCTGGTCCGGATCTCCAAAGCTGTGCTTAAGGGCCGGGGGGATAAAGGTTTTGGGTCTGGGGTCAAAGCCGTACTGATCCATGATCCTACAAAAAGCGGCCAAATGTTTCCGGATTTCATCCGGGTCCCTCATCCTGCATCCTGCATCGTGGAATTCGGATCGTTGCATCACCCCCCGATCCCAGAATTCATGGCCCAGGCCGTGAAGACCAAATTCTATATGGTTTTCAGCATTTTTGATGATCTCCGCCGCTTTAATTTTCCGGTCCAAATCCACACCCGGGGCTGTCCAGTTTTTTCCCATCCAGGTGGAGGACGGCAAGTTTCGCAAAATATGGTCCCTGTCCCATTCGCAGAGAACAAACCCGGCCAGGAGGCGCATATCCAGCCGCCTTCCCAGGTCCGCCAGGGCCAGATAATCTTCAGGCACATGATCCCTGGGCATTCCTGTCCGAAAGGGCTGGTTCACTCCTGAACCGTCTGTTCCCTTCCACCAGCCCACATCATCGATGCTGACCAGAAGGGGCATGGGAATGGTAATCTTCATGTTCACAGGGATATCCTCTTTCTCACCAGCGGGCCCAGCAAATTTGCCATGCCCAGGGGCAGTTTTTTCCATGGGTTGATGGTCAGGGTTTCTTCTGCCAAAAGACCTTGGTCCGGAACGGGCCAGGTGTACCAGTAAAGCGGCTGCTCTTCGGGGCGGAATTGTTTCTTGAACCGATAGGTGGGGGCATTTTTTGAAGACCGGCCCATGTCAAAAACCTCAGCTTTGAGATTGCATGCAAACCCGATCATCTGCCGGTAAAGATAGAGATTGGCATTCAGATATCTGAACTCCCTGACCGAAGAGGCCCATGGGTTGGCAAGGGCTTTTTTAAACCTGAACATGAAAGAGGCGGCCACAGGCCGGGCTTTGTAAAACACAACACAGATGAAAGCATGGTCGTAAAAATATCGAAAAATCGCCTTAAAAAATTTTTTTGAATGTACGGGCGAGCCAAGATCCCTCATATTCCGGCTGAACACGGCATAGAAAGGATCCATAAGCTCTGTTTTTCCGATTTTCCAATCCAGCCCGCTTTTTTCGCTTTTTTTGATCTGGCTTCTCAGTTTAGATTTGAATCTGCCCATCATTTCCTGTTGAGAGCCGAAGATCGGGAGGGACATCCCCACCTTAGCGGAAAAAATCCGGGGTTCGCCGGCCATGAGGGTTAAATCCGGTATATCCAGCATATCTTCCTGTCTTAAGGTGATGGCGGAAAGGCCTGCCTTTTTGTTGCACAAAGGTTCCAGCCCTTTTTTAAACAGGAAATTCCGGGTGGAAGTATCCCGGGCCAGGATGCCGGCCGTGTCGAAAAACGGGACAGATACCAGCCGCGGCCCATTCACCAGGGTTTTGAACCTGAAGAGGGGCAGGATACCGCAGATCCCGGGACTTCCGTTTTGAACCGGCCGGACTGCGGCAAGATAAACCGGCCTATGGCCATAGGTTTCCTCAATAACCCTGGACCAGTTGAAAAGATGGGTATATTTGGATTCCGGGGTCTGAAGCACATACCTGTCCCAGGCAGTAGAATCTGTTACCGTTTTGATTTCCATGACCTTAAGGATAAGATTAAAATCGGAAAAAAACCAGTCTATTTGAATTTCTGATATATTCCGTCTTTTTCATCAGGATAATCAATTTGATTTCCCCTTCCCGGCCGGGGAATATCAGAGTACTTGAGCACGCCACTCCAAGAGGAAACAAACAAAACAAGTCATATGGTATTTATTTTTCCGGTCCGGCATGTTATTTGATTGCTATTTGACCGAGACTTGCCCCAGTGGGTAAATCGGATAAAATGATAGAATGTTCAGTGATAAGAGGAAAAAATGACAGGATCGGTTGCAGCAGAGCATCAGGCAATTAAGGCCACGGCAAATAAAAAAGGAAAATACCTGACGTTTACGCTTGAAAAAGAAGAATACGGCATATCCATTTTTAAAGTAAAGGAAATCATCGGAATGATGCCCGTTACTGCAGTTCCGGGAACATCTGATTTTATAAAAGGGGTGATTAACCTTCGCGGCAAGGTCATTTCCGTTGTTGATCTGAGGCTGAAGTTTTCCATGGGATCCATTCCGTATTCGGACCGGACCTGCATCATTGTCGTGGAAATCGATGCGGAATCGGGGACGATGCCCATCGGAATCATTGTGGATACCGTTTCTGAAGTATTGAACATTCGGGAAGAGGAAATAGAGGAGACGCCTGCCTTTGGAACGAGCCTTGATACAGACTATATTCTCGGCATGGCCAAGATCCGGAACAGCGTAAAAATTTTATTGGATATTGATCGCGTGCTGACGGTGAGTGACCGTGCAGGATTGAAAAATTTTTGATAATGTAAAGGAATATTGAATGAAACTCAGTTTAAAAAATAAATTTCTATTGCCGACGGTGACGGCAACCCTCATTTGTTTGGCCGTCATGTCGGTTTTTTCATATTTGAAATCCAGCAAAGCGTTGGAAAACGCCATAGCCGATCAGGTGAAATATGTATCCGCCTCAATATCAAAACAGTTGAGTAACTGGGTCCAGGACCGGAAAAAGGATGTAGCCAATCTGAGTGGGGAAGAGGTCTTTAAAACGGCTGCCGACGCTTTCCAAAGCAATGATGATATACGGAAAACGGCAAGCTCCCGTTTGGAGACCTTTAATAAAAACATTGATTTTTTTGAATTTGTCGCCCTGGCCGATGCCAAAGGAAATATCATCGCCTCATCTGATCCCGCCCATATCGGATCCATGAATGTCCTGGACCGGGATTATTTTCAGCAATCTTTTTCAGGGAAGCCGGCTGTTTCCAAGGTCATCAAAAGCAAAGGAACGGGGAATCCGATTTTTTGCATTTCCTCTCCGGTCAAACAGAATAATGTCGTTGTCGGCGTGCTCTTTGGGGCCGTTGACTTGAATTATTTTACCAAGGCCTTTGTCGACGCCGAAAGGGTGGGGGAAACCGGATATGTCTATATCATCGACAGTGCCGGACTCGTGATTGCCTATCCCGACAAATCAAAAATACTGGTGCTGGATTTAAATCAATATGATTTCGGCCGCCAAATGATGGAGCAAAAAAACGGGTTGATACACTATACCTTTAACAAAATTGATAAAATTGTCGCCTTTGCCGAAGAAAAGAATATGGGCTGGATCATCGCCTCAACGGCAAACGAGGATGAAATTTTTGACCCCATCCGCCAAATCCGGAATATAAACGCCGTCCTGGGGGGCGGCTGTGTGTTTATCATTGCAGCCATCCTCTTTTTTATTACCCAGTCTATTGTCGGACCCATCAACCGCATCATCCAGGGGATGGAAGAAGGGGCAAACCAGGTGGCGGCCGCTTCCGGGCAGGTGTCTGCCTCCAGCCAGTCCCTTGCCGAGGGGGCATCGGAGCAGGCGGCATCCATCGAAGAAACATCGGCCTCCATGGAAGAGATGTCTTCCATGACAAAGAAAAATGCTGAGAATTCAGCCCATGCAAACAACCTCATGACGGATGCCAGACAGGTTGTTTCTGCGGCCAATGAATCCATGGTAGAGCTTACGCTTTCCATGAAAAATATTTCAAAGGCCAGTGAAGAAACGTTCAAAATTATCAAAACCATTGATGAAATAGCATTTCAAACCAATCTCCTGGCCCTTAATGCCGCCGTTGAGGCAGCCCGGGCGGGAGAAGCGGGCGCCGGTTTTGCCGTTGTCGCAGATGAGGTCAGAAACCTTGCCATAAGGGCTGCCGATGCTGCAAGAAATACTTCGGATTTGATTGAAGGCACCGTAAAAAAGATCAATGAGGGATCGGAACTTGTCTTAAAAGCCAGTTCCGCCTTCAGCCAAGTGACTCAAAACACGGATAAGGTCGGCGTCCTGGTGGCCGAAATTTCATCGGCATCCGGTGAGCAGTCCAATGGCATCGAGCAGGTGAATATCGCCATTTCCGAGATGGATAAGGTGGTTCAACAGAATGCAGCCAATGCCGAAGAATCTGCTTCTGCTTCCGAAGAGATGAGTGCCCAGGCAGAATATCTGAATGATTTTGTAGGGGAGCTTGTCCTGCTGGTTACCGGAAAAAGGGACCAGAAGATCCGGCCCGACAGAAACCGGCCGGAAAAAAAGAGGCCCCTTCCCCCTTCAAGGCCCGCCGGTCCGGCAAGGGGAAAACGGCTGATCCCTGCTGCAAAAGAGATCCGGCCGGATCAGATCATCCCTTTTGACGGGGACGATGATTTTAAGGATTTCTAAAACACAAGAGGGCGGCATGAAATCATGCCGCCCTTTGTTCCAGCCGGCTTATTCCCCATACATATCCGTGATGAGCTTTCTTAACCGGGATCACTCTTCGCCAATGGTTTTGAACGATTCCTCGGGTGCGCCGCAGACCGGACATTTGGCCGGCTTTTTCTTATCGGTGACATATCCGCACACCTGGCATACATGGTAGGCCTTGACCTCTTTTTTGATCATTTGGTAGATGGCTCTGTCATAGAGTTTTGCGTGAAAGGATTCCGCATCCCTGGCATGGGTAAAGGCCAGCACGGCAGCATCTTCTCCATCATCTTCCGCATCTTTGATAAAGTCAGGGTAGGTATTCTCGCTCACGGTTTTTTCCCGTTGAAAGGAGAGTTCAAGATTGGTGTCGGTGTCCTTTACCACCAGCTCCTTGACAAGGTTGAGCTGGCGGACGGCATGGACCCTTTCCGCTTCGGCAATGGCCCTGAACAGGAGAGCAATCTGGGGGACGTCTTCCTCTTCGGCTTTTTGGGCATAGGCCAGTAGTCTGAAATAAGCCTTGGCTTCACCAATAAATGCCTTATACACATTCTCTTTTGTCTTTTCTTTCATTTTTTAAAGGACCTTTCAGATTTTAAATTCGGTTTATGGAGACCTGGAAAGGCTATCATTTTTTTCTTTTTCTTGCAACACAACCGACCCGTGGAATCCTTCAGCGGCGGATGGAAGATGCGCATTGCCCTTGAAACCGTATTTCAAAGGTCAGACCGGTTTCGCTGTTTTTTGCACGAATATGACTTTTACACTGGGCGACCATTTTTTTCACAATGGACAATCCCAGGCCGGACCCAGGGTTTTGACCCGGCTCTATCCGGTAAAAGGGTTCGAAAATCCTTTCCAGCTCCAGAGAATTCAATGGGCGAAAGGTGTTGGTGATGGAAAAGATCAGACTATCGTCTGTCGGTTTTGATGCATTGATCGTGATGGCGCCGTTTTCATGGGTGTGTTTTACGGCATTATCCATGAGGTTCATAAGGATAGTTGCAACCCGGGTCTTATCTATATCCAGGATTAGTGAATCACTCATATCTAATACAAGGTTCAGATGTTTATGTTTCAGGGAAGGGCTGAATCTTTTCTCCAGGTCTTTGATCATCAGATTGAAATCCAACGGTTCAACAGACAGGGAGGATTCTTGTAAATCCAGTTTTGATAACGTCAGGATTTTTTCAATAAGGGTGTCCAGAATCTGTATTTCATTTTCAATATTTTTCACATAGCGTTTGATATCCTCATCTCCATTGGGCAGCAGCCGATCCTGAATCATCTCGTTGGCCACCCGGATCCGCGTCAGGGGGCTTCTGAGTTCGTGGGAAATATTGGCTGTGAGTTCTTTGTTCCCCTGGATCATTTTTTCAAGCTTGTCTGCCATGAAATTAAAGGAATTGCCAAGTTCGGCAATTTCATCACGGCCTTTAATACTGATCCTCTGGTCAAGATTGCCGTCGGCAAATTGAAGGGCAGACCGGTTCAATTGTTTTATCCTGCCGGAGATGATTTTTGTTAAGGGAATAATGAGGCCGGCGATAATGACGCCGATACTTAAAAGGCCGAGCAAAAACAGAGCTTCAGGCTTATTGGTGTGTCCGGCAACATGGTAAATATGCAAGGTATGGATGTCGTTGCCGGATGTGATCGGAATTTTTGCATAATAGGAAATATGCCGCCTGGAAAGATAAAAGAGTTCGATCCCCTCCCGGACAACCGCACGTTTTTGATTTTTTTTCAGGGAAATGTCCGCGGATGTTGAAAATGTCTTTAGCAATAGGGTGTTATCAGGTGCTGTGATCCAGATTTTCAGATTAAAAAGATCGGAAAAAATGTGGAGCAGTTCTTTCACTTCATTGTTTTCATTTAAAGGAATTCCCGGCATCCTGTCTATTTTTTCCTGGAGGACGCCCTGAAAAATTTTAAGCTTTCCAAAGGCCTGATTGTCTATGATGTCCCTGAAGCCTCGCCCTGCCGTGCCCAGGAACAGCGCCAGGATAAGGAAGATCGTAACAAAAAGAATACCGAGAAAGGATACAAGCAGTCTTCGGTAAAGGCTTTTAAATTTCATAGGGATTCCACAAACATATAGCCTGACCCCCAAACGGTTTTGATCCGCTTTGGAGAAGAAGGGTCTGTTTCGATTTTTGATCTTAATTTGCTGATGTGGATATCAATGCTTCTGTCAAAGGCTATGAAATCCTTTCCCCTGGCCATGGTCATGATCTGGTCGCGGCTTAAAACCCTGTCCGGGTTTTTCATCAACACTTCCAGGATATTAAATTCAGTGGTGGGGAGATCCATTCTCCTGCCCTTTACTTCAATGGTATGGGCAGCCCTGTTGAGAATAAGATCATCCATCTGAAGGATCTGGTCTTTTTTTGGGGCCGTGTTTGAAGAAGGCGTGACCTGACGCCGAAGGACGGCTTTTATCCTGGCCAGGAGTTCTCTCGGATTAAAGGGTTTGGATAGATAGTCATCAGCCCCCAGTTCAAGCCCTACGATTTTATCGGTATCATCCCCCCGGGCCGTCAGCATGATAACCGGCAGATCATGGCGGGACCGGATATCCCGAAGGACTTCAAGGCCGTCCTTTCCCGGCATCATATAGTCAAGGATGACAAGATCCGGCATTTTCCCATTGATCACCTCAACGGCATTCAGCCCGTCAAGACTATAAGACACCTTGAATTGATGTTGTTCCAGGTATTCGGTCAGGAGTTCGATCAATTTGATATCATCGTCAATGATCAGAATATGCTTATTCATGAACCCATCCTTTTTGTTTCTTTTACATCTGATTTACAATTTTTTACAAGCCGGAAAAACCTGATTTACAATTTTCCCGTATCCTTGGATCATCCCGGCAAAGGATACGGATATCAATTTTAAAGGAATTAAAGGAGAAGCAAAATGACCAAGAAAAGAAAAGCAGCCTGGGTTGCAGGGGTTTTAGTTATGGTAATGGCCGTAACCGGTTTTGGATTTGCGGTCAACTCCGGCGCCTGCGGTTTTGGTTCGTTTCACAGGCAGGGATTCGGCAAAAGAGGCCTGCCGCCGTTTATGCATGACGAAATTAAAGACTTTATTGCCTGGCGCATGGATAAAGAAGCCAAGGCCCTTGACCTGTCGGAAATACAGCAGCAGCAATATGATAAATTTCGTACCCGGTTTCTGGAAACCATGGAAAAGGCAATTGAGACAAGGACGGAATTTCATAAAAAAGTTTTCGCCGCCTTAGAAAATGAAACCCCGGATCTTTCCGCCATGGCAACAGAGGCAAAAGAGCGTGCGGAAATGATATCCGGGTCAATATCGGAAGCTCTGACCCTGTTTTCAGATTTTTTTAATTCCCTTGATCCGGCCCGGAAAAAAACCATCACGGATAAAATCAAAGAAAGAATAAATGATCATAAAAACAATTTTCCATGCGATGAGAGGGAGATTTAATATGGAAACCATGACACGAAGACAATTTGTTGTCGGCAGTGCAGCGGCTGTGGGAGGATTGATCGGCATGGGTGTGGTTCAACCGGGGACTGCCCTTGCAGATGACATCCAATGGATTGAATCCGATTGCAGAAAAGAAGGAGAAAAATATCTGGTTGCCTATGAAAGCAATTGCGGCAGCACATCCGGAGTGGCTCAGACCATCGCTGATGTGATTTGCAGGCAGGGGGCCTCGGTGGATGTCCGTCATATCAAAAATGTCGGCGATGTTTCAACCTATACCGGTGTTGTGATGGGAAGCGCTGTTAAATCGGCTTCCTGGTATCCCGGGGCCATCCGGTTCGTCAAAGACTATCAGGACCATTTAAGGCAGATTCCGGTTGTTTATTTTCTGACCTGTCTTAAGCTATATAAGGACACGCAAGAAAACCGCGACCTTGCCCAAAGCTATTTTAACCCGGTGCTGAAAGCCGCACCTGAGGTTAAGCCCAAAGCCATGGAGGCTTTTGCCGGCGCCCTGGACTACAGCAAACTGAACATGGTCCTAAGAATGATCATGAAATCCAAAATGGAAAAACAGGGGGTTCCTGAAGGAGATTTCCGGGATTTTCAGAAAATTGAATCCTGGGCGCAAAATACGGTCCTTCCTGTTTTGTGTTAATTTCTTGGATGATTTGCTTTTTGCGTTTCATGGCGCGTCCGAAGCGTTTAACGGCCCACAAGGCCACTGAAAACTTTTTTAAGCTCCTCCTGGCTGACTTCCGATATCATGAAACACTCGGATTCGGCCGGAAACTCTTTTGCCATGCCCTCTGCCGGTGAGGGGGCCACGCAGTAAACATTCATGCAGACCTCGGTCTTGTGCGGTTTTTTCCGGCTGTTGGCATCCAACCAGGTATTGCAGTTGTCGTGGGACCCCACATAAAGGATGTGGATGCAGAATTTTTCTTTGATGCAGACCAGCCTATATCCGCTTCCCAGATCAAATTTGAACAGGTTGTCGATGCGGGCATCCTTTCGTTTGGACAGGCGGCCGGCATGGGAGGGCGCGGCCCCGTCCACAAGACTCTGGATGATGGCCCGGGCCCTTTTGACGGCAATGGAAGGGGCTTTTTCAAGGCCTTCCATCTGGTCCAGCAGCTTTTCCACCTTGGGGTGGACATGAATCTTGTCGATCATGGCCCTATCTCTATTCAACACTGATTTTTTCTTCCGGGCCGTCGATGACTTCGCCGATTTCCGTAGCCGCCTCGATCCCGGCATCCTTCAGGGCCGCAACAAGACTTGCGGCCTGGGAGGCCTTGACGCTCATCAAAAGCCCGCCCGAGGTCTGGGGGTCAAAGAGGACATCCTGTAAGGTCCGGTTTACGGTTTTGCCGAAGAGGACCATGGACTCCCGGAATTCCCGGTTTTTATAGGCGCCAGCGGGAATCAGCCCCATGGCGGCAAAATCCAGGGCCTCGGGGATGACCGGTACTTCCTTTGAAAACAGGCGCACACTTCTGCCTGATTTAAACACCATTTCCGCGAGATGTCCCAGGAGCCCGAACCCGGTGACATCGGTACAGGCCAGGACATCAAAGAGAGACATGATTTCGGCGGCCTTCCGGTTCAGCGCGGCCATGAGCCGGGTGACCTTGTCCGTGAGATCCGGGGAAGCCATGGCCGCCTTGACGGCGGTGTTGATGATGCCCGTGCCCAGGGGTTTGGTCAGGACCAGCCGGTCCCCGGAATTCAGGTTTCCTTTGATGAGAACCTTTTTCGGATGCACAAAACCGGTAACGGACAGGCCGTATTTCAATTCCTTGTCTTCGATGCTGTGGCCGCCCAGCAGGACCACCTCCGCCTCCGCCAGTTTGTCGATGCCGCCCTGGATGATCTGCCGCAGAACGGACAGATCCATCTGTTTGACCGGAAAGGCCACCAGGTTCATGGCGGTTTTGGGCGTGCCGCCCATGGCATAGACATCACTCAGGGCATTGGCTGCGGCGATCTGGCCGAACCAGTAAGGATCATCCACAATGGGCGTAAAAAAATCCACGGTCTGGATCAGGGCCAGATCCTCGGATACCTTGTAAACCCCGGCATCATCGGCCCGGTCCAGCCCGACCATTACATTTTTATCGGTTGGAAACGTCATGCCGCACAGCGCCTTCTCCAGGTCCCCCGGACCCAGTTTGGAAGCTCAGCCGGCGCCGGTAACCGATTCGGTCAGGCGAATTTTTTTAATATCCGTCATTGGAAAACAACCTTGCCAAAGTCTTTCATTTCTCGCGCAGACCGGTCCTCCGGTGTTCAGGGCGCATCGTTACCTTTTATTATAGGCCCCCGGACCAATGCGGTCCAATTCTTTTTTTCAATATCCAGGGGTTCCATCATAGAAATATTCGATAGATTATTTTGTTCTTATTAGTAGAATCTATTTGATCTCATGGCCCTGTTTGAATTATGAATGTACGGTGGAGAGTTATGATATGAAATCATAATAATACTAACGGAGGTGCCATGAAAACAGATCAGCAAAACGATTTTTATGAGAAACTGGAAGCAAAGGGGGTCTCACGAAGGGATTTCCTCAAGTATTGTACGGTTTTGACGGCCACCATGGGGTTGCCCTATTCCTGTGTGAGCAAGGTTGCCGAGCAGATTGAGCAGGCGGCGTCAAAGCCTCGGCCGGCGGTGGTATGGCTGCATTTTGGCGAATGCACGGGATGTTCCGAAGCTTTTTTAAGGACCCCGGATGTGGGAGCCATCATTCTGGAGACCATTTCCGTGGAATACCATGAGACCATCATGGCCGCTTCCGGCCACCAGGCTGAAAAAAACCTTCATGATGCCGTTGAAAAATACAAGGGGCAATTTGTCTGCATTGTTGAAGGCGCCATTGCCACCAATTACAAGGGGGCCTACGGAAAGGTGGCGGACCGGACCTTCCTGGCCATTGCCCAGGATGTCGTCCCCAAGGCCGCGGTCGTCATCAGCATCGGCACCTGCGCCACCTACGGCGGTGTGGCATCGGCAAAACCCAACCCCGGCGGTTACAAAGGGGTCGGCGATGCTTTGGGCATCAAGCCCATCAATATTTCGGGATGTCCGCCCAATCCCCTCAATCTTCTGGGCGTCATTGTCAAATATCTGAACAAAGAGGCCATTGAACTGGACAGCATCGGCAGACCCATGTTTGCCTATGGCGAATCCGTTCACGACAATTGCCCGCGTCTGAAATTTTATGACGAAGGCAAATTTGTGACGGAATTCGGTTCCAAGGAAGCCGAGCTGGGCTACTGTCTCTATCAGATGGGCTGTAAAGGCCCCCAGACCTATAATAATTGCGCCACCGCAAAATTTAATGACGGCACAAGTTTCCCCATCCAGGCCGGCCATCCCTGCATCGGATGCAGTGAACCGGATTTCTGGGATACCATGACCCCGTTCTATGAAGAATCATAAACCAGGGGCGTACAAAAATCTGAAACCTTTGTGAAATCTTAAATTTTAACTAAAAAGGAAACCATTATGGGGAAAAGAATTATGATCGATCCCATCACACGGATCGAAGGTCATCTGAGAATAGAAGTGGAAGTCGAAAACGGAAAAGTCAAGGACGCCTGGAGTTCGGGCCAGATGTTCCGAGGCATTGAAATCATGCTCAAGGGAAGGGACCCCAGGGATGCCCACCATTTCGTGCAGCGGTCCTGCGGGGTCTGCACCTATATCCATGCCCTGTCTTCGGTCCGGGCCGTGGAAGACGCCTGCAAGATCGAAATCCCGGAAAACGCCCGGATCATCCGGAACCTGCTCCACGGAGCCCAGTACCAGCACGATCATATTGTTCATTTTTATCATCTTCACGCCCTGGACTGGGTGGATATTGTCAGCGCCCTGTCCGCCGA